>Ga0209061_1000433_pt1 | contig 108599 bp, 88 predicted proteins | sample Coa_R1_10_FD_187157 | JGI IMG/M metagenome (GOLD analysis project Ga0209061, IMG submission 187157) | Surface soil microbial communities from Centralia Pennsylvania, which are recovering from an underground coalmine fire - Coalmine... | ecosystem: Environmental > Terrestrial > Soil >... | reverse complement strand
AGCGCAGATGGCCCGCGCTCCCCGCCAATCGCTGCGCATGACACTCTTGCTGGCCCTGGCCACCGCCTTCGCCATCTTCACGCTGGTCTTCACCGCCTCCCAGCAGCAGCGCATCGTCGATGTCTCCAGCTATCAGGGCGGGGCCGACTTCAGCGGCCCCACCGCCAACCAGTACTACGTCCAGGCACAACTGGGCAGCGTGACACAGCAGTATCGCAGCATTCCCGGCGTGCTTTCGGCAACGATGGGTTACGCTGGCATCTCCAAAGGCTCCGCCAGCGGACTTTCCTCATTCCAGGTCGAGGTGCGAGCAGTCGACACAAGCAACTTCGCCAGCACGGCCATCTGGACATCACAGGACTCGACGCAATCGCTCTCCTCGCTGATGCAGCAGTTGATTGCCGCCCGCAACAATGCCATCAAGCACAGCGTCATTCCGGCCATCGTTGACGCCGCCACCTGGAACCAGTTAGACCTCTCACAGGGCAAGCCCTTCACGCTCGACTTCAGCGATGGCACCGTCGCTTTCATCGCCATCGCCGAGGTGCAGCACATCCCAACCATCAGCGACAACGCGGGCTATGGCAGTTCTACCGCCACTGTCGCCTCCGGCGGCATCCTGACCGATTACCTGACCTATGCCACCGTGTACCAGAACGATTTTCTCACCACTTCCGGGACACAGATTCCGCCCAATTATGTCTGGCTGCGCACCAAAAGCGACGCGCAGTCGCTGGCCAGCGTGCGCCACGCCTTGAGCACGGGAGCATTGCAGCTTTCCACCGTTTATGACCGGCGCGCCAGCGACCAGGCGCTGCGCAGCGACCCGCTCTACCTGGATTTGATCGTCGTGCTGGCGCTGGGAGCGGCTACAGCTCTGTTGCTGGCCCTGCTGGGCAACCTGATCGCCTCCTGGCTCAGCGCCCGCAGCCGTCTCACCAGCTTCGCTGTCCTGCGCGCCCTCGGTACACCGCCACGACAGGTCGCCAGTACGTTGGGCTGGGAGCAGGGCATCGTCTACGGCACAGCTCTCCTGCTGGGCATCATCTTCGGCTTCCTGCTCTCCACGCTGATCGTGCCGGTGCTCGTCTTCACCAGCGTCGGCACCAATCAGGCCAACAGCGCCATCTCCAGCGGGGCCTTTTTCATTGCCCAGAGCGTGCCGCCCATCCAGCTGGTCTTTCCCGCTACGGTGGTCATCGCCCTTGCGGTCCTCATTGCTATCTGTGTCGTCGCCCTCGGCATGATGATTCGCACGGTCTCCCGACCCTCTGTCAGCCAGACGCTGCGCTTAAACGAGGATTGAAAGTGAAGCGAACAGCGTGAAAGTGCAATACTTTTATCCTTTCTGGCGTCTCCAATAGTAAGAGGTGCAGCACAGGTCTGACATTATTTTCTTCCTGCCTGTTATTTTCTCTTACCTTGCATAGCTCTTCTCACTCTCTGCATTAGAAAAGAGGTTGGCATGGCCGATTCAGCAAAGGTGCCACAGTCGAAGGGAAAGGCGGTGGTGCCACCGACGGTGACGCTGGCGTTGTGGCGGCTGCGGCGCACATGGCGGCTGTTAGTGATGACCGGGGTGGGCATGGTGGCGGCGGTGATGCTGGTGTGTTCTGTCCCGCTCTACTCCCAGGTCTCAATGACGATTGGGCTGCGCGCCATTCTCGATGCCGCTCCTCAGAACGCCGATATCGTCGTCTCCAGCGTCGCCGAACAGATCAATACGCAGTTCCTGATTAAGGTGAACAGGGAGGTAAACCAGGAATTTCAGCAGCAGCTCGGCCCATATCTCTCACCAGAGCAATTTTCCGTGCAAACGCAGGTCTATTTTCTCGCTCAGTTTGTGCAGGATAAGTACACTGATAGCAACGACCAGTTGCAGTTTTATGGCAGTTCGATGCCGCAGGTTGCAGCGCACGTGACGTTGGTGCAGGGGCGGCTGCCCGCAGATAACGCGCCGGAGATCGAGGTAGCCCTGCCGCAGCAGGCGGCGCGCCTGCTGAAAGCAACGGTGGGGAGCGTGCTGCACGTCGATGTCGCGTTTGTGAATATTCCCATCAAGCGCATCGTCGCACATTTGCCGGTGCGCGTGGTTGGCATCTTCGACGTGAAGGATGCTGCCGAGCCTTTCTGGCACCAGGTCAACCTTGCCCCTGTCTCTCGCGGCGCACCGCCCATGCAGGGCAATATCTATACCGGACTGGTCTCGAATGCCAATTTCATCTCCGTCTTCTCACATCTCTTCACCCAGCCGCAATTCAGCTCGCTCTCGCTGGAAGAGACCGTCAACTACTCCTGGTATTATCGCCTGGACAGTTCTCGTATCAGCATCAACGACCTGAATGCGCTCATCACGGGCATCAATGACGTGCAGGTCAATATCTCAAATAATTATGATCTCAACCAGGCTCCTTACACGGAGCAGACGAAGACCATCTTGCCCTCGAACATCCTGCAACAGTTCAGCGCCCGCGTCCCTATCGCGAACGTTCCGGTGAACAGCCTGCTCCTGCTGGTGCTGGCCCTCGTGCTCTTCTTCGTCAGCATGATGGCCGACCTGCTGGTGGACCGACAGTCCGAAACCATCAGTATCTTGCGCAGCCGGGGAGCCAGTCGCGGACAAATCTTCGGCTCGCTGATCACACAGAGCCTGGGATTGGGGCTTATCGCCCTCGTGCTGGGACCACTGCTGGCCCTGCTGCTGGTGCGCCTTGTGGCAATACGTACCTTCACCGCCAGCGATCAGACCGCCCTTGAGACGATTCTGAGCAACCCCTTACAGACCTTGTGGGACTTGCGCTGGTATGCCCTGGCGGCGGTGGGCGTGGGCGTGCTAGCCATGATCGTCTCCCTCTTCCGGGCGGTCAGCCGCGACGTGCTCTCCCTGCGCCGCGAATCGGCCCGCACGAGCACTCGTCCGCTCTGGCAGCGCCTCAACCTGGACATCGTGGCCGCGATCATTATGCTGGTTGGCTATGGTACCTCGCTCTACGTCTCCAGTGCGGGCGTGCTGGACCCGCAGTTGCAATTGCTGCTGCTCACCCCCCTGACGCTGGTGGGAGCAGTCTTTCTGCTGCTGGCCTGCCTGCTGCTCTTCCTGCGCCTCTTTCCGCTGCTGCTGGAGTGGGGTTCGTGGCTGGCGACGCGCAACAAGGGGGCCGCGCCCGTGCTGGCCTTAGCGCAGATGGCCCGCGCTCCCCGCCAATCGCTGCGCATGACACTCTTGCTGGCCCTGGCCACCGCCTTCGCCATCTTCACGCTGGTCTTCACCGCCTCCCAGCAGCAGCGCATCGTCGATGTCTCCGGCTATCAGGGCGGGGCCGACTTCAGCGGCCCCATCGCCAACCAGTCCTATCCGCTCTCGCAACTCCAGCCGCTGACAACGCGCTACCGCGCCATTGCGGGCGTGCTTTCCGCCACCGTTGGCAATAGCAGCACGGCCACGGCGGCTAACGGCAGCCTGCTCTCCTTTACCACGCAGATCATGGCCGTAGATGCCGACAACTTCGCCCGCACGGCCATCTGGACGCAGCAGGACTCGACCCAATCGCTCTCCTCGCTGATGCAGCAGCTTGTACGGCAGCGTGACACCGCCATCAACCAGAACATCGTTCTGGCCATCGTTGACGCCGCCGCCTGGAAGCAGTTAAACCTGTCGCCGGGCGCGTCCTTCACGCTTACCTTTAGCGATGGGCCGGTCAATTTTGTGGCGCTGGCCGAGGTGCAGCACATCCCGACGATCACCGACAACACAGGCTCCGGCAGCAACGCGAACGGAGCTAACAGCGGGGTCTCCTCCGGTGGTATCCTGGTCGATTACCAGACGTATGCTGCCGTGTACCAGAGTCTCTTCCACTCCACAAGCGGGGCGACGGTGCCGATCAACTACATCTGGCTGCGCACGAAGAGTGATGCGCAGTCCCTTGCCAGCGTGCGCCGGGCTTTGAGCACGGGACCATTACAACTTTCCACCGTCTATGACCGGCGCGCTACCAGCCAGACGCTGCGCAGCGACCCGCTCTACCTGGATTTGATTATCGTGCTGGCGCTGGGAGCGGCCACTGCGCTCTTGCTGGCCCTGCTGGGCAACCTGATCGCCTCCTGGCTCAGCGCCCGCAGCCGCCTCACCAGCTTCGCCGTCCTGCGCGCTCTGGGAACGCCGCCCTGGCAAATCGCCAGCGTCTTGACCTGGGAGCAGGGGATTATCTATACTACAGCTATACTCCTGGGAGTGATCTTTGGCTTTCTGCTCTCGGCGCTGGCCGTGCCGGTGCTCGTCTTCACCAGCGTCGGCACCAGTGGAGCCAATAGCGATATCTCCAGCGGAGCTTTTTATATTGCCCAGAGCGTGCCGCCTATTCAGGTCATCGTGCCGGTTTCGGTGGCCCTCGCTCTCGCCGTACTCATCGCTATCTGTGTCATCGCGCTTGGCATGATGATCCGTGTCGTCTCGCGGCCCTCCATCGGTCAGACGCTACGCTTAAACGAGGATTAATGGTTCTGATTCTTCGCTACCTCTCATGTCATTCTGAGCGAAAGCGAAGAATCCAGGCGGATATTTTTTCACTCTCGCTCAGAATGACACGTTTTTAAGGAGTAATCATGGTACAACCGATCATTGTTTGTGAGAATCTGGTCAAAATCTACAAGGTGGCAGACCTGGAGGTAGTGGCGCTGCAAGGGTTGGATCTGGAAGTGCAGCCAGGCGAAATGATGGCGATTGTGGGCGCTTCCGGCTCGGGCAAAACGACGCTGATGAACATTCTGGGTGGCCTGGACGTGCCAAGCGCGGGCAAGGCCGTGGTGGATGGCAACGACCTGACGCGGCTGACTGAGGCGCAGCGCATCGCCTATCGCCGCTACGTCGTGGGTCATATCTGGCAGCAGAGCGGACGCAACCTGCTGCCAGAGTTGAGCGCGCAGGCCAATGTCGAACTGCCGCAGTTGCTGGGCGGTGTGGGCGCGACGCGGCGGGCGCAACGAGCGCGCGAACTGCTCGAACTGGTGGGACTGGGCGGACGCGAGAAGAATATGCCCGACCAACTTTCCGGTGGCGAGCAGCAGCGCGTCGCCATCGCCGTCGCCGTTGCCAACGACCCCGTGCTGCTGCTGGCAGACGAGCCGACAGGCGAACTGGACTCTGTGACCGCCCATGAAGTCATCAATCTGCTGCGCGACCTCAACCAGCGCCTCGGCCTGACCATTATCATCGTCACGCACGACGTCGCCATCGCCGCCATGGCCGACCGCACCATCGCCATTCGCGATGGGCGCACCAGCACGGAGACAGTACGCCGCGAGGCTCCCTTAGAGGAACCGGCGCAGAATGTGCTGGCCGCCAGCGCTATCATCGGCCTCTCCAGTAAGACGCATCGAGAATCGGTGCTCATCGACCGCGTGGGACGGCTCCAACTGCCCAAAGAGGCGCTGGAAAGCATCCCCTTCAACGGGCGCGCCGAGGTGCGCATCGCGGAAGACCACGTGGAGCTATGGCCGCTGCGCGTCGAGGCGGCAAGCGCCAGCAATGGGAACGGTAACGAAAATGGTGCAGCGACACAACAAACACAGTCCGGTAAAACCGGAGAGGAGCAGTAGAGATGGAAACGGTAGCAGTCAAGACCATTGCCGAGGCGCGTGGGGTGACACGGGACTTTCGCGGCGGAGGCGGTATCGTCCACGCCCTGCGCGGCATCGATTTGCGCATTGAGCCGGGCGAGTTCGTGGCCCTGCGCGGGCGCTCCGGCTCCGGCAAAACCACGCTGCTCAACATCTTGATCGGGCTGGATAACCCGACGCAGGGCAAGGTCTATATCCTGGGACGCGACCTGTCGGAACTCGACGAATCGGCCCGTGCGCGTATGCGACGCGAGAGCATCGGCATGATGTTCCAGAACGCCCACCTCTTCCCCGCGCTCACCGCTCAGGAAAACGTGGAGATTCCCCTGCGCCTGGCGCGTATGGAGCCACAGGAACGCACGCGCCGCTCGCTGGAGGCCCTGGATCGCGTGGGACTGAAGCCCAGAGCGCACCATCGCGGCCTGGAACTCTCCGGCGGTGAGCAGCAGCGCGTGGCTCTGGCGCGGGCGCTCGTCCATACCCCGCGCTTCATCGTCGCCGACGAGCCAACCGGCAACCTCGACTCGCTGACGGGCCGCACCATCGCCAAACTGCTGGCCGAGATCGCGCACAACCAGCAGATTGGCATGCTCATCGCCACCCACGACATGACCGTCGTCAACGAAGCCGATCGTGTCGTGGAGATCTCCGACGGGCGTGTCATCGGAACATCATAGGAGCACAAGCTTATGTCCTCTTGCCGACAACAGCGACATCGCCATCCGCCCCATCCTTGTGTAAGACGCCGAGACGCTCTGGCAAATAAGGCCACCTCAAAATAAGCATCATTTCTCAAGGCGAACTCAAAGACGAGTGGTTAATGGCCCGCTACCGCTAAGGCAGACCCAAGATCTTGCCCTCTTCCCACGCGCCCACGAATGCAGTATACTTCTATCAGGAAACCTATGTTTCTTATCGAGGCACGTGGTGAAGATGACAGGGAGAGGTTTATGCAGCAGAGAGCGCGGCATCGTCGCACACAACTTCTAGCCTACGACCTCGCACCAGCACACAATTGGAGCCTGCCCCCGGTCGCTCCCACGCCAACACCTCTACCCACCTTAATTACTATGACAACACGCGCTCCCTTTCCCAGTTCAAGCACGAAATCTCTGCCACACAAAATACATCTCATACGGTTGGTTGGCTCGTGAACAGAACACCCCAGTTTGATCGGTCAGTATGATACAATCAATATACGTCTCCGGCGTAGGGAGACGGATTGTAACTTTCAGGAGCGTACATGAAAGCCAAAGCGGTCTCGTCCTCTTCCCCATCTATTTCCCTTGCATTCTTCGGGTTTGTCCTGATTGGTATTTCCGGCGGCGCGAATGGTGTGCTGCTGCCGAGCCTGAGCAACTACTATCACGTGGGCGATGCCATCATCGGCCTGCTGTTCCTCGTATCTTCCCTGGGCTATTTTCTTTCCGCACTGAGCAGCGGCCTGATGGCGGAGCGGCTGGGGCTGCGCTGGCTGCTGGTCCTGGGAGCCATCATCCTCCTGCCCGGCCTGCTCGGCTTTGGACTGAAGCTCCCATTTGTGGTGCTGCTCTTTGCCCGTCTGCTGGCAGGGCTTGGCGTGGGAATTATCGAAACCGGCTTCAACATCTTTATCACCGCCCTCCCGCGCAGTACCACGCTACTGAACTTCCTGCATGCTTTCTACGGAGCTGGCGCGCTGGTTGGCCCGCTCATTGCCAGCACAATTCTCGCCCTTGCCTGGGGCTGGAACAGCTTCTACCTCTTGATGGTCGCCTTGAGCCTGCCACTGCTGCTCGGCCTGACCACCTTTTTTCGCTTACCCGCCGACGCAGCACCTACACAGGAAGGCGTGCCGACAGGCAAAGAAAATGTGCTCACCGCAACGCTCAAACTGCCTATCGTCTGGGTTACAGCCATTTTTCTGCTGGTCTATGTCGGCATCGAAGTGAGCCTGGGCAACTGGACATACACCTTCTTGCTTGAGGCGCGCCAGCAGGGAACAGTCGCGGCAGGCTGGATCGTCAGCGGCTTCTGGCTCGGCTTCACGCTGGGCCGTTTCACCTTACAGGCAATGGCCGAAAAGCTGGGCATCGGCACAAAAACCCTCATGTACGCCTGTATGGTTGGACTTGGCTTCGGCCTCCTGCTCGTCTGGCTCATCCCGCTCGGAGCCATAGCCGCGATCGGCTTCTGCTTCCTCGGCTTCAGCATCGCCCCCATCTACCCGCTCACCGTCTCCATCGCCCCCAAACTCGTTCCCGCCCGCCTTGCTCCCAGCACCATCGGCCTGCTGGTCAGCGTCAGCATCATCGGCCTCGCCCTCTTCCCCTGGATCGCCGGCATCCTCGCCCAATTCGTGGGCATCTGGACGCTTCTCCCCTACACCCTCGCCTTGACCATCATCATGCTTGCCTTCTGGCAGTATTTGACAGGGCATACCACTCTAAGCGAGATGACTCTACACCATTGATGGCAGGAGGCTCAACTTTTCATGGCATGATCTACAGGTACCCACCCACTTCTCCCCTGCTGATCGGTACACCAGACCCACGCCCGCTCAGGGTTATCATTCCAGTAATCGACCTTCCCGCTGACCGTAACGATTTCACCACCCTGTACCGGGATTGGATCAAGATATTGGACCTGATAGCTTTCGTGACCCGGCATATCCGTGGTTGTCCGCCTGCTTGCGCATGTGTGCTTGCTCCGTTCTCGCTGCTCATCTCGTCTCCTTTTCGATGGTTTACTGGAAACTGATCTCACGTCAAAGTACGTCCGGCGAACGTATAGAGCAGGGCCGATGCCTTACGCTCGGCCTGGGGCTGAGTGGGGCGGGGCAATAACATGGAGGATTCGCCAGAAAAAACCGTCGCCTTCTCGCGTATGGTACAATATGAACTATCAATTTCAATCCCAGATGGGAGGTCGGAAAAGGACGCGCTTCCTGCCGTTTCCTCCTGAGGGAAGTATACTATCAAACGCGAAAAGGGCAAGAGACTATCCCTGCCAACGCGATCGATAATCAATTTGTGAGGATGGAGAGATGCGAGAGAAGCAGGCGCAGACCCAGGGGCAGAGGTTTTCCACAGCACAACAGAGGGCGGAGAGCATCGCCGGGAAGGCGGCGTTTCTAGGGCAGAGTCCGCTCTTTGGCAGCCTCGAGGCGGCAGAGATCGGCGAACTGGACCGCGTGACAAGTGTGCTGACCTGTGAGCAGGGACGCATTTTGTACCGTCCGGGCGAACGCAGCACGCAGTTCTTTCTGTTGAAAAGCGGACGCGTGCAGCTCTATCACCTCTCCACAGATGGACGCAAGTTGATTATGGCAACGATTGAGCCAGGATCGTGCTTCGGCGAACTGCCCCTCACCGGAAGCGAGTTGTACCAGAGCTTCGCGGAGGCGATTGAGGATGCGCTGGTCTATGTGATGAACAGGGGCGACGTCGAGCACTTGCTGGCACAGAAACCTGCCGCGCTGCTGACCTTGCTTCAGATGGCAGGACAGCGCAGCACGCAACTGGAGTTGCAACTGGTTGATACCACCTTCAAGAGCACCAATGCGCGACTGGCGACGCTGCTGCTACAACTGGCGCGCTCTGAGCAGGCAAGTGGCGACGCGGAACTGGTTGTGTCTGGCTTCAGCCAGGGAGAACTGGCGGATCGTCTGGGAGTCTACCGAGAAACGGTCGCCCTTGCCCTGCGCGAACTGAAGGAGTGCGGGGCGATCGAACTGGGACGCAAGCATATTACCCTTTGTCGCCCGGAGCTGCTGCAAGAGCAGGCAGCCGGGCAATAGAAAGCTACCTCATGGCAACTGATCTTAGCAGGAAGACACACATTATCGAAGCATATCATGTCAGCAAAATCTATCGCAACGGGCAACTGCGCGTCGAGGCTCTGAGCGATATCAATCTAGAGGTCGCTCAGGGCGAGATGGTGGCGATCATGGGCCAGAGCGGCTGCGGCAAGACGACGCTGCTCAACTGCCTCTCCGGCCTGGATACCATCGACGCGGGAGAAGTTATCATCCAGGGCGAGAACCTGCGCGACTTGAGCGATAACGAACGCACGCAGTATCGCGCCCGCCACATGGGCTTTATCTTCCAGGATTTCAACCTGCTGCCCGTGCTCTCTGCCGTGGAGAACGTGGAACTGCCCCTGCTCGTCTCCAGAGTTCCGGCGCGCAAGGCACGCAAACGGGCGCTGGAAATGCTCGATCTCGTGGGACTGGCAGACCGCGCCCGCCATCGTCCTGCCGAACTCTCCGGCGGCCAGCGCCAGCGCGTCACCATTGCCCGCGCCCTGACCAACGATCCCTCCATCGTCTGGGCCGACGAGCCAACCGGCAACCTCGACAGCGAGACCGCGCAGGAGATCATGGAACTGATCTCGCGCCTCAACCGCGAGAACGGCCAGACCTTTGTCGTCGTCACCCACGCCCTCGAAGTCGGCAACCGCGCCAACCGTATCATCCGCATGAGGGATGGGAGGATTGTCGAAGAGAGCGTGGTGACATAACACTGTCAGGTGTCAACAATTCTCCACTCTACACGTTTCCCAATACTGGCCGCGTAACGTTGAAACGTTGATAAGCGCGGATCGACATCACCTGCCTCTCATCGTGCCACAGCAGGCTGTGAAGACTTATGCGCTTTGCAACCGTTCTCTGTGAAATCTTAGAGCGGCTTCGTGCCGTGGCGAGGCTCCTCAACAGTTCTCGTCGCTGACGCGCCTCCTCCATTAAAGCGGGGAAGTCTATGAAGTTCTTCTAAAGAGAGGAGCACATGATTAAAACGCCCTTGTTATAGATAAAGCAAGTAGCGCGCCCATCGGTCTAGAATGGACGCGCTACTTGCTGACTAAAAGCTTACTGCGCCACAGTGCGTTTTTCGGCGCGCACGAGGTCGCGGACGACGTCTTTGATGTGGGAGGAGGAGAGACCGTAGAGTTCGCGCAGGATGGAGGGCGCGCCGTGTTCGATAGGCTTGTCGGGCAGGCCGATGAGCCGGATGCTGGTGTTGAGGAGGCGGCGGCTCTCTAAGAGTTCGAGGATGGCGCTGCCGAAGCCACCGGCGATGACATGGTCTTCGACGGTAACGATGCGCCCGGTGCCTTGCGCGAGCCGAATGATGAGATCTTCGTCGAGAGGTTTGGCCCAACGAGCGTTGACAACGGCTGCGTGGATGCCTTCATCCGCCAGTTCTCTGGCAGCCGCTTCGGCGGCAGCGACCATTGAACCATAGGCCAGGATGGCAACATCCTGCTGTTCCGCCTCCTCAAGGGTGGTTGGGGCGAGCAGTTCGGCTTTGCCGATCTCCAGCCTGTGCAGTTCGCTGTCCAGCGGAACGCCGACGCTCTTGCCACGCGGATAGCGCAGGGCGACGGGGCCATCCATGTAGATGGCGGTGTAGAGCATGTGGCGCAGCTCGTTCTCATCCTTCGGAGCCATGAGCTTCATGTTGGGCATAGAGCGCAGGTAGCCGATATCGAAGACGCCGTGCTGTGTCTGACCGTCTTCACCGACGATGCCGGCGCGATCCAGCGCGAAGACGACGTGCAGGTCTTGCATGCAGATATCGTGCAGTACCTGGTCATAGGCGCGTTGCAAGAAGGTCGAGTAGATGGCGGCAACGGGCTTGAGGCCGCCGACGGCCATGCCACCAGCGAAGGTGACGGCGTGCTGCTCGGCGATACCCACATCAAAGTAGCGGTCGGGGAAGCGCTTGTTCAGCTTCTTAAGGCCGGTACCCTCGGCCATCGCCGCCGTGATACCCACAATGGAGGGGTCCTTCTCAGCCAGTGCGACCAGTGTATCGGCAAAGACATCGGTATAGTTGGGAGGGTCGCCCGCGTTTTTCTTGATGATGCCGGTCTTGAAGTCAAACGCACCGGGGCCGTGCCACTTGGTGGAATCCTCTTCGGAAAACTCCCAGCCCTTGCCCTTCTTCGTCACCATTTGCACGATGACCGGCCCTTCGATCTTCTTGATGTTTTCAAAGACATCGAGCATCTGGGCAAGGTCGTGACCGTCGAAGGGGCCGAAGAATTTGAAACCAAGCTCCTCGAAGATGGCGCCACTCTTGCTGTGCATGACAAACTGTTTGAAGCTGGTCTCAGCATGCCCTGCCGCCTCACGTGCCTTATCGCCAACAACAGGCAGCTTCTCAATCGAGCCTTTTGCCATCTCGCGCAGGCGGCGGTAGCTGGGTGTGGTCTGTATCTGGCGCACCTTGCTGAGATAGTGGTGCAAGGCTCCTACGTTGTCCGAGATGGATTTATCATTATCATTAAGAACAATGATGAGATTTTTCTTAAGACTGCCAGCGTTATTGATGGCTTCGAGGGCCATACCGCCGGTGAGCGCGCCATCGCCGATAACGGCCACTACTTTGAAATCCCGCCCTTGCAGGTCACGCGCCACGGCAAGGCCAAGAGCCGCCGAGATGGAGGTGCTGGCATGGCTTGCGCCAAAGACATCATAGGGGCTTTCGTCCCGCCGCAGGTAGCCGGAGAGGCCTCCGAACTGGCGGATGGTCTGGAAGCGGTCACGACGCCCTGTCAGTAGCTTATGGACATAGGCCTGGTGGCCGATATCCCAGACGAGCAGGTCTTCGGGCGTGTTGAAGACGTAATGCAGCGCCATCGTCAATTCGACCACGCCCAGATTCGGGGCCAGATGACCACCCTTCACTGAAACTTTTTCGATGATTTCGCGCCTGATCTCCTCAGCCAGTTGCTGCATCTGGGGAATCGAAAGGGTGCGTAATTGCGCTGGATCATTAATCGTATCGAGTATCCTTGCCAATGATTTCCTCCAATTATAGGGGTCTTGCAAGTCAAAAACTACTTGCCCAATCGCGCTGTTTCCTATCTTGCGCGACCGGTGGACGTCTTGATTTCCTGATTCTTTGCATTCCCTGCAAAGAGGACGCCGGAAAATAGCGTTCAGGGTTAGTTCTTTGTAATACATGAAACCGCATATCTTGTATTATAGAGACATTTTTCGTTTCGTGCTACACTCTACACAGAAAAATTTATGCACATGAGGTCTTGACAGGTCATAAACGACCATGAGAGGCTTGTTCAAGAGGGTTTCAGGGTATCTTGACAGCCGATGACTTTCTCCTTATTATCATGCAGAGAAGATTCCATAGCGCAGGCGCGCAATGTATTGCGCGCCTGCGGTGAACAAGTTAAGAGAGCGAGTGAACAGGTTTCACCGGAAAGGAAAGGAGGGGCGGTGCCTCCTCACCGGAGCAGGGAGACACTGGCCTGCAGTTCCGGGGCACCGCAGTGGAAATGACGAGAAAAGATAGCGAAAAAGAAACAGAGAGACCGCATTACTATTCCCAGTTCTGGCTCGATGTGGCAGCGGGCCGGAAAATTATCGGTGCTTCCAGGTCTGAGGAAGAAGCTGCTGAGCCAGAGCCGCAAGAGGTAGCGCCTCGCAAGAGTGCTCGCAGCGCTACTACAACCGTCGAGCACGAAGAGCCAGCCTATGAAGAAGTCGGGACACCGGGTGAGGAAGAGGAAGCATACGAGCCAGAGGCAGAGACCGAGCCGGAAGAAGACTTCCTGGGCGGTGAGGAGGAATACGATCAGGAACTGCCTAACCTCATTGTAGATGAGGAAGAGGAAGCTCCCGAAGTCGAGCCACTGGAGGAAGAGGAGGAAGAGGATTTCTTCGACGAGGAAGACGAAGAAGACGAGGATATGGAGTGGGGACGCGGGCGCAAGAAACCCAAGCCCGGTCGTCAGACCAAACAGCCGCCCAAGCGCACCAGACGAGATCGCGACCGCCGCTACTAATGGAGCATCGGTTCAAGACAACGCGGAAAAGCGGCCAGCGCGCTGGCCGCTTTTCCGCGTTGTCTTGAACCGATGCTCCATTAGGGATAGATGCCGCGAATCTGCGTCGCTTCGGCGACACGGGAGATTGCCAGCATATTAGCGGCGAGGCGCAGATCGCAGTGGTACTGATCTGCTTTGGCCGCGACGGCGGCAAAGGAGCGGTTCATAATCACTTCAAGCCGCTGCGTAATCTCCTCGACACCCCAGAAGAAGCTCTGGATATCCTGCACCCATTCGAAGTAGCTGACAGTGACACCGCCCGCGTTGGCGAGGATGTCGGGTATAACCATGATATCTTTCTTGAAGAGAATCTTGTCGGCGACAGGCGTCGTAGGACCATTGGCCGCTTCCGAGACAATACGAGCCTGGATGCGGTCGGCGTTTGCCTCGGTGATGACTCCCTCGGTCGCAGCCGGAATAAGGATATCGCAGGGCACTTCCAGTACATCCTGGTAGCTGACCGCCTGCGCGTTAGAGAAACCGACGACGGAGCCGTGCTCCTGCTTGAAGCGCAGGACGGCGGCAGGATCGAGTCCGCGCTCGTTATAGATGCCGCCCCGGGTATCGCTGACGGCAACGACTTTGCAGCCCTCGTTGTGGAAGAGGCGAGCGGCAATGGAACCGGCGTTGCCGAAGCCCTGGATGCTAACGCGGGCGCCTTGCAGCGGCATGCCAATACGCTTCGCCGCCTGCCGCGTCACGAAAAGCACACCGGTAGCGGTCGCATCATTGCGACCTTCGCTGCCTCCGATGGAGAGGGGCTTGCCCGTCACAACAGCGGGAATGGAGTAGCCCTCGTGCATGGAATAGGTATCCATGATCCAGGCCATCACCTGGGAATTGGTGTTGACATCGGGGGCGGGAATATCGCTGTGCGGGCCGATAATGATGGCTATTTCCGTCGCGTAGCGGCGTGTCAGGCGCTCCAGTTCAGCCGGACTCATCTGCTTGGGGTCGCAGATGACACCGCCTTTCGCACCACCATAGGGAATGCCGACGACCGCGCATTTCCAGGTCATCCACATCGCCAGAGCTTTGACTTCATCCAGCGTCACCTCCGGGCTGTAGCGGATGCCACCCTTGGCGGGGCCGCGATTGACGTTGTGCTGTACGCGATAACCGGTAAAAGTCCGGATACGCCCGTCATCAAGACGTACCGGGAAATGAACGATCAGTTCGCGCTTGGGCTGGCGGAGAATCTCACGCATATCCTCCGAGAGGTTCAGCCGGTCAGCAGCCAGCTCGAACTGCTCAACCGCCATGTGATAGGGGTTGATGGAACTCACTTCGTTGTGCATAACTATACAATCTCCTTCTTCATAGAAATCAAAGTAGGCCAACAACATAGTTGGCCTTTAAGTAGAAAAGACACCGGCTACGATGCCGGTGCCTCGTCCAGTTTTGCGCGCAATAATTTTTGGACCATATCGGCCTTTGCCTGGCCGCGCGTCTGCTTCATAACCTGACCTACCAGTGCCTGCAAGGCATTCGTCTTGCCGCCCCGATAGTCGCTCACGATCCTGGCGTTCCTCACGATCACCTCATCGATGATCTGCTCCAGTTGGCCCAGATCGCTGATGGGAGGTTTAATACCCATCCTTGTAACGACAGCTTCCGGCATCTCGCCGCTGGCAAAGGCTTCTTCCAGCACCTCTTTACCCTGCTTGCCCGTGATACGCTCGCCAGCGAGCAGATCAAGCAGGTTTGCCAGAGCTCCCGGAGAAACCGGACTCTCCTGGATGGTCAGACCACTGGCTTTGAGCAGGCGCACCAGTTCACTGAGCAACCAGTTGCTGGCAGCTCTCGCACGGGTCTTGCGGTCCTTGACGTGTGAAACCGCCATAACCTGCTCAAAGTAATCGCCGAGCGCCTTGTCTTCGGTCATGATATTCGCATCTTGCTCGCTGATGCCGTACTCGGAGACCAGGCGAGCACGCCGGGTATCGGGCAGTTCGGGCAATTTCGCCCGCAGCTCCTCGACCCACTTGCGGCTGATAATCAGCGGCGGCAGGTCGGGTTCGGGGAAGTAGCGATAGTCATGGGCCTGCTCCTTGCTGCGCTGCGGCACCGTGACGCCTCTCGCCTCAACCCAACCTCGCGTCTCTTGATGGATCGGCTCTCCGGCCTGGAGCATAGCGATCTGGCGCTGCGCCTCGTAGGCCAGAGCGCGTTCGACAGCCCGGAAGCTGTTCATATTCTTGATCTCGGTCTTGACGCCCAGTTCCTTTTGCCCGCGAGGCCGGACCGAGATGTTCGCATCGCAGCGCAGGCTGCCCTCTTCCATGCGACCGGAGGAGACGCCCAGATAGACGAGAATCTCGCGCAGTTTTTGCATGTAGAGGCGCGCTTCCAACGGACTGCGTATATCCGGCTCGCTGACAATCTCCATCAGAGGCGTTCCCGATCGGTTGACATCCACCAGGCTGTAGCCCTCGTGGTGCAGCAGACGCGCTGTGTCTTCCTCCAGGTGAACGCGAGTGATGCCAATGCGGCGCTGCTGGCCTTCATCCTCGATGGTGAGATAGCCGTTCCTGCTGAGGGGAACATCATATTGAGAAATTTGATAGCCCTTCATCAGGTCAGGATAGGGATAATTTTTGCGATCAAACTTGGAATATTCGGGAATCGTGCAGTTGAGCGCGAGGGCCGTCATGATGGTGTACGCCACCGCCTCCTGGTTGATGACAGGCAAAACGCCGGGCATCCCCATGCAGATCGGGCAGACATGCGTATTAGGAGCCGCGTTCGCATAGTCGGTACCGCACGAACAAAACATTTTGCTCTTCGTCAACAGTTGAGCATGCACTTCGAGGCCGATGACGACCTCGTAATCCGTATCAATTCGCGTATCTATTGCCATTGTTTGAAAGCCCGCCTTCTTTTCACATGTTATTACACGTTTATAGTTTGTTCTTTTTCCGTAGTCTAGCCCTTTCTGGCCTCCAAGTCAAGAAGCCAGAAGACACAATCTGATAACAAAAATAGTTCTTTCTAACAAGAGAGAATACATGATTTTTTACAACCAGAACGAGGAACATTTGTAGGGACAAAGGGATGAAATTCCATTACCGGCTATTCAAAATCTGCCAGATTCATTATACCTGTTACGACTATAAGAAATCAATAGGCTGGAACCAACCCAAAAGTACTATGCTAAAATAGGAGAAAAGCATGCAGTATAAGGAAGAGGCAAGCAGGCGACTCAGCAGCATGTACTGAGCTAAAAAGCGAGATAGTTTTCCATTGCAAAACAGTTTTTCCTGTAAATGTTGGGGTAATCAAGGGAAAGCGCGCTAGAGCTTGATTGACTTTTCCCTAAAATGAGGTATACTACTGCTTAGCATAAAGATGCGGTTAACCCCGCGCTGGGAAGCAGGCGACCGATATGGTCGTCTCTCTCTATCCAGAGCGGGAAACGATATGATCGTGTGGGGAACCATGACGGTTTCTCCTTTTTTTCTGGAAGTGGCACCACAGACCTGGTAGGAGAGCTAGAAGCTATGTCTCTAATTAACATGGCGAAACGCGAGATCAACTGTAAGATAGTGTACTACGGGATTGGTTTGAGTGGCAAAACAACCAACCTGCACTATATTCACAGAGCAGTGAATCCGCAAGATGTTGGCGATATGGTCTCCATCGATACGGAGACTGAGCGTACCTTGTATTTCGATCTACTTCCCCTTGAACTGGGCAAAGTGCATGGCTTCCAGATTCGCTTCCAACTCTACACGGTCCCGGGGCAGGTTCTCTACCAGCAGACGCGCATTTCTGTGCTCAAAGGCGCCGACTGCGTGATCTTCGTTGCTGACTCACAGGCCAGCAAGTTGCAGGAGAACATTGAAAGCTGGAACGAACTGCAAGAGCAGTTGCATCGGATGAATAAAAACATGCGGGAATTCCCACTGGTCATGCAGTGGAATAAGCGAGACTTGCAGGAAACCTTGCCCGTCTCCGTCCTGGAACAATACCTCAACCCCTATCGCGTCCCCAGCTTTGAAGCTGTGGCCGTCACGGGTCAGGGGGTGATCGATTGCTTGCGCGTCGGTATTAACTCCACCCTGCGCAGGCTGGAACGCATCTAAGCGCATCATCTCTTCATCGATGAAGAAACGAAGTGGAGTAACTCATTTGTACCTGCGATTATACTACTATGTGTAGCTGTTGAGCGGTCGGATTTTCATGCAGACTGCATCTACGAGGATTTACATGGATACAATTCGCGTCATAATCGTTGATGAGCAACCGTTATTTCGGCAGGGTATTCGTTCGGCGCTAGAGCAGATGGGCAACTGCATCATTCTGGGCGATACGACCGATCCCAATGAAGTGCTTGAACTTGCCCGCGTGGGAAATCCCGATGTCGCGCTTATCGACGCCGGGCTGACAATGGTAGACGCTTTGGAGCTGGCACGGCAGATGCGCCACCTGACTCCGCACATGGCTATCATCATCCTGACCCCTTCCGAGGACGAGGAGCGTCTTTTCCAGTCCATCAAAGTCGGCGCCGCCGCTTACTATACACGCGACATTACTGTACCGGAACTGACGGAGGCGGTGCGCAAAGTCAGCAACGGCGAGTATCTGATCAACGATGATGTCCTCTCCAAACCACAGCTTGCCAGCCGCGTGCTCAGATCTTTCCGCGAACTGGCGGTGGAAGAGGAAGAGGGCGCGCCCAAAGACCTCTACTCCCCGCTCTCCACGCGTGAAGTGGAAATCCTCGACTATATCGCCCGTGGCAACAGCAACAAGGAGATCGCCAAATCGCTCAAGATCAGTGACCAGACGGTCAAGAATCACATTACCTCAATCCTGAAAAAGCTCTCGGTCAATGATCGCACGGCCGCAGTCGTCCACGCCCTGCGCCACGGCTGGATCAAGATCGGCGATGGCTAATTTCAATCCCGCTCTACGGAAGTGAATATTGAGTTTATCTCGCGCATTTCGTCGCTGTCTTTTGCGAGCCGGACGATCCCCGGCGGCCATCATTGGGATCGCGCTCCCTGCGCACCAGCCCGGCCTCCTCTAACCGGTTGAGCATGCCGGTAATCGCTCCGGTTGTCAGCCCCGTGAGGTCGGCAAGTTGGCCTGCCGTTACCGTTCCTGTGCTATCCAGGATATCAATGACCTGCAAATCCGTGCGTTACTGTCTGGACAGCCAGTGTCTCATGAGATCCGGGTTGCTCTCGCGTAGTGCATCGGCATTCTGATTGTGGCCTACATCTTTGGGATGAGGGCATATAAAAAGCGCGTGTGAAAAGAGGCCAGCATACAACCGCGCCCGGTAAGAAGTCTTCAGGCCCAGATGGCGAGCAGTTCTCTGCCACTGTTCGCATCAAGGAAGAGGTAGAGGTCTTGATGGGATTGGGAAGCGAAGGTGACGGGAACTTGCTGATAGACAATCATCCAGGCGGGAGCGTTGTTGAAATTGCTGGCAGGATAGTTGAGTAAGACATAGCTTGCCTTCATATTCCTGGCCTGCGCAGCCGCCTGCGGCACCAACTGGCTGGCGAGGAGCAGCGCCTGCTGCTGCGAAAGGCCCGGAGCCTGCGATGGATGCTGCAGCGTGATTCCCTCGGCCTCTAAAGCAGAGATCTGTGTCTCTGGCGCAGGAGTGGGCACCGCTCCTGGCAGCGATGAGGAGATATGGGAGGCAAGCGAAGGGTGAAACACCAGCAGGAATGCCCACACCAGAGCAACCACAAGCAAGAGCGCGCCCACAATCGCGGTTGCGCGCTGTAAGGATGATGTCACTTTCCGCCGTTTTCTTGCCGTATCTCGTCTGTACTCCATGAATTCCCTACCTGTTTCTACTTATGCCTTCGGTTCCCGATCAGTATAGAGGATTTTCTGCCACAAGGCAAATCGAGGACAGGGAAAGCGTCAGTTGACCTTGTTTGGTCAACAGTATATACTATGCATTAGCAAATACTGTGGGCCTATGTGCGGAAACAAGAGACATGGAGCAAATTTGGAGCGGGTTGTTCGACCTGAGAGCCGCGCGGGCTATCGGGTTTGTGTGTCGCTATGGATACTGTTACCCCCCTATGTACCCTTCCTGATCAGAAAGTTTCCAGAAACAGTAAGAAAGGAAGCATTTCCCCATGAAAGTATATGGCCGTATGACGGTCTTTCCCATAATGCCTGCGCGCATTAGCAGGCTCTATGAACTGGCATATAATTTGTGGTGGAGCTGGCACCCGGAAGCACGCGAGCTGTATGAGAGCATCAACCCACAACTATGGGAGCACGTCGGGCACAATCCGGTGCGTTTCTTGAGCGAGGTAGAGCCCGCGCTGCTGGAAGAGGCCGCGGAGGAGAGCGACTACCTGCAGCGCTACGATAGCGTGCTCAGCGCCTTTGATCGCTATATGCACCCACGCCCCGACGAAACCTGGTTCTCACGCAACTACCCGGAAATGGCGGATAAAACCATCGCCTATTTCTCGGCGGAATTTGGACTCAGCGAGGCGCTGCCCATCTACTCCGGCGGTCTGGGCATCCTCTCCGGCGACCATTGCAAGGAGGCCAGCGATCTTGGACTGCCCTTTGTCGGCGTCGGTTTCCTCTACCCGCAGGGCTACTTCATGCAGCGTATCACTCGCGAGGGAGTGCAGGAAGCGGTCTACGAGAAGCTGCATTTTTCAGAAGCGCCCGCCACTCCAGCAGTTGGCCCGGACGGCAACGAAGTGATGATTAGCGTTGAGCTGCCCGGACGGCGCATTCACGCCAAGGTCTGGAAATTGCAGGTGGGGCGCATTCCCCTGTATCTGATGGATACCGATGTCGCGCCGAACGCCCCTGCCGACCGCGAGCTTTCCGCCCGCCTCTACGGTGGTGATCGCGAGATGCGCATCTCTCAGGAAATTGTGCTGGGCATCGGCGGCGTGCGTGCGCTGCGTGCGCTGGGCATCGAACCGGCGGCATGGCACCTCAACGAGGGACACGCGGCCTTCCTGAGCCTGGAACGCATCCGCGAACTGGTCGCTTCGGGCCTGACCTTCCAGCAGGCCCGCGAGGTCGTGGCGGCAAACTCGCTCTTTACCACGCACACGCCCGTCCCCGCCGGCAACGACACCTTCAGCTACGACCTGATCGACAAGTACTTCGGCTCCTACTGGGGACAACTGGGCCTGAACCGCGATCAGTTCCTGGAGATTGCGCGTCAGGATCAGGGCTGGGGGCCGGTCTACGGCATGACCGTGCTGGCATTGAAGCTGACGGGCCAGCATAATGGCGTGAGCAAGCTGCACGGCGAGGTTTCACGCAACATGTGGCAATTCCTCTGGCCCGGCATCGACGCCGACGAAGTTCCCATCGGCTACATCACCAACGGCATTCATAGCCCATCCTGGGTCGCGCCAGAGATAGACGAGATTTTCCAACACTACCTGGGCAAGGACTGGACGGAACACGTGGATGAACCGGAACTATGGGAGCGCGTCGCGGAGATCCCCGACGGCGAACTGTGGCAGGCCCACTTGAAACGCAAAGAGGCCCTGATTGCCTACTCGCGCAACCGCCTCAAGCAGCACCACCTGCGCCTGGGTGAAGGAACGACTCAGATGGCCGAGTTTGACCGCATGCTTGATCCCAACGCCCTGACCATTGGCTTCGCGCGCCGTTTCGCGACCTATAAACGAGCCACGCTCATTTTCCGCGACCTCGAACGCCTGACGCGCATCGTGAATAACCCGCGGCGCCCGGTGCAGATCATTTTCGCGGGTAAGGCTCACCCCGCCGATGAGCCTGGCAAGGCACTGATCGAGCAGGTCTATCGCTTCTCGCGCAGCGATGCCTTCCGGGGAAAGATCATTTTCCTGGAAAACTACGACATCGACATGGCCCGTTACCTCGTCTCCGGCACCGATCTCTGGCTGAATAATCCCATCCGCCCTCACGAGGCCAGCGGCACGAGCGGCCAGAAGGCTGCGCTGAACGGCCAACCCAATCTGAGCATCCTCGATGGCTGGTGGGACGAGGGATTCAACGGCAAGAACGGCTGGGCCATCGGCGAGAAGCGCGAATATGTCGACGCGAACGTGCAAGCCGAGGCGGATAGCCTCTCGCTCTACCAGTCGCTGGAAGAGGACGTTATCCCTCTGTACTACAATCGCGGCAGCGATGGCATTCCCCATGGCTGGATCGCCATGATGAAGGAGACCATGCGCACATGCGCGCCGCTGTTCAGCATGCGCCGCATGGTGAAGGAGTACACCACGCGCTACTACGTACCGGAGATCGAGCAAGGCATCGCCATCGTGCAGGATCGCTACGATATGGCCCGCGTCCTCGCGGATTGGAAGGAGAAGATCAACAGGAACTGGCCGAGCGTCCAGCTCTACGTTGATGGGAAGCGAGAAGGTCAACTCAGCCTCGGTGAATCGCTCTATGTGACGGCCTGGGTACGAGCCGATAACCTGGGGCCTGAAGACCTGAGCGTCGAGCTGGTCTACGGCGAGGCCAGCGACGACCATCCCACAGCGCAGTTCGCGCTGCCGATGGAGTACACCAAACGCGAACTCGACGGCTCATATCGCTACGATATCCAGTTGCAGCCATCCGCAAGCGGCAGTATCACCTATGGCGTGCGCGTCCTGCCCAGCCACCCCGCCCTGGCAGGCAAACACGATATGGGCCTCGTCCGCTGGGCATAAATACCCCGAATGGAGAGGGAAAAGAGGGCAAGCGGTTCAAAAAGCTGCCTTCTTTTCCCTCTCCATTCATCCTGGTTAGTGTCCGCGCACAGCGGAGGGAAGCACGCGCAGGGCAACCGAATAGCGGGAAGCGAAGTTTTCCGGCGTCCCGAAGCTGCGAGAAATGAAATTGCGATATTTCTCGATGTAGCCCTGGACCTGGTTGGCGGGCAGTTCGTCAGGGCTAAAGTGGGCCTGACCCGTGAAAACGATAATATCGCCACCGGTGCCGTTGCCATCAAAGTTGAGCGAGACACGCGCATCGTGCTGCAAGTGCTGCAAGCGTTTCGCGTTGGACAGGCTATAAATAAGAAACTCCGCGCTCGCCTCGTCCCACAGAAACCAGACAGGCGTTGGTTGCGGCGTCCCTTCCTCGTCAACGGTAGTCAACCAGATAACCACATCGTCACGCAAGCGGCGTGCGACCCTCTCGCCAAAAGGCGTCGATGGGTCTGGAAGTTGAAATGCCATGATTTTTCCTTTCTCACAAAAGGGGTGTGAACCGCATCCCGCTATGTCGCCTCCGCCAGCAACGACGGCACAGCCCACGTCTGGGACGCAGGTTAAAGGACTGGAAAAATTTAGTGTCGCCTATTGATGGCCCCAACCGCCTTACTCACATCGGCAGGCGAGCCATATTGCTTATCGGGCAGTCGCTGCAATGTCACACGAACCCGCTCGTCCGCCCCATTTTGCTGAGCAAGCCTGATCAGATCTTCCTTACTGGCCGGATAGTCCGCGCCTTTAAGAAATTTCTCTATCTGGATAGGATTCGTATCAGCCATAATGCTTTCTCCTTTGTCTTGTTGCTAATGTAGACATCACACAAATCTGTATACGTGTGATAGCTATGATTGGAGACACAGAACGACAAAATTACCAGATTAGAGAAACAACGAAAAATGGGATATACTATGCCCATGCAGAACAAACTCTTCCAGCCGGTGCAGATAGGCCCGCGAGAGGCGCGCAACCGGCTTATTTTCGGCAGCCATACGACGAATTTTGCCTGTAAGAACCTGCTCAGCGAGAAACACGCGCAGTATTACGCGGCGCGTGCGCGGGGTGGCGCGGGAATGATTGTGCTGGAGGAGCATATCGTCCACCCCTCGGACTGGCCCTACCAGTACGCGCTGCAGGGCTACTTGCCGGAAACGGCAGGCGCTATTGCCGCCGTTACAGAGCGCATTCACGCGCACGGAGCGCTGGCACTTGTGCAGTTGAACCATAACGGCCAGCAGTCGGTGAGCGATCACCGGCAGGCGGAGTTGTGGGCGCCATCGGCGGTACCGGATGTCTCCTCACGAGAAGTGCCGAAGGTGATGGAGATGGCGGACATTCGCGCCGTCATCGAGGGCTTCGGGCTGGTGGCAGCGCGCGCAGTGCTGGGTAACGCCGATGGCGTGGAGCTACAGATTGCCGACCGCTCGCTGCTGCGCCAGTTTCTCTCGCCCCTGACCAATCAGCGCGCCGATGCCTATGGTGGTTCGCTTGAGAACCGGCTGCGCTTCGTGCAGGAAACCATCGAGGCGGTTGATGCCGCGCTGGGCAGCGAGCGCGCGCTGGGCGTGCGCCTGTGCGGAGACGAACTGGCCCCGTGGGCGGGCCTGACGCCGGAGCAGGGACTTGAGATTGCGCGCCTGCTGGCCGAGACGGGCCGCGTCGATTATCTCACCATCACAATGGGCAGCATCTTCAGCACGCACATGTTCCCCTTCCACGCCCCAATGGCAACGCCGCCGGGCTACGCCGTTCACCTTGCCGCAGCCATCAAAGCCCTCGTCACCATTCCCGTCTTCGCCGCTGGCCGCATCATGAACGCGGCACAGGCAGAGCGCATCTTAGCCGGGGAACAGGCCGACGGCGTAGAGATGATTCGCCCCCTGATTGCTGACCCGTACCTGCCCCGTCTCTCGCTGGAAGGACGGGCCGCAGAGGTACGCCCCTGCCTCGCCTGCAATCAGGGCTGCCAGGTGCGCACCACTATGAATGTGCAACTGAGCTGCAACGTCAATCCCGATGTCGTGCATGCGCAACCCATCATCTTCAAGCGAAGCGAGGCAACAGGCAGAGCGAAGCAAACGCCCGTGCTGATCGTCGGAGGCGGGCCTGCTGGCATGGAGGCAGCTCGCACTGCTGCCCTGCGTGGGCGATATGTCAGGCTCTACGAACGCGAGACAACGCTGGGAGGCACGGTGGCGCTGGCAGCGAACGCCCCAAGGCGGGGCGAACTGCGCGCTATCACCGACTATTTGCAAGAGCAGCTTGAGCAACTGGAGGTGGAGCTATACCTGGGAAGCGAGGTAACGGCAGAGATGGTGCTGGCGCAGCGCCCGGAAACGGTGGTCATCGCCACGGGCGCGCAGCCTGGTCCAGGTCTGTCACCCATCGCCGGGCATGATCTGCCGCACGTCATCGACGTGCGCCGCATCTTGCGCGGCGAACGGATTGAGGGGCAGCGCGTGGTAGTGATCGACGAGACGGATGGACATGGAGTGCTTTCGGTGACGGAATTGCTCGCTTCCGAAGGGCGTAGCGTCGAGATCGTGACCGAAGACTGGTACGTGGGACGCGACCTCGTCGCCACCCACGATATCGTCGGATGGATGCAGCGCGTCCTGGCCCTCGGCGTGGAGATGACAACGCACACAAGTGTCGTGCGCATCGAACCAGGACAGGTCATCATCACCGACCGCTTCGCGGCAGGAGAACGCCCCATTCCCGCCGATGTAGTAATCCTCGGCACCTATGATCGCCCGAATCAGGAACTTTACTATGCCCTCAAAGGTCACGTCCCGCGCCTCTACCGCGCCGGAGACTGCATCTCACCCCGCCGCATCGAACACGCCATCATGGAAGGGCGACAGGTCGGCGAATTATGCTGAAAATGCTCGCTCATTTCATACCGCTCACACCGCTTACAAGGATAGGGAGCGCGGAAGAAAGCCTGGAATAAGATAGTGAAGCTGTCGCGCAAGAAAAAGTGGAAGCGGTAGACGAAAGCACGGCCCATACGGGATGATAGATGTCTGGGCCGTGCTTGCTATCAAATGATCACTCTAGCGCTGCGCAATGCCCTCCCACAATCTCCGTTCGACAGCGTCGGGGTCGTCGACGAGCTGGCAGCGGGTGTTGAAGAGCATAGTGGCGCGCTGCTCGGTGTTGTAAGCAGGCCAGTCAGGGAGAGCGGGTGTTTTGGGGTTGCCGGTGCGCGCAAAGGCGATCCATGCAGCGTGCATGCGCTGCGCAAGCTCCTGCGGAGGCGCATCTCCCAGCAGCGGCCTCATCGCGGCTTTAGCGATGTTGTTCCAGACGAAGGCCAGCTCGATGGCGTGGGCCGCGCCGAGCCGTCCGCCGAAAGCGGGCGAAGCCCAGTCGAAACGATACATCCATACTGGCGCGCCTTGCCTTGCCTGCAACTCGGCCAGACGAATGGCGGGAATGCGGAACATCTGGTCGGTCTGGATAGCGGACCATACATCGGTCAGAGGCTCTCCTGCCCGCTCGGCGCTGTAGGTAGTAATTACCCTGTCAGCCTCGTCACCGAAGAGGTGCTTCAGCACGCGTATATCCGGCTCGCCTGGATTGACGGCGCTAAACAGGCGCGCTTCATCACGATTGGTACCCACCAGAACCGTTACATCTCTCGCAAAGCCACTAGCAATGGCCGCGACTGGCGGTTGAGGCAGCGTTGTCCCATCGACCACCGGGCCAAAAGCAAGTATAGCACGCTGCTTGCCAAGCACGCTCGCCTGCGCGGCCATTACATCTGCAAGTGGCAGTTGCACCAGTTTGCCTGCCTCGTTCTCCTGCAGGCCGAGCACATCCAGAAACTCCTTCGTAACCTTCGTAGCCATCTCCTTGTTGCGCACATTGGTTGCCGCGCCGCTTTGAAGAATCGCTCGCCGGAACAGGCCCTTCGCAGCGGGCATAGCCAGCAGCGTTCCCACGCTCATTGCCCCCGCCGATTCGCCGAAGATAGTCACCTGGTTGGGGTCACCACCAAAATGCTCGATATTGTCATGCACCCACTGCAGCGCGGCCACCTGGTCAAGTATCCCGTTATTGCCGGAACCCCTGTACTGCTCACCTCCCAGTTCGTCGAGATAAAGGAAACCGAGCACGCCGAGGCGGTAGTTGAGGGTAACTACCACGACATCGCCCTGTTCGGCAAAACTCGTTCCATCATAGAGGGGCGTTGACCCTGACCCCATGGTGAACGCGCCTCCGTGAATCCAGACCATTACGGGCCGCTTCTTGCCATCGGCAGCGGGCGACCAGACATTGAGATACAGGCAGTCCTCGCTCTCCTGCCCTGGCGTCAGCCTGTTACCCAGCGGGCTTCCCTCGCGCAGCACCGCCTGGGGCGCAACCGTGCCAAACTGCGTGGCGTCACGTACTCCCTCCCACGCTTCGGGCGGCTGCGGTGGGCGAAACCGCCGCTCTCCCACAGGAGGCCGCGCAAACGGAATCCCCTTCCACACGCTGACCGTTCCATGATCGATCCCGCGTACCTCGCCATACGTTGTCTCGACAATCGTCTCGCTCATTGCTTCATACTCCCTTGACTCGAATCACTCATCGCTTCTTGCTCCCTGACTCGGATTACTCGTAAAAACAGGCTAGACAAGCCGATAAATCGGCACCTACAGAAAATATTTTATCCCTGGAGACACTATATCACCCGACTCAGCAGATAAGAAAGGCAAACAAAATACTCAATTCACCGCATCTTTCCCTTTTCCGTTCGTTGTATCAAATGGAGAGACCTTTCACGACTACAGGCAGCCCTTTTTTACCTCATACTTACAATCAAGGGGTCGGAGAAAAAAATTACGCACGAAGGTCGCTCCAAAAGTGGTATGTTTATACCTTGATCTTCGCTATAAGAACGGATATTCTATATTTGAACCACAAAAAACTGCAAGGAAGGGCTAAGGGGAGCACTATGGGAACTGACTTTGCGCATCTGCATGTCCATACCGAGTATTCGTTGCTGGATGGCTTTAGCCGCATCAAGAAGCTGGTACAGCAGGCGAAGGCGCAGGGTATGAGCCACCTGGCAATCACCGATCACGGGGCAATGTATGGCGCGATTGAGTTTTACAAGGCATGTAAAGCAGGCGGCATCAACCCCGTCATCGGCATCGAGGCGTATCTGACCGAGGACATGCACGACCACTCCAAACGCTATAGCGACGACTACCATCACCTGCTGTTGCTGGCAAGGAACAATACCGGTTACTACAATCTGCTCAAACTGACCACCATCGCCCATACTGAGGGCTACCACCTGCGCCCGCGCATCGACAAAAGCGTGCTGGCAAAATATGCCGAGGGGTTGATCGTCACCTCGACCTGCCTCTCCGGTGAGATTCCTAAGATGCTGCTGGCCGAGAAACAGGAGGAAGCATACAAGACCGCTCGCTGGTACCAGGATGTCTTCGGGCCGGAGAACTTCTATCTTGAGATTCAGGAGCATCACGGCACCTTCGACGATGGGCAGCCGTCGCCACAGGGCAGGCTTAACCAGATGCTCTACCAGATGCACAAAGACCTGCACATCCCCATGGTCGCTACCAACGACCTGCACTATGTCGATGCGCACGATGCCGGTTCGCATGACGTGCTGCTCTGCGTGCAGACGGGCAAGCAGCTTGACACGCCCAAACGTATGAAGTTCGATAGCCAGGAATATTACCTCAAAAGCCCGCAGGAGATGGCCCTGCTCTTCCCCGCATTGCCAGAAGCCCTGCTCAATAGCGTGCGCATCGCCGAGCAGTGCAGCGTTGACCCTCTGGCCTATAAAGCGCAACTCCCCAACTACGATATTCCACCCGAATATCACTCACAGAAGGACTTCTTACGTGCTCTCTGTATCGAGGGCGTCAAGGAACGCTTCGGCGAGATGACCGAGGGTATTCAGAGACAACTCGATTACGAAATCGATCTCATTGCCGAAAAAGGCTTCGTCCCTTATTTCTTGATCGAGTGGGATTTCGTTAACTATGCTCGCTCGCACGGCATTCGCTGCTCCGCTCGCGGCTCCGCTGCGGGCAGCTTGATGGCTTATACGCTGGGCATCACCAATGTTGACCCCATCCGCTACCAGCTTCCCTTTGAACGCTTCTTCAATCCCGAACGCGCCGACATGCCCGATATCGATATGGACTTCCCCGACGACCGGCGTGAAGAGGTGATCGAGTACGTGGCGCACAAATATGGTGAGGACTGCGTGGCGCAGATGGTCACCTTCAACACGATGGCGGCCAAAGCCTCGGTCAAAGACGTGGCCCGCGTCATGGGCAGGCAGGACCTCGGCGACCGCATCACGCGCCTGATCCCCACCGGCCCTAAAGTCACGCTACAAGGCTCACTGGACTCTGTACGCGAACTCAGCGACCTGTATAACAACAATGAGGAGGCGAAAGAGATTATCGATCAGGCGCTGAAGCTGGAAGGCTCGGTACGCACCACCGGCGTCCACGCCGCCGGTGTCATCGTCGCCAACGAGCCACTGGAACACTTTGTGCCGCTGCAATTACGCGACCCCAAAGACCCAGGCAAGGGGCGCATCACGCAGTACGAGCAGATGCACCTGGAGGAACTGGGCCTCATCAAGTTCGACTTCCTGGGCCTCTCCAATCTGACCATCCTCGACAACACGCTCAAATATATCAAGCAGTCACGCGGCGAAGACGTGGTGCTGGAGAAGGTGCCGCTTGACGAAATACCCGGCGCTGATGAGCAGAACGCGAAGCGGAAAAAGGCTTTCGACCTGCTGGCAAGCGGTGAGACAACCGGCATCTTTCAGCTAGAAGGGGCGAAGATGACCGAGTATATCAAGCAGCTCAAACCCACCTGCGTCGAGGACGTGATGGCAATGATCGCCCTCTATCGCCCCGGCCCGATGGATAGCATTCCTGACTTCATCGACGCCAAGCACGGACGCAAGAAGGTGGAATATCTCGACCCGCGCCTGGCCGAATGGCTCAACGAGTCCTACGGCATCATTGTATACCAGGACCAGGTGCTCTTCATCGTAGTCGGTCTCGCGGATTTCTCCTGGGGTAAGGCCAACAAGTTCCGTAAGGCCCTCAGTAAAAAGAAAATGGATGAAGTTGAAGGCTACCGGGAAGACTTCATCAAAGGCTGTGTCAAAAACGGCGTGAAGGAGGAAGTGGCCGCGCAGTTGTTCAAACTGATCGAACCCTTCGGCGGCTACGGTTTCAACAAGGCACATGCCGCCAGCTATGCCGTCGTCGCCTTCTACACCGCCTACCTCAAGGCCAACTATACGGCAGAATTTATGGCTGCGACGATGACCACCGAAGCTTCGGACGCGAAAAAGATTGCCAACGCCATCGCCGAGTGCAAGCGCATGGGCGTCGATGTGCTGGGGCCAGATGTGAACCGCAGCGATCGCGGCTTCACCGTCGAAAACGGCGGCGTGCGCTTCGGCCTGCTCGCTATCAAGGGCATCGGCGAAGGCCCGATTGCCGAGATTGTGCGCGCACGCCAGGAGGGCGGCCTCTTCAAATCGCTGGCCGACTTCTGCACACGCGTCGATCCCCGGCAGGTGGGTAAGGGGGCCATCGAGACGCTCATCAAGGCCGGGGCCATGGATTCACTGGGCAAGCGCCACCAACTGCTCGCCTCCCTCGACCGCGCCATCCAGTTCGGCAAGAACGAGCGCAGCGCGAAGGAGCGCGGCATGATGAGCCTCTTCGGCGACATCACCGAGGTGGACAACGCCTTTGAATTCACGCTCAATACCGATGTCGAGGAAATTTCGCGCAAGCAGTTGCTGGCCTGGGAGAAAGAACTGCTCGGCTTCTACATCACCAAACATCCGCTCTCCTATCTCGTCGATGCGCTCAAAGACCGCGTTAAGCACCACACTGGCATGATTAGCGAGGAGTCCGAGAAGCAGAAGGTCACGCTGGGCGGGCTGATTACGGAGGCGCGGCGCATCATCACCAAGAAAGGCGATCCGATGTGTGTAGTCAAGCTGGAAGACATGTACGGCTCCATCAGCGTCACTGTCTTCCCTAAACTCTACGAGCAGACCTCCGAACTCTGGGTTGAGGATACAGTGGTAATTATCGAGGGCGAAGTGCAGGTGCGCAACGAAGAGCCGACCATCCTCTGCAACAAGGCCGAAGCCTTTACCGGCATGGAAGAAGAGATGGACCGCAAGCAGTATCACATCTGGCTGACCATCCAGCTCAGCGGCGAGGATGAACGCTCCATCTCAGACGACAAGATGAAGGTGCAGGATGTCTACAACAGCATTCGCGACAAACCGGGCCGCGACCACTACGATCTGCTGGTCGTCAACCACGAATGGCAGGTGCTGCTGACCCCCAGCGACAACACGCTCCACTACTGCCCCGAACTGCACGCCAGGCTCGAATCTGTCCTGGGCAAAGGGGCCATCGAAGTCAAAATGGTAGAGCGGTAATCATTGCACTTTTGCTACTGCTGTTATAAAATACAGAAACCTGAAACGCCGCGAGGGAGAGCATAGAACTCAAACACAGACTGACTCGTACCAATTACAGATGGATACGCTAAACACCTTACGGGCTGGTCTGGTTGCCGGTCTTGTTCGTTCAAATTCATAACCGGCGCTGGATACGATACATCGTGTCACTACAAGTTTTTGAACCGTGCAAGTTTCTGATAAAGAAGGTAAGTCGTGAGTTCACAGTACAGGGGGCCGTCATCTGAACAGCCCAATCCAAATCCCGGCACGAACCCTGATTCCAATGCGAAAGCCAATGCCAGCACACATGCGAGTGGGAATAATAGCGCTTCAACCTCTGAACGGTGGGGACCCTGGCAACTGGTTCACGATGAGGATACACAGCCCTATCGCGCCGTGTCAAAACCTGCTTCTACGCCCGCCCAACCGGCTCAGGGGCACAATGAGAGCAGCGACAATGTCAATAATGACTACGCTCAATTCACGCATCGCGAGCACGTAACCAGCCCCTTGCCCGCGTATCCTCCCGCGCCCGTATACCCTCCGGCTTATAACGCACCGATCGCGCCAGCAGCAGGCTACCAGCCGACGCAGGGACAACAAGGGCAGGAGCAGAATAGCGCCCTTTCCCAACCCTCCTATCCGGCCTATCCCGGTCAACCCGGTCAGCAGGGCTATCAACATCCGGCATACGCATATCCGGCACAGCCCTATCCTGGCTATCCCGCCTATCCAACGTATCCTGCTTATCCGGGCTATGGCTACGGCGCGGCACCCGCGTATCCGTACCCTTACTGGCAGCCGATGCCGGGCCAGCTTTACGCGCCATCGCCCTACCAGCCTCCGCAGCGCGATGGCTACCAGCTCGCCATGTCGATCGTTGCCCTGATCGGCTCCGGTCTGGCAGTTCTGGCCGGGCTGGCCTGTGCCTTTTTCACCCTCCTTGTCGCTACCGTTTCTACCGGCACTCCCATAGCGCCGGATCAGCTCTTCAGCAGCGTATTGACACTCCTTGCTTTTGCCTGCGCGGGCATCATCGGCGGCAGCTTCAGCCTGTATCATAGCATTCGCGCCCTGCTGCGTAAGCGTTCGGCTTCCTTTACCTTGCCGACGTTCTGGATCTTTGCCGTTCTCTACGCGGTCGTCATCGCTGTCGGCTATGGATTGAAGATCAATAAGATGGCCGTCTCTCACGCTCCGCTGACGGCCCTGCTGATCTTCCTCGCGGCCATCTTCCCCGCGCTCGCGCTGCTGGCTATCGCCGACCGCAGGATGCGCAACCCGCAATGGCCCACGACCTGGCGGCGTTTCACCATCTCGCTCACCAGTGGGGCCACGCTCAGCATCGCCCTCGCACTGGCATTGGAACTGGGGCTGATTATCCTGCTCGCGCGCGGGCAAAACGCCACGAACATGACGGAATGCATCAATAACCCTGATCTGCCTGTTTGCCAGCAGAATCCAGCCGTGTATGGTTTTATTATCGTCGTCGCGGCTGTCATCGCGCCGCTGGTAGAGGAGACGGTCAAGCCCCTGGCGGTCGCTCTCTATATCGGGCGCGTGAGCAGCGCGGCTGAGGCCTTCATCATGGGTATGGCCGCCGGTATCGGCTTTGACCTGATTGAGACGGTTGGCTACATTGGCGAGGGCTATCACGACTGGGTGAACGTCGCCCTGGAGCGCACCGGCACCGGGCTGCTGCACGGCTTCGGCGCGGCCATGGTCGCTCTCGGCTGGTACTACCTGATCCACGCGAAAAATAAACGCTTCCTTAAGGCTTTCGGCTTCTGGCTCTACGCCGTCTTGCAGCACGCCATCTGGAACGGTTCCGCTACCCTCGTCCTGCTGCCCGCCCCGATCGGCCCCACGCTCAATAACTGGAACCTCAACCTGGGCTTTACCACCCTGCCTTTCCCGGAAATTCTCAACATCGTCGAAGCCATCCTTTTCTTCATCTTCTTCCTCTACATGACCGGAAGATTGAAGCAGACAAACATTCCGCCGACCTCGACCACACAGCAGCAACCCGCGCCACCACGCGAACCACAGTTCGCCGCTCGTTCTTACTAGTGAGACAAAACAGCGTATCCTGAGGCGCCGTGATGTAATTCGTTGCATCACAGCATTTGAACATGCTATACTGTTTTCCTGACAGACAGATGATGTTCATGCTTCGCCTGACAATAGGGATGTTGACCGGCAAAGCCTTCTATCTATAAGAGCGGATTTGAACTGTTTGCTACGTAAACGTCTCTAGTCTATAGAGGTAGAGAGCGCATATGATTTCTGACGGACAACCGAGGAAAGAGCAACGAGGCCTGACAGGCCCGCAGCAAGGGAGAAGGCAATTCGGCAACTATGACCTGATCGAGCGTATCGATACCGGCGGCATGGGCGAGGTCTACCGCGCCTACCAGCGCACGGCCTTCAATCGGGAGGTCGCGGTCAAGATCATTCGCCGCGACCTGGCGCACGACCCTGTGGCACGCGAGCGTTTTTCACGCGAGGCGGAAGTCAGCTCGCACCTGAAACACGAGCACATTCTCCCCCTGTTCGATTATGGGCAGGTGGACGGTCAGCTCTTCCTGGTAACGCCGTACATTGCCGGAGGCAACCTGTCCCAACGTCTGCGCAACGGCCCTCTCCCACTGGAGCAGGTGCAGCAACTCTTCACCCCTCTGGTCCAGGCAGTTGCTTACATCCATCGCCGTGGCATCGTCCATCGGGACCTTAAGCCGAGTAATGTACTGCTCGATACAGACGACGAGACCGGCGAGGTCTACGTGCGCCTCATCGACTTTGGCATCGCCAAGAGAAGCGGCGCAGCTGCCAGTCCGCCGCTGACCACGGCAGGGCATGAAATGGGAACGCTGGTCTACATGGCTCCAGAGCGTCTCAACGGCATCGCCGCCCCGAGCAACGACATCTACTCCCTCGGCGTCATCCTCTACCAGATGCTTACCGGTCGTCTTCCCGTCGGTGAGGCGCGTATCCCGCTGCTCCCACCGCTCGAAGCGGTCGTCAGGCGCTGCATGGCTCCAGACCCGGAAGACCGCTATACCAGCGCCAGCGAGGTACTGCACGACTTTGAGCAGGCATGTTATGCGCTCACCAGCCATCCAGAGCAGGATTTGAACCCGCCAGCGGCCAGTGGCAAGCTCGAAGCGCGTTCTTTGCAAGCTACAGACCTCGCTATGGTACAGGACGCGAATACAGCGCGACAAATGGGCGGATTGTCTCTTCCTTCTATCTCGTCTCCGGCGCAGCCACAACCTGGCAAAATCGGCTTGCTACAGGATGCAGATTTCATAGCGCCAACCGTCGACTTCGCCCATTTCAATCCCAGCACGGGCAATGAGGGCGGCGCAACAGGTACTCAATCGAGGCCCGTTCCGGCCATCGCAGCGAGCAACGGGCTGATTGTTCCAACAGGCACCGTCAAAACCGCTTCCCGACGGAGAAAGCGCAAAAGCCCCCTTTTCGCCATCATTTCAGTCCTGATCGTCGTCGTCCTGCTGATTATGGCGGGCCTGCTCTTCTTAGAGTTCCCCCTGGTTGCCTCGGCCAATGTCAATATCAGCCCGCAGGTACATGTGCTGCGCCAGGTCTACACCATCACCGCTCAGCCCTCACAGACCAGTATTGATGTAGCTACCAGATCAATCCCGGCTCTGGGAAAAACGGTAAACCAGACGCTATCGCAGACGGGCGAGACAACGGGCCTGCAATGCAGCTTCTTTTTCGACTGCAAACGCGTGGTGTCCGTGAATGACGTGGAAAATCTCTCTAACCAGTTGAGGCAAACGCTCATCTCACAGATTTCCGCGCAGATCGACCAGCAATTGCAGGCGATTCATGCTACCGAGATCGGGCAGAAACAGTTTACAGACCTTTCTGAGAGCAGCAACCCGAACATAGGAGCGGAGAGTAAGACGGTCACAGTCACGCTCACAGAGCAGGGCAGTGTCGAGTATATCAACGGCACGGACGCGCAGAAACTGGCCCAACTCTTGCTAACCCAGGACGTGCAAAAACTAGGCCCCGGCAATGTCCTTGAGAATTTCACGGTACAAATCGGCCAGCCTGTGGTTGAGTCGGTGAGCGAGCAGGGCATCGTCACCATTGAGGTCGCGGCGGCTGGCGTCGCCGAATACCAGTTCTCCGCGCAGCAGCTACAGACTATCGGGAATCATCTCACGGGCCTGACGCTGCAGCAGGCGCGTACCTATCTGCAACGCCAGCCAGGAGTAGACCCGAAGTCAATCAACATCCGCTTCACGCTCGGCGGTGGCAACACCCTGCCCTACAATACCTCGCAGATCAAACTCATCCCCATCAATCCCATCAGCCTCCCATCTGCCTCGCTGCCTCCGGTCCCAACCCCCGCAGTCACACCGTCCAACCTGACTCCCTCACCCACAGTGACGGATAATAATGGATAAGCAGTACGGCTAAGGAAACTCAACCTCATCGGCTTTACTGCATCGTAAAGAAGAGAGTGAGGACCCGTTGCGTGCGCTCACTCTCTCACTCATATTCTTCCTCTGCATCACCACCGCGCAGCTCCTCCCACAGAGCGCGTACAGCGTGGGCCGAGACGGAGTAGCCGAAGCCGCGCCGCTGCAGGAAAGAGCCGAGGCGCGTGCGAAAGGTGGCGTAGTCCATGCCGGGAATGCGCAGCAGCGAGGCGGCTTTTTTGCGGCCAGCGTTCAACGCTCGTTCCTCGTCTTTCTCAGCATCAACCAGTTCATCCACCACGTCGCGGTCTACCCCTTTGAGGCGCAGCTCGTTTTTGAGCGCCCGTGCGCCACGCGGGCTAAACTGCTCGCGAGACTCAACCCAGAACTCAGCAAAGGCGTGGTCATCGACCAGGTTGAGGGAATCGAGGCGAGCCAGCGCCTCGTCAATGATGTCGGGCGGCGTCTCCTTGCGGCGCAAGTAGCGGCGCACCTCCTCACGGCTACGCGGGCGATACGAGAGGTAATTGTATGACCGCTCAACCGCCTGCTGCAGCGCCTCCTCGTGCTGCAGACGCGCCAGTTGAGCGGGTGCCAGCTCCTGGCCTACCTCCAACCCCATCTGTATCACGACCAGCCCGCTCACTCCCAGCAAAAACTGCCCATCCACAGAGATATTCATACGCTCAGGATGCTTCACCTGAGGCTCAATCGCAGTAATTTTCATAGAGATACTATATCATTGTGCTGGAAAAAAGAGAAGGGCGCGGAATTGCCGGGCAATTCCGCGCCCTTCTCTTTTTTCCAGCACATGGATTTCACCTTACAAACGTTTGATAGGGAAGGAGGAAGCAGTATTTCATTCAACCACCCGGCTGAATGAAATGACTACTTGAAGCCGCCAGTAAACTCTTAGTGAACGACTTCAGAATATTCTTGCGCGGGTAAGGGTTCCAATTCTGAACCAGATTCGACTGCGAGTTCCGATACTGGCAGCATCTCGATCAGCGGTACGCGCTTCAACTCGGTCAGCCGGTTCTGCTCATCGACGAAGACAATCTTTGGCACCAGCGAACGAATTTCCTGCTCGTCAAACTGCCCGTAGCTGATGATAATGACAATATCACCCTCAGCAGTCAGGCGGGCAGCCGCCCCATTGAGGCAGATGACGCCGGAGCCGCGAGCGCCCGCGATGGCGTAGGTCTCCAGCCGCGAACCATTGGTCACATTGACTACCTGAACCCTCTCATACGGATAGATGTCGGCAGCCTCCAGCAAATCCTGGTCGATGGTGATACTGCCGATGTAGTTCAGGTTGGCCTGTGTGACGGTGGCACGGTGAATCTTCCCCTTGCACATAGTGCGCTGCATAGTGGCTATTCCTTCCCATTCGTGAAAATCAATTCATGTTCCGTTTGTAAAGGTGCAATGCTTGCGATTGCCGGAGTGTGTTGCTCCGTTCAACCTCCTGTAGCGGCGAAAGAGGCTATTTTACATTCCAACCCTCCGCCTGCTTACAGGTTCTATAGTAGAAAACGATGGAGAGGCCAAAATGGGAACAGTTCAGGCCGCTTTCTCCATGTTTTGCGAAGACACTGCGCAACAGATGAGTCCGAACGGTACCGTTCGGACTCATCTGTTGCGCAGTGTCTTCGCAAAACAGATTACTTCTTGTTAGCCAGAGCTTGCTGATAGCGATTATTGACCTCATCCCAGTTGACTACGTTCCACCAGGCATTGAGATACTCCGGGCGGCGATTCTGGTACTTGAGGTAGTAGGCATGCTCCCAAACGTCGTTGCCCATGATGGGATAGTAGCCCTCCATCAGCGGGCTGTTCTGGTTCGGGGTCGACATGACCTCAAGCTGGCCGTTGGAGTTCATTACCAGCCATGCCCAGCCGGAGCCGAAGCGCTTGGCCCCGGCATCGTTAAACTGCTGCTTGAAGGACTCGAAGTTGCCAAAAGCCTGGTTGATCGCGTCGGCAATGGGGCCGGTCGGGGAACCACCTGCGTTGGGAGCCATAATGCGCCAGAACATGGAGTGGTTGGCGTGACCACCTCCGTTGTTGACCACGGCGGTACGGATACCCTCCGGCACCTCGTTGATGCGGCGCATCAGGTCCTCGATATCCAGGTTGGCTAATTCGGGACTGTTCGCGATAGCCGCGTTCAGGTTATTGACGTAAGCCTGATGGTGCTTGTCATGATGCAGGTGCATCGTCTCTTCGTCGATGTAGGGTTCCAGTGCATTGTAAGCGTAGGGCAATGGTGGCAGTTCGTATGCCATAGATTTACTCTCCTTCTCTTAAATAGTCTGTTTTGTGAGTTCAGACACCTCCTTATTCTATACGCCATAGCAGATAGGTGAGACTCACGTTATTCCCACCATTAGTTGTAATACCTGCGTAGCAGAATGTCAAGCAGTAGCATACTGTGGTAGCCAGACGCGCACCGTCTCATCGCTGGCCGAGGCCATATATCTCGCATCCGGCGACCATGCCAGCGTGCGAACCCAGGCGTTGTGATAGGGGTAGGTGTAGCGGTGCTGTCCTGTGAGAGCGCGCCAGATGTGTACGCTTCTATCATCGCCGCCAGAGCCGATATATTGACCATTCGGCGACCACGCCAGCGTTTTGATCGGCTGTGTATGTTCTCTGTAGATACTCACTGTTTCCAGCGTCTGTGCTTCCCAGACCTGAATGGTTCTATCATGCCCGCCGGAAGCCACATAGCTCCCATCCGGCGACCAGCAGACGGCATAGACGGGTGCGCTGTGCCCGTGATAGATGCGGGAAGCTGCACCGGGGAGATCGCCCTGCGCTTCCCGCAACATGACGGTGCCATCGAAGCTGGCGGAGGCGAGGAGGCGCCCATCCGGCGACCAGCAGACGGAAAAGACGCGGTACTGGTCAAGATGGCTGGCGAGACGCGTACCACTGAGCGCCTCCCAGATCTGCAAGGTGCTATCTCCATAGTCGCCGCCGGAAGCCACATAGCTCCCATCCGGCGACCACGCGAGACCGCGCACGAAACGGCGGTGGCCGCGATAGACAGTCACAGTCCTGGCCGCCTGCGCCTCCCAGACGTGAATAACTCCAGCCGTGTCCCCAGAAGCCACATAGCTCCCATCCGGCGACCACGCAGTGCAGAGAACGCAGTGCGTGTGGTTGCGATAGACCTGCAGGGCTTGATCTCTAGAGGGATCCCAGATATGGATGCTGGCATCACGGCCAGCGGAGGCGAGGTATTGACCATCCGGCGACCAGGAGACGGAGAAAACCTTGTCGCTATGGCCGCGATAGATGAGAATGGTATTGCCCGCAGACGAGGATGGCTGAGGAAGTGAGGATGACGGGGACATAGCCCTAATGTTCCTTTGGCCCTTCGATGAGGAGATTGATGGCGTGCGGCAAGACGGGTAGGATGACTTCCATGCACTCTTTGACCGCTTTGGGACTGCCCGGCAGGTTGATGATGAGCGTGCGCCGCCGTGTTCCGGCTACACCCCGTGAGAGCATGCCAAAGGGCGTATGTTGCACGCTGGCGGCGCGCATCGCCTCCGCAATACCGGGCGCTTCGCGGTCGAGCACCGCTCTCGTCGCTTCGGGCGTCACATCACGAGGAGCCATGCCCGTGCCGCCGGTAGTAAGGATGAGGTTCAGGCGTTTCTCATCGCTCCACTCGCGCAGCGTCGCCTCGATCAGTTCGCGCTCGTCCGGGATGATCGCGCCCGCGCTGATCACGGCCTGCGGCAAGTGTTGTTCCACCATCGTGCGGATATTCTCGCCGCTCGTATCAGCCCGCGCGCCAATGGCTCCGCTATCGCTGATGGTGAGTACGCCAACGGTAATCATATCCTGCCTCGCTTTCCTGTCTTACTTCCAGCCTCTAGTGATGCGCCAGTTCGCGCATCAGCGCGCCAATCTGGCGGCGTGAGCCATAGAGCCAGACGGTATACTCATCCGGCAGGTCTTCCACCTCGACCTGGCACTGCATCTCCGAAGCCAGCTTGCGCGCAATGGTGAGCAACTGGGCGCGCTCGGCCTCGTCGTGGCTCTGCGTGTTCAGCGCCAGTCGCCCCAGTCGCTCCTCCTGGCTCAATACGCCGCTGATCAATTCGCTCAACTGGTCAAGCCCGAAGACGACCTGCAGCGCCGGTGTCGCTCCCTCCGGTGACATACGCCCGCGCATATCGTCGGGAGCAATCACCGGGGCCTGCTCGCTGCCATCCGAGCCGCTAATAATATTGTCATAGGTCGATTGCAGTCTCTCCAGAATGAGCATACGCGCCTCCTCCGGCACGTCATTTCTCGGATGCACATACGCCAGCAGCCTGTGCGCGGGGTCCGAATAGATAAACGGGCGCGCGACAGCGCTGCGCCGCCCGCAAGCCGGGCATGTCGCCACATTCAGCAAGCCCGCCAACACCGTATACTGCAACTGCGGATCCTGCGCCACGTTGACATACTCATAAATTGGACTGCTAAACACCTCTCCACACGGACAGGTAAACGTTGTATTCATTGAACGAGACATAACCTTTTTCTCTAGAGAAAAACCCAAAAACTTACTCGCCGCTAACTGTCCTCATCCTCTGTAAGGAGTGTAACATACCGGAAATCGCCTGTCGAGTATTCTAGCGGTGTATTTGTCGCAAAATTCCGACTGCTTCAACCTTGCCATCCGGCAAAGGCGATTACCTTCTCCTACTCTTACTTAACGCTTTGGTGGAGAAGGAAAATTTCATGCCCTGGCGCTCGATAAACTCCTGGAAACGGGCGTAGAACTCGGCGCGGTCCTGCATGGTGATGACGGCAACGGCATCCGCAGTCTCGATGGCGTAGGGGTAGCCCTGCGCGCCAGCGATGACCTCGGCGCGCACCACGTCCACGACCGGTTCCAGCAGGCCATCGTCGATCATCCAGCGCGGAAATTCCAGACGGGCCGGTGGGTGGGATGAGGTGGTTTGCAGGTAGCAGAAGGCGACGCTTTCGCGATAGGCTCCATAGCCGGCCAGCACATCGCCCCGAGCGCAGATCATGGCCGGTGTGCGATCTCCCCAGCGCAACCGACCCTGCCAGAGCAGGGCGTCGTGAATACGTTTGGTGTCGCGCAGGACCGGCTGCTCCCGCTGGTCGTCCAGGCGACGCAGCATGGTGATGATGTCACGCGCGTAGCTGGTGGCGATATAGCCAATGAGGGGAACGCGCAGCTCCTCCGAGGCTTGCAGCAGCGAGACGGCGGAGGAAATATAGCGTTCGCGGTAGGGACTGGGCATGGTCAGGGCAAAGGAGACGACGAGCGAGCCATCGAAGAAGACGACCGGGCTGTGCGCTGGGTCGCCAGGGCGGCGCGCACGCGCAAACTGCTCCATCTGGCTGCGAATCGTCTCCACTTCCAGGCAGTAGCGGCGCAGCGTGACCTGCATCTCGGAATAGGGGTAGCTGTCGGGGTCGGAACGCTCGACGCGGGACTCCTCCATGATCTCGTCCGGCGAGAGCACTTCAATGCGCACGTCCTTCGTGTAAGGGCGACTGCGGCTGTGCGGGTTGGCGAAGAGACCGACCTGGATGAGCGCGACGGGGATGGAGGCGTCACGCCAGGGCTGCAACTGGCTGCCATCCACCGCCAGCGTGGTGATGCCCTCGACGCACTCCGCCCAGCGCCGCGCCTGTTCGTGATTGGCAAATTCGCGCCCGAAAGGAACGAGGGGGCCGGAATAGTCGTATTGATCGGCCTGCACGAGCCAGCGATCAAACTCAATAGTGGGCCGCGCTCCCGCCGGCACCGACTGCTCAGACGGAGGCAGAGCGTGTTCCAGTTGGCCGCTGGAAGCATAGGCGCGGCGCAGCGTCTCAAGCGCGTGACGATAAGCCCGCAACTGGTCGCTGTACGAGCCGTCATAGAGCGCGAATTGCCCGCGTTTCTGGTGCAATGCCGCCAGCAGCTTTTCCTTATGAAGCATGCACGCGCTCCCTTTCCTCGACCATCTCCTCTTCAGAAACCAGTCGCGTCTCCCCGTTGACTTTGCGCAGGCGAATCAGGCTGTCCAGCCCCTGCTCAAAGGTATCGTCGTGGCTGATGACGATAAGCTGGTCGAAGCCGCGCACGCGCCGGATCTGCTCGGCGAGGTTCATGCGCCGCAATTCATCCATGTTCTGCGTCGGTTCGTCAAAGAAGGCGAGGTTGAGCGTGGAGAGCTTTTTGAGCAGGGCCAGACGCACGGCCAGGGCCGCGCTCATCTGCTCGCCCCCGCTCAACTGCGCAAAGGTGCGGTTCACGCCCTGGCGGCGCAGGATGATTTCGTAATCGTTCTGCCACGAAAGCTGCGCGCCGCGGTCGCCCATGATCTCGCCAAAGATGCGGTTGGCCTCGGCTGAGATATCGGCCAGCATGGCCTTCAGCACATGCGGCGCGGCCTCTTTGATCAGCCTGCGGAACTGTTCCATCATGGCTTGCAGTTCTTCCAGCGTCTGTTTCTCTTTGCGCGCCGCCTCCAGTTCCAGCAGCAATGCCCCGGCATGCGCGATCTGTTGCTCGAGTTCACTGATTCTTCTCTGGTTGTGCTCGATATCCTGGCCCAGGCTTTTCAAGTCGCCATGCAATCGCTTGATCTCAAGCTCGACAGTTTGCAAATCTTCATCACGGAAAGCTGCCTGTGCCTGTCGAAACGTCTGTTCCGCGACCCGCAACGCCTGCTCCGCTTTCTCTACCTCGTCCATAATAGCCTGATATGCCTGCTGCCGCTGTGGTAGAAGCCGTGCTACCTGAATATTTCCTAGATAGGTTTGATATCCCTCCTCGCTTTGCCGCAGAATGCTATTCTGTTCGCCAATACGTGTATCCAGACCGGCATAAGCTTCAAGCTGCTGTTCCAGTTCCTGTAGTCGCTGCGAGATCGTTTGTTGTTTCTGCTGCTCCTCCTGCAATTGTTGCAGGTAGACTGGTTCCTGTTTGACAATGGCACGTTGCGAGCGTGACTGGCCGCGAGGGTCGTTGAGCTGTTCAAGTTGCTGATTAACCTGTGCCAGTTGTGCCTCGCTACCGCGCAGAACCATTGCCTGACGCCGTCGCTCCTGGAGAAGCTCGTCTCCCTGCCTTGCCTGATCCTGTAATTGCTGAAGCTGCATGCGTAATCCCTCCAGTTCACGCACGCGCTCGTCGGCAGCCTGGCTCTCAGCGCGCTCGGCCTCCGCATGCGCAATCTGTTGATCGAGCTGCTTTAACCCCTCCAGTATCTGTTCCTGATCGGTGATCTCCCGTTCCAGACGACCAATATCCACAGCCATACGCTGCAAGTGCTCGGCAAAGCCATCTCGCTGCACAACATATTGACCAAGCTTATCCAGTTCGTCGGCAAATTTTTTAACAGAGGTCATACGCGCAGCAATGGCGTTCTGCTGCTCTAAAATCTCTTCGAGCCGCACCCGGTCTTCCTGTATCAGCCGGTCAAAATATACTTCCAAACTGCTACTGCCTCGCTGGCTAATATTGATGCAAGGTTCGTGCAAGAAAGGACACTGGCCACCAACCGAGAGCTTGCGCGATTTGCGATAGCTCTCAATATTTCCTTCCAGCCGGAAACGTTGCTCCGAAAGCTGATCGTACTGTCGTTGCAAATCCGGCAATGCTTCCGCCTCGTGACGATGCTCCTCAATTTTAGCAATGACATTTTCAGCTTTGCGCAGGCGCGCCGCGTAAAGTTCGCGCTCCTCCTGCTTCTTTCGTAACTGCTCGTGTGCTTCCGTCAAAGCACGGTTGCGCGTCGCACGCTCGCGCGTCTGGGAACGAAGTTGTGCCAGAGCCTCAACGCGTTCATTGAGCCGCGCGGCCAGGGGCTGAAGCGGCTCGATTTCGACGATATTCTGCTGGATCACTTCCTGCTGCTTGAGATATTCGGCCTGCTGTTGCACCAGGCGCTTGCCTTCTTTCACCAGACCCTCGTACTCGGTCGCTTTCCGCACCAATTCATCGCGCTGCTTCTCCAGTTCACTCTGCTCATCCACCAGGGGAGCCAGTTCCACGATACGCTGGCGAGCAAGCGCGACCTCCTCAAGCCGTTTCTGTACGTATGTAATAGTCGTTGAAACCTTTGCCAGTGCGTTGGCCTGCTCAGCCTGCTGCTGGCGCAAGCCATTGCGTGCTTCCGCATCCCGATGTAACTGCTCGAGCAGTTCACTTGCCTGTTGATAGCGCTGGTAATCGCTGCGGCTCCCCTCAACCTTCTGCTGTGCTTCACGGGCAAGTCCCAACTCCTGCTCACGGTCGGCCATGATGCGTCGGTGTCCTTCACAAGTAGTCTTGCACTGTTTATATTCTTGCTCCAGCCGTGTTAGTTCATCGCGTTGTCTCTTTAAGATGCTATATCGCTCTTCAAGCCCTTCCAGTTGCTGCGTCCACTGTGTCATCTGTGCCGTCTGTTGCTGGAATAGCTGTTGCCTCGCGGAAAAATCTGCCCTCCACTCCTCCAGTTCGCGTGTCTCAAATTCGAGGCGCTGAATCTCGCTCTGCTGCACAAGCGCCTGCTCTTTATATTCTTTCTGCGCCTCCAGCAGGTAATCGGCCGCCGTCTTGTAATCCTCGATCTGCAAAAGGGTATCGAAGGTCTGTTTGCGCTTGCTGGCCGTTTCGAGAAAGATAGCAGTGAAGGAGCCTTGTGGCACACCGAGGGCGTCACGGAAGAGCGCACTCAGTGAACGTTCGCGATCAATCCCGAAGAGATCATGTAATTTATCCAGCACATCCGTGCTCTGCTCAACTCTGTCGTCAGCCTCTTGATCGTAAATAAACCAGCGCGAACCGGAGCCGCAACGACGCTCGACGACATACGGGCGGTCATCGCTGCCGATCAGGTGCACCACAACGCGCCCGTACTTCTCCCCCTCGCGCACAAACTGGCCCTGGTTATAGGGCAAATAATCGAAAAGGGCGAAGCCGATGGCCTCCAGGATTGTCGTCTTACCCGCTCCATTCGCTCCGCTAATAGCAGTCGCTCCGCGCCGGAAATCAACCGCAATCTGGCGATAACTCTTGATATTTTCCAACTCAACCCGTGTAATGAGCATAGTTGCATAGCCTTCCCAGCAAACACAGACATGAAATAGAACTCTCCTGCTTCCTGAAATATTCTCCCTCTCTTCTCTAAAAACGGAAACAGGGACCACTTACAACACAGGCGCATTATAACATGCTTGGGAAGAACAACACTACCAACGATACTGTTTAGCCCTTCTTAAGGAAATGATGTACAGGTCGTCTTGCTTTCATACCCCATTGTCTCTTAGAAGATAGCTCAAATTGTTCTCGTGCCTTTCATTTCTCTTTCGCTTTTCTCGCAATAGGGGGAGGGATGACTTTTTGCTACCTTCTACTTAATTATTACATAAGAGTACGGCTGTCTTATGTAATAATTGAATTATCTTATATAAGACCAATTGGATAATATAGAGTAACAAGTCATATCAAACTGTTTCCTCTTATGTATTTTTAGGGAATAGCAACGAAAGGCTCAGTGAAGTTTGCTGAGGTATACTTTTACAGGAAGCCTCTGTTGTTTCAAGATAAGCCCTGGGATGAAGTACAGCAGATATTGCTTCCAGGTGTTCTTCTGTTTGTTTGTCAAGAGTCAAAGGAGCCGGATATTGAGAAAGTACACCTTAGCCAGTGTCAGTTCAGCGCTGGCCCTTCTCACGCTGATCTTCTTCACATTGAGCGGCACCGCCTTCGCTGCTACCTCTGCCCCTGCCGCTCCCACAAGCAATAGTTACAAACATGCGTGCGCCGCCGCCGCTGCCGGGTATGCGAGCTGCCTGGCCATCATCAACCGGTCGGTCAACCCGAATGCCAACCCGACCGGTGGCAACCCACCCTATGCCCCCGCTAACCTGCACAGCGCGTACAATCTGCCAACTACCGCCTCCGGTACGCCAACAGTCGCCATCGTAGATGCCTACAGCGACCCCAATCTCGCCAGCGACCTGGCTACGTATCGCTCGCAGTGGGGACTGCCTGCCTGTACAACAGGTAATGGCTGCCTCCAGATTGTCAACCAGAGTGGGGGATCGAGCTTGCCTTCACCAAACCAGGGCTGGGGTGTTGAGGAATCGCTCGACGTCGACATGGTGAGCGCAATTTGCCAGAACTGCCATATCCTGGTCGTAGAAGCCAATTCAGCCAGCCTTGCCAACCTTGGCAAATCCGTCAATGAAGCAGCGAAACTAGGCGCAATCGCCATAAGCAACAGCTACGGAACCAATGAGTTCAGTGGTGAGAGCACCTATTGCGGCAACTACTACCATCACAACTACATAGCAGTAACCGCCAGCACCGGCGATAGCGGCCCTGGGGTAAGCTTCCCGGCAGATTGCCCCTATGTCGTAGGCGTTGGCGGTACGACTCTCAATCCCAACGGCACCGAGACAGCCTGGAATACCAGCTCAACCGAGGGAGCAGGTGGCGGCTGCAGCCTCTACATCGCCAAACCGGGCTGGGAATCTTCGAGTGTGACGGGTTGCAGCAATCGCGCGACCGGCGATGTCTCCGCCGATGCTGATCCCAATACCGGCGTCTATGTCTATGACACCTACGGTTATGGTGGCTGGCTGGAAGTTGGTGGCACCAGCGAATCTTCTCCGATCATCGCCTCCGTCTATGCGCTGGCGGGAAATGTATCGACCATCAAGAATCCACCGAGCTACCCCTGGAAACACTATTCTTCCGGCTGCCTGTTCAAGGTTGGTGGCGTGCGCTATGCCTATCAAACCGGTCTCGGCAGTCCTAAGGGTACCGCCTGCTTCTAAGCTCTGACAAACATGCTCGAAGCAGTACAAAGCTAAAGAGAACAGGTCTACCTGCCACAGGTAGGCCTGTTCTCCTTATTTCGCAAAAAATATTACCAGCGCAGCCGCTCCTTCAGGCTGACGAAGCGTTGCTGGCCGATGATGAGATGGTCGACCAGTTCGATATCGAGGACGCGCCCGGCGGCGACCAGTTGCTCCGTGACGGCGAGGTCTTCCGGCGAGGGCGTGGGGTCGCCGCTGGGGTGGTTATGGCAGACAATGACGCCCGGACAGTTGCGAATGACGGCTGAGCGAAACACTTCCGCCGCCCGCAGCACGGAGCTATTGACCGTTCCCCGGTAGCGATTGATGTTCTCCACCACCTGATTTTTGCTGTCGAGCACAAGAATGCGCATCTGCTCGTGATCGAGATGGGCCATATCCATCATCACCAGATTTGCCGCATCTGCCGGCGACTTGATCTGGTACTTATCGTCCGGTTGCAGCATGCCCAGCCGCCGTCCGACCTCCAGGGCTGCCTTAAGCTGGGCCGTTTTCGCTTCTCCCAGGCCGTGTTCCAGGCATAACTCGCCAAATTCGGCGCGCAGCAGGCCGGTCAGACCGCCATATTTTGCCAGCAGCTTGCCCGCCAGTTCCAGCACGTTATCCTGCGTCGTTCCCGTGCGCAGGATGATAGCAAGCAACTCCGCGTTCGAGAGCGCCTGGGGGCCATAGTCGCGCAGTCGCTCGCGCGGGCGCTGATCCGTCGGCATATCACGCACCGTCGCATGATACTCCAGCCGCGCTGGTCTGGCGCCTGCGCTAGCAGGGCTACTCGCACTGCTGGCACTGTCGGAACTACTGACCCCAACAGGCAGAGTCGCCAGAACGGCCTCTTTCGCTTTCTTTTCAATGACAGACATATGTTCTCCTCACAAAATAAATAATTCTCAGACGTATTGCCAGTGCTGTTCTCAATATTATCTCTACGATTATAACGAACAAGTTGCAAAATAAAAGCGAATAGATATTTTCGATAGCCACGCTTTACGCCCGCTGCCCGTGAAAAACATAGATAAGTAATAAATGAGATAACTCTTTAAAATTGTATTTTCTAGAAAGAACGATGCTGACGGGAATACAGCAAATAGGACTATGGATAAAGCAGCAACTTGATGGCAAAGATAAGAATCAGAGCAATATAGCTGTGCTCGATGGAGCGCCCTCCATCGCCTGTCTGATCGGGAGAACCTGCACTTTTCAACGGCTGATGGCTTGTTCTTCTGCCGCGCTGTTCTTTTCGGCAGGTTTGCGCAGTATCCAGCCGATCCCCACCACGATCAGGCAGAACAGAGCGCCAATGAATAGTGCGAGAGAAGGCCCATAGAGGCTTGACAGCCAGCCCATCAGCACATATCCCAACGGGAGACTGCCATCGAAGAAAAGCACCTGTACGCTCATGACACGCCCGCGCAGGTAATCCGGGACATCTGTTTGCAATATTGTCAGGGCCTGAGTAGCAAAGGCGGTCTCCATAAAGCCAACACCCGCGATGAGCGCCAGTGAGAGGAAATAGATGGGTGAGAACGCAAAAATCGCCTCCAACACCGCATAGATCAGCGTACCTATCAGCACGTGACGAAGCGTTGGCTGCCGGTTGCTCCAGGCCAACCACAGCCCTGAAAGCAACGCGCCCACATCGGTCGCGGCAGAGAGAAAGCCAAAGCCTCTTGCCCCTACGTGCAATACCTCTGTCGCAAAGAGGGGAAGTATGACATTGAAGTTCGAGCCGAAGAGCAGCACCAGGCCAACTACGGCAATTACCAGCAACACGGCGGGCGCTTTCCAGATATAGTCCACACCCTCACGCAGACTCTGCCAGGTGCTCTGCCGCTCGTCTCCGTTCTTGGGCTGCCGTGGGAGGGCGTGCAATTCTTGGTTTCTGATCAATGCCAGAGCTACCATCACCGGCAGAAAGCTAAGCGCGTTGAGCAGAAATAGCACTGTGACGCCACTGACGGCAATGATGATGCCTCCAAGGCCAGGGCCAATGATGCTTGCCAGAGTAGAGAGCGAGGAGTTCAGAGCAACGGCATTGGGCAGATCCTCACGTCCGACCATCTCAACCAGAAATGCCCGGCTCGCCGGTCTCCCTATGCTGTTCATCAGTCCGAGCAACAACACCAGGATATACAGGTACCAGAGTTGGAGCGTGCCGGTCGCAATCAGCACCCAGAGCAGAAAAGCCTGGAACATGGCCGCCGATTGAGTCACGAGTAACACCTTCCTTTTGGGCCAGCGATCGGCCAGGACACCGCCAAAAAGCGAGAAGAGCAGTATCGGCAGAGCTTGCAGCGCTCCCACCAGACCAAGCTGCCACGCGCTATGCGTCAATTCCAGCACCAGCCACGCCTGCCCGATAATTTGCATAAAGGTTCCCATCACCGAGATCATCTGGCCCGACCAGTACAGGCGAAAATTGCGTTGTCGCAATGAGGAAAATGTCCGTAGCAAGTCTTTTTCCCTCTTTCTCATCTCAAGAACACGTTCGACAGCGAGCATAGAGAAGGCGTAGCACGAAAACATCGTCCAAAAGAACGTTGTTGAACTCTTGACAAAAATGATATAATCAAAATGGGAAAACAGAGTTTTCGAAAATCTACTTGCAAACTATTTTACATTATTTATAAATGTATTGTCTCCGCTTCGGAACAGGATAAAAGAGGAACCGAATGAGGCGATGCTTTGTGTGCAAGGCATCGCCTCATTCGGTTCCTTCCCTCACGCAAAAGAGAGAAGCCAGAAAAAAGTCCTGCGCATCGATGCGCAGGACTTTTTTCTGGCTTCCTCGACGAGTTCATTACCCCAGGTTGGATGTGCCGCTCAGCAGGAGGCTGTCGCTGGCAACGCAGGGGAGCTGGCTGGTAGGACCAATGCCCGCCGCCGTGACGTTGAACTTACCCGCCAGAGCGCCATCCAGTTTCGCGTTGATGGTCTGCTCGATCTGCTGGTTATAGCTGTTCTCGTTGATGCTGAAGATGCCGAACAGGTTAAAGGTGGTGCTTAGCACATTCACAGCCAGATTGCCGCCGGAGGCGGTGGGAGCCATCGTCGTGACAGCCGTGCCGATGTTGAACGAGGAGTTGTTCAAATAGACATCGGAAGTGATGACGAGGTCCTGGCCCTGCACGGAAATCTGGATATTCTGCGCCGTCATGTTGCCAAAAGGCATGGCGCCAATGCTATTGCTCATCTGCTCCAGCGACGAGGCAGGAATCTCTACATAAGCGCTGGTACTGGTCGAAGAACTCTTCCCCGTCTGTTCCCGCTGGCCCATGCCGCTCTGGTGTGGCTGCGAGGGAGTATCCAGGGAGAGCGGGACCGTCTGTCCCTGCATGGCAGCCTGTCCCGCCGAGCTGAGCGAGACTGGAAAAAGCAGGTGTAGCGCCAGGGTCGAAGCGCCGCAGGCAGGTGTGGTCGCAATCGAGTTCAACTGACCGATTGGCACCTGGAAGCTCGACACAGGACCGCTCACCAGAGCAGGACTGCCGTTGACAGGCGTGGCCGTGACCTGTACCGTAGAAGAGTTCAGGACGCTGAAGGAGATCAGCGTGCTGGCAGTAGTTGGCTGCGGGTCGCCGTTGTACAGGCTCAGTCGGATAGTGGCGAGCAGCCCATTCTGTTGTGTCTTCAGGCTCACCAGGGAGACCGAGGGTTGGAGCAGCGTCTGTGCCATCAGCAGCGCCCAGCTCTGATCCTGCGGCGGCAGTTTGCTCACCATAGTATCGATGGCGCTGTTGAACGCTTCCGGCACCTGAGCCTCCATGTTACTCTGGAAAAGCGGCGCAAGTGTGTCTTTCGTCACATAGATTGTGGCATTGATCGAGGTGCCCCCACCCGCCAGCGTCTGAGCGTTCTGCCGAACCGCCCGGCCATTTGCGTCAACAGGGGAGACCGCCAGCGCCAGCATCAGGGCCGTCAAAAGTATGGCCCAGCCGATTTGTAGATATCGTCTTCGTCTCATCATTGTCTATCTCATCTCCCTTTAATGCGGGAACAGTTTACTCGGGTCAACTGAGCCTTTGAAACAGAAGGGGACGGGAGTGGGCTGCGCGGCCATGCCCTGGATAGGCGGGGCCTTGATGAGCAGCACCAGCATCTCGACGTTCTGTCCGCAGGCAATCGTCGCACTGGTATGCACCGAAATGATCTGGACGCCTTTGAGCTGGCCGCGCAGAGCAGGCATCAGCGAACTGACGAGCAACTGGTTGATGGCGGTCTGCATGTTGGCCGCCGCCGTAGGCCCGGCGTCCAGCCCGTCGCGTTTCAGGTGCAGGATATGGAGCTGGATATTCTGCTGCGCGTCGACGCCAACGGTGCCGTCCAGTTCAACCGGTATCACGCGATGAATGCCGCTGGCATTGATATTCAAATCAAGGCTCAGCACAATGCCATCGTCTGGCAGGGGAACGACCTTCAGATTGGTCAGGGCGCTTTGCTGCGACCCAAGCTCACTGGCAAAGACGGAGGTCAACGCGCCTTGATCGAGCGCGATCTGGAAGAAGCGCGGCCCCGGCACCGGCGTTGCTGTAGGCGTATTCGCGGCCCCTGCCGTGGAATTGTTCGAGTTCGATGGTGAACCTGTCGCATCGGGCGATTGCAAGGCAAAAGCGGCGAAGACACCCGCGAGCACCAGCAACAGAATAGCGGCCACACTGATCATGGCAACCAGGCGACGGCGGCGTTTTTTCGGGTCACGTCCTTTCTTCACACCGATGTCATCCGGTGAGACGGGTGGTTGTCCTGCTTGTCCCGTTGGTTCGGGCCGCGTCGGCAGGGCATCTACAGGAGTTGGAGCCTGCCCCAGCAATACATCGTCGGCGATGGTCGCCGCTGTGGCGGTAGCGGCCAGCACGCCTGTTCCGGCCACAGCAGGATCGGGAGCAATCGCCGGTATTGGTCCTGTCGGCGTATCGAGAATTGGGACGACCTCCGGCTTTCCCTGCTCGGCTCCCGCCGGTTTGCGTCCCCACAGGAACAGGGCCGGGACAATACCGATCAGACAGAGAAACATAGCGGTGAAAAAGACCGCGCTATAGACGATATGGGCCGAGTTAATCAGGTGAGTGGCGTAGCCCTTCGACCACTGCGCGAACTGTGCCGTCGTCGCGGAAATGGGCAGCGAGGGATATTGCGCCGCCAGGTGCTTGAAGTAGGCCAGCGCCCACGAGGTCAGCGCCGCCAGCCCCAGCGTCATGCCGAGCATGCGCAGCGCCGTCACAACAGCCGAACCTGTCCCGGCCTGTGTCGCACGTACAGCATTGATGGCCGTCGTCCCGATGGGCGCGATGACCAGCCCGAAGCCCATGCCAGCCGTGACGGTACTGATGGTGATCTGCGTCCAGCCGACGTTGATAGGCCAGCGACTCATCAGGTAGAAGCCAACGGCGGTGAAAAGCAGGCCGAGCACCGCCGTGAAGCGGCACGTGATGCGTCCGCAGAGCCAGCCACCCAGCAGCGCGCCGATCGGAATCATCACCGTCATGCGCATCAAAGCAAGCCCACTGTCCAGCACGCTGCGCTGCATGACGGTATCCACGAAGATGGGAATATCGGCCATAGCGATGATGAGGGCCGCACCCACGCAGAGACTGACCAGCGAGGTGGCGCTGAAGGCGAGACGCTTGAAGAGCGAGAGGTCAACCACCGGCCAGCGCACCCGGCGCTCGACCAGAATGAAGGCGCTCAGGAAGACGACGGCCAGCGCCAGCGCGACGGGATTGTTCTGCGGCTGCGCGCTGTTGGCCGTGACGGGGCCGAGGTCTGTTCCCTGCTGTGCCAGCCCCAGACTCAGGCAGGTCAGCGCCAGGCCGAGCAGAACGGCGCCAAGCCAGTCGATCCCTTCACGCAGGCGCGAGCCACGCGGAACGAGGAACCACGCGGCTGCGAAGAGACCGATCACGATGGGAACGTTGAGATAGAAGATGTATTGCCAGCCCAGATGTTCTACCACCACCGCGCCGTAGAGCGGGCCAAGCACGCCCCCCGCCTCTGTTACCGCGCCGATAATGCCCAGCGCAAGCCCGCGCCGCTCTTCCCCGTAGAAATCACTCGCCACCGCCATCGCCACCGGCACGATCGCACCACCACCGATGGCCTGGAAGAAACGCGCTCCGATCAGCCAGATCAGGCCCGGCGTCGAGGTGTCGACGCCGATGGCGCCGAGAAAACTGAGGTCCGAGACCTGTGCCAGGATGGGTGACAGGCCGCAGAAAAGCGAGCCGATGCCGAAGATCGAGAGGCAGAGCAAAAAGATGCGGCGCCGCCCATAAATATCTGAGACGCGCCCCATCAACGGCATGGCGATGATAAAACCAAGCAGATAAGCGCTGACAATCCAGGCGGCGTGGTCAAGCTGCGTGAAGGGAATTTGCAGGTCGGTGACAATCTGCGGTAGCGCCGTCACCACCACCGTCTGGTCGAGCGCGGTGAAGAAGACACAGATGCAGGCGACAGTGAGAGCGGCCAGCGCCACGCGCCGCCCCCCCGCGTTCGCCTGTCCCGGCGTGGTAATCCTCTTCAGTTGATTCGTGATTTGTTGAGGCTGGAGCAGTGGCAGCGGAAAACCCTGCTGCTGATTCTGGCCCGTTACTCCAGCGCCCGTAGCCGTCACTCCCTCCACTCCTCCACCTGCGCTCATAGCTGTCGCCGCGTTCATTACATCACGCTTGCGCAAGGTCGAAGAAGTCTCCTGATCGTCCTCTAATGTGTACATCTTCCGTCTCCTAAGCAGTAAGAGCCTCAGGCCACCCGCAAGGGGATGGCCCTCCTAATATACGAACTAGCCTGGGAGGGGTCCGCGTATAGGAGGGCCATCCCCTTGCGGGTGGCCTACCTCTGGAACATCACCCTCAAAATCTGGCTCAAACCTGTGGGGCAGTAATCGTAATATGCTCGTTATAATTTGAGATATTGAACAGATAGGTGGTATCTGGTGTGTCATTGGGAGCCGCCTGACCCGTCACTTTGACCTGATAGAGCAGGCCATCGAGCTTGCCCACGCAGGCCGAGGTCTGCAACATGGTGCCAGCCGGAGCGCCTCCACCGGTAAAGAAAGACAGGTACTTCGCGTCCAGCAGGCCAGAAATGCGCCAGCAGGGTACGCCGCCGACTGTGTCATCCGTGGGCTGCGACACCTTCTGCACCTTGTTCAGCAGCGAGATGATGCCTGTGTTGGGATTCGTCAGCGTGCGCGGGTCGATCAGTCCCTTGATGACACGCCACTGGCCAGTAATGGGGTCGGTGATGTACTGTGTATCACCAATACTGATCAGCTCGACCGAAACAGCCTGCCCGGAAAGCACAATCGTCGCCTGTGCCTTTACCTTATCCGGCAGAATGATGTCGCCGTTGGCGCTGCGAATCTGCACCTGGCTGCTGTCGGCCGGACCTGTATTATTCACCTGCAACACCACGTGAAATGAACTGACCGTCTTATAACTTTTCTCTACTGCCGTAATCAATTGCTGCGCCGTCGGCTTCGCCGTCAGCCCCACCGCGTTCGCGCTGTGCTGCCAGGGCGCTGTGCAGCCAACAATCAACAGAGCGCTCGCCGCTACCAGCGCCACCAGCGCCAGCACGCGCTTCAACAGACATCGAAATGAAAACATAGAATATGCCTCCCCAATCTAGTACAGCCTGATTCTTCTGCTCCATTAGCTCTCTCTACAGAATAGTCTTGCTAAATCAATACAACGCTATCCACCAGCCGTTTCGGGGTGTGTGGTACTTTATGGCGCAGTATAAAATGTGTTGAAATACTATGAGTCATGTCATCTTTCTTATCTGGCCCTCCAGGATCTCAAGACACAGATTTCTGTCACCCTTCATTTCATCATCTGAAATAGAGCTATGTACTATCGAGCTAAATCATGGTATATCTTTTTTGGAAACTCTGGTATTTGTCATAGTGCAGATGTCATCCGTACCGGTCCTTCGTGTAACGCTTTCTCGGAGTGTGTCTCTCTACTTTTTGTGCGATGTTGTTGGCGCATATTCCCCTGCAAAGCTCGCGCTGACGTTTTGCGAAGGAGGTAAAGCAGACTATGTACCGTACCGCAGATGGACAGGATGTTTTCGTCGTCGATTCTCACACCCACTTCTGGGATGCCAGCCCCGACAACTGGCGCAATAAGTATGGCGAAGGCTGGATCAAGTGCTTCTACGATTATTCGCGCAACCTGTCACCCGCCGAGTATGTGTGGTCGCTGGAAAAGTTCGAGAAGTACGACCCCGATGTTATGACCTACGATTTATTTGTCAAAGGCCACGTGGATGTTGCCTGCCTTCAGTCCACCTACCTCAAAGAGTTCTACATCAACGGCTTCAACACGATTGAGCAAAACGGGGTGATGAAGAAAAAATATCCCGATCGCTTTATCCTCAATGGTCGCTGGGACCCGCGTGAAGGCGCGCCGGGCATGGACGAACTGCGGCGGCAGAAGGGCGAATGGGACATCATCGGTGTCAAGCTCTACACGGCTGAGTGGCTGGGCGAATCGAAGGGCTGGAAAGTCAACGACCCCGAAGCCATGCGCTTCTTAGAGGAATGCGCGAAGCTCGGCATCAAGAACATTCATCTTCACAAGGGACCAACTGTCTATCCCCTCAACCGCGACGCCTTTGATGTCTCGGATGTCGATGATGCCGCCACCGCTTTCCCGGAGTTGAACTTCATTATCGACCATATCGGCCTGCCGCGCCTGGATGATTTCTGCTGGATTGCGACGCAGGAATCCAACGTCTATGGCGGGCTGGCGGTGGCGATGCCCTTCATTCACGGGCGTCCGCGCTACTTTGCCGAGATGATGGCAAATCTGCTCTACTGGATTGGCCCGGACAGAATCCTCTTCGGCAGCGATTACGCCATCTGGGAACCAGGATGGTTGATCGAGAAGTTCTGGGCTTTTGAACTGCCAGAGGACATCAAGGCCGAGTTTGGGGTGAATCTGGATCAGGACACAAAGCGCAAGATTCTGGGCCTGAACGCTGCGAAACTCTACGGCATCAATCCTGATGAACACCTGCCAAAGATTCAGGGCGATGAATTTGCCCAGAAAGCGCAGCAGGTACACGACCCGCAGGCCAAAAAGGGAGACACGATGGCTGCAACTTCCGTCGATCTGAAGGACTAGCAGGCTGAGACCTGGCCCTAAACTGCTAGAAGGAAGCGTTTTATGTCATCTACCGATTCTCCATTTCCGGTGGCGTCAGCATTTGACGTCACCGAGGCCGGGGTTTACGCAGCCATTGCTGACGTGCTTGACCCCGAACTGGACGAGCCTCTGGTGAAGCTGGGGTTTATCGATTCCGTGCAGATTAATGGCCCGGATGTGACCGTGGTTTTCAAATTGCCGACGTACTGGTGCTCCCCCAACTTCGCCTACCTGATGGCCTCCGATCTGCGTGCCAGACTGCGGGCCATACCGGGCGTGCGTGCAGCGCGCGTCGTCTTGCTCGACCACTGTGCCGAAGATGAAGTCACCAACGGCGTGAACATGGGTCAATCCTTCGCGGAAGCTTTCGCCGGTGAAGTAACCGAGGACGAGAACCTGGAAGAGTTACGTTATACATTCCTGCGTAAAGGCTTTCTCATGCGCCAGGATACGCTGCTGCGCCAGATGCTGAAAGCAGGGCTGGACGAGACAATGATCCTTTCTCTCCAGAGAGGCGACCTGATAGCGGATGAGGCTGCGGATATTGCCTTCGTTACAACTCCCACAAAAGTGGTTCGGCTGGAGAGGGCCGGGCGCAACGCGGGCACATATCTGCGCAAGGGTGTGGCGCTTGGCCTGGCTCACCATGAGCACGACTTGCTCATTACCGATGATCAGGGACAACCTGTCGCTCCGGGCAGCTTGCAACAGTACCTCCGCCATTCGCGGTCCATTCGTTTGAACATCATGTTTAATACCTCGATATGTACCGGCCTCTTCCGCACGCGCTATGCTAGTGCGGGAGTAGACGAGGCATATCGAGAAGGAGAGAACCTATGAAAGCAGTACGAGTTCACCAGTACCACGAGCTTCCTACAATCGATGAGGTTCCTGAGCCAAAGGTTACCGGGCCGTGGGACGTGATTGTGCGCATAGGGGGCGCCGGACTCTGCCGTACCGATCTACACATCATCGAGGGGCAGTGGGCGGAGAAATCGCATGTGAAGCTGCCCTATACGATAGGGCACGAGAACGCGGGCTGGGTGCAAGAGGTTGGGTCGGCGGTCAGCAATGTAGCGGTGGGCGATACGGTGATTGTGCATCCACTGATTACCTGCGGCTTCTGCCGGGCCTGTCGCGCAGGTGACGATGTGCATTGCACCAACTCGGCCTTTCCTGGTATCGATACGGACGGCGGCATGGCAACCTACCTCAAGACGAGCGCGCGTTCGGTCGTCAAGCTGGACCCCGTCCTGCATCCAAAAGACATTGCCGCCCTGGCCGACGCCGGTTTAACGGCCTATCACGCTGTCAAGAAAGCGGCTCGCCAGCTCTACCCCGGTACAAGGGTCGTGGTGATTGGGGCGGGTGGGCTAGGTCACATCGGCGTCCAGTGCCTCAAAGCGCTGACCCCGGCCCAGATCATCGTCGTAGATCGCTCTCCGGCTGCGCTAGAATTGACGAAGAACTGGGGGGCCGATCATACCGTCGTGGCCGATGGCAACCACGTAGCGAAGGTCAAAGAGATCACGGATGGGCTGGGAGCCGAGGCAGTAATCGACTTCGTAGGAGAGCAGGGCGCTCAGCAGGATGCAGCCGCCATGCTGCGCCGCGCCGGTTCAGACTACATCGTTGGCTATGGTGGCAACCTCGATGTCCCTACCATCGATATTATCTCAACCGAGATTAACTTCATCGGCAATCTTGTTGGCAGCTACAACGACCTTGTCGAGCTGATGGCTCTTACTGCCGAGGGCAAAGTAAAGCTGCATACAGCAGTCTATCCCCTCGATGCCGCCCTCGACGCCATTCACGACCTCGACACCGGTAAATTGCGCGGGCGAGGCATCCTCGTTCCACAGGAATAAGACACGAACGTGTCATCCCAGGACACAGCCGTCAATTTTTGAGCATTGAAATCGAGCTTCGCCGCGAGGGCGAAGCTCGATTTCAATGCTCAAAAATTGACAACCCCTCTCTTTCTCTGCTATGCTTGTGTACAAGACCTGTTCATAATTTAGACATCCCCGATGGGAGCTTGCATGTCTTTACCTGCCGAAGCTCGCGACCAGAGCGAAGCACAGTTAGAAGCACAAAGGCAAATTCAGCCGCGTCGTACCCTCTCGTGGTCTCTGCTCATCCTGGCGAATGTCCTGTGGGCCTGTAGCTATGTCGCGGCAAAGGTTGCCCTGCGCGACGTCTCCGTCAATTTGATGCTGGCCCTGCGTATGGGCATTGCCTCGCTCGTCCTGCTGCCCCTGCTCGTTGCGAGACGCGGGGAGTTGAGGCTGACACGCAAAGATTTGCCCATGCTCGCCCTGCTGGCCCTCGTTGGCTTCGTCATCAACAAGTTGCTGGAATACGGTGGTCTTGCTCTCACCACAGCCTCGGATGTGGCGCTACTGATTGCCAGCGAATCGATCTTCACCGCCGCGCTCTCCTGGCTGCTGCTGCGCGAGCGCTTCAAGCCGCTCACGGGAGTTGCGTTGCTACTCGGCTTCGCGGGCGTCTATCTCATTATTGAACGCAGCCTTGTGCCGAACATTCCCTCCGGTGGCGGCGCGTGGCGTATCGTGGGCGATCTGATGGTGGTGCTGGCGCTCATCTTCGAGGCGCTCTATACCGTGCGCGGCAAGGCGCTGCTCGTCAAACACTCTCCCCTGCTCGTCACCTCGGTCGCTATCGTTGGCAGCATGGTTTTCTGGCTACCCATCGGCGGCTGGGAGTTGCTGCACTCCGGTTGGCCCGCCATCAGCTTGCCGGGCTGGCTCTCTATCGGCTGGATGGCGATTATGTCTACCGCCGTTGCCTACCTGCTCTGGTTTCAGGGACTGGCGAAAGTGGATGGCTCTGCCGCCGCCTCCACCCTCTTCATCCAACCCCTGCTCGGCACCTTGCTGGCTATCGCCCTGCTGGGCGACCAGCTTACACCCACCACCATCATCGGCGGCATCCTGATCATCGTCAGCGTGTATGTCATTTCGCGATGGTAAGTTTACAAACGTTACTATGGAATTACACCACCGTAGGGGCGATCCCTTGTGGTCGCCCGCTGTACAGTTGAACCGGACTTATCAGGATGAAGGATGCGGACGACCACAAAGGATCGCCCCTACAGGAAGGTCTGCATATGTCCGACTCGCTTAACCTTAGTGGTGAACCAGAAAGTGCGTTCGTGGATATCGATGGCACGCGCTTGCATTATCTTGCATGGCGGCCTGATGCGCAGGACCTGATACAGGATGCTATCCCTCTGGTACTGCTACACGCGCTGGCAGCCACCGCCGATACCTGGCGCTTGCTCGCCCCATATCTGGCCCAGCAACATACGGTTGTGGCTTTTGACCTGCCAGGGCACGGCGAGAACGAGCCTCCGGTGGCTGATTATGATTACGCGCTGGCTACAATAGCTGAGGATGTAGTACGTGGCATGGCGAAGCTTGGATTGGGGCAGGTGGCGCTGGTCGGGCATGGCTGGGGAACGAGAGTTGCCCTGGCGCTGGCAGCGCGCCATCCCGCCCTCGTCAGCCATCTCGTGCTGCTCGATGGGCTGCACATCGACCCCAGGCACTGGCCCGGCATGACCCGCGAGCGTTTCATCCGCCAGTCTCTCCCCCGCGAGTTCTTCTCCTCGCGTTCCACCTTCCTCAGCGCCATGCAGCGCGAAATGGCCGCTTTCTGGTCGCCGGCGGTGGAGGCCATCCTGCTGGCGCATATCCGCGAACAGGCGGATGGCACGGTTGAAGAGCGCCTGCGCCCGGCAGACCGGCAGCGCATCCGCGAGGTCTTGTGGGCCGACCCCGCCCTGTCGTACTATAGCAAGGTAAGCTGTCCCGTGCTGCTGGTGCAGACCACGGCAGAGCCGCAAGCGGACAGCGAGCCGCCGGAACAGTTGGAGTGGGCAGAAGATTTTTCCCTTGCCAAAGGCTACATGGCCCTGCAGGTCGCACGGGCCATCCGGCGCTGCTCCATCCTCTGGATGCCGGAGACAGCGCACGATATCCAACTTCATCGCCCCCGGCCCCTGGCCGAGGCAATTGTCAAATTTATACGGGAGTAATAAAAACGTATGAGTGTTCTTCTTTTTCTGAATGGCAATATCTATACAATGGACGCCACGCAGCCGCGAGCGATGGCGATGGCGATTGACGAGGCCAGCGAGCGCATCCTGGCCGTGGGTAGTAATGACGAGGTTCGTCGTGCTGGTGGCGCGCACCCCAGCATCATCGACCTGCACGGGCGCATGGTGCTGCCCGGCTTCACCGACGCGCACATCCACCTGCTCAGCGCGGCCCAGCGCGGCCACTACATCGACGCCGCTCATGCTCAAAGCGAGAACGAGGTGGCCGAGATGGTGCGGCAGCGGGCGACCGTGACACCGAAGGGCAAGTGGATTCAGGGCGGGCGCTGGGACAAGAATCAGTGGCCGGGCGGCAACTTTCCCACCCGCGCTTCGCTCGACGCCGCCGCGCCGGAGCATCCCGTGGCCCTATGGAGCAAGGATGGACACCTGCTCTGGGTCAACTCACTGGCATTGCAACAGGCTGGCATTACGCCAGAGACGCCCAATCCGCCCAACGGGGCCATCCTGCGCGACAGCGAGGGCGAGCCAACGGGCGTCTTGCAGGAAGAACAGGCCACCTCTCTCATCTACCGCGTCATCGAAGATGCAGATGAGGCCCTCACCCGCGCCCTCGTTGAGCACACTATCGCGGAGATGCAGAGTTACGGCATCACCTCGGTTCACGAGATCGAGGGCATGGACGCGCTGCGTCTTTTCGAACGTATGCGAGCCGAAGGGAAGCTGGGCGTGCGCGTAGAGATGTTTCTGCCGCGCCAGATGGTGCCGGAACTGCGCGAAAGCGGCGGCATGCTGCAAGATTTCGAGAGCGACGACCTGCTGCGCGTCGGCGGCATCAAGATCTTCGCCGATGGCACGCTCGGCTCGCAGACCGCCGCCATGCTGGAAAGCTTCGAGGGTAGCCCTGGCAACTTCGGCATCCTCACCCTGCCAGAAGAGGAGATGAAGCAGACGGTCAGCGCGGCGGCTGAGATGGGCCTGAGCATCGCCATCCACGCCATTGGCGATCGCGCCGCCCACGTCGCGCTCAACTCCATCGAGTACGCCCGGCACCATCTCGCCAGCAGCGGTACGGCATCCAATCCCAGACCAGAGCTGCGCTACCGGCTGGAACACGTGCAGTTGATCGCTCCTGAGGATATGGAGCGCATGCGCCGCCTCGGTGTCGTCGCCTCGGTGCAGCCCTTCCACGCCGTGGCCGACCGCGACATCGCAGAACGCTATTGGGGCAAGCGCCACCGCCGAGCCTACGCCTACCGCACCATGCAGCAGATGGGCATTCCCCTCGCGCTCGGCTCCGACGCACCCGTCGAGATCTTCGAGCCGCTGCACATCCTCTACGCCGCCACGCAGCGCCGTGACCCCGATGGCCCGCCACGTCCAGCCTGGCTTCCCGACCAGGCCCTCCCCATCGCCGACGCCCTCTGGGCCTACACCCTGGGGGCTGCCTACGCAGGTGGCGAAGAGCGCGACAAAGGCTCCCTCACCGTCGGCAAGCTCGGCGACGCCGTCGTCCTGCGCGAAGACATCCTCAGCATCCCACAGGAAAAGATGCCTGAGAATGGCGTCCAGGCTACCATTCTGGGCGGCAAAGTCGTGTATGGGGAGCTATAAGTTTTATCCCGCCTGCCAGACCTGCACTGTGTCGTCGGAGGAGCCGGAGGCGAGGTATTTGCCATCGGGCGACCAGGCCACGGCGTTGACGGAAGCGTTCTGTGTGAAGTGGCCGGGGTAGAAGTCGGCGTGGCCGCGATAGGTGTAGAGATGATTGCCGGTAAGGGCATCCCAGACCTGGACGAGGCCATCGCCGCTGCCGGAGGCGATGCGCTTGCCATCGGGCGACCAGGCCACGGCGTAGACATCGGCGCTGTTGTCGGAGTTCGTGTAGACGTTTTTGACGGTGGCGACGTTCCAGACCTGTACCGAATCCTGGGAGTTGCCGATGGCGAGGTACTGACCATTGGGCGAGAAAGCCACGTCATGCACCACGCCACCCATAGAGCCATAGTAGTTGAGCACTTTGCCGGTGGTGGCAGCGAGCAGGGCTACAGGACCGTTGCCGCCGATGGCAATAGCTTTGCCGTCCGGCGACCACGCTACGCTGTTCCAGGCAAGCGGCGCGCCTTTCGCGTACCTGACGCTGTAGTTGAGGAGTGTTTTGCCCGTGACGGCATCCCAGACCTGCACGGTGCCATCATTGCCGGTTGAGGCAATTTTTGTGCCGTCGGGCGACCACGCCACGGAGAAGACAGCATCGCTGTGGCCGCGATAGGTGAGCAGCGTTTTGCCCGTGCTGGCATTCCAGACCTGCACGGTAGTATCGAGACTGCCGGATGCGATCTCCTTCCCATCGGGCGACCACGCCACTGCCAGCACATCGGAAGTATGGCCCCGATAGGTGAGGACATCGCCGCCGTTACTGGCGTTCCAGACCTGTACTGTGCCATCTCCACTGGCCGAGGCGATCCGCTTGCCATCAGGTGACCACGCTACGGAACTGACATAGTTCGAGTGGCCGGTGTAGGTGAAATGGGCAGGCGCGCTCGCGAAATGCGTGACGAAGCCGACATCGTTGCCGGGGCCGGTGACAGCCACAAAGATGATGAGCAGCAAGAGCACTAGCGCCGCAATCACAAAGGGACGCCGCGAGCGTTGTGGGCGATCCACCAGCGGCTTATCAAGTATCGACATCGTTGCGCCCTTTCATGTCCTTCGACCAATGCCTTCATTGTAGAGGAGAAAAACTGGCGCGTCAAGCAATACACCATTGACGGCCTGCCTTGTTATGTGCCATACTCAGAGCAATATACGGGAAAATTGTGTCATATCTCACAGAGAAAACTCATGTACGCGCTCTTTTGACTCGTAACGTATTAGCATCTTCTGGTCGTGGACACATCATGCTCCATACCAGCAACGCTGCTTCGCAACACCGGGAAATGCCGGTGTTCTTTCTCGTGCCCGCGCGCCTCCTGCTTCACCAATGAGAAGCCATTTTGACCTATCGTTGGTATTCGCGGAGGAACTTTTTTTTATGAACGACATTGATTCTACACAGAAGCAGCAGACACGCTCTCGCTCATTGTGGCGCAATGTAGATTTCCTTCTAATATGGAGCGGGCAGACGGTATCTGTGCTTGGCACGAATATCTCCGCGCTGGCGCTGCCCTTGCTGGTGCTGGCCGTGACGCACTCGCCTACGCAGGCGGGCCTGCTCACGGCGGTGCGACAGTTTCCTTACTTGATTTTCAGCCTGCCCGCCGGGGCCTTGCTCGACCGCTGGAACCGCAAGCGGACGATGATTTACTGCGATCTGATCCGCTGGATTGCGCTGGGATCGGTGCCGCTGGCTTTCGTGACAGGGCACCTGGCACTCGTGCAGCTCTACATTGTGGCCTTTGTCGAAGGCACAGCCTATGTCTTCTTCAGCATCGGGCAGATCGCAGCCCTGCCACAGGTGGTGGCGAAGGAACACCTGCCGCAGGCATACGCGATGGACAACATTACGGAATACGCGGGGCAACTGCTTGGGCCGAGCCTGGGAGGGTTTATCATCGGCCTCGCGCCCGTGGTTGTCATCGGGGCGAACCTGGCCTACGCGCTGGATAGCCTCTCCTACCTGGCCTCGGTCATCACCCTGCGCTTCGTGAAGGTCCCGTTTCAGATGGAGCGCCGACAGGAGCGGCGCTCGCTGCGCAAGGAGATCGGCGAAGGGCTGCGTTTCGTCTGGAATCAGCCTTTGCTGCGTATCATGGCTATCCTGACCATGAACGGCAATTTCCTGCTGAGTCCCGTCACATTGGTGGTGATTGTGCTGGCGCAGAACACGCTGCATATCAGCGTGCAGGTACTGGGCATCATCCTGGCCGCTGGGGGGGTAGGAGGCGTACCTGGCGGCTTTGTCGCGGCGTGGATTCGCGAACATGTGCGCTTCGGGCTGGTCATTATCGCTTCGATCTTCGGCTGGACGCTGGCGCTGGTTGCCCTGACCTTTGCCTCCTCGCCCGTGCTGCTGATCGCGGGAGTGGGGCTGATCGGCTTCACCTGGCCCGTCTATGGTGTCACGCTGGTGTCGTACCGTCTCTCGGTCTCGCCCGATTACCTGCAAGGGCGTGTCAATAGCGCCTTCCGTTTCCTCACCTACGGCGCGGAGCCGCTGGGCGCGGCCTTCTTCGGGCTGCTGCTGTCCTTGATCAGCCCTCGTATGGTACTGGGCGTGATTGCCATCGGGTTAGCCTTGAACGGCATGGCTGCCTGTTTAACGAGGCTGCGCAGGACATAAAAATAGCTGTGGGGCCACGATTCTCGTGGCCCCACAGCTATGGTTGCGAAAGGGGAGTATTAGTTGCTAGTCGCGGGCACGGAAGAGCTTGACGCGACGGTTTGGCTCTTTGCCGCGGCTGCGCGAAATGAGATTATAGCGCGTCGCCATCTGGTGTTGCAGGCGGCGGATGTAGGCATTGGCCGGTGCCAGTTCTGCGGTGGTTAGACCTTTGTTGAGCACCTGGTGAATGACATCCTCCGTCTCCAGCAGAGCACGCATTGTCTGATCATCAAGGCCGGATCCGACACCGCCATTGCCGTTGGCGCTGCCCTCGTCCTCATCGTAAGAGTCCGTGGAAGGGATGTCGAAGATGTGGGCCAGGGCGTGCTGCATCTGGGCAATGGTATTGTTTTTCAGGATGATGATCGTCTTGTGCTCCTGCTCGGCCTGTTGCAGCCGCTCTGGCTGGCGATGGTAATAATTTTTCAGCGTTATGATAGCATCAGCATCGGCCTCACTGTTAGTGACAATGATTGGCACGCGCAGGTGACGGGCGGCTTCGGCCAGACGGTCGCGGCTCACGCCGAAGGGGTAGATACGCATCGTTTTCATGATGGATATCTGCTCCTGCCCCTCATCTTCCACTACGTTGTCCTCATTTGCGCGCCGTTTGAGGACGCGGTCGGCAGAGATCAGCGTCATGGGAGCGCGGTGCTCGACATCCGCGGGCGACGTTCCGGTCGGGGCCAGTGCGCTGAGCATGCTTTCCATGTTCATGCTGGCGATGCCTGATCCACCTCTGGGAGCACTCACACCCGAAGCCGCAGCAGCCGGGCGCGCCCCCATCTCAAAGGGCATTACCTGCGCCTGGGCGCTGTGGCGACCTCGAAGACGGTCGGTGCTGGCGTTGCCGCCATTGCCACCGCCTCGATAGCCAGATTGGCTCTGTCCAACCTGACGAAACTGATTCCAGTCATTGCCCCCGAAGCGCTCGTAGCCATTGCCCGTGCGCGTCAGGCCACCGGTACCCCACATCGGGATCTCCATGCCGCCGAAAGAGATGCGGCGCACGCTGACGTGACCGCTCTCCTCGTCGCGGGTACGCTCCTCGGCCACAACCGGCTGGCCGCGCAGCATGTTGTCGACCGTCTCGGCCACGTCGCGGTGGACGACCAGTTCTTCCCAGCTTTGCTGCTCAACCACAACATCGAATGTCGGCGGTGCCTTGCGCTCAAGAATACTCTTTTGCGTATGGCGGCGGCGCGCCTCTTCGTCGCCCAGTGTGACGGTCTGAATGCCACCCACCAGGTCGGAGAGCGTCGGGTTGACCAGTAAGTTGCTCAACGAATTACCATGAGCCGTCGCGACCAGTTGCACGCCGCGCTCGGCAATGGTGCGCGCGGCGGCAGCTTCCAGTTCCGTACCAATCTCGTCGATGACGATCACCTGCGGCATGTGGTTTTCGACCGCTTCGATCATCACCGCGTGTTGTTCCGCCGTGCGCGCCACCTGCATGCGGCGGGCGCGTCCGATACCAGGGTGAGGAATATCACCGTCACCCGCGATTTCATTGGAAGTATCAACCACTACCACCCGCTTATTGGACTCGTCCGCGAGGACACGGGCTATTTCACGCAACAGGGTGGTTTTACCCACGCCCGGGCGACCAAGTATCAGGATTGATTGACCCTGCTCGACGATATCGCGGATCAGGGCAATGCTGCCCAGAACGGCACGACCGATACGGCAGGTGAGACCCACAATTTTCCCCTTGCGGTTACGCATGGCGCTAATACGATGCAAGGTGCGCTCAATACCGGCGCGGTTATCATCACCGAACTCACCGATACGCTCGACCACGTATTCGAGGTCCGCGTAGGTAATCGGCTGAGAACTCAGGATCACCTCCCCTTCTGGGAACCGGCCCTCGGCATAGCGTCCGAGGTCCATTACGATCTCCAGCAGCTCACCCCGGTTCTCCAACCGGTTGACTGCATCGTGGATATCTGGCGGAAGAGCCGCCAGCAGAGCCTCCAGATCGTCAGTGATCACGTTTTGCATAGGCAGTTCTATCACCTCATCGTCTGGCGCGAGTTGACCGTCCCCAGGCCTTTCACGCCGTAGGCCACTCGTTGTTCCAGTGAGGGGACTGTACGCTGTCGCATAGCCAGTAAGGCCATGTGGCGCACGAGCAAAGCCCGCGTCGCGGTCTGCTCAAATCCACTATTACGTAGAGCGGCGATTACAGAAGACTCGTACTCACGCACGTGGCACAAAATTGGCTGTGCCCTTTCCTGTTGCAAACGCTGAATGCCAAAATGCAAGAGCGGTTCGGCAAGTTCAGCATGTTCAGGATGAACCATGAGAGAGAGCTGGTGCGGACCGGAACCGTGACTCCGGCACAGTCGCATCCACGCTCCTAAACGCACGCCGACATCACACACGTAGTTCTCGCTGTCCCGCCAGAACGGGAAACGGGTGCCACTCAGTGAGCCAACGTGTAATTTAGCAAATTCTTCACTGTTTTCCAGCAGTTCCGCCATCTGTACCTTGTGCGGGGTCACGGCTCGATAGAGCTGGTGCAGGCCCCACACGTGATGGCGACTCCAGCGCCGCAGTGAAGGTAAGTCGAGAGCCTCCTTCTCTAAGAGAGACGCACGAAGCCCACTATTCTGGGTTTCAGCATTGGCTCCATCGCTCTTACCTGCATCACAGACATTGCCGTCAGAATAGACGTAGGTCAATTCACGGGCATAACGTTGGAAGCCTGTGCGCTGGAACATTTCCAGTTCGGGAATTTCATCCTCAACCTTTGCAAAAATACGCAGAATGCCATGCGTCGCTGCCATTTCAAGAATGTATTCGAGCAGCGCGGACAGCACCTCGTCGCTGGAGATATTGCGATTGACCATCGAGGCCAGGTAAGTGATGTCCCACATGGTACGCGACGGGCGCTCTCGCGCCTGGGCAAAGCCAAGCAGATGCCAGTGGTCTTCACAGATCCAGGTGCGAGAGGCAGGATTCAGCGGGAAGATGTTCCTGAGGATAGGCGGCAATGGGTGACGAATTTCCACCGGCTCCAGCCAGCACACAAAATTTGCCAGCTCGTGCTGTTTGTTGCGAGCACGTCTATCAAGTGAGTAGATGATTCCCGGTAAATCAACGTACAGTACCGGTCGTATCATCCATTGCTCCCGCGTTAGAGGTAGCGGGCGCTTTGCGCTGCGCCCCTACGTGACGCTCTGAACTATGCGGAGAAAGTAGTGATGAAAACGTGGGTCTCCCGATACCTCTGGATGAAACGCGGTACCGAGCCGGGTTCCTTCACGGACAGCAACGATAGAACCATCGTCGAGCGTCGCCAGCACCTCTACGCCCGGGCCAACCTCTTCTACGACTGGCCCGCGAATAAAGACCGCGTGGAACGGCGCTTCTCCCAGCACCGGCACCAGCAGATCAGTCTCAAAACTTTCCCGCTGACTGCCAAACGCATTACGACGGGTGCGTATATCCATCGAGGCCAGCAATGGCTGACCCGCCAGCGCATTATCCGTCTCTTTAGATAACAAAATTAAGCCCGCACATGTTCCCCAGACAGGGGTTCCATTACGAATTGCCTGGCGCACCGGTTCATCCAGGCCATACAACACCATCAGTTTGCCGATGGTGGTACTTTCACCACCTGGTATTATTATACCATCTAATCCTTCAAGTTGCGTAGGTAATCGTACCGCGCGCCCCTCAACTCCAAGTTCCGCCAGCATTTTCAGGTGCGCTTCAAAATCACCCTGCAATGCTAATACGCCGATCTTTACCTTCGGGTTGTAACTTTCCATCGCTATTACCACCCACGGACGGCCATGCGATCTTCCTCACGCAGAGTATCCAGGTTAATACCTACCATCGGCTCGCCCAGGTTTTTCGATACCTCGGCCAGAATCTCCGGGTTCTCAAAGTGCGTGGTCGCCTGTACGATGGCTTTGGCGCGCTTCAAGGGATTGCCCGACTTGAAGATGCCGGAGCCAACAAAGATGCCTTCCGCGCCCAGTTTCATCATCAGCGCCGCGTCCGCCGGAGTCGCCACGCCGCCCGCGCAGAAGTTCACCACGGGCAGCTTGCCGTTTTTCGCCACCTCATAGACCAGCCCATAGGGGACGCGCATCTCCGTGGCCTTCGCCTGCAACTGGTTCTCATCGCCTACGTCATAGAGCGCGCGCAGTTCGCGCAGCCCGCTCATGACGGCGCGCATATGGCGCACAGCCTCCACGATATTGCCCGTTCCGGCCTCGCCCTTCGTGCGCAGCATGGCCGCGCCCTCGTTAATGCGCCGCAGCGCCTCGCCCAGATCGCGTGCGCCGCACACAAACGGCACGCTGAACCGGTGCTTATCTACATGAAACTGCTCGTCGGCAGGGGTCAGCACTTCCGACTCATCGATGCAATCGACGCCAATGGCTTGCAGAATTTCGGCCTCGACAAAATGCCCGATACGGCACTTTGCCATGACAGGAATGGTGACTGCCTCCTTGATCTGGAGGATCAACTCCGGGTCGCTCATTCGCGCCACACCCCCGTGGGCGCGAATATCCGCAGGGACGCGCTCCAGCGCCATCACGGCAGATGCTCCGGCCTCCTCCGCGATGCGCGCCTGCTCGGCATTGACCACATCACAGATCACCCCGCCTTTGAGCATTTCTGGAAAAGTTCGTTTTACGTGTTCGGTTCCTGTCTGTTTTTGCACGATTCCTCGCCTCCTGGCATAGATGTAACGTTTGTACTATGCAGTATTTTACCACATTCTCTCCACCACCGCTACAGCCAATCGTAAATGGCCCACTATGCCAATTTAGTAACCGTAAGCGCCGATTGATCGGCAAGAGACGCAGGGCCGCTCTGCTGATCGAGTACAGCCTTCATCAATACAAGCGCGGCCTCCTCTGACGACCTCTGCGGCAACTGCCAAAATGGATGTCAGCAAAGCCACAGGCATTTCTGGTATAGTCATACCCCGAAGATGTCACCCGGTAGACCATCAGAGTAAAGAATATCATTACCCACCATACAAAACTCTTGACGAAATGCGTGAAAAGCACTACTCTAATTTATGGAAAAGCTAACGACTGTATCGATGAGATTAGAGGAGTACCCGTTTCACATGGAACTTGAGGCCTTTGCTGTTTTCGTCATCCCTTTTGTCGTCGTCATCTACCTCATAGCCCTGCTATTTATCCAGCCGACACGCATAGCATTTCTGGCTTCCCTGCTCGGCGGACTTGCGTTGAGTGTGCTCAATGCCCTTGTCGACCTGCTGGCCTATTCTACCCATCTGTGGCAGTATACATTGAGCGGGCTGACCCTGCACCTGCCTTTACCATACTATATCGTGCAGTTCCTGGTCTATGGCTCGATTGACTATCTGCTGATCTGGCGCTTCTGGCGCGGGCGTTTCTCGTGGCTGGCACGCCTGCTGCTGTTCGGCACTCCCGTCGTCGCCTTTCTGCGCGACCTCAGCTCGGCCCTGGGCAGCGGGAGCGGCCTGCGCTGGAGCAGCCCCCTCGCAGCCCCGCTCGACCTCATCATGTGGCTATTGATCTTCTATGCCGGTTACTGGATCTTCCGGCAACTGGCACCTGCCCGCGCAGTAGCCTCGCCTGAGTCTCTGTCAGCGTAAAAGGGAGGAAAGAAAAGCGTGCAAATATCCGGCGAAGAGCTTGTACAGCATCTCAACAGCACCCGTCAGGGGTCGATCTGGGAGGCGCTTGATATCACTGTTGTCACAGCCGCGCAGGACCTTGTGGTGGCGACCATGCCCGTTGGCCCCAACCAGCGCCAGCAGGTGGGCTACCTGCATGGTGGAGCCTCGCTCGTGCTAGCGGAATCCGTTGCCTCGCTTGGGGCTGCTCTCAACGCTGACCTGGAACGGCAGGCCACCTTTGGCCTGGAGATCAATGCCAACCACCTGCGTCCCAAACGCGAGGGGCGCTTGATCGCTACCGGCACACCCATTCACAGGGGCCGCACCACACACGTCTGGGATATTCGCATCACCGATGAGAACGACAGGCTCATCTGCGTCTCTCGCTGCACCGTCGCCATCGTCGACCGTCCGCCTGAAGCTTTCAATCCGTTGAGCAGCCGGGAGGATGCTGGCAAGTAGGACAAACCGGCAGAAAGAGAAAGGATAGGCTGTATGGCGCAGAGCAGTGAAATCTGGACCGGTGTGGCTTCCCTATACGATGAGACTCGTCCCAGCCCACCACCGGTCCTGCCCACTATTCTCACGCAGTGGATTCATACACGGCGTCCCTCCCTGGTCGTCGACCTGGGCAGCGGTACGGGACTTTCAACTATGATCTGGGGCGGGCGAGCGCAACACGTGATTGGTATCGAACCCAACGCGGACATGCGTGCTCAAGCCATTCGTAAACTTGAGCATCATCCTTACGCCGCCAACATCGAGTTTCGCGAGGGCGTTGCCAGCCACACCGGCCTGCCTGACAACAGTGTCGATATTGTCACCTGCTCTCAGTCTTTTCACTGGATGGAGCCGACCACGACACTGGACGAGATCGGGCGTATCCTGCGACCCGGTGGCCTCTTCGCCGCCTACGACTACGACTGGCCACCCACCATTTGCTGGGAGCTTGAACTGGTGTATAAAGAGGTTGATGAACGATTCGAGGCGCTTGAACAGGAACGCGGCATCGAGCAGAATCTGCCGAAATGGCCGAAGAGCGGGCACCTTGCCCGCATGCGCGAAAGCGGCCAGTTTCGCCTCAGACGCGAATTGCTCCTTCATCATGTCGAGCAGGGAAATGCCGAACGCTTTATCGGCATGCTCATGACCAGCACTTTCGGCCATCACTTCGAAATGCACACCATCACCGAACACGAGATCGACTTTGACCGCCTCAAACGCGCCGCACACCAGTACATCGGCTCCGAGCCAGTTCCCTGGTACCTTAGCTATAGAGTCAGGGTGGGCGTGAAGTAACCTCACTTCTCCAGTTCCGCGACCACTGCTGCTATGTCCGGGTAGACGTAGTCGGGTTTGAAGGGTGTGGTTCGCAGGTCGGCGCGGGAGCTGCGACCGGAGAGGACGAGCAGGGTGCGCGTTCCGGCGGCGATGCCGCCTGCGATGTCGACATCCAGGCTGTCGCCGATCATGACGGTTTCCTCGGGCTGGCTGTGCAGGATGCGCATGGCTTCTTGCAGGAGCATCGGCTGTGGCTTGCCCACGACCTCTGGCGAGCGGTCGCTGCTGGCCTCGATGGCGGCGACCATGGCGCCGCAGCCGGGGATCAGGTCGCCCACGACAGGCAACAGGGGATCGCGATTGATGGCGATGAAGGCGGCACCACCGCGTACGGCGCGTACTGCCCCTTTCAGCTTTTCGTAGTCGAACTGGCGGTCAAGCCCGACGAGCACCACGTCGGCACCCGGCGCATCCAGCGGCGCGACGTTCAGGCTATAGGCGTGCAGCAGGTTGAGCATGGGCTGCTCGCCGACAAGGTAGACGCTGGCACCAGGGAAGCGGCGGGCGATATTCTGCACCGCCGCCTCGCCCGCGCTAAGCATGTGCTGCGCGTCCGTAAAAATGCCCAGATTCTTCAGCTTATCCAGGATTTCTTCCTCTGAGGCAAAGGAGTTGTTAGTCAGGAAGAGGTATTTTTTGTGATGTTCGTCCAGCCAGTTGATGAAGGCTTTCGCGCCCGGCAGCAGGGTATTACCCCGGTAGATGACGCCATCCAGATCAATTAAATAAGTAGTAAAGGGTAACATAAAGCTCCTTGATGAAGGCGGGCACACAAAAATCGCATTGCATGTGATGGAATACGCGCCACACACAATGCGATTTTTGTGTGTCCATAGTTCAGTCTCTCAGTAATATCTCGCGAATGGCGATGATTTCGCGGCGCAGGTTGGTGTCGATATTCACGGCGCTGCCGATCTTCTCGCAGGCGTGCAGTACTGTGCTGTGGTCACGTCCGCCGAAAAGCTGGCCGATTTCCAGCAGAGAGGCCTGCGTTTCCTGACGGATGAGGTACATGGCGATCTGGCGCGGCATGACGATATGTTTGTCGCGCTGCTTGCCACACATCGCCTCTAGCGAGATATGGTAATATTCCGCCACCGCCTGCGCAATTTGCTGGCTGTTCAGGCGCGTCTCGCGGTTATCGCTTTCCAGCGAGGACATGGCGGCTCGCGCTACGTCCATTGTCAGCTCGGTGCGGTGCAGTTGCTGGTAGGCGATGAGACGGTTCAGGCAGCCCTCCAGTTCGCGGATATTGGTCTGCACGCGCCCGGCAATATAGGCGATGATGTCACCGGGAACGCGATAGCCGAGCAGATCGGCCTTGACGCGCAGGATCGCCATGCGCGTCTCCAGATCGGGCGGCTGGATGTCGGCGATCAGGCCCCACTCGAAACGCGAGCGCAGGCGTTCTTCCAGGCTGACGATGGCCTTTGGCGGGCGATCGCTGCAGATCACGATCTGCTTGCTCATCTCGTACAGACTGTTGAAGGTGTGGAAAAATTCCTCCTCCGTCGACTCTTTGCCCGCGATGAACTGGATATCGTCCACCAGCAAGATATCGACCGAGCGATATTTGGCGCGAAACTCTTCGGTGGTGCGATAGCGAATGGCATTGATAATTTCGTTGGTAAACTGCTCTGAGGAGACATAGAGCACGGCCAGCCCGGTCTGCACGCCCTGATGCCCGATAGCATGCAGCAGGTGCGTCTTGCCCAATCCCACGCCGCCATAAAGGAATAGCGGGTTGTAGGACTCGCCAGGAGCCTCGGCCACCGCCAGAGAGGCCGCGTGCGCCAACCGATTGCTATTGCCAACGATAAAGGCATCGAAGGTATAGCGGGGGTTGAGCCGGTTGTGCATCAGGATAGTGCGCTGCTCGTTGTCCCACTCGTCCAGTGCGTCCATATTGTGGGTGCCTCCATAGTTGAGGTTGTGAGCCGGAGATCGGGCGGGGAGATCGTAATCTTGATAGCCATAGCCGCCTGCCTGCTGCGCTGGCATATGCGCCGAGGCATAGCCGCGAACATAAATTTCCTGGCCTTGTTGATCTTCCTCCTCGCCCAGGCCGTCGCCCATCTCCGCGCCATCGGTGACCATGACACGCACCGGCAGCCCTGTGATATCTGACAGGATATCTTCGAGCGAGCGCCGCCAGCGCGTATTGATGACGTCGCGCGCCAGATCATTGGACACTTGCAGCGTAAAATACAGCAACTGCTCCTGACCAGCAGAAGCCGCGTCGATATCGTCCGCGCCGGTATAGGGAGTGTTGAGCAGGTGGGCCTCGCGCAGCCACTCCTTGCAAACGGCATCAGGGGCGACAGGCGCCGTTTCCAGGCGTTCGAGCGTAGTACGCCAGAGGGCCGCTGTATTTGCCGTGTTCGCTGTGTTCACAGGTGTTCTCCCAGCCGTATATTATGCCGCAATGAAAGCGACGCACTCAATTTCGACTCGCGCCTTACGCGGCAGTTCCGCCACAGCCACTGTCGAGCGTGCCGGAGCCGGACGCCCCTCCTGTCCAAAATAGCTGGCATAGACGGCGTTCATCGCCTGAAAATCACCCATATCCGTGAGAAAGACCGTCGTTTTGACGACATTGGCCAGAGACGTTCCCGCGCCCTCCAGCACCGCCTGCAGGTTTTGCAGGACGCGATGTGTCTGTGCCGCGACATCATCGCCGACCAGCACCCCGGTAGCCGGGTCAAGCGCGATCTGACCGGATGCATAGACCATCTCACCACAGCGAATGGCTTGACTGTACGGCCCGATAGCTGCCGGTGCCGCCGACGTTTGAATTTGTAGGTGTTCCATAAGCATTATCCCTGATGACCACAATATCAATGATAACGATGAGCTTCTTGCTATCTACAATACGGGCAATACTCACAATACTCATCCCAACGACAACCCGGTTTATTATAAACATGAGACACAAAGATACCAGAGCGTCCCACGGAAAAAAAAATTACGAAGGATACGATCCGCGTCCCGTCGGGGGGGGGTATCCCTCCACACCGGCGGCAAAGGGGCGCTCCGTTCCCTGCACCGGTTGCGTGGGAACGACCGCGCTGGCGCGACCAAGCTCCCTTGCGCATATAAGCAGCGCACGCTGCATCTCTGCCGCCGAGTGAAAGCGATCCTCAGGCTCTTTCTCCAATGCTCGTGAAACAATCTGTTCGACCGCTGGCGGAACATGCGGATTAAACTGGCGCAGTGGCGGCGGATTCGTTGAAGCATGCTGCATGGCGATGGAGACGGCTGTCGGCCCGACGAACGGAGGGCGCCCGGCCAGCATCTCGAACATGACCACGCCCAGCGAATAAAGATCGGATGAAGGGAGCAACGTCTCGCCTCGCGCCTGCTCCGGCGATAGATAATCGGCGGTGCCGAGCACGATGCCACTATTGGTCAGGCCCGCGTCTTCGGCTACGCGCACGATGCCAAAATCGGTGAGCTTGACCAGCAGGCCGCCATGATAGAGGCCACCCATACTGCCCGGACGCACCAGCATAATATTCTGCGGTTTGATATCCCGGTGAATAAAATGCCGCTCGTGAGCCACCTGCAGCACGGCGCACACCTGCGCCGCGATTTCGACAGCCTCCTTTGGCTGCAACTTTCCACGCCGCGCGATCAGTTGTTTGAGCGTTGGGCCATCGATATATTCCATGACCAGGAAATATTGATCGAGTTCCTCGATGAAATCGTAAATAGTGACGGCGTTCGGATGCGTCAGCTTGGCAGCCGCCCGCGCTTCGCGCCGGAAACGTTCCACTGCCCGCGTGTCATTCTTATCCAGGGACCGCAGCATCTTCACCGCCACCACCCGTTCCATCTTGGAATCCCAGGTTTTGAACACACTCGCCATGCCTCCGGTCGCAATATGTTCGAGTATCTGGTAGTGTCCGGCAATCACTTTGCCTTCAAGTTGGTGCAATGTTTCTTACCTCAGCAACCTGGGAATGACTTTCAACTCTATACGAGAACTTTCTGTCCATGAGAACTTCTAATTTACGCTAGTATACCATCAACCGGCTACGGCGTCCAGAATGGGCGTGAATCTGCGTCAACCCCTCCCTGTGTCAATTGTATCGGGCTGCCCTGCATGGCATACTTGCCCGTCTTAGGATTGAGGCTCACATTCGCCAGCCAGATATCGAACTCGTCGTTGTTATAGGATAGGAAGGCTATCTGCTTCCCGTCCGGCGACCAGACGGGCTGGCTGATGTACTGTCCCTGTATAATCAGCGATGACGCAGGATAGGAGGCCAGCGCGGCTTTCTCCGTCGCGGGAGTGTTTGGATTGCTCGTCAAGTCGCCTGAAGGCATGGGCATAACATATAAGCCCATCGAGTTCGTCGAAGGATTGCGGCGGATATAGGCAATCCAGTTGCCATCCGGCGAGAAAGCAGGCTCAATGCATTCCACATCCGGCGGCGTCAGCGCCACTGCCGGGTCCAGTCCTGACCCCTCGACGCCGGGGCTGTACATACCGGGATGCTTTGCAATCGCTGTCGCATCTTCAAAGAATAGCTGAATGACCTGGTTGGTACCGGTCTTGTCGTAGGTATAGTGTGTGTAAATGAGCTGCGTGGGATGTCCCGGTCGGTACATGGGATCGCGGTCACCGCCGTCACCATAATCGGCGTAGGCGACGATCTGCGAATCGGCTTTCCCCTCAGCCCCGGTCAGGTTCGTATAGTTGATGGAGATGGAAAATATCTGCATATCAACGAACGGCGCGCTGGCGAAATCGCCACCTAACTGCGCCCAGTCGAAATTCTTCTGGAAATCGCTCAGAAAGGTCAGGTGCGTATCATCCGACCATGTAGGCTGGGCAAACCAGTAGTAATCGTCTTCTGGAAAGCCGCCACTGTTGGTCCAGTAATGCCCGTTGCCGTTGATCAGCACGTGCTCCGGTCCGCCATTGGCTGGCATGTAGACGAGATTGGCCGAGTCTCCGAAGCGTACATCAAAGGCAACCCACTTCCCATCCGGCGAGACTGCCGGGTCGCGCACGTCCTGCCCATGCGTCAGTTGAGTGACATTGCGCGTCCCATTCAGAACCAGCAGATTGCGGTTCTGCGTAAAGTAAATCTTGCCCTTAAAAAGGGCCTGACTGGCCTGATTGACGCTGATTTTCTGCCCGTTTCCCGTAGTCTCCGTTTTGAAGTTTCCCTGGTTGCCGCCGCCACTGCTGCCGCCAATACCGAGGCAGCCCTCAACTGCGAACGCCACGAGCACCAGTAAAAAGGCAATGCGCAAAGAAAAAATTTTTCTCATATCCAGGCTCACCTCATGCTTGCATACCAATGGGTGACTCAAAAACGGTGAGACAGAGCAGATCGATCAGGCTGCGCACACCCAGCAGGCTGCTGCTGCCATCGCTGTAGCTCATGCTGCTGACTTCTGTCATTTGCTGGGCCACCTGCCACACGCTGTCGCTGCTGACTGGAGTTGCGAAGGATGGCACAGCACTGGACGATGGCTGCTGAACTGTGGCAATCGCTGTTGACGTTGAATTCGGGACGCCGGTGCTGCTGAGACCTGGATCTATAGGACAGCGGGCCTGGTCTCCCAGGCCAAACATCTGAGCAATAGCGGGCTGCACGGTCGCACAATTGAGCACAACGATGTCCTGCGCCCCGTAAGCTGTGGGGTAATTTCCCACTGTCCGCGAATAATCTCCATCCAGCACGAGTTGCTTGATCTGGCTCTGGTTGATTGAGCGCGCAAAGTTCATCAACTTGAACACGTCGGTCAATTGCATGTCTGTCTTGACGTATCCGTTCAAATCGTTTGCCAGTTGAGGCAGTTCTCCGACGACATTCGGGTTGTTCAGCTTGAGTTTCAGGGCTGACAGGAGTTGTTGCTGGCGCTGAGAGCGGCCAAAATCGCCTACCAGATCGGCGTGACGGGAGCGCACATATTCAAGCGCCGTCTCACCATTCATGTGCTGTGGCCCCGGCGCAATATACAGCCGCATGTACGCATACTGATTCTGGCTCCCGCCGACATCGTCGGGATAGTTATCGTCGGTAATTGGATGAATAGCATCGATGTCGACACCGTTGACCGTATTCACCACTTTAATAAACCCATCCAGTCCCACCCAGGCGTAATAGTTGATAGGAATACCAAAATCCTGATAGATTGTAGCACGACTGAGCGCGATGCCGCCACGTCCATATGCCTGATCCAGTTTCATGAATCCGTAGCCATCGGCAGCCTGCAGCCAGGTATCACGTGGGATTGAGAGCATACCAACATATTTTGTCTGTGGATCAATAGTCACGACAATATCGGTTTGCGCCAGGTAAACTCCATCGAATTTCTGATCTGTGTCGCTGCCCAGCAAAAGAATATTGATGCGTCCTCCGCTCAGAATATCACCACCGTTAGCGGTTGTCTGGTTGGGGTCAACATCTCCCTTCAAGCGCGGTACCTGCTGATTGGTGATGTCAGCAACGGACGCGGCAAAGTTCGTCTCATAATAGTACGCGCCCGCTCCGCCCATAAGCAGAATCACCAGCACAAAGATCAGGATGACTCGCGCCCAGATGGGAACGCGCCGCTTCTTGCGTTTCTCCACATGCGCAGGCGGGACATAATAGCCAGGAGGTGGCTGATAGCCAGGTCGGGCATAAGCTGATGGATAGCCAGCCTGGGCAGGAGAAGGGGAAAAGCCAATGGCTGCTCCCTGTGGGCTTCCCGCCCATCCCTGCGGCCAGGCAGCGGACCGAGGGGCTACGACCGGCAGCACGAGCGGATTAATCTGTTGCGGGCCGGGAGCAACGGGCGCCACAGGGGCATTTGCGCCCCTGACCGGCATCGCTCCCATCCCAACCCCCGCAGGGATGTTCGGCGCACCTTGCGCTGGAAGCAACGGCCTGGCAAAAACCTGTGACTGTGCCGCTTCAGGCATGATGGCCGGACCCGTAACCGGTCCTTTTGCCGCTGGCTGCTGCGTCATTCCTCCGGCGATGAGCGACGCATCGCGCGTTCCGTTGAAGCCATCGATCACGACGGTATTGCTCTGACTGACGCCCCGCATGGCTTTCCAGCCGGAGAGTAATCCCATGCCGGGAGTATATGTCGCGGGAAGAGAATTCGGGTCGGTACCAGATGTCACACCGGGCTGCGCATCTGTGGTTGGCGACCACTCGCTTCTCGATAAAAGACCTCCTTGCCCTTGCTGGTGCTGCTGCACCAGGTGTTCGTCCTTATTCTGGAAAGGTTGTATCTGCACAAATTGGCGCTTCACCGTAGAGTACCTGCTTCCTTACGCGCTGACTTCTGGATAACCTTTTCCCGGCCCTTCTCACTTTTTCCGTCTCCTCCACTTCATCCTCCACCCGTAACAGGGCCGTTTCTCTCCTCAGTTATCCTCTCTTCATCAGCATAACGACGGAAAAAAGAGCAAACGATTTCCTTGATAAGTATAACGAAGGGATAAGAGGAAAATTCACCAACCATGCGAACTTGCGGGTGGCAATAGTACTTTCGGGAAGAGGATTTTTTTGCTCCTGAGCATGACAATGACTCTTCAGGAAGTAACTGCTCCAGATGCTTCCTGAAGAGTCATTACAGGTAGAAAACAGGAATGGATACCTGCTTTCCACAGGAAGGGAGACTATTCCTCAAAAGCGCGTGGACGCTCGAAAAGCTCTTCTTCGAGTTGCTCCCAGGCCAGTCGCTCGGCCTCGAGCGAATTGATCGGCTTCGACGCTACAACTGACTCGGTCATAATGCGGGCAATACGCTGCTGCATGCTGGCCAGGTAGTGACGCTGCACGTCCTCCGAGGGCATAACGCACAGCTCTATACGTTCAGGTTCGTAGAACTCCTCCGGCTCAAAAGCCAGAGCAATCACTTCAGTATAGCACTGTAGCTGCTGCAAGCGTTCTGTTTCCAGGAAATAGTCAGATCGGACGCTGGTCGCAACGAAGCAACCGGCAATCTCCCCTGCCCGTATTATGGGATAAGCCGCCATGCTTCGCTTGAAAGCCTGCCCATTCTCCCCCAACCCGCAAGCGTTTTGTGAAGCCAGGTTTTGAATCACTGCTGGTCGCCCCATAGTTACAGCATAGCCCGCCAGCGACTCCGCTCCCAGAAACAGGAGTGTGTCGTCCTGGCTATGCTCCTCCGGCGTGGCAATACGCAGGCATTCGTACATACTGCGAATCTTCTTCCCCTTGTATGGCGGCAGGCAGCGCACAATAGTCACTTCGATCCCCAGCCGTTGTGGGTCCAGTTGCTCTCTGGCCTGCCTCAGAACAAGGTTGCAGATAGCCCAGAAACGTAAAACGCCCGTCAGATTCGCATACGCCCGGAGCACGTCGGCATAGCAAACTGAAGCTATGCCTTTCCCCAGCTCCCCACGACCCTCATCCAGCCCGGTTCCTCCAGATCTTCTCCCTATCCCTGTTTCTCCCACCCCCCAGGCCCGTAGCGCATTTTCCCTGCCATCGTCCTGCGCGGAGAAACTCCGATATCCCTGCCATAGTTGCATTTTTTGCATCTTTCTACCTCACTACTACAAAGACAGTACCAAACGTCGCTTCTTCCCTCGTAAGAGCATACTCGTTTGTCGATAGGGTTGTCAACCTTTTTAGAAGAAATATTTGGAATTTCTATGGAATCTTTTTGACTTTCCGGTTAATATTTAAAGTAAATCTCATCAACTCAAAATAAAAGCTCATGTTTATACGTTCGCTTGCTAGCTACTTTTCCGCCTGCTTCTTTAATAGAAATTTAATGTCTGCTTGCCTTCTTTCCCTTTATCCTCTGGGATGTCTGCCTGCTTTCCTGTATCATTGTCCATATTACCTGACTTATATCTATAAACTGGCTTATCATCTGCCTTCTCTGCCCCTTAAAACAGGGAAAGGGGTTGAGAAAGCAAAGAGACTTTCTCAACCCCTTTCCCTGTTTTACGCTAGCCCTTCTTTCCTATTCGTTTCTCTCCTCACGCAAAGATTGGATGAAGGAGAGCAGTAAAGAGCCACCTAGTACGACTAGCAGCACAATTTCCATTGTACTAAAAGTCTTTTTTTTCTGCATCGCCATTTCTCCTTATGCGAATCAAGAATGCGTACCCATCTCTTACATGTCCTGAAAAAGACTCTTACGCATGCGCGGGTCAGGTTTTTATAGCATGCAACGATTATAGCGCGTACCTCATATACGTGCAACGATTTGCTGGCCTTCTCGCCTGTGGCATCCACTATCGAGCTATCTCACCCATAATTCCTGTCCTGAGCCGTAGCGATAGGCGAGGTGGAAGTGCCGCGCGACCCAGGCGTGGAAGCCACCCAGGCGTTGCAGGCGCCCGGTAAAGAACAGCACGGCATGCACTCGTGGGGACGAGGCCGCGTCGATCACCTGTTGGGTTGTCAGGTAGCCGGTCTGGATACGCACAAGCGAGGTATCTACCAGAGAAGGCGGCACGTCGCGGTTCGCCAGTGCGGCAATAAATTGCGCGTCCGTGATAACCTGTTCGTTGGGCGAAATCAACCGTTGCAGGTCTGTGGCGACCTGCTCGTCCTGCCGCGTCTGCGTATTCATGCTTTGCGTGCTGGCGTTGACAAAGTACGTTTGATCGCTCTGAAGATTCAGACCGGCGGCGACAAGCACCAGGACGAGCGCAACGCCGCCCGCAATCTTTGCCACCAGCGTCCGATTCTTCACCGCCGGGCCAAAGGCGAGCGGCGCTACCTTCCCGCCAATGCCGATTACCGCCAGGCCTGCCATCGGAGGGATGAGGATGACCAGGTGGTGGTGGAACAACGGCACCTGGTCGTAGAGCAGGTAGATGCTGCCGAGCAGCCAGCCAATCAGGGGCAGCACGCGCCAGTCACCCCGCAGCAGCGCCACAATCATCCCATAGCACGCGGCTGCCGCCATAATCGAGGTGAGCAGACCTCTCATAACGTTGAGATTGTTTGCCTGCGCAGACTGATAAACCGTATTGGCGGCGGTGTGAAAATAGACGATGTCGGCGAGAAGCAGGTGGTGCGCGCCGAGGTAGGGAAAGAGCACCAGCAGAGAGGTCAGTGCCAGCGCCACAATGCCCACCGCGATCGGCAGCAGGGCAACGAGGCGCTGCGCGGGCGCCACCTTGCGCGCAATCTGCCACAGGCGAGCCAGGATCAGCAGGCAGATGGGAATGAGGGCGGCAAAGCCGAAAAACTTGCTCCATATGCTCAACGCGGTTGCAATGCCGGTCAGCGCCGCGAGGACGATGCCGGTAATACCCTCAGGATGTTCCCACCAGGAGTAGGCGCATCCTATGGCGAGCAACATGAAGGCAACACAGGGTGCCTCGGCCTGCAGCGTCTGTGACTGCGCCAGGTAGAATGGGTCAATGGCAATCAGCAGCATCAGGGCCAGAGCACCGGGGCGCCCACAGAGGGCCTTGCCGAGCAGAAACGCACCCGGCAGCGCGAGCAGCGAGACGAGGACAATACCAAAACGGGCCGACCACAGCGTGCCACCAAGAAGCGCGTACACCGGGTAGACTGAAAGCATGAAGAAAGGAGGCTGTGAGTAGAAGGTCTGGGCGTAGAGGGGATGTCCGGCGCTCATGGCCCGCAGCGTTTGCCAGTAGACACCCTCATCATAGCCATCGCGATCAAAGGGAAAGCCAAGTTCATACAGGCGCAGGTTGAAAGCGACGAGCACAAGCGCGATAACTGCTAACCAGAACAGAATACTCTGCCATAAGGGAGCGCCCTCTTTCACCTTCCTCTCTGTTGCTGTCTCATTCGTAACTGTTGTTGTTGACATACAATATTCTCGTTATTACTCTCAGTACATACTAGTTCGCCCCACCCCAGACCGGCCACAAGGGTCAGCCCTACTATGCACGAATGTCGGCGCGGCTCTACGAGCCGCGCCAGCGCATAGAGTAGGAACCCTCTGACAGCCCCGGGCTGTCCGCCTCCTGCGGGTATCCTGTTCTCGGGCAACCAACCTGTTCGGGCTAACCGCCCATGAAGAAGCTTGTTCCACCCCCGTTATCCGCTGGCGGAAGGGGCATCGTGAATGCTTCGGCAGCCGGATACGCAGGGTAGGAGGGAAACTCTTCGTCTGTATCTCGTGTATGGAACGCCGGCTCCATACTCGCGTTCGGGGTCAGGGAACCGCTGTGGTGTCCGTTACCGCTGCCCCCGGCGCCGATCAGGGTCTGCCCGTTTGCGCCATTGCTTTTGCCATTGCCATTCTTATGCCCGTTGCCGATCAACGGCTCAAATTCGCTCAGGACAGCGCGAGCCACCCGCCGTGCATCGGCCTCCTCAGCTAGCTGCTTGATCTCCTCCGCGACGAGTTCGTCGCGTTCGATCAGCGCCTCCGCGACGGCAATTAACGCCTCACTGTGCTCTTCGAGCAGGTGTTTGATCTCTTTGTACTGTTTTTGCAGCAAAGCCTCGACCCGTTCCGCTGCGTGAGGAACGCTCAATGGATTTCCGCCGGTGAGACCATCCGCGAAGGCCAGGTAGGAGGTCAGCGTACCATCCATGCCATACGCTCCGACGTAGAGAGCCGCAAGCTGCGTAGCACTGGCAAAGTCACCCGTCACCCCGTTGAGGTTGACATCGAGGAACAACTCTTCGGAGGCGCGAGAGGCCAGCGAGATTTTGATACGAGCCAGAATCTCTTCCTTGCTGCGTGTCTTAATCGTCTCTTTAGGACGCCACGCGGCAAAAGCCTCGGCCCCCGCCAGATCGCCGCGCCGATGCAGGGTTACGTAAGCAGGGAATTCGCGTTCCAGCAAGTAGTAGCAGGCTACCGCGTGTCCCGCCTCGTGGTAGGCCAGGCGGCGGCGCTCGATCGGGGTCAATTCACTGACCTGGCGCAGGCCGTATTCATGCACATCCTGCGCTTCCGTCAAATCCTTGTACGTCACCACTTCGCGCCCATCGAAGTGGGCGATGATGACCGCTTCGTTAATGACGTGCTTGATTGCTACCGGAGTATACTCGACAAACCGTTGTGAGAGCGCCTGGATCGAGATGCCCGGATCATGCTTCACCTTGTTGAGGTAGTACTCGATGACCTCCGGACGATACTTGTCGGTCGGCGGCGCAACATTGATCTTGCGGTCGAAGCGACCGGGGCGCAGCAATGCTGCGTCGAGCTGCTCGGGGACGTTAGTCGCCCCTACGGTCAGCACAGGCTCGTTCTGCACGCGGCTGTGGTAGAGACCAAGCGTGCGCAGGATTTTCTTAAACCAGCCGGTCTCAATGTTCGGGGGGTCCATTTCCATCAGCAGTTGGTTCAGGCCGCCTGTTCCCAGCATGCCGCCGAAGATGCCACCGCCCAGACCCATCGTGCCACCGCCTCGCGCCGAACGGGATGCGCCGATGGCATCGATTTCATCCATGAACACCACACAGCCGCCGTACTCACGGGCCAGGCGGCGTGCCTTACTGTAGAGCCTGCGAATCATCAGCACATCCATGCCGATGAACATCGCGCGGAAACTGGCGGCGCTGGCGTATGCGAATGGAACGCCTGCTTCGGTGCTCATACACTGGGCAAGGTAGCTCTTGCCGGTTCCTGGCGGGCCAGAAAGCAGCAGGCCGCGTACTGGAGTGCCACCCATATCTTCGAATTCTTTGACCCCTTGCAGCAATCTCACGATACGGCGTGCCGCTTCGAGCACCTCTGGATTCCCTTTGTAATCATCAAAGGTGACGCCCGTTTCTCCCGGCATCACCCAGTACAAACGCGGACGCCCCAGGAACCAGAAAATGGCGACAAATTGCATGATACCAAAGAGCACTGCAAACACGATCTGAAATGTGTAGAGCAGGATACTCCCCGGTGATGGCGGCGTGAGTTGTGGCACAATATACACGATAAAATACCACATCACGATGCCGATAAGCACGATCCAGATCCAGCGGAGTTTCACGAAACGTCCAAACTGGTCCATACCCAGATCAATAGACCTATCCAGGGAACTCTGGTTTTTCTTACTCTCAGACTCTGACACGGCGGTACATCCCTTCTGCTTCTGGGACAAGCATCGCTACCATGCTACTATACGATTTTACTATCTACTCTTAGCGCTATCCTACTTATTGTAAAGGGGCGCGGAAGTCTACGAGGTTCACTTCAATAATTGCCTCACCCGTAGAAAGCTCTGCAGTGGTGAAATGCCAGATCAAAATGCCTGTAACGACCCCTCCTGGCCCATTCGCAGAGACATCTACCTCAACAAAACTATCTGTACTGGTGTCGGATTCACTATAAACCCCGATCACGTTGATCGCCTTCCAGTAGAGGTGCGCCTGCGTCTGGCTATAACTGCTGACCAGTTGGTTGGGATCGGGCGGCTGTGAAATGTCTTTATCCAGCAGGCTAATAGTGCTGACATCGCCATCACGGAGCGCGTAGAGCCAGTCCTTCACCTGATCCCCTCCTCCATTGGTGCCATGCACGTGAAAGTTGAACGGATCGCTGGCGATCCCAAAGGGCAATGAACCTACTGCCACATAATTCGTTACAAAGACGCTCGCCAGGAGGAGCACTATGACGATCAGGGTCAAAAGCTTGTGCGTTCTCATGCCAAGCAGCAGGTAATACATGCCCTTAAAGATCGGGCGAAAAATACCTTTGACAAAGAGCGCCAGCGGCGTCTGACCCGGCCTTCTCCTGCTCGGCGTCATCTTTACCGTTTTTTTCTGCTCTGACTGCTGAGCGGGTGGTTTTTGCGTCGGGGTAGGACTCAGCATCTGTCTTGCATCTCAACTTTCTCAGGGAACTTGCCTGCTTGCCTGCCCGGGCAAACGGCACCACTTCTTGAATTCATATGAAACGTGAAACGTGAAACATCCTGAAAGTACGGGATCAGATTATTCCTGCCTTATTATGTATGATCTGTATCCTCGTCCGCAACTCTATGATGCTCAATGTTACCATACACTACAACAGCGATTTTGACAAGAGATTTTGCGCGCAGTTTTCTTAATATACGTACTATTATCCCGCTACATCTCGCAGTTCGGGCCATTTTCACCCTGACATCTCCTCATAATTCTTCTGTCAGGCCTGCGGCTCGTGAGGAGAAGAGGGAGAGAGGTGGGGACACCCTACTCTCCGGCAGGGACTGTACCCCTGCACCTCGCTTTCTGAGTGGATGTCAGTTTCACCTACTTGCCAGCATGCTCGCAACATGATACTCTAAGAACAACTGTACGTATATATAGTACTAACGGGCGAAAGAACGACTGAACTGGTAGACTGGATATCCGCCACAGGGTGATGCCTGGGGCTAGCCTGTGTTCCTGTTGAAACGAACCACGACGGCATCCGGTCTTCCCAGGGGGAGCTATTAAGATGAGCAGATTAGATGATTTTGACGAGCAGGAAGACATGGGAGGACAGGTAACAGCGCATATCTGGCTGCGCTATGCCACACAATTCACCTCGGGAGATCGCTCCTACACCATCGATATTGGCATTCCCGTGCCGCTGGGCGCGGACGCCGCAACCCGAGAGCAACTGCTGCGCGAGGCTGACGCAGGGCTGGATCAGCTTGCCAACTATGTCGAGCGCCGCGTAATGCAGGTGGCGCAGCAGAGCGGCAGCGCCGCTACGCGCCCTGCTACGCCGTCGCGCCCTGTCTCTCCGCCAGTTCCGGCTCCCACGCCTGCCGCCGCTCCCACCCCCATCTCTCTTCCCGCCTCAACTCCCGCCGTTCAGTCTGCGGCCAGCGCGAGCAAGCCCCAAACGTCTGCTGCGTCGACGCCACCCGCCCACAGCGGAACGGGCGTTGCGCCCTCACCAGCAATTCCGCTCTCTCAGGCTGCGCCGCAAAAAGAGCCAGCGCCAGCGGCTGCGCCCGGTCATCCTGATATCGGGGCCAGCATGCCGCCCAGCCCCGGTCTGCCCGCCGGTACGCTCTCGCTGCCGGAATTTCTGAAATATCTCAAGGAGATGGGGCTGGACGCCAGACGCGCTATGACGTTGCTCAAAGTAAAATCGCTTTCCGGTCTCAACCTGCGCGAAGCCCTGGAACAATTGCAACACATTCTCATGCAGGAAGGTGGAAGCCCGGCAGGCACAACTCCAACACCGTCAGCGCAAGCGGCGCGGGGGCCAACCAGCCCGCAAGCTCCAGCACAGAACCAGCCCTCTTCTTCCAGAACAACGGAGAATCATCCAGCTTCCAATCCTGTCAATCCTGGCGGTTCCGGCCAGACAAAAGCGGGCGCGAGCAGCGCTGGCACAAACAGGCCAACGGCTAACATACCGCAAACACCACAGACTCCATCATCAACACAGGTAGCACCGCCGTCGACTTCAGCCTCCGGCAATCAGGGGCGACCTTTCGCGCAGGCCCCGGTTTCGCCTGCTGCGCCACCGACCCGACCATCGTCTAATCCTGGCACGGTTGTACGTTCGGCATCTGCTTCACCGGCAGTAGCGAACGGCGCAAAGCAGACCAGCGGCGAACCACGGCCTCTCATCCTACAGGAGGAAAAGCTCCCCTATCCCGTACCTGTCGTTTTTGACGAGGAGGAGGATGAGGATGAACAGGAAGACTTCGATTTAGAAGAAGACGAGGAAGAGCAGGAAGCATCCTTCGGTACCGGAGTTGGTCTGTCGGCGGCAAATCGTGGTAGTGCCGAAGATATTGTAAGCAGGCTGCGCGAGGCGGGTGGTAGTTCGGCTGTCAGCGCCACACGTTTGAAAGCCCTGCACAATGTCCTCGATGGTCAGCTAACGGCTGAACAATTGCAGGCGCTCATTCATGGCGTATGGGGAGCGGCTTCTGAGAAGAAACTGAAGGGCGAGCAGGCTGAAGCCCTGATTTCCTGGGGCAAGCAAGATGAATTTGTAGCAGAGGCCGAGATGGTGCTGGCGCTCTTTGAGGAGAATGGCAATGCGAGTAGTAACCGGTGAAGCAAAAGGACGCAAGCTCAAATCGCCTAAAACGATGGGGACCCGCCCGATTATTGACAGGGTCAAGACGGCCCTTTTTGATATTCTCTCCACGCGGGTCGAGGACGCGCGCTTTCTTGATCTCTTTGGAGGCGTTGGCGGCGTCGGCATCGAGGCCCTGAGCCGTGGAGCAGCTCACGCGACTTTCATTGAAATGAATGGCAAAGTTTTGAAAATCTTGCGCGAAAATTTGCAGACCACCGGTCTGCTCGACCGCGCCGAAACCCTGCACGCCGATGCCTTCAAATTCCTGCAAAATCAGGGTTGGGGCGCGAAAGGAAGTGGGGAGAGCAATTCACCTCGTGCTTATGATATCATCTATGTAGCGCCTCCGCAGTACCAGGAGATGGCCGCACGCGCCCTCGGCATGCTTGATACGTCGCCTCTGCTGGCCGACGATGGCCTTGTTATCGTCCAGATACATCCCAAAGAGCGCCCAGGCGTTGCCGCCGTCCCGCTCTCACACCTGGCACTCACCGACGAACGGCGTTATGGCAGCACACTGCTGCTGTTTTTTGAACCGAGATCAAAGGAGCAATCCGTAAATGACGATAAAGAAAGCAATCACGAAAAAGATGACGTGGAGGAGGGATAGCTTATGATGAGCAGATCGGGAAGTCGCTTTGCCTTCCTGGATGCAGGCGAGACGGCGCGTCGTCTTGGCATTGACCGCATCACCCTCGATCAGTGGGTGCGCGATGGGCGCATCAAAGCCTACAAAGGCGTCGGGCGCGATTCGTTCTTCAAGACCTCTGAGGTGCAAGCTCTCTACAACGAGCTTCACCCCGCCTCCGAACTTGCCGCCGCCATCGCCGAAGACGAGCGCGAAACCAGCACCGGAGAAGCCGATGGCAGTCAGACCATCCAATTGACCCCCCGCCGCAAGCAGCATGACCCACAGATGAAGGTCTACCTGCGCCTGCAAGCCGACGCCAAATGGTATGATATCTCCGACGAAGATATCCGTACCTGGTTCGGCCAGCTCTCCCCCGAGGGCTACGAACGCAACAAACGCAACGCTGAACACACCATCAAAAAGCTGCAATATCTCGTCAGCCTCATTGAAGAGGGGCAGAGGAGAGTTTCCGAGGGGGAGTAAGCAAATGAGCAAAATGCAGGGCCAGCGCTCCGGCGCTGGCCCTGCATTTTGCTCATTTGCTTACTCCCCCTGAAATTGTGTTGAGATGCACGGAGGCAAAACGTCTATCTGGGCATAGAAACGAAGGAGGTGCATCGAGGAATGGATACTCCCATCAATACGGTTGAGGAGCTGTATAACCTGTATCATAGAGATATTGTGTGTTTCTTTGCCGACCACCTGGCAGACCGGGAAGTTGCCTGGGATTTGTGCCATGAAGTGTTTGTCCGTCTTCTGCTGACGCTCGCTTCAGGTACAACCCTGAACCACCCGCAGCACTGGTTGATGCGCGTCGCCAAAAATCTGCTGATCGATACCTACCGCCACCAGCACATCGTTTCAGAGACGAATATATCCATGTCTTCACATGAAACTGCCTCGCTTGTCGGCGATGTTACGACGCTTAAAACATTGCTTGAACGTGAGGATATCGTACAGATCATCGTTGAAACCTTCCATGCCCTGCCGGAGAAGTATCAGCGCCTGCTTTTCTGGCGCGAGATCGAACGTCTTCCCTTGCAGGAGATTGCGCTACGTACCGGAACCTCGGAACCCGTGCTTTCAACCGAGCTGTGGCGCGCGCGCAAGCTGCTGCAAAAAGAGTTCCTGCGGCGCCACTTCAAAGGCATCCTGCCAGCCGATGAAGAAATTTTTGAACACCTCGACGCCCTGATCCACTTCAACCTCACCAGTTCGCCGGAGGACCAACTGCGCCTCCTTGAAACGCACGAACGGGACTACTTTGAGCGCGTCGCTCCTACCTGGGATGCCTATGTGGCCAGCGCCTACGAGGCACGACTGCAAGAACGGCTTACGCGCCTGCTTCCCTGGCAGCAGGATATGACTGTGCTTGACGTGGGCACCGGCACTGGCTACCTCGCCGGCATGATGGCTCCCCTGGTAGGCCACGTGATCGGCGTGGACTGCGCCCCCGCCATGCTGGCTCGCGCCGGGGAGAAGATGGCTCAGGCTGGCTATCAACATATCTCCTTGCGCGCAGGCATGGCCGAGCATATCCCGCTGCCCACCGCTTCTGTAGATGTCGCGATGTGTCATATGCTGCTCCACCACGTCGTTAGCCCGCGCCGCGCCCTGGAAGAACTGAGCCGCGTCGTGCGCCCCGGCGGCTACCTGCTCATCATCGATGCCCACGCTCATAAGCACCACTGGACACCCGAAGTCTTCGGAGACCTGCACTACGGCACTGACCTCAAAAAATTGCGCAGGCATTTAGCGGCTTTGCGCGTGAAAACGCTGCAAGTGGAAGATGCAGGCATCTCCCATTCGGGCAACTTCTTTGGCATGCGGGCAGATTTCAGCAACTTTCTGCTCCTTGCCCAGGTCAGCGAACAACGCGAAACGAGCAGCACCGCCCTACGCGAGCGCGGGCGGGAAGATGAACACGAACGAGAGGGGCAAGGGGAAGATGCATGAAGTGGAACCCATAAGCGATAACGACGCTGGGCAGGGCGCGCGCCAGTTGCGCCGCGTGCTCAACCTGCGTGAAGCGGTTGCCCTCGGTGTGGGTGGCACGATTGGCGGTGGCATCTTCGTTCTGATCGGTGTAGCGGCTGGACGGGCTGGACCTGCTGCCCTGCTCTCCTTCGTGCTGGCCTTCTGCGCCTCTTTGTTGATCGCCCTGCCCTACGCAGAGCTTGCCTGTCGCTATCCCCTGGCTGGTGGTGGCTATGCCTTCGCACGCACGCTGCTTGGTCCGCACTGGGGTTTTCTCATGGGCTGGGGCTACTGGGGAGCCTATATCTTTGTTAGTGGCTACGTCACTCTCGGCTTTGGTGGCTATCTCCACGCGCTGGTCGGCCTGCCCACCAGTGTCGGCGCGCTCACCCTGATTACCACCTGCACTGTCCTCAATCTTACTGGAGTCCGGCTCTCTGGCCTTGCACAGAGTCTTGTCATTGGAACAGCGACGATTGCCCTGCTTTGCTTCAGCCTGCCGGGTTTGCCGCACGTCCAGCTTGCCCACTTCACGCCATTTTTCCCTGACGGCCCCGGCAGTATGATCCTGGCGGCTCTGCTGGCCTTTCTGGCCTTTGGCGGCTTCGATATGGTGGCGGCGGCAGGGGAAGAGATCATCTCGCCCGAACGCAATCTGCCCAGGGCTATCCTGCTCACGCTCCTTCTCGTGCTCGGCCTCTACCTGCTGGTCACGTTCGTTGCCCTCGGTGTTCTTCCCTGGAACCAGCTTGGCGCATCGTCCGCGCCACTGGCGGCAGCCGCGACAGAGTTCCTCGGCTCTGCAGGGCGGCAGTTCATGGCTGCGATAGCGCTTTTAACGACGGCGGCGACGGGCAATGCTGTGCTCATTGTTACCTCGCGTGTCTCCTTTGCGATGGCCCGCGACGGTCTGTTGCCAGCCCCGCTGGCCCGCGTCCAGTTAAAAACAGGCGCACCCTGGGTAGCCATCCTGCTCAATGGTCTCCTGCTCGCCTTCGTCGCCCTCACCGGCTCAATAGAACTGGCGGCAGCCATCGGAGGCTTCCTCTACGTGCTGCATTTCCTCTTCACACTGGTCGCCCTCGTGGTCCTGCGCCGTCGCGGCGGGCCGCCTCCGGCCTTTCGCACTCCTCTGCCCTGGCTCGTCCTGCCACTCGCTTTCGCCAGTTGCATTCTGCTGCTCGCCACCAGTGGCCTCGTGGGGGTTAGTGTTGGCCTTGCCTGGCTCTGCGCCGGTCTGTTCACCTACGCCATAGTTCTGAAAATAAGAATGAGAGGACTTCATTGAAAACTGGACATGTCATCCAGAGCGCAGCGAAGAATCGATGGTGACAACTTCCCCAACATGGCTCCTTTCAGATTTTTCGCTGCGCTCTGGATGACATGATGTCGCTTACTCGCTAATCTCCACTTCGGCCTCGATCTCCACCGGGATATCCACTGGCAGACCGGCCATACCAACGGCGGAGCGGGCATGCTGTCCCGCTTCCTGACCGTAGAGTTCCAGAATCAGGTCCGAGAAGCCGTTGATGACGGCGGGCTGCTGGTTGAAGCCGGGCGCGGAGTTGACCATGCCGAAGACGCGCAGCCAGGCCGTCACGCGGTCCAGATCGCCCAGTTCGCGTTTCAGGCTGCCCAGAATCGCCAGCGCCACCAGTCGCGCCGCCTGGTAACCTTGCTCCGGCGCGACCTCTGCTCCCACCTTTCCCAGCGGCTTCGCCAGCGAGCCATCTGCATTCAGCGGCCCATGTCCCGCAATATACGCCCGGTTGCCCCGCACGCGCACCTGCGCAAAAGGCAGTCGCATCCCCTGCGGGGCCCGCATCGGCTCCGGCAGCGTTAATCCCATCTCCTCCAGCTTCGCCTCGATCTTCATCGTTTTTCCCTCCTCATAAAAATATCGCTCAAGAGAATTCACCCAAACACAACAGTACATCCTCCACGCTTCCGACAATGAAATCGGCGTTGCGCTCTTGATAGACTTTTACCTCGTCATCATGCACGAGCATGACTGCGAGGAAATCTGGCTCTCCTGCTGTCTTAATTGCCTGGTAGTTGAGCACAACGTCGTGGTCGTCGGCGGTGTCACCGATGTAGAGGCCGCCCTGTGCGTCTACTGCCTGGATGGCGAGCCGGAGGGCGCGGGGGTCGGGTTTGGGGGCCTGGTCTGCCGAGATGACGACATCCCACCAGGCTTCGCCGCTGTAGGCCGCCATGCGTTCGAGCGCGCTGTCGACTTCGGGGCCGACGCGACCGGTGATGAGGCCGAGGTGACGAATGCCCGCCCGGCGCAGGCGGGCGGGCAACTCTAGCGGGTAGAGCATGGTTTCGCGGTGGACAAGTCCCGGCGCGTCGGGCAAGTAGCGGGCCGGATGCCCAAAGCGTCTGGGCATCTCTTCGGCACCCCAGTAGATTTCGTGGTAGAGGTCGCCGATGAAGTCGTAATCCAGCAGGGCACTGGCCGGAATGACCTCGCGCACCCATTCGGAACCACCATGGCCGCGCAGGTTGGCCTGCCGCGAGAGTTCGGCCCATTCCGCGCTGCTGCGTGTCGCCAGAGGGGTGCCTTTCCACTCGCGCAGCCGCGCCGTACTCAGTGATGCCAGCAGGTAACACATATCCCAGTCGTTATTGTAGCCGCCTGCCTGCTTAAAGGCATTCACATCCTCAATGGTCACCAGCGGCTTGCCTTCGCTCTGGCCCCAGTCCAGCCCGTGAATGGTGCCAGCCACATATTCCGCCACCGCGATATCCGTTGCGCGGAACGAATCAACAGTACGAATCAGGACGCCATCAACATCGAAGAGAACGGTATCAAAAACAGAGGGAAATTGCAGCCCTGGCCGCTTCCAGACAGCAGGAATACCCATGAAAAACCTTCCGTTGTAATGATGAATAAGAGATATTTTTGCAATTAAGCTGGCCTGGCAACCAGTACCTTGAGAAACTGGCGCACAATCGTCACCGCCAACGTATATACTATAATAGCGATGAGCGTGGAAACGTCAATGGTATAGCCATAAAATGGGAGTGGGGGCAGAAGGTTGTTGAAAGGGAAAACCAGGGGCGCGCTAAGCTGGAAGACCCAGGCCGAGAAGAGACTCGACTTCAGGCTGAAGAAGTACAGAGCAAAGCGCGTAAAAAGGAGCAGCAGCAGCACGGACAGCCCCAGCGCCAGTAATTGATTGATCTTCTTGATGATAGCGGCAATGAAACGCCCGATAGCGCGCAGCATGCGTACAAACCAGGATTCGTGGGGCAACGCGACGCGTGGTATTGGTGCCGTCACCCTGGGCGCTCCTGGCAGGAAAGGCTCGGTATCCGCATCGTACAGGTAGCCGTAATCTTCTTCTGATACTGATACGTTCCTGTGTCTCACGTCTTTTGCTCACTTCCTGGACGTGCTGATCAATAACCGACGCGCCGATCAATCATCGCTCTACCGGGTCGCCTGGTTCTTTGCGAACCATCATGTATTATTATACATTATTACGGTTCAATTTCAATCGTAACTGCGTCTATTTGCTCGGGAGAGAGGATATAGAGACGGTTCCAGCCTTCGGTCGGGGCTAGCTGTATGGTTTGTTGCAGCAGCCCGGCGTGGTAGCCGTGAACCTGTTCCTCGACTTTGCGCTCGCGCTGCAGGTTGCGAACGCGGCTGATCTGCTCCGGCACATTGAAGATGAGCAGGCAGGTCAGGTAGCCGTGGCGATGCGCCAGGTCGAGCAGGCGCCGCCGTGCTTCCGGCTGCAAGGCGGTGCTATCCGCGACCGTGAAACGCCCCTGAAACATACGCTTGTGGATGATATAGTAAAACAGGTCGAAGGCGTCGCGGTTGACGTGCTGATTGTTCTCATCGTCACTGACGAGGGCGCGGCAGTAGTCCGAGGAGACAATCATGGTTGGTATGAAGCGCTTGCGCGCGAATGTGCTTTTGCCGCTTCCTGCCGGGCCGGCCAGCACGAGCAAGGTTCTGCGTGGCAGCTTAATTATAGCTATATTGTCCATTGAAACGCTCCATTGCTATATGCACTCCCTTCTGGTATAATGCTCATGCACATATACGACTTTGAGAACCGGGCTGGACATGTCATTCTTCGCCGTGCTCAAGATGACATACTGGTGGTTCTTTTTCAGCGCATGCGGTGATTTTTCAACCTGTGCCTCCTGGCTCATGATACAACAATCGACAAGTTTCGGGTATCGCCCCACTTGTATCCGACGCACCCGCTTGCCAGCAGAGGAACAGTAAGGATAGAGCGGGCTGTATATGTGTTTTGAGAGATAACTCGCTCTCGATGAGGAGGAATGATACATGGCTGTTGATACCCATAGAACATTGACTGGTACTGAAATCCGGCAGCAGTTTCTGGATTTTTTTGCCAGCAAGGGACATCTCAAGATGCCCAGCTCTTCGCTGGTTCCCAGGAACGATCCCACAGTGCTACTCACCACGGCTGGCATGCAGCAAATGATCCCTTACTTTCTCGGACGTGAGACGCCGCCTGCCTTACGGCTGACCTCAGCGCAAAAGTGCTTCCGTACCACCGATATCGACAAAGTGGGCAACGAACGCACGCTGACTTTTTTTGAAATGCTTGGCAATTTCTCCGTCGGTGACTACTTCAAGCGCGATGCCATTACCTATGCCTGGGAGTTCCTGACTCAGGTCGTTGGCCTGCCCACCGAGCGCCTGCACCCGACCGTCCATCCAGAGGACGAGGAGGCGGCGCAGCTATGGACGGAGATCACCGGCATTCCCGACGATGCGATCACGCGCCTGGAAGATAACTGGTGGGGTCCTCCGGGAGCCTCTGGACCTTGCGGTCCTGACTCCGAAATTTACTACGATCGCGGCATCGAGCATGGTTGCGGACGAGCCGATTGCGCCCCCGGCTGCGACTGCGAGCGCTTCCTGGAAATATGGAATCTGGTCTTCATGCAATACTTCCAGGACTTCGACGGCACGCGCACGCCACTGCCTAAGAAGAATATCGATACCGGCATGGGGCTTGAGCGCCTCTCGATGGTGCTGCAGGGCAAAGAATCGGTCTTTGATACCGACCTCTTTCGCCCCATCATCGACCATTTCGCCGGAGTTGTCGGCACGACCTATGGCAGCAACGCGAAGGCCGATGCCTCCTTGCGCGTGATCGCCGATCACAGCCGCGCCCTCGTCTTCCTGGCCGCCGATGGCGTGCTGCCGGGCAACGAGGGTCGGGGCTACATCTTCCGCCGCCTGCTGCGCCGCGCCGTGCGTCATGGCAAGCTGCTCGGCCTCGAAAAGCCCTTCCTGGCCGAAGCCGCCGATACCGTTATCAACCTGATGAAGAGCCACTATACCGAGCTTGGAGTGCAGCGCGATCACATCGTCGAGATTCTCAGTCTGGAAGAGAGGAAATTCAGCCAGACGCTTAACACCGGCCTCACGCTGCTGAACGAACTGCTGGAAAACTTGAGGCAGCAGGGCCAGAACGTCATTCCGGGCGAAGAGGCGTTCAAACTCTATGATACGCATGGCTTCCCACTGGAACTAACGCAGGAGATCGCCGCCGAGCACGATTTCAGCGTCGATGTCGCGGCCTTCGCACAGGCGATGGAGCGGCAGCAGGAGCGCAGCCGCGCCGGGTCTGCCGCTACCTTTGTACAGAGCCGCGACGAGCAGGCGCTCACGAATATCTTGCAGCGTGTCGGCCCGACCGAGTTCAGCGGCTACGAGGGCGTTACCGGCAGCGGCAAGGTCGTTGGCCTCGTCGTCAATGGCGAAGAAGTGGAGAGCATCAGCGCGCCGCAGCAGGCGCTGGTGCTCCTCGATACCACGCCTTTCTACGCTGAGAGCGGCGGGCAGATTGGCGATCGTGGTGAGATCAATAGCCCGGTGGGCGTCTTCCAGGTTGAGGACACACGACGCCCGCTCAAGGGCCTCATTGTCCACTACGGGCATATCAACGAGGGCTATCTGCGCGTCGGCGATAGCGTGCAGGCCAACGTCATCAGCCAGCGCCGCGAAGATACGATGCGCAATCACAGCGCCACGCACCTGCTGCACAAAGCCCTGCGCGACTATCTGGGGCCGCAGGTCGAGCAGCGCGGCTCCCTGGTCGAGCCGGAGCGCCTGCGCTTCGACTTCACCAGCCCGCGCGCGCTCACGACGCAGGACATCTTGCAGATCGATGAGCAGATCAACCGCTGGATACGCGCCGATTTTCCGGTGCAGACGCGCATTATGCCGCTGCAAGAGGCGCTGCAAACCGGGGCGATGGCCCTCTTTGGCGAGAAGTACGATGAGTTCGTGCGCGTCGTCTCGATGGGCAGCAGCACCGAGCTGTGCGGCGGCACGCACTGCGCCTCCACGGGGCAGATCGGCATCTACATCACCATTCAGGAGACGAGCATTGCCGCCGGTATTCGCCGCATCGAGGCGCTGACGGGGCGAGCCGCCGAAGCGTACCTGCGCCGCCGCAGCCAGCTCATCGACACGCTCTCGACGAAGTTGCAGACACAGCCGGAGACGTTGGAGGCGCGCGTCGAACAGCTCTCGCAGGAGCTAGCCGCTGCGCGCCGCCAGCTAGCGCAGTTCCAGCGTGAAGCCGCCGTGCGCGAGGCCGAGGCACTGGTAGCGCGCGCCCGCGACATCGCTGGAGTGCCGGTCGTGGCGACAACCGTTGAGGTGCCGGACGACAAAGTCCTGCGCGAGATCGGCGATATGGTGCGCGGCAAGCTCAGCCAGCCCGGCGTTGTGGTGCTGGCGCATCCCTTCGACGAGCGTGTCAGCATCCAGGTCAGTGTCGACAAGGCGCTGACGAAGCGCGGCCTGCATGCCGGAAAGATCGCCAGCGTCATCGGCGAGCGTCTCGGTGGCAGAGGCGGCGGACGTCCGGAGTCGGCGCAGGGTGGTGGCAAAAACAAGGCCGAGCTTGGTGCCGCCCTCGATCTGGTACCGAAACTCGTCAAAGACAACCTGAAATAGCCTTCCGCAGTGCCGATTGAGCGCGGTGTGCGCGCTCAATCGGCACCTGCACTGGCTTGACAATTTTGCATATCACTCAATTTTGTGATATAACGTACACGACATGCATAGAATTTAACAAGGCAAGGGTATTCACATCAAAGTACACCAGGACAGTACTTTGCTGGAGCGTTCTGGATCAGGACGTGCGGAATGGGCATGAGAAATCTCTTTGAGAGTCTACGCAATCTCCTTCCGGCGAGTATGCGCGGGAATGGCCTCAACCCCTATGACCACAATCATAATGAGGATGAAACATTGTACGGGCAGCATCCCGATGGAGAGGAACAAAGGCAGCTCTTTACTGCGCTTGATATCGGCACGGCATATGCCAAGGCGCTGATTGTCGAGGTGCAGGAAGATAGAGGTATAGTTCTGGGTGCGGGTCGTCACCAGCAAAGTTACTCGCACATGTCAGACGGCATTGTGACAGATATCTCAGGTGTGGTTGCCAACTGTAATGAGGCGCTTATCAAAGCGGAGAAGGCCGCCGGTGGTGTCGTTGCCCCGCATACCGTCATCGGCATCGCGGGCGAACTGGTTAAGGGCAGTTCTACCACCGTCACGCGTCAGCGCTCCGACCCGACGAAGCCCATTACGCCACAGGAACTGGAGGGCCTGATTACGAGCGCGCAACAAAAGCTGCATAAGGCCGCGAAGGAGCGTATCTCAGCCGAAACGGGCTACTCCAATATCGAGGTGCGCCTGACCAACGCCGTTGTCATTTCGGCGCGCATCGATGGACAGCAGGTCACCAATCCTATCGGCTTTCGCGGTCGGCATTTCTCGCTCACGCTCTTCAGCGCCTACGCCCCGTTAATGCAACTGGGCGCGCTCGAAACCGTCGCGCAGGGTCTCGACCTTTCCCTGATTGCCGTGGTGGCCGAACCCTACGCGCTGGCGCGCTGCCTGAGCACCAACGCCAGTGAGGATAGCGGCGCCATCTTCATCGACATCGGTGGCGGTACCACCGATATCGCTCTTGTACGCCAGGGTGGCATCGAGGAGACACGTATGTTTGCCCTCGGCGGTCGTACCTTTACACGCCGCGTGGCGACCAGCAAAGGCATCTCTAACCGCGACGCCGAGGCGATCAAGTTGAGCTACAGCAACGGCCAGCTCAAGGGCCATGAGCGCGAGGAAATCGCCAACATTCTGGCACCCGAATGCCAGACCTGGATGGACAGCGTCGAACTGTTGATCGACGAACTGGCAAAAGGCGAGCTTCTGCCGCCTGCCATTTATCTCGTCGGCGGCGGCTCGTCCCTGCCCGATTTGAGGCATAAGCTCGAAACCTTCCCCTGGACGCAGCGCCTGCTCTTTGCTCACCAACCGATCATTCGCACGGTCCAGCCGGAAATGGTCTCCAGCATCCTCGACCCGCACAATTTTCTCAAAAATGCGCAGGATATCACGCCGATGGCCCTCGCCTATCAGGTGGTCGAACTACAGAACGAAAATTCTGTTCTTGAAAGAGCACTGGAACGAGTTATTCACAACATGCGCATCTAAACTGGCTTCTATCATGTTGTATTGCGTCTGAAGGGGGTGAAAGGACTTATGGCAGGTGAGCAACCAACTTTTCTTAATCTCAGTCCTGAAGAGAGCCTGACGAACGTACACGAGCGGTTGAGGCTGATTCCAGAACGCCGTATCGTGCTCATCGTCCCTCAGCAAACCCAACTGCGCAGCCTGATCAGTTGGCGCTTATTGCGCGGATATGCGCGCGAACTCAACAAGGATGTTCTTGTCATCAGTGCCGATCGCCAGATACGTTCGGTAGCGAAGGAAGCCGGGTTCCGTGTGGCAGAATCGCTGGCTGTGCCTCCCAGCAGCAGGAAGCGTGGGAGTAACCCCGGTCGCGGCGCTACAGGGACGGGCGCGGCACACGGCAACCGTGGCGCGAGAGGTATTGCGCGCTTTCGTCAATCTGAATCCCAGCAGTCCACTTCGTCCCGCCGTGCCACAACTGGCTCCGATCTACGCGAGAGGAGTTCTCCGCTCCAGCCTCCGCCGGAGGAGCAAGAGGCCAATGAACTGCACATATCCAATCTCGGAGAAGATGACGAGGCGGAGAGCACTGGCTGGTCAGTCTCACCTTCCTTTGGCGGCCAGTACGACGCTGCCAGTCGCTACGAACCCCCCATCGACTTCCGTATTGCTACGAACTCACCCCTGCGTCCTGTTGAGCCAACGCCGGAAGTGGAGGACGAGGACGAGGACGTTCTCCCCTATGGCTATGAGCAATCTCAGCGGATTTTCCAGGCTGCCCGGCAGCAAGAAGAGGATAAGGCCAGTTCCTCAGCAGGGAAAGATACAGGCGTTTCCCCTGGCTCTGATAGCACGATAGCGCCGCGTGACAGGATGATTCCCCCTGTTAGTGGAGAGCAAGCCGCGCAAGAGAACATCCCACCGGGACGCAGGCAATCCTCTCCTTTATCTTCTACCCTCTCGCCCTCCGCCCGGGCGCTCGAAGATCCTTTCGACGTTGTGGACGACTACCAGCCCTCGCCTCTCTCTGAGCAACGAGGCGCCGCCCCCGTCTTTCCCTTTGACGATGAAGAGGACATCGAGGATGTTTCCCAGTATCCTACCACCGATATTCCAGCGGGCGGCGTGATTGAAGATATGGGCGATAGCGATATGCCGGAACTGCCCCCGCCGCCGACCTGGGAAGAGGCGGAGGAGGAACAGGAAGTGGAGCCGGAACAGGAACAGGAGGAGGTAGACGAGCTGCCGCCTGCTTATTATCCGCCCCGCCGCTCCGGCCAGCTTTCACCAATGGGGACGGCAGCCGCGAACGCGGCGCACGAAGAGGATGCAATTGAGGACCAATCAACGCGCATCATTCCCCCCGCCCTCTCGTTGCCGGATGCGCTAGCGGGTCAACCGGCCAGTCCCACCACTGCGGAGGAAGTAGCGGCGCGCGCCGCCGTTCCCCCAACGCCAACCCGCAACAGGGAGCCGAAACCCGTTGAACTCAGGCCGGGCGGCGCATCCACGCGCCAGGTTCCCGGGCGCAGGCGCTTTTCTGCCTCACCTTCAGCCAGAGGTGGGCGACCTGCACCACGCAGTCGCAAGCCGGTCATCGCGACGCGGCGCAAGCAAAATCGATTGAGTTCGGTGCTGATTGCCATAGCCGTTTTGCTCATCGTGGGCCTTATCCTCTTCGTCTTCCCGTCCGCTACCGTGACGGTGACACTGGCCGCGAAGGCTTATAGCTGGCCCGTTGTCGTCTCAGGCGCGACCAGCCAGAACCTGGCACGGCACACTGTTCCGGTCTATAAGCTAACCTTTACCGCGAGCGTCACACAAACCGGTCAGGCCAGCGGCGCCAATACTCCCGTCGGCACGGCAAGCGCCCAGGGCCTTGTTCTGTTCACAAACAATGGTACGAAGCCAGTCACTATTCCGTCAGGAGTCGTTGTCTCAACGACAAACAATGTCTCTTTCGTTACTACCGCCCAGGGGGTCGTAACGGGCAACGGAGGGATCAATTATATCCCCGTGCAGGCTCAAACGCCGGGAACGAGTGGCAACGTTGCCGCCAACACTATCACCGTTATTCCACAGAGTAGCATCAGCCAGATTGCGCAGGCCAGCACTAATCTGGCATCCACAGATGTCAAGCTCAGCGTCACTAATCCGAGTCCCACCAGCGGCGGTGGCGTCGGCTCAGCAACGACAGTGACAAAAAATGACGTGAGCAATCTACAAAAGCAGGCCAGCAGCCAGCTCTATAGGGAACTGAAGAACTGGCTGACACAGGAGCAGGCGCGGGGCAATGTACCTGCCAGTCAGGTGCAGGAAAGCCAACTTGCCATCTATGAGACGGTGACAGCCACACCCGCCGCCGGGCAGGTTGCTTCTCATGGCACCTTCAACGAGACCGTCAAGCTCTCCATCCCGGTAGCGTTTGTGCATAGCAGCGACCTGCAAGCTCAGGCTGTGGCACAGTACCAGCAGTTGAGCAATGCGAGCACATTGCCAAAGGGTACAACCAGGCCACCGAAGGGCTACGAACCGGCGGAGGGTCAGCCGGTGCAGCTCAATCCAGCAAGTTGCCCCTCATCCGGCAAGTCGAGTACCGCCAACGCCTCCACACTCTGCTTTACGGCCACCGCGCCGGTCGCCCTGCCCATCACCGCGCAACAGGTGCAGAACCTGGTCGGCGGCAAGCAGGTCAAGGTTGTGCGCGCCCAACTCGCCAACAGCAAAACCGGCCTGCCCGGCATCAAAGCGGTCAGTGTCAACGTCTCTCCCGGTTTCTGGCCCTGGATGCCCTTCTGGACGCAGCGCATCTCCGTCCATTTTATCACCAGCACTTCTGCCTCATCTCGCTAAGCGGAAGGTGAGGCCGTGTTCATGCTCGCACATAAATACGGCCTCACCTTCCGCTTAGAAACACCTGAGAAATACCCCCTTTCGGCACAAATAGTAGACAAATTGGCTGTTTCTCCGTTAAGATTGTATTGACGAATCTGTCTCCTTTTGGAACATTTTTTGTTGGGAACGAATATATGATATGACACGATACATGGCGCTTGATGTTGGCGAAGCAAGAATTGGCGTGGCCGTCAGTGATTTCAGTGGCTTTCTGGCCTCACCCTACACGACTATTCACGTCTCGCGCTCCCGGTCGGAGACACGGACTTTTGAAGAGATTCAACGGCTGATTGCTGAGACGGAGGCCGAGGCGCTGGTGGTTGGCCTGCCTATCAGCCTGGACGGACGGCTTCACGCACAGGGGGAGCGCATTCAGGCATTCGCCGAACGCCTCAAGCGCCATATCAGCATTCCATTGACCTTCTGGGATGAACGTCTTTCGACTGCTGAAGCGACGCGTCTGCTGACCGAACGGGGCCAGGACGAAAGCGGCAGGCACCGTCATGGCGGTCGCGCCGGGCCTATCAGCAGTGGGAAAAGTGGCAAAGGGGGGCAGGGGCAACGCGCAAAACGCCGCCAGAAGGGCCAGGAGATCGATGCTCTGGCCGCCACAGTTATTTTACAGGAGTACCTGGATCACCAGGGGCATCCGGGGCATCCAGGAGTAACAGAGGAAACGTAACTATGAGAAGACGAGGATCACGCGGTGCCTTGATTGCGGTGCTTGTGCTTGGAGTACTTATCTTCGGGGCTGCCTACTTCGCGTGGAACACCGCGAGCGCCATTTTTGAGCCGGTAGATACCACCGGCCCGGGAAAAACTGTCAAGGTAGTCATTCAGAATGGGGAGAGTACGCAGCAAATCGCGGATCAACTTCAGGCCGATGGCCTGATTCGCAACGCCCTCGCCTTCCGCATCTGGGCCAGAATCAAGGGGCTGGACACCCACCTGCAGGCAGGGGTCTATACCAACCTCAATTCGAGCATGACGATCAGCGATATTATCGATAGCCTGCTCAACGCGCAGCCGGATGAATATATTGTACGTATCCCGGATGGATGGCGCATCCAGCAAATTGCCAACCAGTTTGCCAGCCAGGGACTGGTCAAATTCAATAAGCAGCAATTCCTCCAGTACACCATGCATCCGAGCCAGTTCCCCGATGCGGCAAAGTATCCTATCCTCAAGTCGATTCCTCCCGGCGATAGTATGGAGGGCCTGCTCTTCCCCGACACCTACTATGTTCCTGTTGATGCCGACGCCAGGGAAGTGATCAATCAGATGCTAACGGAATTCGAGAACGTGGTAAAGGAGCATCACCTGGATACACAGGCACAGGCCCACCACCTGACTACCTACCAGATGGTCATTCTTGCCTCCCTGGTCGAACGCGAGGTCGTCTTCCCGCAGGACATGCCCGGCGTTGCCAGCGTCTACTGGAATCGCGTCAACAAACCGAACGATGAAACGGTCGGCTTCCTTGATTCGGACCCTTCGGTCGAGTATGCCCGCGACTCACAGCCGGGTACGACCGTCTACTGGAAAGATTTGAACGACATAGGCGACAACATCGCGCCGAACAGCCCCTGGAATACCTACACGCACAAGGGCTGGCCTCCGACGCCTATCTGTAGCCCCAGCCTTGCCACTATGCAGGCCGCAGCCGCTCCTCCTACAACCAACTACTACTTCTTCCTGGGCAAGAAAGACGGTCACATCGTCTTTGCAGCCACAAAGGCGGAGTTTGACCAGGATGTACAGCAATATCTGCATTGAGCGCAGAGCATTAGTATATAGAGGATAGAAATCTCCATGAATCTGAATATCTGGCAAATCATTGCATTGGGCCTGCTGCAAGGCCTTACCGAGCTATTTCCCATCAGCAGCCTCGGCCATACCGTCATCGTTCCCGCGCTTTTAGGCTGGAGTGATATTGTCGCCAACCAGAGTTTCTTGCCGCTTATCGTGGCGCTGCACCTGGGAACAAGCATTGCCCTGGTCGCCTACTTCTGGCGTGACTGGCTGCAGGTCATCAAAGTACTGTTCAAAAGCATCAAGGAGGGCGAGGTGAAACGAGGCACCGAGGAATGGGTGAGCTGGCTCATCATCATCGGCTGCATTCCTGCCGGTCTCATCGGCGTCTTCCTGCAAGATCCACTCAAGCAGTTATTCGCCTCACCTCTGATCGCCGCTACATTCCTGGTAGTCAACGGCTCCCTGCTCTTCCTTGGCGATGTGCTGCGCAAGCGGGCAGAGGGAGATGCGCAGCACCTGTCGCCAAAAGAGCGAGAGGCACGCTTTCGCCCGCTCTCTTCGCTGACCTGGAAGGATGCTGTGATCGTGGGTCTGGGACAATCCCTGGCGCTCATCCCTGGCATCTCACGTTCAGGAGCAAGCATGGTGGCTGCTCTGGGCGTGCGGCTCAACTACGAGGACGCGGCCCGCTTCTCGTTCCTGCTTGGTGCCCCCTTAATCGGTGGAGCGGCCTTGATCGAAGTGCCACAACTATACGGTCAATCGGGATCAACGCTCCTGCTCATCTTCGTCGGCATGATCCTCTCCGGCGTCGCCGCCTACCTGAGTACCAAATTTCTAATGAAATACTTTGAGACCGGTCGCCTGCTGCCTTTCGCCTTTTACTGCTGGGGCGCTGGCCTCATCGCGCTTGGGCTTTTCCTGACTATCTTTAGCAGCCGCGCCTGAACTGGCCGTACAAAGGGGCCATATAGCCAATTTTGGTACCTCCACAAAGATTGTGCAGCTTAAAGAGGTTGATTCGTTTGATACAATGGAACCGCTTCGGAGAGACCGAAGGGTATTTTATAACAGTTCACACTAGAAGGTAGGTAGATATCGTGAAGAACACTGCATTGTTCTATGCACTCGTTGCTGTTGGTATCCTCGCTGTTATTGCCGGTGTCATTATGCATATTGGCATTGGAGCGCATCACTGGAATGGAAAGGCTTACGCCGTCATGGTGGCCGGGGCTATCTTCCTCATCGCCGGTGTTGTAGGCATGTTCATGGGCAGGTCATCCAGCAGTTCCGTTGCCAGCAGCAAGTAGCTCGGTAGAGAACGCTTTTGCTCTGACAGAACAGAAGGGGGGAGCAGGAACCAGGAGAAGCAAGTCTCTTCCGGTGCTTGTTCCTCCTTTTTGTTTCCACTACACCATACAGATTATGAGAATATTCTCATTTGTAGCGCTTCCAAAAGCTGAACGAACCTGTTATAATGGGTGCGTTCGATGCAATCTTGTATGGATCAATATTTCAAGTTGAAGAGGAGAGACTGATATGAAAAATCCAGGCATTTTCTTCGGCGCGATCGTCGTAGCGATTGTATGCTTTCTCATCGGTATTTACTACGCGCTTCCCGGCGTGAACCATATCCTGATAAGCGGCAAAACGCCGCCACTGGACCCGCAGCCTACCCATGTAGTGCTCTTTATGGGGCTCGCGGTACTGTGCGTCATTGCCGCCCTTGTCACACGTCCCAAGGCTACTCGCTAGGCGCAAGGCTTCTTATTCGAGAACTTACAGGCCGGAAGCATGTGAGAAATACTCCTGTGCTTCCGGTCTCTTTGTCTTCCGTAGGGGCTGTTTCCTTTGAAGAATGGAGAAGCAGTAAAGCAGAGCAGTTGCAAAAAAATTTGTGGTCCTGTATACTAATAGCGGAACAGAACCCCCGGAATAGGCTTGTATCCGTATATGTTCTAGAGATCGAGTAGTTCATGCTTCTTCTCTGCATGAAAGATGCAACAGAGAAGACAGGTGGCTTAGAAATTCTGGCTTAGCCAGTTGAAGGAGGTGTCGGGTTTTTCTATTCTCCTGGAGGGAAAGCATTGAGTAATGAACCGGAAACACTTACCGGTGTAATCCTCAGCGGTGCGCATGGCATCTATGATGTCTATACGGACGAGGGCATCTTGCGCAGCACGCTGCGAGGAAAACTGAAAAAGGCCTTTGCCAGGGCGCAGGCCGCTACCAGATCAACGGGCAGGCCGCGCTCTCGCTACGAAAAAATTCCTACTGCCTCCCGCGCCCAGAGAGAACGCGAGGAGCAGGAAGTCTCCATCGTCCGTCTGACCGTCGGCGACCGTGTGAAAGTACGCCGCCTCGATGAGAAAACCGGCCTGATCGAGGAGATTTTGCCGCGCCAGAGCGCCATCTCCCGCAAAGACGCCGCTTCGACCGAAAAGAAGACGATTGAGCAGACCATGATTGCCAATCTTGACCAGGTCGTGCTGGTTTTTGCTGTGGCGCAGCCTGAGCCACACTTTGGCATGCTTGACCGCTACCTCGCCATCTGCGAATCGGCGGAAATTCAACCTATTATCTGCCTGAACAAGGTTGATCTGCCCCATGAACAGCGCGTCGATGAGGCCGCCGCCCTGTACAGCAGCCTCGGCTATCGCGTTCTCTGGACAAGCTCGCACACGGGAGAGGGCATCGATCAATTGCGTTCTCTGCTCAAAGACCACACAACGCTGTTTACCGGCCCATCCGGCGTCGGCAAATCATCACTCATCAACGCTGTCGAGCCGGGCATGGCCCTGAAAACCGGCTTTATCAGTGACGCGACGGGCAAAGGGCGGCATACCACCACCGGCTCGCATCTCTACCCGCTCTCGGAAGGCGGCTGGCTGGCCGATTCAGCCGGGATTCGCGCCCTCGCTCTCTGGAACATCGAGCCGGAAGAGCTGGCATACTGCTTCGTCGAGTTTCGCCCCTATCTCGGTGAATGCGAATACTCCGACTGCATGCACATCGATGAAGAGGGCTGTGCCATCCGCCAGGCCGTCAACGATGGCCTCATCAACCCCCAACGCTACCGCAGCTACGTCAGAATCGCGACTGGAGAGGAACGTTAAACCTGCACTTATGCCAGTTAGAGCCACGTCATTGCGTGTTTGGGAACAGTGGGATACCCTGTACAGGTGGTTCTTGCAAAAGAACGTTCAGCAGAAGTTCCTGTCCTCTTATTATTATTGTTACTCGCTGGATATCTCCTCCACCAACGCCTCTATCAACTCCCCATCCTGCTCTTCCAGAACAGTTCTAGGGTCGAGCAGGAGAGCGTCGCGGAGGATGCGGGTGATGATAGGGGTGGGACGCAGACGCAGGCGTTTCGCCAGGTCTTCGAGAGGGATGGGGATGGTGTCGGCGTCGAGGGCGAGAAGCATGGTGGGCAGCGTCTCGCCGGGCAGGGAGCCGCCGCCAACGGTGGATTCGCCGCGTTGCAGGCGGGCGGGAATGTCGTGCGCCTGCAATTGCGTGGCCCAGTGGGAGGCACGACGGGCGAGCTTCTCTGTGGGAGCGGCGATCATGCGCCAGATGGGGATGTGCGTCTGCGCCTCCCGGCGCTGGTAGTGGCGCAGCGTTGCTTCTAGAGCCGCCAGCGTCATCTTGTCGATGCGCACGGCCCGCATCAAGGGGTGCTTCGCGATACGGGCCAGTACCTCCTGCTTGCCGACAATGACGCCCGCTTGCGGCCCACCGAGCAGCTTATCACCTGAGAAGCAGACAACATCAGCGCCCGCTGCGATACTCTCCTGTGGCGTTGGCTCGTGTACCATCCCGTACCGTTCGCTTGCCAGCAGACAACCGCTGCCGAGATCGTCCATCACCAGCAGGTTGTGCTGGTGAGCCAGATCTACCAGTTCGTTGAGCGGCGTGGCTTCGGTGAAACCGGTAATGACAAAGTTGCTGGGGTGGACGCGCAGGAGCAAGGCGGTGCGTTCGTTCAGGGCCGCCGCGTAGTCCGCTATGCGCGTGCGGTTCGTCGTGCCAACCTCGACAAGCTGGCAGCCGCTCTGCCGCATCACGTCGGGAACGCGAAAGCCGCCGCCAATCTCCACCAGTTGCCCGCGCGAGATCACCACCTCGCGTCCCGCTGCCAGCGTACTGAGCGCCAGCAGCACAGCCGCCGCGTTATTATTCGCCACCAGTGCCGCCTCGGCTCCCGTTAGCTCGCACAGCAACCCGGCTATGTGGCTGTGACGCGAACCGCGCTCCCCGGCCTCCAACTCGTACTCCAGGTTGGAATATCCACCCGCGACGCGCTGCACCGCCTCCACCGCCTCACGGCTGAGTGGTGAGCGCCCAAGATTGGTATTGATAATCACGCCGGTCGCGTTGATGACGGGTCGCAGGTGCGGTCGCTGCTCACGCTGCAAGGCCAGCTCCGCTCGCGCCAGCAAAACTTCTTGAGAAGGACAGGATGCGCCGCCGCGAATCTCGGCACGCGCCTGCATGAGGGTAGCTCGCAACGCCGAGAGCGCCAAAGGACGTGAGTAGTGCTCGATCAGCCGCTGCCCCGTTGTTGACTGCAACAACTCCGCGACCGAGGGCAGCAGCCGTAATTGCTTGGAATTCACACTCACACAGCACCCCCGCTTCCAGGCACTAATGCAAAGAATAGTACATCGTAATCGCCAGGCTGTTAGCTATCTTCGCCATCACTGCGCGCAGATCAACTTCGTTGAGGGGGCAGATGGCGTACTGGTCAGCCAGCAGGGAACGCAGAACAGGATACAAAAGCTCGGTTTTCACCAGACTATCAGTGTCGAGCAGGGGATAATCTCGCTTCAGCAGGAGATGATGATACGGACGGAGTTTTCCACGATATGAAGTCAGCGCGACCACATTGACCGCGCCCGCGTGACGACAAAACGGCTCTCCCGAAACGACCAGCGCGGGATGCCAGTCTAAGATACGCTTCTCCTCGATACCCGGAGGAAGCGACGGATAGCCAAAATTCACCCAGTATAACATGCCACATTGCACTGGTATCTGATACGTCAGTGCTTCCGGCACAAGTTCTGGTGGATGAGGCATAAGCTATATTCTTCTGAGTGTACGAAAAACGACCCGTTGAGCGAAACGAAATGGAATGGGTGCTTACGACCTTGCCGCGCCAACCTGAGCAAACACCGGGACTTCATTTGCCTCTAGCTGAGTATGAAAACAGGTGGTAGTGAGTGACCAGGAATGAGTGACCAGACTTAGACGCTCTTCGCGTTCATCCTGGCTCTCTTCTTGAAGGGCAAGTGCGATTTGTTCCATGTCCCGTTGATACTGTTCTGCAAGCAAGGAAGAACGGCTGAAGTCACAATTCGTCGCCATAAGATTTTACCTCTTTAACTCCAAAGTCACTGTCGCCAGTCATCGTGCTGACTCTCATCGAAAACGCCAGGTGTTTTTTCTCCAACGTAGGAGATTATACCAGCTAAATTTTCGGCTTGCAACGTTTTTATCCACTACTTTATAGCTCGGTTTATATTTGCCTGCAATTCGGTCTGTGGAATCTCCATTACCATTGTACCACTCCCAAAAAGTGCTTGACAGGACGCAAAACGTCCGCTATAATGGTCAAGCACGGTCACTTAGATCGGCACAAACAACAGAAACACGTACTTTCCGGGGGCAGTTGCCAGAGCGGTCAATTGGAGCTGACTGTAAATCAGCCGCGCAAGCTGTGGAGGTTCCAATCCTTCACCGCCCACCAGCACGGAGAGTATCTATACGATGAACTGTACAGTTATATGGGCGGTTGCCAGAGCGGTCAATTGGAGCTGACTGTAAATCAGCCGCGCAAGCTGCGGAGGTTCGAATCCTTCACCGCCCACCTGTTTCGTTCCGTCTCGTGTCACTTTTCTGTTCTGTATACTGCCCGTGTGGCGCAGCGGTAGCGCACAGTCTTGGTAAGACTGGGGTCATGGGTTCGATTCCCATCACGGGCTCCCGTGGATCGAAAGGATTTGCCATCCTATCCGGGATGAAATCATCACCACGATATCCGCAGCCTCTTCGCCTCTTCTTAAGGTATTTAAGAGGTGGGCCAGAGCTGCAAACAAGGATGCAGAGCCGCTTGCTGCCGTCTTCTGAGTTCGATCGTCACTCCCTGTAGCCGTTCATTTGTTTGTTACAGTCTGAACAGGGGCGATTCTCATTTGAGAAAGAAATGAGATCGAAATAACCAGAGGACGGCTGCTGCATGTCTATACTTAGCTGTTGCTGTCTTATCTGTCTGATCACAGATGAAAAAGGAGCCACTTTAGCAAAATGGCAAAGAAGAAATTTGAGAGAACGAAGCCCCATGTGAACGTGGGGACGATTGGTCACATCGACCACGGCAAGACGACGCTGACAGCGGCCATCACCAAGGTGCTGGCCACGGCCAAACTGGC
>Ga0209061_1000432_pt1 | contig 108991 bp, 85 predicted proteins | sample Coa_R1_10_FD_187157 | JGI IMG/M metagenome (GOLD analysis project Ga0209061, IMG submission 187157) | Surface soil microbial communities from Centralia Pennsylvania, which are recovering from an underground coalmine fire - Coalmine... | ecosystem: Environmental > Terrestrial > Soil >... | reverse complement strand
GCTGATCTCCGATAGTCGTCTTCGCTCGCGATCGGTCATCTCGATTTTCGGGGCCGGAGGCAATGGCATACCCAAGTATGCCGCTTTCTCTGGCGTTAGTAAATAGAGTTCAGAGACAGCAGACTAGACTCCTTGAGGGCGAAAAGTTGATGTATTTGCGTCAAGTTTCGGTGGCCGCCCGACAGTGCTCCCGGGTATTTGGTCAACGCACAATCGCTGGCGCTGAGCCTGACGCATTTGGGGCGGGTCGCGGAGGCGAAGCACGTGATTGAGCATGCGTTGGACACGGCGCGCGGATCTGTTCCAGACCTTCACGCGCAACTGCTGGCGCAGTACGCTGAACTCGCGGGTGCAAGTCCGGCTCGCTACAATCCGCTGATTGAGGAGGCGGCGCGCGCTTGGAATTTATTAGGACCAGCCGACCGTCTGGAAAATCCGGCAGGCCGCCTGGCAGTTATCAAACGAGTAACGGATCACCTTCGCCATAGCGGCAGACGGAATGCGCAATGAGGTAGGGCCTGCTAGAACCAGCACCGTAACCGTCGTTGAACCGGGTTTTGGCGTACGTTGCATGCGGGTTCTTCCGCACCTACGATGTTACAGTAAGTGGGGCAGTGAGCCATGTGCGGCATCGCGGGCTACATTACCATTGAGCCTTCCGCGCCCAAGCACCCGGTGCTGGAGCGGATGACCGATGCCCTGCGCCATCGCGGCCCCGACGATTCCGGCTACTACCAGGATGAGCACGCCTCGCTAGGCCATCGCCGCCTGAGCATCATTGATGTCGCGGCCGGGCATCAGCCCATGGCGAATGAAGATGGCTCCGTGTGGATCGTCTACAACGGCGAAATTTTCAACCATGCCGATGTGCGACCCGCTTTGGAAACGGCCGGTCATCGCTACGCCACCCGCTGCGATACCGAAACCATCCTGCACGCCTACGAACAGTACGGTCCCGATTGCCTGGAACGCTTCCGCGGCATGTTCGCCTTCGCCCTCTGGGACAAGTGCGCCCGCAGACTCTTCGCCGCACGCGATCGGCTGGGCAAAAAGCCCTTCTACTACTACTGGGATGGGCGCCTGTTCGCCTTCGCCTCGGAAATCAAGGCGCTGCTCCGGCACCCCGCGATTTCGCCGCGTTTCGAGCAGGACCTGCTGCCTGAATATCTTGCCTTCGGCTACACCAGCGATGACCGCACGCTCTTCTCCGGCATTCACAAGCTGATGGCCGGCCATCTGCTCACGCTGGATCTGGCGGCCGCGCAGCCGGAGCCGCGGATCCGCCAGTACTGGGAAATCCCCACCCCCGCGCACACCGAAGCGCGCAGCGACCAAGAGTGGATCCGCGAGTGCCGTGCGCGCCTGGAAGAGACTGTGCGCCTGCGCCTGATGAGCGACGTGCCCTTGGGCATGTTCCTCTCGGGCGGCCTCGATTCCAGCGTCATCGCCGCTATCATCAAGCGTGAATTTTCGGGGCCGGTGAAAACCTTCGCCGTAGGTTACGCGGAACAACAGTACAGCGAGCTTTCCTATGCGGCGCACGTGGCGCGGTCGATCGGCACCGAGCATCACGAAGTGGTCGTGGGCATGGAAGATTTCTTCAATGCCTTGCCGCGCCTCGTCTGGCACGAAGACGAGCCGCTCACCTGGCCCTCCAGCGTGTCGCTATATTTCGTTTCGCGGCTGGCCGCGTCGCAGGTCAAGGTGGTGCTCGCGGGCGAAGGCAGCGACGAAATGTTCGCCGGGTACGCGCGTTACCGGACCTACGCCCTCAATGCGGGCTGGCTACAGGCTTACCGCTTTCTTCCCGCGCCCATGCGGCGAGCCATCCGCCGTCAGGTTGTCTCCAGCTCCCTTCTGCGGGCGGATCTGCGGCGCAAACTCGGTCACACGTTTCTCGGGCGGGAGGAAACTTTGGAATCGCTGTATCTCGATAACTTCTACTCCGCCCTGCCCGCATCCGAACAATCGCAACTGTTCTCTTCGCTGCCCTCAATCTCTCCATACGCGAACTTCCGCCGCTACTGGGACCGGCATCCCGGCTTGCCGCCGCTGGCGCGCATGCTCTACGCCGATCAGAAAACTTACCTTGTCGAACTGCTCATGAAGCAGGATCAGATGAGCATGGCGACATCGATCGAGAGCCGCGTTCCGTTTCTCGATCACCAGTTCGTCGAGTTCTCCACGCGCGTGCCCGCGCGCCTCAAACTGCATGGCGGCGAAGGCAAATACATCGTCAAGCGGGCAGTGGAAGATCTGCTGCCCCGCGAAATCGTCTACCGGCGGAAAATGGGCTTCCCCACACCCATCCGCCAGTGGCTGCTCGATCCGCGCGCGGATTCGCTGTACAGCCTGCTGCGCGCGCGCGCTGGTTTGCTCGCGGCCTATATCGATTTCGCCGCGCTCGACCGCCTGCTCGAGCGTCACGTCCGCGGCGCTGAAGATGCCACCGACCGCATTTGGCGCCTGCTGAATCTGCAAGTCTGGGGCGACCTCTTCCTCACCGGCAAACACGAGGAGCGCTGGGAAGGGCTGATTCCGAGCCGCTGCTTGCAGCACGACCGTCAGGGAGCGGTCTCTCTATAAAAGTCCTCTGGGTTAACACCAACTTCTTGCATCCCACCACCAAGGGCGGCCAGATCCGCACCTTGGAAATGCTGCGCCATCTGCACCGCTGGCACGAAATCCACTATGTCGCCATCGCCGGCCCGGAGCAGACCGAGGGCCCCGCCCGCGCGCATGAGTATTCCTCGAAAGCCTACCCATTTGCGTATCGAATTCCGCAAAAACCATCGCCGGCGTTTCTGTTTCAGGTGGCGGGAGGCATTTTCTCGCCGGTCCCGCTGGCCGTAAGCCGGTTTCATCCGCCCGGAATGGCGGCGTTTCTCGAAAAGTTAATAGCGCGCGAGCGTTTCGATCGCGCCGTGGTGGATCATCTCGCCCCCACCGCCTATTTCCCCGATCTGCCGCACGCCGTCTTCTTCCAGCACAACGTGGAAACCGTGATCTGGCGGCGGCACGTGGAGCACGCCGCCGGCCCGCTGCGCCGCTGGTATTTCGAACGGCAGGCGCGGCGCATGTTCGAATTCGAGCGGCGCGTGAGCCTGGAAGCGGGTCACATCGTGGCCGTTTCGTCAGCCGATGCCTGCCAAATGCGCGAACTGTTCGGTGTCACTCGGGTCACTGCCATTCCCACTGGCGTGAATCTCGATTATTTCGAACCGCCCAACCTGCCGCCTGCCGCGGCCGTTGCCGCCGATCTGGTTTTTGTCGGTTCGATGGACTGGCTCCCGAATGTCGATGGCGTCCTCTACTTCGTTCGCGAGATCCTGCCGCTCATCCGCCGGCGGCGTCCCGATTGCTCGCTCGCTATCGTGGGCCGCACGCCGCCGCCCGCGATCGCGGAACTGGCACAGCGCGACCCAAGCATCCACATCACGGGAACCGTGCCCGATATCCGCCCCTATCTCTGGAATTCCGCCGTGTCCATCGTGCCCCTCCGCATCGCCGGCGGCACCCGCCTCAAAATCTACGAAGCCATGGCGGCGCGCATCCCGGTCGTCTCCACTACCATCGGCGCCGAAGGCCTCGCCATCCAGCCGCCGGACGATATCCGTATCGCCGACACGCCGCGGGATTTCGCCGATCGCTGCCTGGAATTGCTCTCTGATTCAGAGGAGCGAAAACGGGTCGCCGGCGCGGCCTGGGAAATGGTGAACGCGAATTTTTCCTGGGAGCGTGTCTCGCGGTGTTTTGAACAGATCCTGCTGGCGGGACCAAAATTGAACTGAGCTTACAATTGAAGCTGAATCTCCCGCCCCCGCGGCGGTAGCGTTAGCAGACGTCCGGCCGCTATTAGCGCGAATTGTCGAAGTGCTGGGCGGGAATGCCGCGGCGCGGCTGCTGGAGGGCGGATCGCGCGCAGGTGTCCGCGCTGCCGGTCCGGCGCGCCCGGCCCATCGACGTACTGGTTTTGCGGGGTGCCGCCCCAGTGATTGCGGCGCTGGACAGCATTCTGCAAGGCGTCCGGCGGGTGATTTACTGATTGCTTTCCGCCGGCGGCGCCGCTGAAAGCTCGGCATCCACCGCCTTCCAAAGCTGCTCCGCGGTAATGCGCTCGCCGGCGCGTTCGGCTATGAGATCGCTTCTGCGCAGGTCGCCGCCTTCGAGCGCGTAAATGATCCGCTCCTCCGGGTCGACCACCAGGATTCGCCGAATGCCCCATTTTTCATACAGACGGCATTTGCGCAGGATACGGGAAAACGAGTCGTCCGGCGAGAGGATCTCCACCACAATTTCGAACGGTTCGGTAGGATACGCCAGCGAGGGCCACACCCCTTCGATTGCGATCACGTCCGGCACCGGCTCATACTCCGGGTCGAGCTTGAGGCGAATCTCTGGACCCGACTTGAAACCAAGGCGCCGGAAGAGAGCTGTTAGCACAGCCTGAAGGATGGAGTGCAGCACGGTTGGCATCGCTTTTTGTACAGCCTCGCCCGCCCAATATTCGTAATACGGTTTCTCCCTGTCGTACCTGGCGTGAAACTCTTCAGGCGATAACTTATGTTCGGCTATGGTGGGCATGGCAGGGGGATTATTCCGTAAAGATGGCGCTGACAGCGAGCGAGCCGCCGCCGAACAGAGTTAGCGGAATTTGCTGGCCTTCGCGATAGGTCTTAGTAACACCATCAGGCGTAGTGACTTTAACCTGGCGGCGCTTCTCATCCACCACCCAAAATTCTCGGCAGCCGCCTTCCAGGCAAGTCCTCTCTCTATCCATCATTTCCTCGGCTGTATTGGAAGGCGAGAGGATCTCGATTACCAGTTCCGGAGAGCCAAGCAGGTAGCCATCGGGATCGATTCGTTCCCACCGCTCCTTAGAGACGAACGCCACATCGGCCCCCCAGACCTCGTATTCCGGTAGCGGCCGGAATGCAATTTCAATGTCCACAATTCCCGCATCACCGGCTGGGGCTTCCAATAATTTGCGCAATCGCCACTGCGTCTTGTAGTGTCTTGCTTTCGGAAAGCACACCTTTACCAACTCCCCATGATGCAGCTCGTAGTAGAACCCTTCGTTGCGCTCCGGTATCTGCTCATACTCCGCCACTGTCATCAGATGTGTAGTTGTTTTTGCCATCTCAAGCCCTCCTCAGTATAGCCTCGCGCAGACGCAGATACGCCTCGCCGCCGATGGCCTTTGCCGCGCGTTTCGCCTTCCACAGCAGCGCCTGGCGCAGGCGCGGTGCAATCTTGCCGGTGGCAAATCCAGCCGCCCATTCCGGCTCCATGCCTTGCATCATCACGTAGCGGCCCAGCACGCGGCAGCCGTTCACCGTATGTACGGCGGCCGTGGGTTCGGATGTAAACAGCGTCTCGATTCCGGCTTCCGCCGCGGCCTCCGCCACCTGCCGCGAATAATATCCTCCAGGCACGGAAGCCACCCTCACCCGATGCCCTACAATTTCCGCCAGCCGTTCCGTGCTTGCTTTCCACTCTGCTACCAGCCGCTCCCATGGCTCGCGCGCCATGCGCGTCGGGTGGGAACAGGAGTGACTGCCGATAACGTGCCCTCGCTCATCCAGTTCCCGAATCTGCTCCGTGTTCAGAAAGCCCGGCCGGCCGATCCAATCGGTAGTGACAAAGAAGTACCCGCGCCAGCCGTACTGTTCCAGCAGTCCGGCCACCGGCTCATAAGCGCTCACTCCGCCATCGTCGAAGGTAAGCAGCGCTTCACCGCCCCCCGCCGCCCGAATCGCCTCGAGCTGTCGCGCAAACTCCTTCCGCTCCACCTTATATATATCCGCGCCTTCGCCCGGAAAACCGCTGGCTGCGTACTGGCCGTTCTCTACCACGTCGTGGTACATGATCGACAGTTTCTTCACCGCCCGCCTCTTCCCATACGATAAACCGCTGGGAGATAATGCTTGAAGAGGGATTGAGCGGATGCGTTCCAGCAGGGCGTTTGCCGTACTCGGTATCACAGTGGCCGGAGCTTACTCCGCCATGGCCGCCGCCGCGAATTATCTTCCGGACGACAAGCTGGTCATTCATGTCGAAAAGCGTGTGCACGATCTGCAGCCCACGCGCGAAGAACGCAAACTGGATCTCGTCGGCTGGGCTCCCGATATCCTGGTAGCCGAAAAACTGGCGCGCACGGCCAACCGCCCCATCTTCCTGTTCACCTACGATGGCAGCATCGCCACCGGCCGCTGTTGAGGCGGGGCCTTTGGCCTGAGGGCGGGTTCGCTCTCCAATAACAAAATCATCGATCTGCTGAACCGCTACTTCGTCCCCGTATATGCTTCCAATGAACTCGTGGGGCCGTATCAGACCGAACCCGCGCAAGCCCGCGCCGAGGTCCGCCGCATCTACGCCGATTTTCTGAACCGCAAGCTGGGTGTGGGCGACGTTCATCTGTATATCCTCAAGCCTGATGGCTCCAGCCTCGCCGGGCTCGATCCGGACTCCGCCATGAATCCGGAGAAACTGGAACCGTTCCTCACCGCCATCGTCCATCAGTTAGGCACCACCCCCGGCTCGCCTCTGGTCAAGCCGCGGCCGCAATCGATCCCGCCTGCGGCCAAACCCGATGACCTGGTCACTCATCTTGTGGCCCGTTCCCTCACATCCGGCAACTGGCATGAATTCCCCTCGGAAAACTGGATCGTGCTGAGCCGCGATGAGTGGCGGCAATTTTTGCCCGCGCAAGTATTGCCGGAACGCGCTCCGCGGCCCGGCGATTCCTGGCAGATCGCTCCGGCGCTCACCCGCAAGCTGCTTACCCGCTTCTATCCGCAGACCGAAGAGATCTCCGACGCCGACCGCAACCGCATCGACGAGGCCTGGCTCCGCCTGACCGTTACAAAGGTGGGCGAAGGCATTGCGCGTGCTCGCTTCGATGGCAAGCTGCGCATGAAGCACTCCTTCTACCCCGGCAAAGATCACGAAGACGACGTGGAAGCCACCCTCACCGGCTTCGTCGATTTCGATTCCGCCAAACACCGCATCCAGCGCATGCGCCTCATCACCGATCGCGCCACCTACATAGGCGTGGAGTTCGGCGCAGCGCTCAATTCCGTTTCCGCGGAGACGCTGGAAACGCTGCTGGGCAAGTAGGGCTTACTTGACCGCGCCTCGGCATAGCGCAAACAATAGGCCATGTTCGGTTCCACGGAGAGGGGCGATCGCCGCCCGATTCGGATATAGACCTCATGGCCGTACTCGATGCCAATCGGCGGATCCCGGCTTGCTGAAATCGATGCGGGCTGTGTTGATTTCCCCCTGCCAAACCACACCCACCCCGAACTGGTTTGCGGTAAGTACCGGCCAAATGCTGCTTGACATACTTTCGAGGCTCGCGTCAGACTTTGAGTTGCTGCGTTTCCCGGGGAACCGCGTCATCCGGGTCCGGCAGAGATTCGGAGGGGGGAGCAAAGCTTGCGTTTGGTGCGCGTACTGGCGGTTCTCGGGTTGGCCACTGTGGGGGCGTTGATCCCGCTCCGGGCACAGGATTCCTCGCAAAATTCCCCGGCGCAGGAAGTGCAGAGCCCCACCTACGCGGGGCCGGCCGTGCTGACGCGCGGGCAGGCGCCAGCCGCAATGAACACCCCGCAAATCGATTTCCGCCCCTTTGTGGAAGTTACCGGAATTTACGACACCGGTCTGGCCGCGGTCAGCGTCAACGATCAAGGCCAACTGGCCAATGCCGCCGCCGCCGGCGTAGAGATTGCCGGAGGCGTTAGCGGCCTGCATAGCTGGGAAAATACTTCGCTTGGCCTGGACTACCGCGGCGCCTTTCGCGACTACAACCGCCAGACTTACTACGATGGCACCGACCAGAGCCTCAGGCTCGCCCTCACTCACAGACTGGCCCGCCACTATACATTCAACCTGCGCGAAAGCGGCGGACTATTTTCGCGGGATTTCGGGCTCGTCGGCCTGCCGTCGGCCATTCCGTACGATCCCAACAGCAGCGGCTATATTCCGCAAACCGATTTCTTCGACAACCGCACAATCTATCTCGATACCGCGGCGGATCTGACCATCCAGACTTCCACGCGTCTGTCTTTCGATCTCGGAGGCGATGGACTTCTGGCCCGCCGGCGTTCGACCGCCTTGTACGGAGTAACCGGTGCGATAGCCCGCGGCGACGTGCAGTATCGCATTACCCGGCGCACCACCATCGGCGCGGCCTACAGCTATACCTGGTTCGGCTTTACACGCGTTTTGGGCGATACGTATTTGCATACCATCGTCGGGTCCTATTCCGTGCGGTTGAGCCGGTCCACCGAATTCACGGCCTTTGCGGGCGCGCTGCGATCGGAAACCAGGTTCGTCCAAACCGTGCCTCTCGATCCGGTCGTCGCAGCCGTCCTGGGCGTGACTGAGGGCAATGTCATTGTCCACTCCATCGGCTACTCGCCAACTTTCAGTGCGCGCCTTTCACGAGTCGTCCGCACCGGAGTTTTCTTCCTGGGCGGCAGCCGCACCATGACTCCCGGCAATGGTTTGTTTCTCACTTCGAAGGTCACTTCGGCCTACGGCGGCTACACCTACACTGGCCTCCGCCGGTGGAGTTTCAATGTCACAGCGAGTCTCGACCGCGGAACCTCGGTCGCCAACATCACCGGCCAATACAACGATTATGGCGGGCAGCTCCAGGCTAGCCGCCAGGTGAGCCGCGCCGTTCACGCCATCTTCGGTTTCAGCGCCCGCCGCTACAGCAGCCCCAGCTTCGCAGGCTATAACCGTCCCATCTACGATGCCCGCATCGGCGTAGGCTTTTCGCCCGGAGATCTGCCGCTGCGCATCTGGTAACTACGCGCGCTTCCTCCGCAGTAACGCTTCATCCCGCCAAAGTGTACGTTGACAGACGTTCCATCCGCTCCCGATAATCGGTATGAAAGGTTACGCGGTGACGTACTGCCGCGCCGATTACCGGATTGAGCCAGCTCTCCAGCCCTCCCCTCGTGCGCGCCCCGCGGCCATGGCTTGTTCGCCCAAAGGCTAACGCCGCCGCCCGCGTGGCGCGCGTAGAACCCACCGTTTTACAGCGCGTGAACTTCGCCATCCTGATCGCCTTTCTGTTCATGATCTTCAGCCGCGTCCTGGACTTATATTTCTATTGGCTGCACCTTCCCGGCATCAGCTACCGGCTGGTGGGGGCCTTTCTCGTCATTACCGGCTCGTTTCTGGTGGCGTTTCGCGACTCGATCGGCAAGTACATGCTCGCCTTCACAGCCTGTTTCCTGCTAGCCATCCCCTTTGGTATCTGGCGTGGCGGCAGCATTCAGGTCTTTAGCAATCAGTGGCTCATGTCGCTCGTGGTCTTTACCGCCACGGCATCCCTGATTTCCGATTTCGCTCAATATGTCCGCACCTCCAAAACCATCGCCCTCGCGGTGCTGGTGCTGACCATACTCTCGATCACTTTCGGCACAATCGAGAACGGGCGTCTTTTTCTGGAGCGCGGGCGCTTCGCCAATCCGAACGAAATGGCGCAGGCGCTGCTGCTCGGCATGCCGTTCTGGTGGGCGCTCTTTGTCGGTTTCCGCTCGCCGCTCGCGAAGCTCGTAGCAGCCTGTTCTCTGGTTCTCATGCTGTATGTCGTCGCCAAAACCGGCTCTCGCGGCGCCTTGATTTCGGTGGTGGTCATACTTGCCTTTATGTTCGCCCGCGCTTCCGTGGCGGGCAAAATGAAACTGTTCCTGAGTACGGCGCTGCTCCTCGTTCTGGCAATGTTGATTTTGCCCGGAGGATTGAAAGCGCGCTACCAGACCTTCTTCAGCCAGGATGATGCGGATACCGAAGCGGCCTCCTTCTCCAATGAATCGCCCACCGATTCCGCCATGCTCGGAAGCGCGGTCGCTTCCACCAACAGCCGCAAGCAAATGCTGATCCGCAGCCTCGTCATCACTCTCCACCACCCGTTCCTGGGCGTCGGGCCGGGCAACTTTCAGGTGGAAGAAAACGATATGGCTAGGGCGGAAGGAAAACGCCGTGGCGCCTGGCTGGGCACGCACAACACGTTTACGGAAGTGTCCAGCGAGTGCGGTATCCCCGCTCTGTTCTTCTATGCCGGTATGGTGGCGCTCTCGCTCCGCAAAACCTATGCGCTCTACCGCCGCGCCGGAAGCGATCCCAAACTCAAAGAAATCGCCGCCCATGCTTTGGGTTTGAATTACTCGCTGATCGCCTTCGTAGTCACCGGCATGTTCGTGCACGCAGCCTACACCGCCTTACTACCGGTGCTGGCGGGACTGACCGTGTCGCTGCTGCGCACCGCCGAACCTCTCCTTCCGCGGAAAGCCGCCCCTAGCCGGACCCTGCTGAAATCCTCCCCTCCGCGACCCTCGCTTGCCCGGGTCTGATGTCGTCTTCGAAGTCCAAAACCTGTTCCTATACCGTCCTTGCCCTGGCTTTTGCTCTGCTGTTTCTCTGGGTTCGGCCACAATATGGCGGAGACTCCGCCGATTATGCGCTCAAAGCGTACACTTACCTGACTAGGCCCAGTCTGGCCTCTACGCGCGCCCTTTGGGAGTTCGGACATCTGCTCTGGCGCCCGGCCGCCGCCGCCATCGCCTTTGCCGGCGGCAAAACCATTCCGGCCTGGACCCATCTCGATCCCTCTCTCATCCCACTCGCCGCTTTGATGGCTCTGAATGCAACCTTCAGCCTTGCCGCTTTCCTGTTGATTTACAGAATGGGCCGCGGCCTCTCCGGTTCCATCGCGGGCGGAGTGGTCGCATTCCTGTTCCTGACTACGAACGCGGTCCTCACTTATTTGCGTTCCGGCTACTCTTACTTACCCGGGCTCGCGATGCAACTCTTCGCCGTAAACCTGATTCTGGTCGCGCCAACCGCATCGTCTCCAGGCCGGCGCGCCGCCTCAAACTTAGGTCCGCGGGCTTTTTGCCTCGGAGCTTCTCTCGCTCTCTCGATTGCATTGTGGGCTCCCTATATAGTCACTGTTCCTGCCCTGATAGTTCTAACGCCCTTGTGGGAGAAAGGCGGCTTGGCGCGAGCGGAGCGGTTGCGCCTGGCTGCGCTGGCGGCCTTCTGGCTGGCCGCCATTTCGTTCTTCCTGTTTGGCGGGGCAATTCTCATCAATCGCTTCCAGTCGTTGGGGCAGGTTGCGGATTGGATCCGCGACTCTTCCCATGAATGGGCGCAGACCCGCAGGCTGGCCCGCCTGGTCACTGGCCTGCCTCGATCTTTGCTGTCCCTCCGGGATGAAACCATCATGCTCAAGCGGCTCTACCTGCATGATCCCTACGCCCCCGTCACCTGGAAAGCCATCCTGGCAGTGGCTTGGAAACCGCCCCTGTTCGCGGCCGCCATGAGTTCTCTGGGTTGGATATTGTCCAGAACGGGGGAAGGCCGGCGCCTGCTCATCGCCAATCTCTGCGCCTGGATTCCGCTTCTGGTTTTTGCCGTGGCTGTGTTTGAACCGAGCGCCGCCGAGCGCTATCTCCCCGGGTTTGCCCTGCTGTTCGCCGCCCTGGCTTATGTTGCGGGAAGAGTCCCTTGGCGCCGGCCGGCTGCCTGGATTCTGGCCGCCTTCTTCGCGGCCATGCCGGTAGTGAATCTTTCCGCGGTTTCGCCCGCGGCGCGGAAAGCTCGCGACCGGAGCGCCATTGCGCGCCTCGAAGCCTATGCACGGGTCGCCAAGCCGGATAACGTCCTGGTGCTTCTGGATTTTCGCGACCCGATTTTCCGTTTTCAAAACGTCGATCCGTTCCATCCGCTGAATCGCGTTTCTTTCCGGGTGGTCGATGCCATAGAGCCCGGCACCTTGCGCGGCGGGCGTTTCCGCCAGATCTTCGCGGAGGAAGCCGGTCGCGCCTGGCGGCATGGGGGCGACGTGTGGATCTCGCGCCGGCTGGTTGCCCCGCGCCCGCTGCCGGAATGGGATTGGGTGGAAGGCGATACTCCCGGCGTGGGTTGGCGCGATCTCTCATCCTATTACCGCCAGTTCGCGACCGATGCCGAAACCGGCAGCGAGGATGGCTTCCTGCGAATCGCCGCTAGCCCGGAAAACCGGCTGCGACTAACCGCGGCTATTCCGCGGTGACTTACTGCGGTGGAATGCGGCGCAGGTAGGCTTGCCACTCCCGTTGTGTGGCGATGATCTCATCGGCCAGCGCGCGAATGGATATGTCCGTGCGCGCCTGGTGCGCAGCTAACTCGCGAACCTGCGCGGTCAACTCGCCGATCTGCTCGGTTAGCCCGCCGATTTGCTCGGTTAGCCCGCCGATTTGCTCGGTGTGAGTGGCGGTGATCCGTTCCAGCGCCTGAATGCTTTCCAAGGCAGTGGCGGAAATCTGCGTGAGTCTGTCCAGTTGTTCTTGAGTGGTCATCGTGCCGGTCCTTTTTTAGTGTAGCCAAGCTCTCACTACACCCAAAACGCCGCCGCGCATTGCTGAAAGTATTCCGGTTCGTAGCCGGGGTCCACGCCGATGCGCCGCAGCCGCAGCAAATCGTCTCCCGGACCATTCACCCCCACCTCGGTTGTCACGGCTGTCTCATACCCCGCCTGCCGCACCATCTCCACAGCTTCCGGACTGATGTCCCGCGGCAGTCCGTTCGGGTAGCAGAAATGCCGCACCGGGGCGCCCAGAGCTTCCTCCAGGCAGCGCTTCGATCCCGCAATTTCGTCCGCCAGTTCCTCCGCCGAACTCACGCGCGAGAGCACCGGATGCCGCCGCGTATGCGCGCCGAATTCGATTCCGCCCCGCGCCATCTCGTGGATTTCGCTCCATCGCAACGGTTCGCAACCCCGCGGAGCCTCGCCCGGAATCTGCACCTCCAGCAGTTCCGTCAGCCGCTCCAGCGCCCGCAGCCGCTCCTCATTGCTCACCAGCTTCAAAGCTTCCTCCAGCTTCCGTCCGGCGGCACGCCGCTCCTGCCCGGTCCGCAACCGAAAGTCCCACGTCTCAGTCCCCGGCAACTCTATCCGAACTTCTCCCCGCCGCGTCTTCTCAAACGCATACTGCACCTGGTCCGTCCACAGCCAAAGCTCCCCGCTCAGAAAACCGGTCACCACGTAAACCATGGCCGGAATGCGATACGCCGCAAACACCGGCCACGCGATCTCGTACACGTCGTGATACCCATCGTCCACGGTCACCACCAGAGAATTGGACGCCAGTTCCCGCCCCGCGCGCAGCGCCTCAGCCGCTTCGCTCAGCGAGATTACACGATAGTTCTGCCGCAAATAGCGGCACTGCCACTCCAGCCGCACGGGATCCGGCAGCCGGTGATACATCAGAATGCGCAGGCTCTTCCGCTTCATCCACTGCGCCAGATAGACACCGCCGCCCTTACAAAAAGCGGCCCGCGCGGCGGATTTCCAGCTTCCCTTCATGCCGCACCTACCCCAGCTCCCGCCCCAGCTCCCGATAGAACCGCAGCACCGCTTCCAGATTTTCCATTCCGGCCGCGGCGGGCGGCCCTCTCCGCGCTGTTTCGTTCAGACACGCCTCCACGGCCCGGCAGAGCGCGCCCGCATCCGGCTTCGGAATCAGATGCACGCCCGCCGGGCGCATGCCGTTATCGGTGGCAATCACCGGAATTCCCAGGTGCAACGCTTCCCGCACCGAGATCGAATCTCCGTCATACCAGGTGGTGCGCAGAAAAAGATCGCCGCGCTCGATAGCGCGCAGCGTGGTTTCATGCGGAATATCGCCGCATAATAACAGGTGCTCGCGGTGAGGCACGGCGGCAATCCGCTCACGGATCTCCCGCTCCAGGCTGCCGCCGCCCACAATCGCCAGGCCCAGCCGCGGGAACTTCTCGCGAAGGCGTCCGGTAGCTTCGATCTGCAGCGGGATATCGTATTCCGGCTCGAGGCCGGAAACAGTCACCAGTAATGGATGATGAGCCGCGAAGAATTCCTCCATCGCTTCCGGCAAGGGCGTATCCGCCGGGGGCCGCTCTACGGCGTGTGGCGCAATCAGGCGAATCCGTTTTGCGGACACGCCGAATTTTAAAAACAGGTCGAGCAATTCCGGATTGATCGCTACGATTCCATCCAGCCGCCGCAGCACGAAACCGCGCACGCTACGCAACTTCGCCCGCTTTCCCGCTTCCGAGGAGGGATAGCCGCCGGAGTGAAATGTAAACACGGTCTTCTTGCGCGGCAGTAGCGAGCATAAAAGCAACAAGCCTACATGACGCTGCGAGAAGTCTCCGCCGGCGTGCAGGTGGATCACATCGAAATCGAGAGTCAGCAGCAGCTTAACCACATCCAGCACCGTCTTGGGATAGTAAATGCCGTCGCGCTCTTCGCCACGGAAGCGAGTGAGATTGATTACCGGGCAGGCGATTCCCTGTTTCAGGAGATACTTTCGCAAGGCCACCAGGTTGGTCTGCACTCCGCCGTGCGGTGGCGGATAGGGACCCATTTGGAGAACAGTCATCGGGCGGCCGCGGCCGCCTCCGCCGCGGGACGAAGCGCGGGCGCGTGGGTCACGTAGGGAGGAATCACGTAATCGTAATACTGGCGCGGATCGCCGCGCTTGCCATCGGCCGCGGCGCGGATCAGGTTGTAAGCTTCGCGCGCGGTCACATAGTGCAAAATGTAATGCACGCCATCGTTGTAGCGTTTCTCCATGTAAGTGAGAGCGTTGTCGAAGTGCGGCCCGAGAGTCTCTTCCATGTCCGCCACGGAACTGGCTCCGTGTGTGTGTACTTTGATGAACACCCAGTCCGGCCTGCCGGTCACATGAATGTTTGCGCTCACCCAGGCGTCCACGCGCCGCGGAGTTAGCGGAACCGCGGGGTGCACATCGCCATCCTCCACCAGAAAAAACAACTTCGCCGGGTTCCACGTAGGTATGAGATCGAGCGGCCCTTGCACCATTACCAGGTCTCCCGCGGGACGATATCCGGCAGCTACCGGCAGTCCATGATCGTAAGACTTGGGCTGGTCGTCGTCAGTGACTTCCTCAATGTTATCTACCCAGGACGGTTGAGAAGCTTGCCAAAGGCTGGGAAAAGTGTAATCCGCGAAGCAGCCCAGCTCTTTCAGCATGCGCAGTTCCCGGCTGTTGCCGCAGAAGGCTGCGCCCAAGCTGTTATCCAAACCCCAGTTGCCATGGATGAAGGCGAAGTGCGATCGCCCGTCGATGCCTTTCAGAAACCCGAATTTCTGGAAGTACGCGACTCCCTTTTCGAAGCGCGCCCGGGCCGAGGCTTCGGTGTCATGGAAATGATGGAGGTGCAACTCGGTCTCGCCATAACCCTCTTCGACCAGTCTCTGGAGCGCCTGCAGATTCCGGTCAATCGGCTGCTCGGCAGGGTAAAACCAGGAGTGCTGCACCGGGCGGCCGTCCGCATCGCGATGGCGCCGCGCCAATACCGGATATTCTTTCTCCCAGCGCTCGACCAAGGCGTAGTTCTCTCCAGGTTCGAAATGATCCGCGTATAGAAAGAACAGGTGCACCGGACCGGCGGCGGGCTTTTCCTGATGTGTCACCCAACTTACGTATCCCGGCAGCCATACGTAATACTTCCGCGAGGCGATGCGATAGCCCAGCGCCGCGATGTAGAGAACGGCGAAGAGAATCACAATGAGCGAAACCGTCCACTTTAAGAGGCGCACAAAAGCTATTGCAACATATCGCGGAAAGGTACGCATGGGATAATGAGTGACCGTGGAAAAGTTTTCACTCTCTAGTGATGTTTTTTCCCGCACAACGCGGATAACGGTGCTTGGACTCGGATATGTAGGCTGTGTGACAGCGGCGTGCCTGGCCCGTTTGGGACACAAAGTCGTTGGCGTAGATCGCGATGAATTCAAGGTGAACCAGATTCTCTCCGGAGCCGCTCCGTTTTATGAGCCGGGGCTTGAGGAGATTATCCGCGAGACGGTTGCCACCGGGGCGCTTTCGGCTTCCACCAGTCTGCCGGAAGCTTTGGACAAAGCCGAAATCGTGCTGATTTGCGTCGGCACGCCTTCGGCGAAGAACGGAAATCTCGGTCTGGAGCAGTTGCGGCGGGTGGTGGGAGAGATCCGGGATGTGCTGGCCGCGAGATCGGGATCGCGGTTGCCGGTCATTGCGGTACGCAGCACGGTCTATCCGGGAACGTGCGAAGAGGTCGTCCTCGCTACTCTGGCGCGTTTCGGTGTGGCAGTGGTGTCGAACCCGGAATTCCTGCGCGAAGGCAACGCGGTGAGAGACTTTCAGGAACCGTCCCTGCTGGTGGTGGGAGGTTCGGATGGGGAAGCGGTTCGCAGAGTAGCGGGCATCTACGCGGGCCTGCCCATCGAGCCGTGCCTGGTTTCGCTGCGCACCGCCGAGCTGATCAAGTACGCCTGCAACGCTTTTCATGCGGTGAAGATCGGATTCGCCAATGAGATCGGCACTCTGGCCGCGGCGCTGGGAATCGATGGCGCGGAAGTGATGGACACGTTGTGCCGCGACACGGTCCTGAATGTTTCGCGCGCCTACCTAAAACCGGGCTTCGCCTTCGGCGGCTCGTGCCTGCCGAAGGACCTGCGCACGCTGGTGTACCGCGCCTCGCGCCTCGATCTGAAACTGCCATTGCTCGAATCGGTGCTCCCCAGCAACGGCCAGCATCTCGAGCGGGCGCTGCAGATTCTGATGGATCTGCCGGCGCGGCGGCTGGGCGTTTTCGGTCTGGCTTTCAAAGAGAATACCGACGATTTGCGGGAAAGCCCGGTGGTCACGCTGCTCGAACAACTGATCGGCAAAGGCCGGGACGTGCGTGTGTTCGATCCGCAAATTCTGCCGGACCGCATTTACGGCAGCAACCAGCAATACCTTTTGGCGGCCATCCCGCACATCGGCAAGCTGTTCGACCCCAGCCTGGAGCACCTGCTGGCGTGGGCGGATCACCTGGTGATCGCACAGAAACCCTCGCCGGAAAACGCGGCGGCGATCGCCGCGAGCGGCCTGCCGGTAACCGACCTGGTGAACTCGATTCCCACGCCGCAGCCCGTAGCGGCCACCGCGGGCGACTGACACTTTAGTACTACCAAGTGCCCAAACTGACCGGCTTTGTGGCGCTAACAGCGTGCTGTATTCTGTTAGCAGCATCACAAACGCATGACTCAGGTTACGTGCTTTATAGACGCCTCTCAAAACCTGTACGCTCTGTCGAAGCTGCATACGGGCCTGTGTTTGCTGGCGGCGGAGGGCGAAATCGGCCTGCGGTTCGCGGCTCCGCCGGAAGGCCGGCGTTTCTGCTGCGCGGAAGGGCTGGCGGCGCTTTCCATTCAGACCGATAGCGGGGAGGAGCGGCTGGCGGCATTCGACGTTTACGACCGGGCGGATGTATTCGGGCGTCCACTGCTGGAGCGCTGCGACCTGTATTTCAAAAGGAGTTACCGTGCGGCGGAAATCGCCCGCCTGCCGGTTGCTCTCAAAGAAAAGATTGTGGCGTTCGGTATGAATTATGCCTGCCGCGCGCCAGGCAAATATGTGCCGGCCGTGGCGGGGCCGCTGCTCCAAAAGGTGCGGCGCGCGGTTGCGGGCGGCGCGGCCGCGGTGAAAGACGCCCTGCTGCAGGTGCTGATGATCCCGCGCTACCGGCAGTTTGAGCTGGAGCCTTCGGTTGCGCTGCGGCTGGAGATCGTGTTTCAGACGCGGGTGTGGACGCAAGCGGATTGCTCGACCGAGCCAATTGAGCCGTTGAACGAATCGCGGGTGGCGCTGGTGCGGGCGCTGCGGAAACACTTCCCCCGACATTTTCGAGGCGGCCTGATTCCGACGAAGCTCGCGCGGGAACGGTATCCCGACGCGCTCACTGTGGAGCCAACGCGGCCGGCGGCATATTTGAATGCCAGCCGGGAGAGCCTGATCGGCATCAGCACGCATGGACTGCACCACTCGACGCCCTTCAAGCTGCCGGAGTATCTGGCGGGATCGAAATGCGTGGTGAGCGAGCCGCTGCGAAACGAATTGCCGGAGGCGCCCGAAGACGGGCGGGAAATCCTGTGGTTTCGCGGGGTGGACGAGTGCCTGGCCAAGTGCGAAGAGCTGCTGCGGTGGCCGGAAAAAGCACGGGAGATGCGGCAGGCCGCATGGAAGCATTACCGGGAACACATCGCGCCGGCAGCCCATTTGCGAAAGTGCCTCGGACAAGTGCTGGGAGGCGCGAGCCTGGAGCCTATGGTGACTGCCGCGCGAGCGGGTAGTTAGCGGTATTCGTCACAAGCCTCGGCCCTCGGCGGCTTGCCGGACGGCCGCAAGGGCTGCAGGGTGCCAGGGCGAATCTTCGCGGATCGCGTAAACCAGGATATTGGTATCGATAGCATCATCCGCCGTGGCCTTCGTAGATGAGGGAGCGAATGGTTTCCCAATCCCCATCACAGACCAAGCCCTGGCCCTTGGTCGTAATCGTTTTGAGCTTGAATTTCCGGGCGGGCGGGGTTCGGCCTTCGACCACCGCGCGCACGCCTGTCTCGAAAACTTCGCGGAGAGTCATCCCGTGGGTGGCGGCGTAAGTTTTCGCCTGCCGGAATAAGGGGTCCGGGATTTCGACCGTGGTTTTCACTTTTACTTTCAGCGTAACAGTTTTATGGGAAAACCAGTATGGGAATATGGGCGGGTTATGGCGCGACTGCCACCTGTAGCGGGCTTTCGGCCAGCACCTGGTTGGCGCTGTCGCGATATTGGACCTGGTAGTAGACGACCCGCTGGGGGATGGCCGGAATCTGGATGGTGCAGCCGGTGGAGCAGGGGACACCGGCGGGGTTTTCGCTGGCGAAGGCGAAGGGATTCGATTCGGTGATCGTGCTTGCGGCGGCGAGACAGGTTTCGTTGCGCGAGGTGCAATAGAAGCTGGTGGGAGAGCCGTTTTCGACGTAGCCGAACCGGACGACCGCGTTGGCAGCCGCGAGTCCGGATGGAGGCCGCAGAGAGACTGTAATGGGCACGAAGGTGCTGCGCGCGACGGAATCGGGAGCGCCCCATGGCGGCAGCTTGGCGACGAACGCTTCGGCGCGGGTGCGGTTGAAAAATGGGCTGCGAATGATTGCCCAGGAGCCATCCGGCAGTGTGCGCGCGTTCCAGTAATAGGGGCCGATGCGGAACTGGTGAAAGCCGGCCGTCAGCGTGCGCGCATCGGAGCCATTCAAAGAATGGGCGGAGGTGCTGACCTGGTTGATCTTCTGCAACTGCATGGAAGCGGCGCCGACGCAAATGCCGCGATCGTCCTCGGTGCCCATGCAGCCCAGGTTCTGGCCATAGTAATTGGGGCAATTGACGTAGATGGCGCCCGTTTGGGAGCCGGGGCGGCATTCGCCGGGAGCATTGGCGACGCAGTATGTGTAAGAGGACGAGGCTCCGGTCCCGATCAGCGAAGCCGGGCCGCTGACATCCACCAGAGGATGCATGCCGCACATGGCGAGCGTAGGAATGCGTTTGATTTGCGGCGGGGCATAATCGGCCACCACGTTATAAAGCTGGCCGGTCACCGGGGTGACGGTGTTCATGCCGCCATCGGATTCAAAGGGCCGGGCTTCGATGACGTAATCGCTGGGAGTAGCGGGCGGAGGGGCGACCGGGCCGGGGGCAACGTAGTATTCCACCAGGTTGGCTCCGGCAAGGCCGGTAGCGGAAGCGAAGGCCGGGCCGCTTAGCGGTGTGCTGGTATAGGGCTGGCCGGCGTAAGCGGAAACATCGGCGCCGGTTTTGACTCCGACACAATTGGCATTGCCATTGGGCGGGCAATATTGCCAGCCCGCCTGGCCCGCGGCCACGGTTTTGCCGTAAAAGCCGTGCGCGAGGCCGGGACCATCCTCAACGATATTGGTCCCGGTGGTATCCTGCGCGTGCGGATCGGCCGCGAAGTTCCAGACGGTGGTATCGACTACGTGGTCGCCGCACTGTTCCTGAAGAAAGTCATTGGCCGGGTGACTGGTAGTCTGATTGTTGTACTGCGCCCAGTAGCCGCGCACGATGGCCCAGGTATTGCCATTCATACCGATGAGCTTTACGGCCTCTTCCAAATTCCAGGTCCCCGTGCCGAATTGCAGGACGTCGCCTACCTGGGCATTCTGCAGAAAGTTGGCGGCGCTGTTGTAGGGGCAGTTGAGCGGCTCGTTGCCGGCAGGGGCGAAATTGCAGGGTGGTCCGGCGACAGTGATGACATCGCAGCCGGCGTAACCGGCGGGGCAAGTTAATCCGGCAAAGCCGGGAATGGCCGCGCCGGGGGCGATGGCGGGTGTCTGAGAAACAGAGCCGCTGGTGATATAGCTGCGGTACACACCTCCGCCGGGCAGGCCGGTGCCGTTAAAGCCGGCTGTGGTGTTGACCGACATTTCGACGGCGAGCCAGGAAGGCGAGGAAACCACCTGCGCGGAGGCGTGTTCGCGGCACCAGCGGGTGGCGGGCGCTTTCCAGGTGGGCCAGGCGGCCACAATCGTGGCGGTGGAAGGATCGAAGACCCACATCCAGGCGATCAGGTCCTGGGAGTTGCCGCGGAAACAGGTGCCCACGACTTTGGTGTAATCGCCGGTGAGGCCGCGCATCGCGCAATTGGTGAAAACGGTGGGGTCGAAAGTGAAGTCGAAATCCTGCATCAGGCTGTAGAAACCTTTGCCTTGAGAGACGGGAGTGAGGTTGGTCCACGCCATGGGCGAGGCCTGCTGGCCCCAAGGGTAAGGGCCGACATCCTGATTCGTGCCGCTGTAGACGCCCTTCATGATGATGGGCCCCGAGGGCGGATAGGCAAGGCAATATTCGGTGTTGCCATCGGCCGCGAAGGGATTGGCATCGGAAGAGCAGGGCGTGCCGGAGGGGAAGAAGTCCCCGCTGTAAGCGAAACCGCCGGGTGGATGAGTGTAATCGCCGAGGGCGCGGACCTCGCCGGTTTGCGGATTGATCCAGACGAACACACCCGCCAGCGTGCAGTGAAATCCGTACTCGGGCGGCTGGCTGCTATCGGGGACGAGGGCGGGCGAGCAGAGCACGGTCATATCGCCATCCTGCCAACCGACATCGCTGGACTCTTCGGAAACCCACTGCGCGGCTCTGATGGAAAGCGTGGCGGAGGGGGTGTGGGCGCGCACCAGCACGCCGAAGTTGTCGGACGAATACGTTGCATTCGTGGCGGGAACGGCGAGGCCCGGGCAACTGGCCAAATTGATTTTCAGACTGACATCGGTGGCCAGCGATGCGATGGCGCAATCGGCGCTATTGATGGTGAGGCGGCTGCCGGCGATCCAGTTGACGTTGAAGACATCGCCGCCGATCCAGGTGACATTGCCGTAGGCATCGACATTGACCGTGCCGTTGCGGCGCACCATATTGGGCTTGCTTACGATGTGCAGCGCGTCGTTCCAATAAACCATGGGGGAGTTGGTATCGGCCACGGTCTGGAGCGAGGAAGGCTCGGTGGTGGGAACGGAGATGGTCTGGACTACCGAGCGGCAACTGACGCCATCGGCAGTGAGGCAGACATCGGCCTGGCCATCGGTGGACCAGACGATGAATTGCGGTTCGAACCAATTGATGGAATAACCGTCTTCGTTCCAGCCCGCGCCGCCGTTATAGGGAGTTTGGAAATTGCTGGTCTGGAGCCACAGCCAGCTTTGCCGCGAGCCGGAGTAAACGGCCGCCTGTCCGGGCGTAGTGGAGAGGGCGTAAGCAGGATTCTGCCATTCGCCGAAACCGCCGGTATCGCGGGCATTGCCGAAGGGGCTGGGGCCGAGCGGCAAATAGGAATGGCGCGGGCCGGTGGCCGGCTGAAAGAGAATGCCGGTCTGCGGGTCGACGATGCTGGGCTTACTGGCGTTCCAGTTCATGTACGGCCAGGAGTATTCGCCGGGATTGGCCGGATCGACGGGAGGAATTTCGGGGTAGGTGTTGCCAATCGGAATGTTGGTGGTTTGAAAAGTTCCGGAGGCCTGAGCGGAGCCGCAGGCGATGCGGAAGTAATGCGTGGTGTAGGCCTGGAGGGCGCGGGAATAACGGAGGTTATCGGATGCGATATCGGCGCTGCGTTTGCCGGCTACGAAAATGCGGGCAAGGCCGCTCGAGATGCTGCCGGCGCGGTTATCGGAATCGGCGCCGGGGAAGAGAGTGGGATCGACATCGTGCACCAGCGGAGAGTAAGTGGGCGATTCGCTGATTTGGACCGTGCAGGGATTGCTATCGGGCGCGGTGTAGGAGAGGACCGCTTGAGTGGAGGTGGTTCCCAGGATGCGGACATTGGTGACCGCGGCGGAGAGGGAAGTGGAAAGAAGGAGACAAGAGACAGGAGTCAGTAGCCAGGAGTGGGCCTTTGGACCGCGGAAGCTGGTTTGGGAAAAGGACATTTAGAAGCTCCTCACAATCGTAGCGGTGTAAGAGGCTGGGGCCGGAGTGAGAGAGGCGCCGGAGAAATTGCAGAGCCGGACGGTGATCACGCCGGAGGCGCTGACTCGCATGTTTCCGATCAAGCCTTGCTCGAGGGTACTGGGCCAACCGGGCTCGACGGCATTTCCGGGTGCGGCGCCCAGCAAAGTGAACGGCAGCTCCGCGCAACCGGCGGCGGGGATTGCGCCGAAGGAGAGCGTGGAGGAAGCGGTGATAAAGGTGGGAACGGCGGCGGAATCGACCGCGACCTGGGTCTGCGATCCGGATTGGATGGTGATGATGCCGGGGCCGGCCGCGAGCGCATCGGCGCTGAGGAAGGCGCGGCGGTCGTTCCCGGAAGAACTCCACACGCCATTGGTCGCGGACCATGTGAACAGCGGTATCGCATTCACCGGAAACGCCGTGACACCGGAGAGGGCCACGCAGCCGGCCGAGCAGGTGAGCGTGAGATTATGGCCCACGGTGAGATTGCCGGAAAAATCGATGTAGATATAAGCCTCGCCGGTGCCGCCGCTGAGGGTGACAGTGGCGCCCTGAGTGACGCTATAAACCGTGCTGCCCACGCGCACATTGCAGGGCGTGGAAGGACTGCAATTGGAACCGATAGTGAGCGTGTTGCCGCTGGCCGTGGCGACCAGGAAATCGCCTAACTGGGAGGCCATGCCGCCGCCGCTGGTGAGCGAGACGTTCTGCGGCTCCCACTGATTATCGATGGCGCTCCACACCAGGGCCTGGCCCGCATTGGGGGCCGCGCTTGAAAGCGCACGGTTCCGCAGTCCGGCCACGGTGGCGCTGGTGAGAGTGCCGGCGAGGTCCCCTCCGGCGGCAGGCAACTGATTGCCGGCCACGGACCCCGCGATCTGCGCGAACGAATAATCGCCCGCTTGCGCAGCCACAGCCCCCAGACGCCCAAACACGCTGGTGACCGGACTGGGACTTCCTCCTCCACCCCCGGCCGCGCTTAACACCAGGGTTCCGCTTTGCGGAGAGGCAAAGCTGACGGTGACATCGTAAGTGGTGGGATTGATCTGGATTTCGTTCGGCTCGACCAACACCGCCGGAGTTTCCGTGTCGTAGACTTCCACGAACAGCTTGGCCGTGCCTAACTGATGCGTGCTGCCAGGCACCGTCACGGTAGTGGCCGAGGTGAAGGGCATGGCGAAATTGGCCAGACCGTTGGCCCCCTGCACGGTCCAGGTATTGGTGGCGGTACAGATATACAGATTCTGGCCTGGCTGCGCGGCGATGTCTAAAAACGTTTGGCCGAGGGCGCAGCTTGCCGGCAGCGTGGTTCCGGTCTGGGAAGGTTTGGTGGAGGCGGCGCCGGAGAAATCGACGTTTTTGGACTGCGTGCCAAGATCGACTCGGGTTTGCGCGGCCAAACTTGCCGGCAGAATTTCGGCCAGCAAACAGGCCAGCGTGCAAACGGCGCGTGTAGTATGTAGACTCATGGACTCTCTCTACTCTTCGTGTAACTCATGGGCATGGAGTCAGAAGGTGGAAAGGACGGGAAGTAATTGAAAGCAGGGAGAGAATTATTTTGGGCTGCTTGTGATCGAGAAAGTTCTTCTTGCGGCGAAGGAACCGGGAGCAGGAATGAGGAGACAGGATGGGCCCGGATTAATGGGCGGAGTTTTGCAGTAGAGGAGAGGTGCTTTTCATTGAGATGTTCCGCTATTTGCGCGGACGTCGCATAAGAGACACTACGGGCTGGAGATCGGTCGAAGATTGTCTAAAAATCTCGGAGCGGCGGGGGTTTTCCCACCGCTCCTCAGCGGAGATCATACTACTGTTCGGGTGCATTAACCGGCTCTCCCACCGGAGACTACTCAACGATCCGAATGGGGATCCCTACCCTTCGCATGGCTCTCTCAGACATCGATGCCCGTCCACCCCGCCGCCGTTCCGGCGGGATAAAAAACACCGTGAGATTTGAGGAAATTCGCTGGCCAGCGGTACTGCTTTCCCTGATTTGAATATAGCTGGCACGGAAACGAGTTTTGGAGGGTAGAGCCGGAAGTGGTTGAAACCGAGGTAAATATAAGTTTACTTTTGGGGAGACCGCTTTTTTCCCGGAAAAAGGATTCTATATCCTCGCCGCAAATTGGCTTCACCCGGCCGCTTTCATGTCATCATAACGGCTGCCGAGCAATTCCCGATTTGATTTAGGTTCGTGAGCGGCCGGGACCGCTCCCTGACGGTCGCGGCTCAGAAGCCGTGGAAAATTTTTCGGTAAATCTCCGCCATGCGCCGCGCGGCCTGTTCGATGGTGAACGCGGTGCGCATCCGTTCGGCGGCGGCGGCGGCCAGACCGGCGCGCATCGCGGCGTTGCGCAGCAGAAGATCGAGACATGCGGCCAAGGCGGCGCTGTCGCCGGGAGGGAACAGCAGGCCGCATTGGCGATCGACGACCAGCTCCGGATTGCCGCCGGTTTTGGAAGCGACCACGCAACAACCGGACGCCATGGCTTCCATCAACGAGTTCGACAGCGCTTCGGAAAGCGAGGGGAGCACGAAGACATCGATCCTCTCGAGCGCGGCGGGCACGTCTTTGGTGGCCGGCTCGAAAGTGCAGCGGCCGCCGAGTGCGAGTTTTTGGGCAAGTTCCTGAAGCGAAGAGAGGGAAGGGCCGCTGCCGACGATTCGCAGTTGCGCGGCGCCTGGTGGAGCGTGCAGGCGAGCAAAGGCTTCCAGCAACGTTGGCAGGCCTTTTTCCGGGCGAAGCGCGCAGATCACGCCAATTACGACGGGACCAGAGGCCGGGCTCCGGCTGGATTGGAAGGAAGCGGTGTCGATGCCGTTGTAGCAGAGGTGAATCAGCCGCGGCGGCACGCGATCGGCTTCGATCAGCTCGCGCCGCACGGCTTCGCTGTTGACGACGATTCCATCGACCATGCGGTCGGTGAGGCGCAGCAGGCGACGGCGCAAGCCAGGCGTGAGCGCGCGGTGCGCCCGCTGGCTGGAAAGCACGCGGGGGACGCGGAACAGCCGGGCCGCCGGCACGCCGAACAGGTTCAGTGGGACATCGAAAGTATGGACAAGCTGAATCGCGTGTTCGCGCAGATAGCGGCCCATGGCGAGGAGCCCGCCAATGGCCGAAGGGCTAACGAAGGAAGTTACCGGAAACTGCACCACAGGCACCCCGGCCGCCCGCAACTCTTCGGCGCGGAACCCCTCGGCATGGAAACAGCCCACGTGCGGCGCAAAAGCCTCGTGATCGAGCGCCTTGGCGATTTCCGTGAGCTGGCGCTCCGTACCGCCGAGGCCAAGTGAGCGGGTAAGCAGCAGAACGGGGCAGGGTTTCGGAAAGCTCATGGCACCGGCCCCGCCGGCCGCACCCGCGTCTCCTTCCAAATCTCACCCGGCGGCCGGAGCAGCACGAGCGCGCCGCACAGCGCCGCGGCCATTAACACTAAGAAGCTGCGCGCTCCGGCAGTAAGCCGCTTCGCCGCCGCGCCATCGGGAATCCAGAGATCCACCAGCGCCGCAACATAGAAAACCGCCTGCGCGGCCAGCGCCGCCGCGCGCCAGGGCTCCTCCAGGTAGAAGCTGGTGAAGGCAATCAGCAGCATGGCGAAGGGCAGGACGAGGCGGGCCAGCTTATGCGAAACGAATGCCAGCCACATGCGGTTGCGCGGCGTGAGCAGTTGCGGAAACAGGCCGACGATCTGGTACACGCCTGCCTGCGTGCGCACCTTGCGGCGGAATTCGGCATCGAGCGCGGTGGGGTAATCGAAGGCCACGGCCGAATCTTCCAGGATCACGCGATAGCCTTGGAAGAACGCCGCCAAGGGCAGGAACATATCGTCCACCAGGGTCCCCGGCGGAAGGGGCGCGGCCAGTTCGCGGCGCATGGCGTAGATACAGCCGGTCGCTCCCATGACCGAATCGATGCGGCTTTCCAGTTTGCGCAGCCACTTCTCGTAGCGCCAGTAAAGGCCCACGGAGGCTTCTTCCTGCGTGCGGCCGTCGCGGATCACCAGTTCCCCGCTCACTACGCCCACTTTCGGATCGGCGAAACAGGCCACCAGGTTTTTCAGGCAATCGGGGTCGAGCGGCTGGCGCACGTCGGTGAGGAACAGGATTTCGCCGCGGGCGCGCTCCAGGCCGGCGTTGAGCGCCACGGCTTTGCCGCCGCCCGGTGTGCGTAGAAACTCGATCCGGCCGGCGTACTCGCGGGCGATGGCATCGGTGCCATCGGTCGAGCCATCGGAGATCACCGCGATTTCGAGCAGCTCCGCGGGATAGCGCAGCGCCAGAAGCGATTCCAGCTTGGCGCGCAGCCAGCGCTCCCCGTTGCGCACCGGCAATAGTATAGTGACGGTCTTCGGCTCGAAGCGCTTCTCGACCGGACGCGAACGGAGCCGCGCCGCGATGGCGAGCAGCACGGGATAGCCGGCCAGAGTATAGGCCACGAATCCCGCGCCGATCAGAAACGCAAACGTGAGCGCGCCATGATGCATCAGTCTCAAGTATGTGAGCAGCGGCCCCAAAATGGAAAGTGTTTCGCGCGTCCCGGGCGGGAACGGAAAGCCGGAATTGCCATAATAGAGACGTTGTAAATGGAAGCCTCCAAGCCAACGTCTCTATTGCGAAACGAAATCGAAGAGTCACTTCGGGCGGAGCAGTGGACCAAAGCCGCCGCCCGGCTGAGCACGCTTTGGGAACGCGAAGCCGGCCCGGCTCTGGCGGGCTTCGTGGTTTCGGCTTATGAAAAATTACGGGGGCGCATCGAGCTGAAGCCGCACCGGTGCGCGATTTTACGCTCATTTACGGTCGAACCCATAATTCCGGCGCTGAAAGCCTGCGCGCTGGCCGGCGGCCTGGATCTCACTCTCCACACGGGCGAGTTCAATGCGTACTCCCAGGAGTTACTCAATAGTGACAGCGCACTATACGCATTCCAGCCGGACACGGTGATTCTGGCCGTCCAGACACGCGACATCGCGCCGGAGCTTTGGAAAACGCCGGTGGGCGCGGATGTAGTGGAGCGGGTCACGCAGCAATTGGCGGGCCTGGTCCGCGCCTTCCGTGCGCGCACGCACGCCAGCTTAGTGATTCACTCGCTCGAAATGCCGCCGGCCGCGGCGCTGGGCGTATATGAAAGCCAGTTGGCGGAGAACCAGGCCTGGGCGTTGCAAACGATCAACCGCAACTTGCGCCAACTAGCCGGCGAGTTCCGCGGCGTCTACGTTCTGGATTACGACGCGCTGGTTGCGCGGCACGGGCGGGAGCACTGGGGCGATGCCCGCAAGCGGCTCACCGTAAGGCTGCCCATCGCCGCCGCGAACCTGGTTCCAATGGCGCGCGAGTGGATGCGGTACCTGGCGCCCTTAGCGGGCAGGGTGGCGAAGGTTGTGGCCGTGGACCTGGATAACACGCTCTGGGGCGGCGTGATCGGCGAAGACGGCATGGCCGGAATTCAGCTTGGGCCGGAATATCCCGGCGCGGCCTACCAGGCGCTGCAGCAGGCGCTGCTCGATCTCACACGGCGCGGCATTCTGCTCGCCATTGCCAGCAAAAACAACGAGGCGGACGCCATGGAGGCGCTGCGCTCTCACCCCGGAATGCTGCTGCGCCCGGAGCACTTCGCCGCCATGCGCATCGACTGGAACGAGAAATCCCAAAATCTGCGCGCCATCGCGGCCGAGCTGAATCTGGGTCTGGATGCCATGGCCTTTCTCGACGACAATCCCATTGAGCGGCAGCGCGTGCGGGAAGAGATTCCCGAATCCATGGTGGTGGAACTGCCGGACGATCGCATGGCTTACGCGCGCGCGGTGCGCGATTTTCCGGCCTTCGAGCGCCTCGCCATTTCCGAGGAAGACCGCCAGCGCGCCCAATACTATGCGGCCGGCCGGCAACGGGCCGCCCTGGAACAGAGCGCCGCATCACGCGAGGATTTCTACCGCTCGCTCGAACAGGAAGCCGAAGTTGCGCCCGTCGACGCGCTCACCCTGGCGCGGGTGGCGCAGCTTACGCAGAAAACCAACCAGTTCAACCTCACCACCAAACGCTATACCGAGCAGCAGATCGAAGACCTGGCCCGCCAGCCGGATTGGCAGGTGCTTTCCATCAAAGTGCGCGACCGCTATGCGGATAATGGCCTGGTCGGCGTGGCCATTACGCACGACCGCGGGGAAGTTTGCGAGATCGATACTTTCCTGCTGAGCTGCCGGGTGATCGGCCGGACCGTGGAAACCGCGCTCTTGGCGCACCTGGCCGAACAAGCCCGCGAACGCGGCTCGCGGCGCCTGGAAGGTTGGTTCCTGCCCACGAAGAAAAACGCTCCGGCGCGCGAGTTTTACCGCGAGCACGGCTTCCAACTTCTAGCGGAGAAGACGCCGGAAGGCTCTCCGGGTGAGCTTTGGAGTCTCGACTTGCCCGCGAAGAAGTTGCGCTGCCCGGATTGGATTCGGTTGATCGTTTCGGATCGAATGGTAGCGGAACAGGCATGAGCGGAGAAATCTGGAACGAGGTGCGCGGCATCGCTGCCGATATCTTCCAAGTGGATCCACAGGCGCTCAGCGCGTCCTCCTCGCCCGATCAGGTGGAAAAATGGGATTCCGTCCAGCATTTGAACCTGGTGCTGGCGCTCGAAGGCAAGTACGGTATCGCTTTCGAGCCCGAAGAGATGGAGCAGATGAAAAACCTGGGGGACATCGCCGCCCTGGTGGGGACGAAACTCACGTAGATGCGGATCGAGATCCAGCCATTTTCCCCCGAATGGCTGGCAGCGCTGCGGGAATTCAATGCCCGGCTGGAAGCAACCGGCATGCAATTGCCCGAAGACCCGGAAGCGGAAATGTTGCCGGGCTCCCGGATGTACCTCGCCGTGGAAGGGCGCGAGGTGCGCGGCGGCTACATCCTGCGCCCGCAGACTTTCTCCTTCGGCGGCGAGTTGCGCCGGGTGGCGCACCTGCGCTTGCCGCTTTCGGAAGGCGCCGTGAACCGCAGTTATGCGCGCGTGGGGCCGCTGCTGGTGCGCAGCGCGGAAAAAGCCGAGCCGCTGCTGTATGCCCTGGGAATGGGCGGGCTTGACCGGCCCTTGCCCCGCATGCTCCAGGCTCTGGGCTGGAGCGTAACTCCGGTGCCGTTCTATTTCCACGTGGTGCATGCCGCACGGTTTTTGCGCGCCATCCGGGCGATCCGCAAAACGCGTTTGCGGGCATTCCTGATGGATGTTGCCGCCTGGAGCGGCGCCGGCTGGCTGCTCATTCGCAGCCGGCAGAAACGCCGCGAGCAGCCCGCCCCGAAGAAGATTCACGCGGAAGAAGCCGCAGATTTCGGTCCGTGGGCGGACGAAATCTGGACAACGGCGCAGCCTGAGTACGCCATGGCCGCGGTCCGCGATGCCGGCGCCCTCCAGCGGCTTTACCCCGCGCGCGAGCAGCGTTTTTTGCGCCTGCGCGTGAACTCGCGCGGCTGGGCGCTCCTAGTCGATACGCAGATGCAAGGCGACCGGTATTTTGGCGATCTGCGCGTGGGAACCATCGTGGATTGCATGGCATCGCTGGATGCTGATGGGCCGGAGCGCGTCATTCATGCGGCTCGCCGATACCTAAAAAAATGCGGCGTGGACCTGATCGTAACCAATCAGAGCCACGCCGCCTGGCGCGCTGCATTGCGCGCCGCTGGTTTTCTCCAGGGCCCATCGAACTTTCTCTACGGAGCCTCCAAAGCCTTGGCCGCTCTGGGCATCCCCGACGAAGAGATGCATATCAACCGCGGCGATGGGGACGGGCCGGTGCACTTATGAGAATCCACGGGGCCAGATCCGTGCCAGCCCCGGGGATTCGGAAATGCTTGCTTTACGCCGCCTGCTTGCTCTGCTTTCTGCGGCGGATGCCGTAGGCCAGAGAAGCTAGCAGTCCGGTGAGCGGCAGGAAAGTGGCCGGCTCGGGAACCGGGCTGGTGTTCGGCGTGAAGGTCAGGTACGCATCGTTCGCGCCGTAGCCGATGCCCCAAGTGCCGTTAACACCAGGGATGGTCGGATCGGTCACAAAGAAGGTCTGTTGATTCAGCGTTCCTGTGTAGGTCAGGAAAATGAAATCGCTAGAGGTAGCGGGTTTGAAGCCGTTGAGGAGCATGACATCCACGCCCACGCTGCTGCCCAGGTCAACATTGCCAGTGACATTGAGGAGGCTGATATCGGCCAAGGCCGAACCGGAAATGGTTTCATTTACGGTAGAGCCGGTATTGAGGTCCAGAGAACCGGTAATATGCAGCGTGCCCGGAGGATCGGTCAACGCGGCCAGGGTATCGCCGGCCTGGATCGCTGCTCCGTTAGCGATAGTCACGGGTCCGTTGACATTGCCGGGAGTGCTGGTGCTGCCGCCTTCCAGGATGCCTCCATCGATTTCCACCAGCGGCGCTGTCAATGTCCCATCCACTTGGGTAATGCCCGCGGTCTGGACGTAACTATCCGACGCGCTCAAGCTGCTGGCGGAATCGACCAGCGCATTGCCGCTGTTGGTGAATGTACCGTGAGAACTGAGGGCGTAGCCGCCTTCCAGGTTCAGGTTGCCATTGTTGGTGTTGAGATTTGAAATGGCATTGTGGCCGCCAGCGTCCACAAAGCTGACGTTGGCGTTGGTCCCGTTTAGCGTAAGTGTGGTGCCCGTGCCGATGGTCGTGATCTCGCCGCCGCCCGTGCCTAGCGAATTGATCTGCAACGTGGAAGCATGCGCCGTGCCGTTGATGACGTACGTGCCACCGCCTTGCAGCACGCCGCCGCTGAAATCAGCGGTTGAGAACGGCGTGCTCACCAGCAGCGTGCCGCCATTGGTGGCTTTCAGCGTGCCGGTGTTCGTGAGAATACCGCCGCCATTGACGTTCAGCGTCCCGCCATTCACGTTCGCGAGAATGGTGCCGCCGTTATTGATCGTCATTCCGTTCTGACCGAGCTGGCCGGTGCCCTCGATCGTGTTGTTGATGTTGTTCAGGACCAAGCCGCCCGTAGCTTGATTAAAGAAGGCATCGGAGGACATCATTACAGTGCCGCCGCCAGTTAATGTGACAGGGCCGCCGGCAATAGTCAGGTTGTTGTTGGGCACAGTGATCGTGCCTTTGTTAGTGATCGTGCCTTGGAGGAAGACTTGGTTGGTATCGTTGACTGTGGTTCCCGAGGAAATCGTCAGCGTGTTGAACACGGCGCCGCTCCCGGCGTTCATGACGCCGCCGTTGATTGTGTTCAGCGTGCCACCGTTGATCTGAGAGCTGATATTCACTGTACCGGCATTAGCGGTGATGTTGCCGGTGGCAGTGTTGTTTACGGTGTTGTTGACGTCCAAGACGCCGTTATTGGTGGCTTCGAGCAAACCGGCGTTGGTAACCAGACCGTTGCCATTCAGAAAGAGGGTTCCGCCGTTGATGTTGGCATTGACGATACCGCCAGCCTGGTTATCCAGCGCCATGCCGTTCTGCCCAAGCTGGCCCGTTCCCTGAATCGTGTTATTCACGTTGTGCAGGGTCAGTCCGCCGGTAGCCTGATTGAAGAAGGCATCTTGGGACATCGTGACCGTTCCCCCGCCGGTCAAAGTGACATCGCCGCCCTGAATGGTGAGGTTGTTGTTGGGGACGGTGATGGTTCCGTTGTTGGTGATCGTGCCTTGGAGGAAGGTCTGCCCGCCGACGTTGTACGTGCTGCCGGCGGAAAGGGTGACGCCATTCAAAGTGGCGGTGCTGCTGGTGAGGACTCCGGTGCCGATTTGATTCAGGGTCCCGCCGGTGATGGCGGAGTTCACAACCACGGTTCCACCATTAGCAGTGATGTTGCCGGTGTTGGTTACGTTGTTATTGATCTGCAGGGTTCCGCCGTTGGTGGCTTCGAGCAGCCCGGCGTTGGTTACCGTGCCCCCACCGTTCAAGCTCAGCGTTCCACTGGTAACGTTGGCATTGACGATGCCGCCAGCCTGGTTATCCAGCGCCATGCCATTCTGGCCAAGCTGGCCGGTTCCCTGAATCGTATTGTTGACGTTGTGCAGGGTCAGCCCGCCGGAAGCTTGATTGATGAAGGCATCGCTGGACATCGTCACCGTGCCGCCGCCGGTCAAAGTGACATCGCCGCCCTGAATGGTGAGGGTGTTGTTGGGGACGGTGATGGTTCCGTTGTTGGTGATCGTGCCTTGGAGGAAGGTCTGCCCGCCGACGTTGTAGGTCGTGCCGGAAGATATCGTCACGCCATTCAAAGTGGCGGTGCCGCTGGTCAAAGTGCCGCCATTAATAGCGTTCAGCGTGCCGCCATTGATTGTGGAGTTCACGGTCACCGTACCAGCATTGGCGGTGATGTTGCCGCCGCTGTTGTTGACGGTATTGCTGATAGTCAAGATGCCATTATTGGTGGCTTCCAGCAAGCCGGCATTCGCCACCAGGCCGCCGCCATTCAGCCAGAGGGTTCCGCCGCTGACGTTGGCATTGACGATGCCGCCGCTCTGATTCACAATGGCGAGACCGTTCTGGCCGTATTGGCCGGTCCCCTGGATGGTATTGTCCACGTTCGTAAGGGTGTGCCCGCCGGAAGCCTGATTGATGAAGGTGACGCTGGTGGTAGTGATCGTTCCGCCTCCGGACAGGGTCACGTTGTTCTGGAGCGTCAGATAGCCATCGGCACTTGTGATGGTGCCAGCGTTGATGATCGAGCTTCCGCCCACGTTGAGCTGGTTGCCGCCAATGGCGACAGTATTGCCGCTCGCCAGTTGCAGGTCACCCACGGTGAAGCTCCCGTCCAGGCTTACCGTGCTGGTCCCGTCCACAATGCAGACATTGGTGCTGCTGCTATTCGGAACCGTCGCCGGATTCCAGTTTCCAGCCGTCCCCCACACGCCACTGCTGCCGAGAGACCAAGTAGTTGGACTGGTTAATGTGCACGTCGCCGCCAGAGCCGGCTTGATGCCCCCGGTCGCTACAATGATTGCGAGCAACCCACCTAGAAGGCCGCTCAGCCTCCGATTCGATTCCTTATCCATTTAAACTTGCGCTGCCTCCTAGCTTACATGCAATCATCCTGAGTATAGGGCGAAAAACCTAGATTTGCTGCCCACTGTAGTACCACTAAATTTTCAAAAATGTACTAGAAAAATGTACTAGGAGCTCTGGGCGGCCGGTTATGGCAAGCCCGGCGTATCGTCCCGCAGACCACTGGTAACCAGCAGGCGCATGATCTGTATCTCGAAGCCTCACCCGCCGGCGCCCGCGCCACCCCGGACGCCTATCGCAAGGCAATCGCCTTATTCCAGGATGCTTTGCAAAAGCATCCGGATTATGCGGCGGCCTACCTCAGCGTGGCTAAAGAGGAACAGGGGTTCGTGTGGCTCAGGATCAGGAGCCCGTTTCACTCGAGCCACGCTTTTTCGAGGCGCTAGTCTACTACATCGAAGGCCGTTTTGGCGAAGCGAAGAAGCTGCTGCGCGAAATTTTGAATCTGAATGCGGACTACAGGCCGAGAAGTATCTTACTGAAGCCGCGCGAGCCGCCGGTCCTGGGTACGCCTCCCCTTTTACCATCGCCGACGGGTAAGCCATGCTGCACCAGAAGGATCGGGGTTATCGAGTTCCTGGAGAAGTCCGCGGCCGACCATGAGCCGCGGATTCTATACCTGAAGGTTGCTTCCGATTTTACTGAGGAGCGGCGCGATCCCCGCTATATGGCATTAGAGCGCAGAGTGGGGCTGCTGGAACCCTGAGACAGCTAGTCTACTTCTTCGATTCCGCGATCAGTTGGGCCACTTTGGAGTCTGCGCCCACCGGCTCCACGAATACGATCGATCTTTCGCTGATGATCATGCGATCCGGAGAGTGCCATTCTTTTCCGCGCTTGATCAGCACGTTAGCCACCTGCTTGGTTTCCTGGTTGACGGTACTCTGCACGTAATATACGTCGTGCAGAACGGGAAATTCCGAGCCCAATCCTTCCAGCTTGCCGAAATACACGGAATTGTTGTTCAACAAAACCGCATAATATTTATTCGGATCAATAGCTGCCGACGCTGGCGCGGCCTGTTGCTGCCGCTGGCAGCCGGCCGTAAGCGCGGCTATTCCCAGAATAAATGGAACAAATTGTATCTTCCGTAACATGCGGCGATTGTAACAGACGGATTGGGGGAATTCGCCTTCAGAAATGGGCAAACTTTTCGGTTATAGGTGCTAGTACCGATAGGTGTTTTGGGCGGTAGCAAGCACCGGCTACAATTGCGCTCATAATAAATAAAATGTCCCGCAATAAACGGATCGCCTGTTTCCGCCCCGCTATTCTGGTGGCGCTCGCTTTACGACGGCAGCTTGCCTCCACAATGCCAACTATTACGTGAACAAAGGCAATCAGTTGGCGGCCCGGGGCAAATATGCGGAAGCCGAACTGAATTACCGCAAAGCCATCCAAAAGAACGGCAATTGGGGAGAAGCTTTTTACCAGCTTGGGTTGACGGTCGTGAAGGAAGGCAAGGTGGTGGATGGCTACCGCGATCTCGTTCGAGCCGTGCAACTCCTGCCTGACCGCGATGACGTAAAGGTGAAGCTTGCCGATCTCGCCCTGGCTATCTTCATGGGGGACCGGCGCAGGCCCCAGGTGCCCTGGGATGAAGCGGTCAAGCTATCCGACGAACTGCTCAAGAAGAATCCGAAGTCCTTCGACGGCCTCCGTCTCAAAGGCCACCTGGCGGCCGCCAGCCAGAATATGAAGGACGCCGAAGATTTCTACTACCGCGCCAATGCCGTCAAACCCATGGAGCCGGAAGTCGTGCTCGGTTTGACCCAGGTGCTGTTTCAGGAGGGGCGGTCCAAGCAAGCCGAAGATCTGGCCCTGGCCCTGATCGCCAAAAATAAGGCATACGGGCCGATTTACGATGTGCTGATCCGGCGTAAGCTACAGGAGAAGGATTTGGCCGGGGCCGAGCAGATTCTCAAAACCAAGCACGCCAATAATCCCTCCGATGCCGGAGCGGCCCTGGAACTGGCGCGCTTCTACGCCGGCAGCTCCCGCGAAGCCGACATGAAAGCCGTGTTGCGCGAGATGCTCGATAACCCCAAAGCATTTCCGCAAGCCGATCTGCAGGTGGGCGATTTCTATGCGCTGCTGCGCCGCTGGGACGAAGCGCGCAATTTCTATGAGCAGGGCGCTCAAGCCAATACCGGTAAAGGAAAAGAGGCGCAACGGCTGGTTTATCTGAAGCGGGTGGCCGATACCTGGATGGTGCAGGGAAAGAACCCTGAGGCTTACAAAGTAGTGGATGAGATTCTCAAAGAGCAGCCCGGCGATGAAGGCGCGGCGGCCGTGAAGGCCTCCTCCCTGATTGCCACCCGCAATCCGGATAATCTCTCGAAAGCCATCGCCCTCCTTCAGCCGCTGATCGCCAAAAACGATAACAACGCTACGCTGCATTACACCCTGGGACGCGCCCTGGCCGCCAAAGGCGATCTGGATGCCGCCCGGCCCGAATTTGTTAAGGCCATTCAGAAGAACCAGACTTATCTCGAGCCGCGCCTGGCCTTAGCCGAAATGGCGCAGCTCAAGGGCGATTATCAGACCGTGCTGCGCTATGCCAACGAGATCCTGCAGGTGAATCCCAACCTCACGCGCGTGCGCGTGCTGCGCGCGGTGAGCCTCATCAATACCGGCAATAGCGCCGATGGCCGGAAAGAATTAACCGCGCTCGAAAAAGCCTACCCCCAAGATAAAGAACTGCAGTTGCAGCTCGGCGTACTCGAATTGCACGACAAGCATTTCAAGGAAGCCGAAGAATATTTCCGCAAGCTGGCCACCGCCGAATCGGCCGATGTCCGCCCGCTCTCCGGTCTCACGCAAACCCTGGCCGCCGAAGGGCAGCTCGATAAAGCCGTGGCGCTGCTAGCCGGGGAACTCAAAAAGAGTCCGAATAACAATCAGCTCCACTATCTGTACGCCTCCACGGCCGTCCTGGCCGGCAGATATGACACGGCCATAGAAGAATTCCAGAAGCTGGCGGCGGCCAATCCCAAAATGCCGCAGGTGTATATGGCTTTGGGTAATGCCTATCGCTTGAAGGGCGACGATTCCCAGGCGCTTTTTTCTCTCGAAAAGGCCGCTGCTCTGGCGCCCAAGGACCCGGCGCCCATCGTCGCTGAAGCGGAACTGTTCACCCGCGCCGGCCGCACGCCGCAAGCCCTGGCAAAATACCGCGCCGCCCTCGAGATCGCCCCCAATAATCCGACTCTATTGAATAATGTGGCGTACCTGCTGGCCGATACCGGCGGCAGCCTCGACGAGGCGCTGAAATATGCCCGCCGGGCGCTGCAAATCGATTCCAAACAGCCCCGCTACAGCGACACGCTCGGCTGGATTTACTTTAAGCAAAAGCTGAACGATAGCGCTTTGCAGGTCTTCCGCACCCTCACCGCCAGTAATCCCGATAACCCTACCTTTCACTACCACCTGGCCATGGTGCTCTTACAGAAAGGCGATAAAAACACCGCCAAAACGGAGCTGCAAAATGCGCTTTCCAAAAAGCCTTCCGGCGAAATCCGCCACGACGTAGAAGCGGCGCTTTCGAAGATCGGGTAAAGCCACGCGCAAGATCCCTCACCCGCTAAAGGCCGATGAGGCCGCGGAAGGCATGCGAGAATTCGCGGCATGGAAGATTTTCACAAGCGAGGCTGAGTTTCCTGGATGCCATGGTGGTGTAAGCTGCCGCGCAAACGGGCCGCCCAGTGCGCGGGCTTCATGCCCGCAAAGGCGCCGGCGTGCTTCTGGAGGCGGCCGTGCCGGTCACGGCGTCGTAGTAGGAAAGGAAAATAGATCCGGCTGCGGCGATCGAAAAACGCTCGATTGCGGCCGCTCGGGCCTGGCGAGCCATGCGCGCGCGCAGGCTGGCGGAGGTGGTGAGGGTATCGAGCGCGGCCGCCAGTTCGTCGCGCCCGCCGACGGGAACGAACAAACCCGTTTCGCCCTGCTCGACAATACTCTCCGGCCCGCCGCAGCGTGTCGTGATAATCGGCAGACCGCTGGCCATGGCTTCCAGCACCACAATGCCGAGCCCTTCTTCATCGGAGGAAAGCACGAAAAATAGCGCGTTGCGATAAAGCTCCGTCAGTTCCTGCGCGTTGCGGGAGCCCAGCAGCCGGATAGAGGCCGCGGAGCGCAGCGTCGAGATCCATTTCGCTGACTGAGTATCCACGCCGCCGGCCAACCACAGTTCGGGCGCGGCTGGAGTCCAGAACTTGTCATAGGACTCGACCAGCAGCCGCAGGTTTTTCCGCGAATCGGCAAATCGCGCGACGGACAATATATATTGCGGCCGGCTGGCGGGCCCGCTTTCGGCAGGGTGAAAAAGGGCCGTGTCCACGCCGCAAGGCGCAACTTCCAGGCGTCCGGCCGGAGTCCACGGCGCCACGCTGCGGCGCGTGTATTCGCTCAGCGCGAACACATGGCTGGCATGGCGCAGCGCCTGCCGCTCGTAAAATTGCGCCGCCCGGGTCATAGCCATCAGAAACATGCGCCGCGGCCCGGAGGTGGCCAGCACGCGGGTGGCGCGGTCGGGCCAGATGGTCGTGGCGGTCCACAGCAGCGAGCCCGGCATGCTGGCCGCCCAACTGGGCGTGCCTACTACGAACTGCACTAGGTCGAATTGGGAGAGCAGCGACGTTAAACAATGCCGGGGGCGGTAGCGCTGAAACTCCAACTCGGCGCCGAATGCCCCGGCGTGCTGGAAACGAACGCCGTTCGAGATGCCTTCCTGCACGCGGACACCGCGCAGCCATGTGCCCGGCGAAGAGAAGAGTACGCTGGCCGGATCGCGGACCGAAGTGGCTAACGAGACCATGTGCGGCTCGTAGCGGCCGGACTCGGCCAGCACGCGCCGCAGGAAGACAGCCATGGTCTTCGCGCCTCCGCCATTCAAGCCGAAGCCGTGCGTGACGATGGCTACGCGGGTCATCCCACCTTGGCAGCGGTTACCGGAAGGAACAGGTCGCGGTTGGCTGTGATCCAGTCGTAAAGGCGGTGTACCCCTTCCCGGGCGTCAATGCGCGGAGACCAGCCGAGCTTGCCCTGCGCCAGCCGGATATCGGATATGTAAACCGCCTGATCGCCTGCCCGCCAGTCCGAAAACGTGTGGTTCAGAGAACGGCCGGAAAACTCGCGAATCATATCCAGCAGCTCCAGCAGAGAGAGCGCGTTCGCCGGGCCTCCGCCGATATTGAAGCTCAAACCGCGCACCTTCTCGATTGTTTCGATCGCCGCCAGATAAGCATCCACCAGATCGTCGATAAACAGGATGTCGCGCACCTGTTTGCCATCGCCGTAAATCGTCACGTCGCGGCCCACGCAATGGGCGATCAGAAACCAGGCCACCCATCCCTGATCTTCGATGCCGAACTGACGGTACCCGTAAATGCAGGACTGCCGGAGATTCACCGTGCGCAAGCCGAACACGCGCGCATAGTCGTTGACGTATTGATCCGCCGCGCCCTTCGAACAGCCATAGGGAGAGTGGAAATCGAGCGGCTGGCTCTCGCTGACTCCGTTTGGCAAATGCGGCAAATCGTAACGCAGTTTGCCTTCCCGTGGCTGCAGGCTTCCCAGCTTGCCGTATACCTTATTCGTGGAAGCGTTCAAAACCACGGCTTCCGGCGAGTGGCGCCGCACTGCTTCGAGCACGTTGAACGTCCCGCGGGCATTGACTTCGAAATCGTGCGCCGGATCGGTTATGGAGGTGGTCACCGCCACCTGGGCGGCCAGGTGAATCACCGCATCGAAGCGTCTCGAACGCAAAAGCTCGCACAGCGCATCCAGATTCCGGACATCTCCATGGATGAAATCCACCCGGTGGTTCCGCCGCAGCCAATCCAGATTGGAATCCGCGCCCACCCGCGAAAGGTTATCGTATAGAGTGACTTGATGGCCGATTTGACTGAAGCGCGCTGCGGTATTGGAGCCGATAAATCCGCACCCGCCGGTGATCAGTACTTTCACTGGTAATTATCCTCGTACGCTAGCGGGATGCTCCCGGCACGCAAACTCAGCGTATCATAAAATGTTGAAAAGAATAAGAGACGATAGTTATAGTACTTATCATGGCTTCCCTCTAATCTAATATCTAAATGCCTCTCTTTTGTGCGCAATTCTATTAACCGAACCCTCCCGAGCCCGCTGATGCTTTCCCGTCCGAACGGTTTCCATGGCACTACCGTGTTGATCGTGGGCGATCTCATGGCCGACTGTTATGTCTCCGGCGACGTCCACCGGATCTCGCAGGAGGCCCCGGTTCCCGTGCTGGCGGTCCGCCAGCGCCGTTGGGCCGCCGGCGGCGCGGCCAACGTAGCCATGAATGTGGCGGGCCTGCGCGGAACGGCCATTCTGGCCGGGGTTGCCGGAGACGACTCCGCCGGCCGGCGCCTGGCCGGCCTCCTGAAAGAGCAAGCCATTCGTACCGACGGAATCGCCTTCGATCCGGACCGGCCCACCACCTGCAAAACCCGCGTCATGTCGGGCAATCATCAGATCGTGCGGTTGGATGAGGAAGTCACTGCCGACCTGGATTCCCGCCAGGAAAACGAACTGCTGGAGCGCATTCTCCTCATCCTCGAGGAGCCGCCGCACGCCGTTGTGCTCTCCGACTATGCCAAAGGGGCGCTCACCGATCGCCTGCTAGCCGCTGTAATTGCGGCCTGCCGCGACCGCCGCGTGCCCGTGCTGGTCGATCCGAAGAAGCCCGATTACCGCCGCTATGCGGGCGCTACCTGCGTCACGCCGAATTTTCATGAGTTCCAGCAAGCGTTGTTAACCATGGCGCTGCCGCGGGACGATTTTGCGGAAAGCGGGCACTGTTTGCGGCAAGCGATCGGCTGTGAATTTCTCCTGGTCACTCAGGGAGCCGAAGGGATGACTCTGTTCGGCCCAGATGGCCAAAGCTGCCATCTGCCGGCTCTGGCCCGGGAAGTGTTCGACATCTCTGGCGCGGGAGATACGGTCATCGCTACGCTCGCCACATGCGCCGGAGCGGGAATGAAAATGGAAAGCGCCATGACCGTGGCGAACGCAGCCGCCAGTATCGTGGTAACGAAAGTAGGGACCGCGCCGGTCCAATGGGAGGATTTGGCGCGGCTGCTGGAGACCCAGCAACTTTTCCAACACGGCGGTAATACGGCCGCGCTCAATTGATACTCGCCGTCTGGCCGCTTAGATGTTGGAAGGCGCCGGCATCCCGGTAATCGGTGCCGTTGGCTCCGGCTACTGACGGTGGCGCACCCTTGCCGTATGCCGCCGGCAGGATTACCGTGAAGTTTCCAGCGCTACCCGGCATGTCATTGAGAAACGGGTCGCCGGCCAAAACGGTATCCTCAAAATCCATGTATGGATATGCGCCGTTAATTGGAATGGAAAGAGTCACAACACCGTCATCGCAATCTAACCGGTTGGTGCCGTTTCCATAATAGACATTCCCATCCATGGACCAGGTGGCCGCTATTCCCGGCGCGGTATAACAAGCCACCCCGGCGCTGACGTTGCCGGCAATGACATTACTTCTAACCGAGCTTTGCGCGCCGAGATTGCCCACCCCATATCGGTGGTTCCCGGCAATCGTATTCCCCAGAATGAGATGATTGTAGCCACCGAGGGAGATACCGTCCGAGGCGTTGTACGTGATTAAACTCCGCGTAATGATGATCGCTTCTGGCGTTCCCGTAGCGGCAATTCCTGTGCATTGATTATCATGAATATTCGAGCGGTCGATGCTCACACCTACCAAGTTGTTTAAATACACCGCGGCCGTGCAGCCAGACAGCCCACCGGTGATTTCCACAGAGCTTAACTGGGAATAGTTGGCCGTGATATTTATGCCCTTGCCGCCGCAATTCGTCACCTTAGTATCCATAACCACCGGAGAGCCATCGCTGATCCCGATCGTTCCCGAAAACGAATTGCAATCCACAATGAAGCCGGACAACATAATCCCGCTTGCCGATAATGTCAGCACCGTTTCATTGCTGGCAGTCGCCTGAAGCAAGCTACGATTGATGTCATTACTGCCAGGGTATGTATCTCCACGGGTCTGGTAGTAACTTTGAATGCGCGTCATGGTCTGTATATACCCGGGGTTGGCGCCTATAGAAAAACTGGCAGGGGTAGTATCGGTCCCGGTATTTTTATGCCAGATCTTGTTGCCCGCGGCATAGTAGTGGGATACTGTTGCCAGCGCATCCATTGCGCCGCCTTCGTTGCCATTTAAGCCGGTGCTGGCCCCCAGCGTGTTTGCTCCTGTGACCGTCCAGGTAGAGCCGGATACGCCGGAGATATAGTAAACTCCCGCCGTCGCCCCGCCCGCCGCCGTGAACTGAACGCAGTTGCCGTAGTCGTTACTGCTGGGAGTATAGCCACTTGTGAAGGTGACCGTGTTTCCGGAGCTGGTCGCGATGACGCTGGTTCCATTGATCGCCAGTTGTGCAGCCATCTGCTGCGAATAATCGACTCCCGGATATAGGGAATAGGTTCCGTACTGGGAATTGGCGAGGGCGCTTGGCGAATGGTCGAGCTTGGCGCTGTTTGCCACCCCGCCAGGCGATGTGCCGACAGCCACAATCTGGAACTCTCCGGGCATCCAATTGGTTCCGCCGGTTACCTTGAGGTACTTCATAACATCGCTCGAAGAAAAGCTGTGATCCGAAGCACTCACCCATACGTTACTCGCCCCAGGGCCGGAATCGATGGCTAAATGAGCCGAGGCGCTAGGCGACGGGGAGCCTTGGTCGAGCACAAAACACCCGCCGTTGGCGGAGGATCCGACGGTAGGGCGCACTTCCCATATAGCGTTCATCGACATAGCGGCATAAAAAGGTTGCGATATGGAAAGCAGAGCTAAACAGGCGAGCGTAAGCTTTCTCATTAGAGTATTTTCATTAGTTCGCGAGTACATCGATCACCATATGCGCCACGGTGAACGTGGCCGGAGACTGTAGTTGCGCGCATAAGAAGGCAGGCGTAGGAAGCGAAGTGGTCCATCCGGTCAGAGTTGTGTCCTGGGCCTTATAGGCGTTGGCGAAGCCCTCGGAGCCGATTGGGTTATTTCCATAGTAGGTACTGAAGGATCCGAAGCCGGTATAGGAAGCGTAAGAGACGGCAGCTACTTGAATGGTGGCGCTGCCCGCGATATCGCTATTCAGAGTGACCTTATAAATTGTGCCGGTATAGTCGACCCATCGGCAGTCTGTCATCGGGGTGGAAAGTGGCGTCCCGCCGCCGCTGAACTCGAGGGACAGTTCCCGGATAGTCTGATTCGTAGTGCCGGCCGCCTGTGCCGTCCAGGTGTTGGCGGCTGCGCAGTACAAAAGGTTTTGGCCGGCGGTAAGATCTGTCGCAAAGTACATTTCGCCGGGCGTGCAGGTGCCGGGAGCATTGGCGGCGATTCCCGCCTTCAGTGGCAGCGTGTGGGCCCCGCTGGAATTATCGACCGTTCCCGTGTAGGTCCTGTTTCCGGTGATCGTTTGATTGGCGTTGAGGAGGGCAAGGTTAGAGGCATCCGAAAGGTTGGCGCTGGCAAGCGTGCAACTCGAGCCGAGAGAACAGCTCTGGCCGGCAACGGTGATCGCGCCGGAGCCGGGCAACTGGTTGAGGGCTGCCGTACCGGCGATCTGGCTAAAGTTGTAGTCGCCGGTCTGCGCCGTAACCGTTCCGGAGCGGCCGAACACCGAACTCACGGGCGATGGCGGGAGCGCCCAGGTGCCGTCTCCGCGGAGAAACGTCGCCGAGGATGCGTTCAGTCCGTTGTTGAATGCGTTTACCGACAGGCCGCCGCCATTGGACGGGCTGGAGTGATCATGGAGGGCGTTGACAAAGCTGGAAATGAGCGGGTTAATGAGCGTCGGTGTCGTGGCGAGAACCACGCTGCCGGTTCCGGTAGTGCTGCCCGTAGTGATGTGATTGGTGCCATTGCCGAATACGGGCGCGCCCGCGGTCAACATAGTATCCGCGACTGTACCGAGCCTCCACGCCAGGCCGTCATACCAGCGCAGGTTTCCGGTGGAATCGACCGCCAGATCGCCGGCCGCCGGCTGGGTGGGCAAAGGCCCGCCGGCAATATTTAAGCCGGCAGTGGTGGCGCTGGGCACCATCGTTTGCTTCGACCCCGCCGCAAATGTGTTGGCCGCCATCTTGCTTGGCACCACAGCGCTGTCCAGTTGTGGGGTGATGTTTAGAGTCTGCAGGTTTGGCGTCAACTGCCAGTTCAGCCCCGGAGAGGGGAGCAGATTTACAGAGCCGAATGAGCCTTCGGGCGCGCCGTTCAGGCTGAACGCCTCCCCCGTCTGCAGGCCAAACTGGTACGGAGTCAGCTCGATCAGCGCGGTGGAACCTGCCGGCGCCGCCGTCCGGAATTGGCCGATAATGCGGGTACCGATAGGAATATTAGCAGGAAGAGTTTGTCCGGAATCTTTACAATATGTAACATTTCCAGTACCCACAATCGCCAGGTCTCCCTGCACCGCTCCGCCGGCATCTACAAAGCAGGGAACCTGCCCGTAACGGGCAACCTCCACCGTCGCTCCGGCCGCGGCCGTACCCATAGCGACTCCGTAAACCGTGTTTCCCGTGGCAGAGATAATTTTGGCCGGGCTACTGGAGTCGGTAGTAACCAGTGTGTTTGCCGCGACACCGCCGGCGCCGGCGGTGAACGTCTCCGTCAAGGGCTGTGTAGTCAGTGAGGCGCCCCCGTTGAATTGCACCCCGCTCCAAGGCGGCGGGCCGGTTTGGGCAAGCGCGCACGAAACCAGGCACAAGTTCACCACAACGATGTGCTTCATAAGAAAACTCATTTGGCTGCTACTGTCCAGTTCGTCCCGTCGCAATATGCCAGGATGTGGTTCGATCCGCCGCCGGTCACCGTGGCTCCCCAGGTATTGGTAGTGGAATCGCTGACGGCCCCGCGCGCTCCTTCGATGCTGGAGGAACAGGCAGGCAGACTCGAAAACGGAACCGGGCCGGCGTAGGCTGTATTGGCGATGGCGCCCCCATTGGCCGCATTGGAATGGTCATGATTGGCATTCAGAAAGCTGGTAATGACAGGGCTTACGATCACCGGCGCGATCGACATGACCACGCTGCCGGTCCCAGTGGCGCTGCCCGCCATTACGTGATTGGTCCCATCTCCCAGCACCGGAATACCCGCGGTCAATGAGTTATCCGCTACCGTCCCCAGCCGCCAGGCGATGCCGTCAAACCAGTTCAGATTGCCAGTGCCGTCAATCGCCAGATCGCCGGTTACACCCGCCGATGGCAACGGCGCGCTGCTCAGGTTCAGCCCGGCGGTAGTGGTATTGGGAGACATCGACTGTTTGGCGCCCGCGACATACGTGTTGGCGGTAGTTTTGCTGGGAACCACGGCGCTATCGAGCTGCGGGGCAATGCTCACGGTTTGGCCGCTGGGTGGCAGCGACCAGGTCAGACCCACCGGCGTCACGAAATTCAGCGCGCTATAGGTGCCCTGCGAGGTTCCATCCAGGCTCACCGTCGCAAGGGGCACTGCTGTCGGCAAACGGAAGACGCTTCCGTCGTAGCAGATACGGACTTGCCGCCCAGCCATAATCTGCGTCGGCAGCGGATCGGTAACACCGTCACCGATCTTGATCGCCCTTGGCCCCAGCCCATCGATATTCAAAGTAGCCGCGCCGGTATTCGAAGTGTCTACCATAAGATCCACGCATAGCCCGGTTGTATAGGCTGTCAAAGGGGCAGCCGCCGAAAGGGAGCAGACATAAGTCGTATTGCCTGTGGTCGAATTGCAAAACCATGGCTTGTCCGCCTGGGCGCTGGCATTGGTGAGACTCACGGCGGTATTGAGAGAGATCGTCGGGTTGCCGCTTCCGCCGTCGCCATTAATTACTGTGATTCCCGGCCCGGCGGTAAGCACGCGAGCCGAGGTGCTGCCAGCGGCCGTGCGGGCTACCATGCCGTTAGAACCCGGATCGGCCAGCCCCCCTCCCGGACCTCCTCCTCCGGCGGTCTGTGGAGTCCATGTGTTGGGGGCTGTGCAGTAATACCAGTTCTGGCCGGCTGTGGCATCGGTGGCGAAATACATCTCGCCTGTTGTGCAGGATGCGGGTTTATTCGCGCTGGCGCCAACTTTCGCCGGCAGTGTATGCGCTGCCCCGCTGAAATCCTGAGTGCCGGCGGTAAAGATGTTGCTGGTATTCGTCTGGGCCGCATTCGCACCGCCACCTCCGCCGCCGGCCGCGCTTAACACCAGAGTCCCGCTTTGCGGAGAGGCGAAGCTGACGGTGACATCGTAAGTGGTGGGATTGATCTGAATTTCGTTCGGCTCGACTAGCACCGCCGGAGTTTCCGTGTCGTAGACTTCCACGAACAGCTTGGCCGTGCCTAACTGATGCGTGCTGCCAGGCACCGTCACGGTAGTGGCCGAGGTGAAGGGCATGGCGAAATTGGCCAGACCGTTGGCCCCCTGCACGGTCCAGGTATTGGTGGCGGTACAGATATACAGATTCTGGCCGGGCTGCGCGGCGGTGTCTAAAAACGTTTGACCGAGGCTGCAACTTGCCGGCAGCGTGGTTCCGGTCTGAGAAGGCTTGGTGGAAGCGGCGCCGGAGAAATCGACATTTTTGGACTGCGCGCGCAGATCGACCTTAGTTTGTGCGAACAGGCTTTCGAGCAGCAAACAGGCCAGCGTGCAAACGGCGCGTATCGTATGCAGACTCATGAATCACTCTCTGCTTTCTATGTAACTCATCGGGAAAGAGCGGACAGGCGGGAAAAGCGGAAGTAGTTGAAAGTAGAGAGAAAATTATTTTGGGTGCGGCGTGACTGCGCGAAACAGCGGATACAGTGTACACTGCGCCGTGGCGAGCGGCAGCCGGTCATCTATGAGAGCGCTGCGCGCGTCAAGCATTAATTTCGGATTTGATCGGCGCCGTCAGGCGCCGGCGTTTTCCCTTTTTCGATACACTACTACCACCCGGACGGAGGACAGGGCCACGCTGGAGAGCGACCCGAGCGCCGATCCGGCAGCCGGGATTGGCGCATGAGCGTCTTCGCCCCGGGTTTCGCAATCACACGCACGGCTTCTGAGAGCCAGACTGACCTCCGCGCTTACCCGTTGCTAAACGAAGACTCAACGGCCACATGCGGCTGCCGATACTGTTCCCGCTTGCGGAGAATCCACCAACTCGATTCCGCCAAATGCCTGGCCACCGCCACGGCCGCTTTGCCGTGGCACTTTTTCGCTTTCACCCGATCGTAAAGCTGCCAGGCATGCTGGCCTACGTAGCGCTGGCGATGCATCGGAATACCAGAATTTTTCCTACACCCGGCAAGGATTTCAGCAACCGCTGCTTTTTCCCGAACAGATCGCTGGACGGCTCCCCATCCAAGCTTCCATAACGCTTCAACGCCGCATGAATCCGGTTCTGCAACCCCGTGGTGTGCGAACGCCAGGCCAAGCGTGCAAGCATCCACCCACGCATGGTCCCGCAACTCTGCCGGTGGAATCCACACCTCCGGCAGAGTCCCGTGGCGCAGCAGAATCGCCAAACCGCGCGCCACTGGTTTCTACAGCTACGGCGGTTTCCTTTGGCAAGCTCTGCAAATAATCGCGCAAGCCTCTGCCAAAGTGATCCACTCGACCGATGGTCCGATCTTTTCTGTCACATCCACGCTCACGAACACCGAATAACGCGCGTGAGCATCACACCCGATATACTGTTTCACGCTGCAGTACCTCCTTGTGTTGGCTGCACTAGGCTGATTTTGACCGATCCCCGCGGAGTTGCTGCAGCGCTCTCATACAATCACGCACTTTTTGGAAATTTTCACGTTTTATTTTCAGATACATGCTTCATAACTCGTAAGTCCGCACAATTTGCTGGGTTACTTCTATAAGCGAGAAGAGTCTGACCTGATGATTCCATCGTTCTTACTTTGGCGCAAATCCGCCACGGCCGCCGCCCGGCACTGCTACCTGCTATTTGTGCTGGTTCTCCCCGGTATCGCTCACGCCACCGATTGTCTTGTCAGTCCGGTCTTGCCCTGCACCTTCACGCTTACAGAGCCGTTTAACGGCGCGAACTGGCCGGTACAGCCAATCGATTTCCGCTACGATGGCGGCTTTGCCGCCGTGAAGAACGCTAAAATGGTAAATGGCAGCGGGACGGAAATTCCTTTTCAGTGGGTGTCTTCCTGCTGGGACTCCACCGCGACTCTCGGCTGTATCGAAATCCGCGATTCTCTTCCGGCGGGACAGACACAGACCTACACGCTTCAGGCGGGGCCTGCTTCGGCCGCGGTAACCAACCCGGTAAAGATCACAGATAACGTGCCGTGTTATAGCGGAGGAGCAACCTGTATTCAGCTCACAAACGGATTAACCGGAGTGCAGGTGCCTACGGCGGCTAGCAATGCCGGCGCATCGTACCGGCTGGCGCCGATCCAGGGTATCGGACTGCCGAATGGTTCCTGGACTGGCGCAATCAGCGCAGCCAATGGCGGCTCTCCGAACCTGATTTACGCGGAGGCTACCTCCGGGCTCATACCGGCCGGCTCGGCGTTCTCTCTGCACACGCCCATTACCACCGCGACGGGCTACACCACTAAATTTCTGGAGTACGGGCCCCTTAAAACGGTTCTGCAACTCAGTTACTCGTTCAACCGGCCTGACTACGTATATAGCGCGACGAAATATTATTATGGCTTTACCTGCACTCCGGCCAATAGCAGCAACCCGTACGGGAGCATATCCTGGGCCCCGAGTGCTCCGCCATTGCCAGGAGAAACGGTGACCTTCAGTACGTCCAATTTTTGCGCTGTAGCCCCGGGCAGCGCGCCGCTCGATACGGCGCACTACTACACACCCACTCAGGTTCCCGGCACCGCGTCATACACTCTCACGACAGTGGTGAATGGCGTAGTGACTCCGGTAATCATTACAGGCACGGTTACCGGCAGTCCCAAAACCGCCTATATCCTCGATTCCGCGACCGGCTGTTCCAACGGTTGCCAGAACTCTTCGCAAGGGCGGCTGGTAGTCACATTAACGCTTTACGCCAATTCGAAATCCGTTCTGGTGACGGAAGATTCCGATATGATGCACGCCGAGTACTATCCTTTTTATGCGGAAATCGCGCCGGATACCGCCCGCTTCCGTAACGTTGCCGGGACGGCGATCAGCGATCCGCGGTGCGGTTATTCCACGCCGATTAGTGTAACGGCTGTGGGAACCGGCACAGGCACGGCCACAGTGACGGTGGGGACGGGAATGTCTAACGGGCAGCAGATCCTGCTGACCGGCGTGGGATCCGGCAGCAACCTGCCCAATGGGGTCTATTATCTGCAGACCACCAGCCCGTACTCTTCCACCACTCCGGGAGTCTGGACAAGTTATTCGGGTGGAGTATTTAGCGGCGCCACGACCGCACCCGTCGCTTACACCGCTGGCGGGCTGGTGAAAATCGCCGCGGGACAGCAGTTCTATCCGCCGGTTTTGGATAATGGCTTCGATTTTCCGTGGGTGTATGGGGATACCGGATTTGTGGAAGCCGACCCCAGCGTGTCCGGATGGGAAGGTTGCCGGACCAGTAACAACCATGTGATCGCCACGGCGCCACTGGTCATAGACTATCTTCCAGCGGATTATCAGGACGTCTGGACGTGGGTGAACTATCAGGCGGGCGGTTCCGCCAGCAGTCCGGTGCTGGGGTGGTATACGGGAGATGCCGGTCTGATGAAGAATGCCTCCTATGGCAAAATGCCGGGATTATATATGGCGGCATCCGGATTCATTCCCGGATGGGGAAGGACTACCGCCATTCAGGACATGAACCAGATCGCTGTGCAGAACTCCAACCTGGACAACTGGGGATCGCAAAAGTCCTGGGCAATCTGGGTATCCACTAACTCCGATCTGCCGGCATTCGCCGCTTCCTCGCACCCTCCGATTCAGGACGACCTGAACACACTGACAGGGGTGAACCTCTCCCATATTTACGCATATCGCGCGGCCAGCACTAGCGCTCCCCCGGGGGGCTGGCAGTGGCTGTACATGGCCAATTCCAATGCCACCAACGCCGGCCAGGAGATGGCCTGCCTGATTGCCCGCGTGCAGGATGGCAGCAGCACATGTGCCGGCTTATTTCCGGACGGCCGCACCGCCACTCCGTGCAGTTCCACTCCGGGCTCGACCTGTTATCACGATCTCCTGTACTTCAACTCGACTACCGACAGCACCTCCCGCGCCCTGCTCAATATGTGGCAGGCCGAGCGCACCTCGCCGTCAACGGCTGTGGGCAACGCGATTACCGCCTCCGGATGCGTGGGCACCATGTCCACCATAGGGACGCTGCTCGCGGCGGGAGACAATCACTTCGACAATACCCACAGTTACTATCTGCTGGCCAATAATTTCGAACCGTGCTATGCGTTGTGGACGTCCGTTCTCATGGATGCGAATGCCACGGCATCTCAAAAAGCGCAAATGGCCACCGAGGCCGGCATTTTTGGCGGCATGATGTGGGACAACTCCTGGTTCCCGTGGGATGGCAGCTATACATATTACGACAATGCCACATGTAGCGAGGGCTGCTTTGTGGATATATCCGGCGATGGCACGGGATTACAGAACCAGCAGGTGATGTTCGCGCAGGACCGGGCTACCGTGGTTTACCAGTATGGGGTTAACGGCGCCAATTCTTTTCTGGCCAGCAAAGCTTCCAGCGCGGCTGCCTCCACCGCTTTGCAACTCAAGCAGTCGATTGGCTGCAACGGAGCCGTCATAGGCGGCACGCATTACCAGGAGACCTATAATTCCGTGCTGATACCGAACTCGCAAATCACGGCTATCGAGGGATCGACCGCATTCGCGAATCAATGCCAATTCACCGCCGGGCTACCGGCCTGGTACCTGGCCATCGCGACCCCGCCCGATCCGCGCTACGGGAACTTGCGCAAGAAATGGGCTGTGGGCGATACCACGGCCGAAGAAGCCGATCCTTACCCGGGCCGCCTGGCCACGGATTTGTACACCACCAATGCTACCGTGGCCGGGTGGATGTCCTGGCTATGGCATCAGTTCGGCACAAGTACATTCCAGTATCAAGACTCTGCTTCGTTATTGCAAATTGACGAGACCATCCCGCAAGTCACTCCGGTTCTCACCAGCCAGCAAATTGATGGTTATGCTTCGGTTCATCGCCTGGGAGTGCAGGGTAGCGGGCAGGAAACCGCCCTGTGGTTTGTCAATGGCGGCAATGCCGCTACCCAACATATCTACTATTCTCCCCAGGGGCATCGCCACTTCGATGATGGCCAGGTGACCATTTTTGCGCTGGGCGCGCCGCTGGCGATGGATTGGGGCGCGAATCTGTACTCTCCTATAATCCAGGACCGGTGGTCGCATAACTCGATCACCTTCGATGGCGAACTGAACGGAACCTCCTGGACCCAAAATAACCCTCCGTTTGAGACCTATGGACTGGAGCTACTCGCCAACCCTACGGTGACCGCGTTTCAGGCTTTTGGAAATTCCGTAGAGTCCGCCGCCACCTACACCTATTCGGCGGGGCTCGACGGTGGCGATGGCACCGTTTGGACGCGCTCGGTGCGCACCATGGCCCCGGACCCGAATTATCCGATCTTCTACATCAAAGACACCTTCGCGGGGGGCAGCGGGGGCGGTAAGACGCTTACCTGGAACCTGGAGGCCACTGGACCAGTGCTGACGCCGGCGGGGACCAAAACTCCCGTCGTATCCTTCCGGAATGGTTGTAATGCATCAGGCGCGCTGCCAAGCGCAAACGACACCAGCGGACTGGCCCCCTACAGCCTGCCAAACGGTTTGCAGCAATTCACCTTTACGGGTTTCGTCTGGCCCAAATATGCCGGCACGAACCTGCAGTGGAATCTCTATCAGCGTCCCACCAGCGGCAACGCGCAGTGGCTGATCGGCAATTGGGGTCATGGCTGCGGAACTAGTTTCGAGCTGGGCGAATTCGCCGCCGCCAATGCCGGAGCTCCCTGGTTCGGAAGCGCTGGAAATTATTGCAATGCCGGCAATACCAATCCTTTTTGTGACTGGCAGCATATTCTGCGGGTCCACGATACGGGGCCATTCGAGACGGTAATCACTCCCACGGCGGGCGGTGGCGCGCAACCTGTCGTTTCATATAGCAACGGAGTTTATACAGCCACTTTCGGATCAAATGAGTCACTGTCCTGGAACGACAGTTATTCCACTTTTACCGATGGCGTGATGCAGATCCTCGCCACCTATAACTCTTCGTCTCAATCGGCCTTTGGAATCACCGCGTCCGGCGGGCCTCAGGAGATCGTAAATAATGGAGCGGGAAAGATCACCTGGACAATCGACGATGTCAACCCGGCGGTGAGGACTCTGGCGCTTCCGCCAGGCAACTGGTATCCCTCGGTGCCGGTGCAGCAAAACGCGGGAGTCTACACCTACTATCATGCAGGCGGGACGGAGCCCGCGCCGGCCGTCGTTACGTTTACGCAAGCGCCGGTTCCCCTGCGGACTGTGCCGCTGAATTATTCGGCCCCACCGGGTGCGGCGCAGATTCGTGTGAAGTTCGGTAGTAGTACGAACTATACGGCCATAGCGGCCTGCAATCCGTTATGCTCGATTGTGATGCAGTCTCCACTGGGAACCTGGCCGGAACAGCATGACTTCCTCGATGCTAACGGCAACGTAATTACATCGAGTCAGGTGCGCAACTTCGTCGTACAATAATGAAGGTTACGATCCTACTGAAGAGGCCGGCCGGAGAGATGAGCGGCATGCTGTTCACCGGCGCGATCGAACGTAGCCGGAGAAGGCCCAATCTTCTGGCCGCCTGTAGCTCGGTTTGCCTTCACCTTTTCGGCATCGCCATCGTCACTGTGCTGGGAGCGGCTCCGCCTTCGGATTCCACGATCCGAAAAGCGACGATGATTTCTTTGCACGAAACCAAACTGGTCTGGTATGTTCCGAAAGACCAGTTGCCGCGAGTGGCGCCGGGCGAGCAGACCAAACCGGGCAAACCGAAAATCGAATTGAAGCGTCCCGGCCAGGTGATCCAGTCGAACACACGGCAACCCAAAGGGAAGCAGTTGATCTGGCAGCCGGCGCCCAAAATTGCGCTGGAGCGCGAAATGCCATTGCCGAACCTGGTGGCATTCGTGCCGCAGCCGGCCAGGCCGGAACTACGCAAGTTCGTCGCCCCGCCACAGCCGAAACTCGTTGCGGAAGCGCCGCGCGCGTTACCGGAACCGGCCCCGCAACTGGCTCCGGCAACTCCGGTTCCTTTGGCGCTGGCTACGGCCGCACTGCCCGGTCCGGCCAAACCACGTCCTCGCGATTTTGTGCCGCCGCCGGAACAGCGCGGCCCGGTGGACAGTCCGGTGGTGCTCGAAGCGGCGCCCGCTTTGAAAACGGACACGGGCCAGCCTTCGATGGTGATTGTGGGATTGGAACCGGCGCCGGCCAGGAATATTCCGTTACCGGAAGGCGCACGGGCGCCAAGCTTCTCCGCAGGACCGGAGAGTGGCACGGGTGGGCAGCCGCAGAGCGCGGGCGTAATCGTTCCCGGGCTGACTGTGGAAGGGAAAGGACGTGGTTCCGCCGTAGTCCCCGGGATTCCGAAAGCTCCGCCGCTTTACCGGCAGGAGCCATCCCCGGCCGCGTGGGCGCAGTCGGCCACCGGAAAAGATTCGCGGCGGGTGGCGCGCTCCATGGTATCGGCCGCATTGCGGCCCGGCGCCCGCGTGATCGCGCCGATGGTAGAAGCGCGTTTTCAGAACCGGCCGGTTTATGTTACGTCTTTCGAGGTGGGAGCAGATGGCGCGCTGGAGTGGGTCATCTGGTTCTCCGAGCGGGATGCGCGAAATGACGGCTTCCTGACAATCCGCCCGCCCGTACCCTGGAGCCGGGTAGACACAGGACCGGACCCTGCTTCGCTTCTCTCCGGCCACCTGGAAATCGCCGCCGTCATCGAGAAGACCGGCCTGCCTGCTTCGGTGCGCGTGCTGAATGCGCCCAACCAATCGCTAGCTGACGCAGCGGCCCAATTGGTTAGCGGCTGGGTATTTCTACCGGCCCTCCGCAATGGCCAGCCGGTCGATGTGGACGCCCTGATCGAACTCAGTTACCGGCGCAAGCCGTAACGTTGTTCGGAGAGAATTCGCGGGCGATCCGTTAAGCGCGGACCGCTTGCGGTAGGCGCTGCCGCCAGCTCTGAGTGATTTCCTCGAAAATCGTGGGGAGCGATTTGGTGATTTTCCAACCGGGGTAATGAGACTGCATCTTGCGGAGATCGCTGTAATAGCAGATGTGATCGCCGGCGCGGTTCTGATCCACATAAGACCAGCGCTGCGGTTCACCGGTGATCTGCTCGATCATGCGGAATGCTTCGAGGATCGAGCAGGCATTTTGTTTTCCGCCGCCGATGTTATACACCTCCGCGGGGCGGGGCTTCCGATAAAACTCATGCATGAAGCGGGCAACATCTTCGGAATGAATGTTATCCCGGACCTGCTTGCCCTTGTAGCCGAATACCTTGTATTCCCGTCCTTCGAGATTGCATTTAATGAGATAGCTGAGAAACCCGTGCAACTCGACGCCGGAATGATTGGGGCCGGTCAGACAGCCGCCCCGAAGGCAGCAGGTGGGCATGTTGAAGTAGCGGCCATATTCCTGCACGACAACATCCGCCGCCACCTTGGATGCGCCGAATAAAGAGTGCTTCGACTGATCGATAGAAAAGGTTTCGGGGATGCCGTTTTCGTAAGCGGGATCGGCGTAATCCCAGCGGGTTTCCGTTTCTCGAAGCGGGATGCTATTGGGGAGATCGCCGTAGACTTTGTTAGTCGACATGTGGATGAAGGGCGACTCAGGACAATACTGCCGAGCCGCTTCGAGCAGGTTTAATGTTCCGACGGCGTTGACTTCAAAATCGAGGAAAGGAATGGCCGCCGCCCGATCGTGGGAGGGCTGTGCGGCGGTGTGAATGATCAGCGAGGGCCGGAGTTCCCGCACTAGGGCCAGGACGCCTTCGCGGTCGCGAATATCGAGGTTTGTGTGGCGGTAGTTCGGACAGGAGCGTTCCAGGCGCTCCTGCGACCAGCGCGTGTCTCCCTCGGGGCCGAAAAAAGTGGCCCGGAAATTATTATCCACACCGGTTATGGCGAAGCCGAGCCGCGCAAAATAAGCCGTGACTTCGCTTCCGATCAGGCCACACGATCCGGTGACCAAAGCACGAGTGTTCATTGTGTCTCCAAGACTATAGAATTTATTCCCCGAAGCACGTCAAAATCGTGGCCTTCACAGTCGACCGTGAGAAGGCCTGGTTGCGAAGCTTTCAGGAACGCGGTACTCAATTATCGATGGTAACGTGTCAACGTGTTTGTGTGAAGGTGATGGTTACCGGCGTAGTCTGCTGGCCCCCTGGGAAGGAGTAGCTGAAGGTGCTTCCGGTTTGTGCTAGCGGCTGGTTGGGATACCAGTTGCCGGGGAGCGTCAGACTGCGAGTACCGGCTGCGACGCCGCTCAGGGTCCACGTGATCTGTCCCGTTTGGATCACCACTTCCTGCGGACCTCCCGCGGCGGTGACCCCAAATGCGGATTGCGTGGAACCGTCGTAAACCGTCAGAATGCTTTTCGCTCCGTTACTATACTGGGCCACGGAAGGATTAAAGCAGGTAATTTCGCTGCCCTGCGCAATCTGCACTCCGCAACTCTGCTGGGTGACGGTGCGGGTAGGGGTTTCGGTTTTGCGGTAGGGCAGAATGATGCTGGTAAACGGTCCGGTTCCATGGATGCGGAGAATGTCCTGGATTTCCGCAAAGGGAGCGCCATTGGCTGCCATGTACTCGGCCTGTTCACGCAACGGATGACAGCCGTGGCCCCAATTACCGATTAAGAACTGCTGCCCTGTGGCGCTGGAAAGGGTGAAGAGATCCCAATTGATTCCGCCGGTAGCGTGTTGGGGCCAGGTGAATCCGGTGAAATTGAATTGCTGCAAACCGGCACCGAGGGTGTTTACCGTCCCGTTGGAAGGAAGGGCGCCGGCGGGGCTCTGGCAGCCGGCGCTGAAGCGGGAAATGGGAGTGATGGGGCCGGCCGGAGTGCTCACCGCTCCGGTAGCCATCATGTTCCAGGTGAGTGTTTTACCGGCGGTGGCGCTGGGGCCGGAAAAATTATCGGTGACGTAGATGATGGGATAGGCGGGATTGAACGCCATAGTGCGCACCATGCGGGTCCACACGGTGCCGTCAGATGGGAAAGAAAACGTGGCGCTGGCAGTGGTGGAATTGAGAAACGCTCCGAATTCAGTGTTGGTGGGATTGTTCATCAACTGGGAGGCATACGTCAACAGAGGCTGATCCGCGCTCCAGGAGTTCGGCAACTCCGAATCGTACACGATCGAATCGTGCATGAATCTGCCGGGCACCTCCGGATTATAGAGATTGGCGTTGAAGTCGATGGCTAGGGGAGCGGCGTGCGCGTATATACTGACCTGGCCGTCATCGAAATGGCGGTGCCCCTGTGGGCTGTAAATGCCACCGTCAATAAACCAGGCAACCGTGTGGTGCGGCGTGCCGAAGCCCAGGCGCTCTACAGAATGGTAGCCGGGGATATTGATGCTGTTTAATTGGGGCATTACCGGGGGAATGGTGGGGTCGATAAAGAACTCGGAATCGACACTGACGTCCTCGGTAAGCGATGTCGGCGTATTGGATTGCTGCCAGGCCCACATCAGATTGCCGGCCACGGCAGGATTGGCCTGCTTGAGCACCGTGGCCAGCATCCCGGTGCGCGCATCCCCTTCGGTGTTCCCGTCCCCGTTGCTATAGCCCTTCAGCAGATTACCGAAGCGCGGCTCCGGCGGCGTCTGAATCGATAGTTCCCAGTTGGCATACGCCAGCCATTTCGGATCCGTAAAATTCACATATCCGTTCATGGCCAGTGACTGGAAATTGACAATCATAGGCTCGAAAAAAGCGCTCTCATAATGGGTAGAGCCGGGCACTGCTCCCGTCGGGCTGAAGTACTGGTCAAACTCGCTGGTCACGTAACTGATGGCGGTGGGCAGGTCGGCCGCCATTACGGGCTGCGATGGGATAGCGCCAGCCAGTTCTGCCCGGAACTGGTAATACATTTCGCTCTGGTTCGCCAAACCGGCACCACCCACATTATCGATGGGGAACCAGTCGTCGTCCCACATCAGGCAGGCAAACAGCGCCAATATCGCTTTGGCGAAATTCCGTTGGGCCGCCGTAGCGTTGCTGTCCATGATAATGGCATTCAGCAGCGGGATCACGGGAGTCGTGTAGAGGCCAATCTGGTAATACGAATATGGCGAGTACCATTGGTTATCCCCATTCGCAATGACGTTGACAATCGACTGCGTCAAGGAGAGCACCTGGTTCAGAGCGGCCTGTACGGCCGCGGTAGTGTTGCCTTGCCACATTTCCATCTCAGCCTCCGTATACCACTCGGAACCAGAGGCGAGCAGATTAAAATAGCAGTTTACCGATCCACATACCGGAATTCCGTTCCGGACCCAGCTAATCAATTGTTGCGCGGCGGCTGGCTGAAGATAGAGCCATTGCCAGCCGCCCGAAGGATCCGGATAGTTGAGTTTGTAGCTGTACAGATGGGTTAAATTGATGGAGGCGAGGGCGTTTTGATCGGTGGAGATAGGCTGATGCTGGTTTGTGGGTAGCAAATCGGCCTGAGTGCTGACCCAGATTGCCCAGTTCCGGTGAGTGTCTGTGGCGATATTGTTGGCCGCTCCACGCAGCATGTTGACGACTTCAATACCGGCATCGGTGGTTCCGCTGATCCAGTGTTTGTTACTGGTATAGATGCTGGGCAGGTTGGGCCCTATGTCGGAGTTGATTTGCTTGGAAAGGCGGCCGGTGTAGAATCCAAGGACAGGGCCGGCGCTGCCAGCGGTAGAGTTATACATTTCCTCGTACCAACCTGCCCCGTGATCCGCTGGCGGATAATAGCTGACCAGGCCGCGGTACGTGCTGGCGGAACAAGCCCACGCGGGGGGGCGGTCGCCGGTATAAGTGAGATCCAAATAAGCGTCCTGGGCAGGATTCAGCAGCCAGCCGCGATAGGCGGGCTTCATGATGCCGCCACCGGTATAATTACCGGAACCCACCACCGGCATGGTCATGGCAGCATCCTGGTATAAGGCGAATCGTCCAGCGGGATAACCGGAGGTCTGCGCATAATAGACGCCATTAGCGGCGCTATTTCCAGTTATCCCGCCGATCTGAATTTGCTGTCCGTTGGAGAGGCTATAGTTTGCGGAAACGACGATAGGCGCGGTGTTAGTAGCGCCGGTTACCGGTATAGCGGCTTCATAGCCGCAGCTAGGACTGGGGACATCATGCCCGCGGAATCTGGCCTGATCGGGCCAGAGCTGCGCATAGACCGGCAGGTAATAAGTAAACTGCATGTCGGAATCTTCATCGATCAGGATGGATTTGGAATTGTTGTACATCGTGACAATGAGTGTGTAGTGGCCTTGGCCCGCCGTATTAATGATTTCGCTACCGTAGTAGTATTGTGGCCGGTTGAAGGTATAGTTGATTCGTAACACCGTTTTCATCGGGCCATAATCGATCATAGAGACGGTGTAGCCGGTGGCCGTATACATGGGGGTCTGTTGCGGCGCGCCGACATTTCCTTGCTGGGCCTTGCTTTCCGCATAGAGAAAATTAGGCGAGGCGCCTGTGCCTGTCCACACCCCATTGGGCAACAAGACACCTTGAATAGGCGCCAGATTATAGGGGCTGTAGTTGGACCACGGGCTGATGATCCGAATACCCGTCAATCCATTGGTAAGCTGATAATACTGCAGGGAATTTGAACCGAAAGCAGGGCCATTGACCGTCGAGAAAACCACGGGGTTGACGACTGTGGCCTGGGGTGCGGCGCCGGATTGTAAAGTCCAGGTGTAATTAGCGTTTGCCGGGAGGTTGCTGTCGATGAGAATGCAGCCCTTAACAGCGGTCGCGTCGGAGCAGGAAGAGACCCACTGGTAGGGGACCTCGGCACCCGATGGCCCTATCATCCGAGTGGTGCTGAGCGACGGCTTGCCGCCGTCATACCGGAACTCTATAGGCTGCATGGGCCAACTCACCCCAAACAGCTCAGCGAACTGAAAGGTTTGCAGGGTTTGGGCGCGACAGGGGCTGGCTGCCATTACGGCAGTCGTCCAGAGAAGAATAATCCACACTCGTTGCGTGTTCGTGTCCATTGGGGTATTCACCTGATTCAGCGGTGGACCTGTTAATTAAAATACGAACTTAGCAAGATAGTGCGGAATATAACAATTAAAGATCGGTATAAAATCTAAAATGAACTTTAATTACTAGTTAGTACCATATAGCCGGGCTTCCGCTGGAAGCAGACGGCGAACCGCCCCAGTCTTCTTTTGAGCCGTGGGAAATGGAAAAGCTCAGGCGAGACGCCGGTCGCCCCCCCCAAAGCGGGCGGCCGGTACGGCCGGAGGCGGCGGGAAACGGTCTTTTAGCGTGAGTGCCGGAAGACTATGGTGACCGGCGTGGTTTGCTGACCGCCCGGGAATGAGACGTGGAAGGCGCCGCCGAACTGGGATAGGGGCCGGTCGGGAGTCCAAGCGCCGGGGAGCATCAAAGCGCGGTCGCCGGCAGTGACTCCGCTCAGGGTCCAAGTGACCTGGTCCGGTTGGATGACTACTTCCTGCGGACCGCCGCTTACGGTTGCTCCGAATGCGGACTGCGGCGAGTTGTCATAGGCGGTGAGAATCTTTTTCGTTTCGCTGCTAAAGGTGGCTGCCGAAGAGTTGAAGCAGGTAGTCTCGTTGCCTTGCACGATCTGGACGCCGCAGCTTTGTTGGGTGATGCCGCGGGCGGGCGGCTCCGTTTTGCGATAGGGCAGGATGATGGTGGTGAAAGGGCCGGTATCGTGAACGCGGAGGATATGCTGCGTTTCGGCGAAAGGAGCGCCGTTGGCAACCTGATACTCGTGCATTTCACGCAGCGGATGGCAGCCGTGGCCCCAATTGCCAATAAAAAACTGCGCCGTGGTGGAATCGGAAAGCAGGAATAGATCCCAGTTGATCCCGCCGGTAGGATGTTTGGGCCAGGGGATCCCGGTGAAACCGAATGCCTGGAGGCCGCTGCCGAGAGTATGCACCGTCCCGTTAGAGGGCAGGGCTCCGGCGGGATTCTGGCAACCGGGGCTGAACCGCGTGACCGGCGTGATCCAGCCTGCCGGAGTACTCACCGGGCCGCCGGCCATCAGATTCCAGGTGAGTGTTTTGCCGGCGGTGGCGCTGGGCCCGGAAAAATTATCGGTGACGTAGATAATGGGATAACTGGGATTGAATGCCATCATTCGCACAACCCGAGTCCAGAGCGTGCCATCGGGCGCGGTAAACACGCCGGTAGCCGTAGTAGAGTTGGCGAATGCGCCGAACTCGGTGTTATCGGCGCTGTTCATCAGCGTGGACACATCCGTCAGCAGAGCGTTATCGGCGTTCCAGGGATGCTTGAGCTCGGAATCGTAGACGATGGAATCATGCATGAAGCGGCCGCCGGTGTACGGGTTGTAAAGATTGGCGTTCCAGTCGATGGCGAGAGGGGCGGAATGTGCGTATATCGAGACCTGGCCATCATCGAAGTGGCGATGCCCGCCTGGGGCGTAAAAATCCCCATTAATGAACCAAGCGACGGTCTCATGGGGAGTGCCGAAGCCGTAGCGTTCCACGGAATGGTAACCCGGGATATTGACGCTGCCTAAGTGCGGCATCACGGGCGGAATGGTGGGGTCGATGGCCGCGATGCTGCTAACGCTGGCATCTTCGGCCAAGGAAGCGCCATCGTAGGATTGCTGCCAGGCCCACATCAAATTACCTGCCAGAGTGGGATTGGTGCGCTGGAGCGCGGTGGCCAACTGACCGGTCCGCGGGTCCCCTTCAGTGGCGCCGTCGCCGTTGCTGTAGTACTTCCGCGCATTGTCGAAACGCGGTTCCGGCGGCGTCTGGATGGACAACTCCCAGTTGGCGTATGCCGCCCACCTGGGATCTGTCATCGACAAGAGGCCGCGCGAGGTTAACGCCTGATAGTTATCGAGCAGCCAGTTGAAAGTACCCTGATAGTGAGTCGAACCTTCCACGGCACCGGTAGGGCTGAAGTGCCGCTTGAGACTGTCGATGCTGTACCGCACGGCCTCGGCGGTGTGCGCCGCCAGGTAGGGTTGGGAAGGCGCGGACGCGACCGCCAGTGTGCGGAACTGGAGATACATCTCGTACTGATTACTCAATCCCCTGCCGCCGCCGGTCTCGCGATCGATCGGAAACCAATCTTCATCCCAGATGATGCATCCAAAAAATGCCAGCATGGCCTTAGCGAGGGTCCTTTGCTGCTCCGTGGCATTGCTATCCATCACGACCGCATTCAATAGCGGCATGTAGGGCGCCGTGAAGAGGCTGACCTGATAATACGAGAGCGGACCATCGAAATGGTTCTCGCCGGCGGCCAGCGAATCGGTAATTCTTTTCGCCGCAGTCAAAGCGGTTTTCAGGGCGGCGCCGACGGCAGCGGTATTATTCTGCTGCCACATGCGCAGGATACTCTGACCGACTGCGCTAGCGGATTGCATGCGCATATTGAAGTAACAAGTGACCGAGCCACAGACCGGCGTGCCGTTTTTCACCCAATCGATCAGTTGCCTAACGCTGGCGGGCTGGAGGTAAAGCCATTGCCAGCCGCCGGGAGGATCAGGGTAAGTGAGTTGGTAAGTGTACAGATGCGAGAGGCCGACGGCAGTCAGGGAATTCTGCTCATCGGCAATCGGCTGATGCGCCGTGGTGGACAATAGGTCGGCTTTGGTACTTATCCAGATGCCCCAGTTTCGATGAATTACCGCGGCAGTGACTCCACCAAAACCGCGTGGAAGATTATCTACCTGGATACCGGCGTCCTGAGTCCCGCTGATCCAGTGGCGATTGCTGGTATAAATGCCGGGCATAGATGGCCCGTAATCGGCGTTCAGCAGCGTGGAAAAGCGCCCGGTATAAATTCCGACTACCGGAGCATTGGCCGGCGCGGCTGATTGATACAGTTCCACGTACCAGCCGGCGCCATGATCGGCGGGCGGATAATTGGTGACGAGCTTTCGGTAGGTGGTGGCCGAACAGACAGCGGAGGCCGGGCGATCGGCAGTGTAAGTGAGATCCAGGTAGCCATCCTGATGGGGGTGGCCCAGCCAGCCACGATAAGCAGGTTTGAGAATGCCGCCGCCGGTATAAATGCCACTCCCGGCCACGGGTTTGATTAAAGCGGCATCCTGATACAAACCGAACTGGCCCGGCGGAAAACCCGTCGTCTTGGCGTAATAGGTTCCATTGGCGGCCGCATTGCCTTGAACTCCGCTAATGAAGACCTGCTGGCCATTGGCCAGGTTATAGCTTGCGGAAACGACGACGGGAGAAGCATTCACGGCGCCGGTGATGGGCACGACGGCTTCATAACCGCAGTCTGGACTGGGAGTGTCGTGACCGCGCCAGCGCGCCCGATCAGGCGTCAGTTGCGCGTACACCGGCAGGTAATAAGAGAACTGCATGTCGGAGTCTTCATCGACCAGGATCGATTTAGAGTTAGCGTACATGGTCACAATCATGGTGTAGTGACCGTTGCCCGCGGTGTTCACAAGCCGGTTCCGTTCGAGGTATCGGGGCCGATGAAAGGTGTAATCGATTTTCAGGGTGGTTTTGAGCGGGCCCGCATCGGTAACGGCGACTTTGTAGCCGGTTACCGTATCCATAGGCGTGTGTAGCGGCGCGCCCAAGACTCCGGCAGAAGCCGGGCTTTCCGAGTACAGCAGATTAGGAGAGGAACCCACACCGGTCCAGGTTCCGCCGGGTAACAGGATTCCCTGGATGGGCGCAAGATTGTAAGGGCTGGGATTGGCGGCCGGAGTGACAATGCGGATACCGGTCAGGCCGTTGGTCAATTCATAATTGTTCCCGTGGATCGTAAGTGTCACGGGATTGACAGCCGTAGCAGAGGGGGCAATGCCGGATTGCAAGACCCAGGTATAGTTCGCCTCTGCAGGCAGGCTGCCGCGGACCAGGATGCAACCTTTTTGGGCCGCGGGATCGGAGCAGGAGGAGACCCACTGATACGGCACTTCGATTCCGAGCGGCTCGAGAATCATGCGGGTGGTATTTTCCGGTGGGCGGCCGCCATCGTAGCGGAACTCGATCGGTTGATCGGGCCAGTTGGTGCCGAACAGCTCGGTGAGGGAGAAGCTGGCGAGGACGCGGGGCACGGTGGTCTGAGCTGCGAGATACGATCGGGGCGCAACCAGGCAAACCGGTAAGCTTAAGGCGAGAAGTGTAACGGCGAACCGGCGCCTTAGGCTGCCGGCTCGATGCCTAGTATCTTCGTTCTGGAACCGGTTAGGCCGCAGATTGCCACTAATCAACATAAAATAGAGAAGCGTACGGAATCATGCTTTTAATGGTTATGCTGCTGCTCACGGCGGGCGCCGGATTCAGCCAGATTACGGATGCCACGCGGCGGAACCTGGACCGCTGTATGAGCGGGCTCTCCAGTTGCGATCTCTCAAAGTTGACGCCAACGGAATTAACCGCGGTTGCGGCGGAAGCGAAAAGGCGAAATTTCGCCAAGTGCATGAGCCAAAGCGCCACTTGCGATCCGGCGCGGTTGAGCAAAAAAGAGGCGGAGACGGTCGAAGCGGAGTACCGGCGGGTGAATATTGAAAAGTGTCTCTCCGGTTCGGCTACTTGCGATCCTATGCTGCTGGGGCAGGCGGATTTGCCGCGCGTGCGCGCCGCGGCGAAACAGCGGAACCTGGAGCGCTGTCTCGGGGGATCTCCGAATTGCGATCCGCTGGCGCTTACGGAGAGCGATCTGAGGGCAGTGAAGGCGGCGGCACAGCGGCGGAATGTGGACAGCTGCCTGAACGGCACATCCACCTGCTCGCCGCTCGATTTATCACCGGCCGATCTGAAGATGGTGGAAGCCGCACGGCGCAAACGGAACCTCGAGAATTGCCGGGATGGCCTGTCGAATTGCGATCCCCTGCTGCTAACGGATCAGGAAGCCGCCGATGTGGAAAGCGCCCTGCACCGGCGCAACGTGGACAGTTGTGCCGCCGGGTTTGCGACCTGCGATCCTTCCCTGCTGAACGGCCCGGAGGCGGCGGCGGTAGCGGCGGCGCGGCAGCGGCGAGGGGCGGCCAAGTAGTCGTCCGCCGGCGCGCCATCCCCGGTTAAACTAGGGAGTCGAGCCGACAATGGACTCGATCTTCTGCTGAAAGGCCCCCAAAGGCATCGCCCCTACAAGCAACTCGCCTTCCACCCCCGTGGGCGTGCTCTTGCCGATAATGAATGTGGGAGTCGCGTGTATTCCGAGCTTGAAAAACGCGGCAACGCCTGATTTAATGGACGCCTCGTGTCTCGCATCCGCGAGGCACTTATTAAAGGCCGACATCTCAATGTCCGCCTTTGCGGCAAGCTCCGAGATCTTGCTCCGCTCGAGCGGTGCGGCCTCTTCTTCCATCAAATCATGTACCGACCAGAACTTTCCCTGATCCGCTGCGCACTGCCCGGCTTGAGCCGCGAGCATCGCTTGTGGGTGTATATCCAGCGGCAAGTCCACCACATAGAATCTGACTTTACCCTTATCAATGTAGAGATTTTTTAGGTTAGGGAACGTCTGACTGTGGAACCGTTTGCAGTAAGGGCATTGGAAGTCCATGAACTCAACGACCGTGACGGGTGCGTCCTTGGGACCGACACTTGGGGCGCCGTTAACGCTGAACGTGATCGGCGCGGACGGTTTTGTCTCAGGGGGCCGCGGCTTCCCGTTGCTTTCAAGCAGCGACCGGATGCTGCGCAACTCTTGAATGATCTCATCGAGCTATTTGCTGGTGACCGTGTCATCGGCGTTCAGTGACACTGCGCTTAGGATCATGGCAGCGGCTAGAAGTGGCTTACGTGACGACATTGGTGTCTATCGCTTTCAGGTATTGGCGGTTTGCGCACTGACACTCATTGCTTCGGCGCCAGGTTGATCGGAAGCGAGCTGTCGGTCCAGGGGTGCTTCAGTGTCTGCTGCACGACGCCAACAAAGTCGCCCACGCTCATACCGTCATAGCCGTGCAACTGGGCGCTTGCGTTTGGAGCGAAATGCACCACGCCGTTGGCGACCTTCGGCTTTCCGATTGACACCCCAATGGCGGCATACCGCGGCATGCCCGACGTGTTTGGCATGGCAGCACGTACATCGGGCACTAGGAACAAGATGTAACGCTCGCCCGCCGCCACCAACGGATCGTTGGCAGTGGCAACGTTCCAGCCCCCGCTGTTTCCGCCTACCTGCGCGATGAGTATGTTGGAGGAACTGTTCGGCACCGTCCCTTTCAGCACGGCATTAACGGCGACCACAGAGTGCGTTTCGATGGCGGGCTTTGTTGGATCCGAACTGGAATTCACCGGGGGGAGAATACTATTAACCGTGCCATCGACAATTAGCTGGGACTGGATCGTCAGGTCAAGAAGGGTCGCCGGGTTTGTAGTTGCCATGGCGGTGAATGTAAGGTTACCTCCGGTTGGGAGTTGCTGAGGGTTGCGCTGAGCGGGAGCAGAACGTGAGTATGCTAAAAAACTTACTACTAAAACAATAATTTTCGACATGGCGATCAGCCCCTTTTGATAGCTTACCAGTTAGAGACAGGGTGTGGATTCGCAGTAATTGGTCCCCGGTGCGCAGTACCCAGGGCTGCTCGGATACGGACCGCTCAAGGCCGAAACATCCAGCGAGGTAGGACCGAATCCCCCACAGAGAAAGGCGTACGCTTGGTTCATGACGGTGCCCGCTTGAGAGCAGGTCCCATTACCCTGCGCTACGTCCGCCAGTGCCAGGGTGTGCCCGAGCTCGTGCTCGAAGGTGTATTGGGCAAATGCGTCGGCGCTGTTACCCGTGTAAAGCGCCGCGGCGTTGATGCCAGAATCGTTAAGCGCGATTTCAGCTAAGGTCAACGCGTTCGATCCGTCACAGGCGCCGTTACATTCGTTAACGTATCCGTAACAATATGCGTTGCACGGCATCAGGTACAGGCCGGTTTCACCGAGTTCGTTCGCGGGAAGTGTGGTATCGTAAACCTCCTCATCGATTTCCGCGGTGCCGACGTCAAAGCTGATCAGTTGCTGGGCGGAGTTCCAGGTGCCGGTTGCGGCGCTCACGACCGAGCTGCCGTAAGAGGTGTCCGAATAAACGGTCACGGGCGTCCAAACCCAAACCGATGTTACGTTACTAGGCTGCCCGCAGGAGTCCACCGAGCCGACCAGCGTGCCCGGCTTCTGGGGCGACGAGCGCTGGTAGACGTAGAAAGTGGGCAGGTTAGGGCCGGTGCCAATGTAAGAGTTCCCCAAGGGATTTGACGGTGTCAGCGGAGAACCGTTCACGTACCACGTTTGGTTGTAGACGTTGGTGGGGTTCGGCGCATTGGCGCTCGTCTCTTGCGCTGTGACACTCCAGTTGCCCGATCCGTTCGTGGTGCCGAAAACGTAAGGCGAGCCGCCGTTTTGCACTACCGTGACTTGGCCATTCGCCGCCGCACCGGTAATGCTTACCTGTACCCAGTCTCCGACCTCAAGTGCCGTGTACGGGTACGAGAGATTAGTCAGTGTAACGGTGCCCTGCGCAAACCCCACTGACGTGAAAACGAAAATCACACTTTGTGAAGGTAAGTACATTTTCGACCCGTGCGCCCACCCGTGGATAGGTGAAACCCATCGGCGGCTTCGTGCCGGATCAACAGAGGCTCGCAGTGATGGCAGACGGATGACTCGGGGGTGGCTAGCCGCTACGCCTCCGGGAAGTGGCGCTTGACAGCGCCAAAGGCGGACTGAATGAAATCAAGGGCCGCGGCTTTGGCGGGAGCGAGATCGCCGCCTGGCATGGGAGTAATCACCCGGATCAGCGCCACATCCGTCCGGCCGTGGAAGAGCAACTCCGGAATGGCGTAGAATTGATAGCCGTACTGATCGGCCACGGTGTGGCGGGCAGTCTGATACCAATAGAAAACCGCCATCTGAGCGCCTTCATCCTGAACAATGAACTGGTTGGCATTGATGGTGGTGCGGGCTGAAGGCACGCCGATGGGGATCACGCTGGCGGAGACGGTCTGCCATCCCGCGCCCGGCAGGCACGCTTCGGGCGAATGCGGCGCATGCCCGGTGCGCTGTGTCTTGAAATAGGCGACAAAAAAGTTGATCTGCCGGCCGTCTTTCGTTACGTAGTTGCGATCAATATAATCGTCCGGCTGGAGTTTGGCGAGCGAGGCCGCATCTTCGGTCAGTTCCGCGGTTTGCGACCACATACCAACCTGGCTCGGGAACTCGCTCCAGGGCGGGCCGTTCGGGATGACTTCTTTAGAGGAAAACCCGTAATAAAACACGGCCTGACAGGTGAGGATTCCGGCTAATACGTAGAAGTGAACGGGTTTCATAGGCTTTAGCCCTGGGTTCCCGATTATCGGCCTGCCGCCAAAGGTCCGGCCAATTTGGGAATTTTCTTCAAGATCGTATTCAACCCGAGAAGGACGGCGAACGCAAAAACAAAAACAGTCCAGCCCAGCATTTCGTGATAAATGCCCTCGGTCCATGCCGGATTATAGGTGCCCATAATCGCGGTTAAAGCCACGCGCAGCGCATTTACCAGTATGGCAACCGGAAGGATGGCAGCCGCCAGGATCCAGCGCGCCCGGGTGCGCGGCGTAAAGAAATACGAGTAAGTCAGAGTAAGAAACGTGAGCGCGTAGATGGAACGTAGCCCGCTGCACGCTTCGGCGACATTGAGAGTCTGGGTCGGCATATGGAGGATGTTACCCTCGCGCAGCACCGAATAGCCCAGCACGGTCAGAAAGTTTTCCGCCAGCATGCTGGCGAGGAACTGTAACGGAAGAGTGATCCGGTCATAGAAAGGAAAGGGAATCATCAGCGGCAATAAAAGCAGGGGAAAGGCAAGTGCCCGGAGCATGGCGGCCCCCCACAAAAACAGGATGCAGCCGACCAGCGAAAAAAGGAAGCTGCAGCGGACGATGAAAACCCAGGTAGGCAGGCTGGGCGGGCCGATGCACAGGGTCAGAAAGCCAAACAGGACCAGCGGCAGGCCCCAGTAGTTGATCTTGGGCTTGATTCGCGCCAGCAGGTCGCGTTTGGTCCAGGCAATATAGGCTGCCGCAATCGGGACAAACAAGCCGTGGCTCATATTATCGTCCTCGATCCACACCTGAACGAGGCGATAGAACATGGGCGTGTAACAAACCAGCAGGAGCGCGGCGATGGAGGCCGGGGGGAGCCAAGTTCGCCAGGCTTGGATCCCGGAGGCAACCGGGGCCGGTTTCACCGTCGTGGGTGTAATCATAGGTTTGCGCTTCCCGTATAAGCTCGGCGGGTATCGGCCGGCTGCAACCGGAGCAACTGGCTGAGTTCGCGCGTCCAGGAATCGATCATCTTCGTCCGGCAGAAATAAGTAATATAGACATCGAAACAATGGGCCTGGAGTTCGCGCAACCGTTCCGGGTCTTCGGCGAGATACCGCAGCCGGAAGGCGACTTCGGCGAACGTAGTCGAGTTTAACACCCATCCGACGCGGTGTTCGCGGATCCAGCGGGCGACCGAGGAATCCTCCGGGCCGGCAAACAGTACGGGGCGTCCAGCGGCTAGGGAGCCAAAAAATTTGGAGGGCACGACCACTCCGGACCATTCCGGTTTCAGGCTGACCAGATGGATATCGGCGGCGGCCAGATGGCGGGACAGTTCCGCTTCCGGCACGAAACCCAGCATGCCGATATTCGCATCGGTTGGGCGGATCTCGGAGCGCAACTGGTCCACGGCGTTGCCGCGCACGCTCCAGCGAAATTCGATGCCTGTGCCGGCCAGTGAGCGGGCCAGTTCCAGAAAATCGCGGTAAGCGTGGGCCCGGCCGAGATTGCCGGAATAGAGCAGCGCCAGTTTGGCGTCACCGAAAATGCGGCGGCGGAGATCCGGTTCCGGGACCATGGGGGCTGGCTCTTCGGCCAGGGCCCAGGGCACGATGGTCTGCCAGGCGGCCGGGCAGCCATAAGCTTCCAGACGCCGGCGCATGCAGAGGCCGAGGTCCGCGATCAGATCGCATTTCCGATAGGCGCGGCGTAAGAGCGCGGTCAAGGCGCGGACCATTTTACTCGAGGGGTTCACCAAGCCATCGGCAATGGCGGCTTCCGGGTAAAGGTCGAAGGCCCAATGAGCGATTTGGATTTGCGGGCGCAGCCATTTAAGAGGCAGCGCCACCAGCACGCTGAGAATCGGGTCGGTTCCGACCATCACCACATCGGGCCGCGTGGCGCGTGGGCGCAGGGCGAGGCGCGACCAGGCGGCGATCATCCAGGCGGCATTTACGATGCGGCCCAAGGAACTCGATTGCGCCAGACGCGGGCGCCAGATGCGCGAAATATTTACGCCACGCCAGCGCTCGCGCGGAGGATAAATATCGGCCGGATTGCGGCAGCCGCGATTAGAGGGCAACACCTCTACATTCCATCCCGCAGCCGCCAGACCTTCGGCTAAATCCGAAAAATGCCGGGCGCTGACCACGTCGTCGGGATAGAAGAAGTGATAGAGGATGGCTACTTTGGGAGAGCGGCCCATAGGACCGATTGCCCGAAAAAGGTTAGGATAGGGATTCTGCTTCAGGCGGGTGCCAGGGATGTCCATGGCGTCCCGGACGGCTGCCGGCCTGGAGGTCGCTCCCCAGACCGGCAATAACCTGAAACGAAACGGACAACAACAGGGGCCGGGAAACCGGCTCCTGGAGACCTCCTAAATTCTATCCCACCCTAATCTTTGGAGGCTTTGCCGCTTACCATCTGGTCGTAAATCCAGGCGTAGGTTTTTTCCAGGCCTTCGGCGAGAGGCGTGGAAGGCTCCCAGCAGAAATGTTTGCGGAACAGCGTGTTATCGCTGTTGCGGCCGCGCACGCCTTGGGGGGCGTTCAGGTTGTAAGAGCGCTTCAATCGAATGCCGGCAATGTTCTCGGCCATATCGACAAGCTGATTGATGCTCACCAGCTCGTGGCTGCCGAGATTCAGCGGTTCTTCGACGGCGCTGTTCATGATCAGATCCACACCGCGCAGGCAATCGTCGATGTACATGAAGCTGCGGGTCTGGTGGCCATCGCCCCAGATTTCGATGCGCAGATCGCCGGAGAGCTTGGCGGCGATTACTTTGCGGCAGATGGCGGCGGGGGCTTTTTCACGGCCACCATCCCAGGTGCCATGCGGGCCGTAGACGTTGTGGAAGCGGGCCACGCGCGTGACCAGGCCGAAATCCTCGCGGAAATGGCGGCACATGCGCTCGCTGAACAGCTTTTCCCAGCCGTAGCCATCTTCCGGTTCGGCCGGGTAGGCGTCGTCTTCCCGCAAGGCAGTAATGTTGGTATCGCGCTGTTTGCCGGCGGCGTAGACGCAAGCCGAAGACGAATAAAAATAGCGCTCCACGCCGTTGTCGCGGGAGGCCATCACCATATGGGTGTTGATGAGAACGGAAAGCATGCAGAGGGCTTTATTGTTGGTGATGAAGCCCATGCCGCCCATGTCCGCCGCCAGGTTGTAGACCTGCCAGGCGCCCTTGGTGATCCGGTAGCAGTGCTCGCGCAGGCTGCAATCGAGCTCAAGATTTTCGGCGGCATCGAAAATCTGGTGCCACTGGGAAAACGGTTTGATGTCCACCGCCCGGACCGAAATGGCGGGGTCCTCCAAAAGGCGGGAAACTAAGTGGCCGCCGATGAAACCACCGGCGCCGGTTACCACAATCAGCTTCTTCTGCATAAGTATCCTTTACGGTTAGATTCCAGATTCTTAATGCACCGCAAGATAAATGGAACTGGGGAAGTGGCCGCCGCCGGATTCCAGGTGCAACCCGTAATGCATAGGCGCCGGCTGGTAATTGGGGAAGACGGCTTGCATTTCCTGACGGCAGGCATGATGCAACATACTTAAGCACGCGGCGATAGAGTACCGGGCATTGCCGATCAGGAAGGCATGCAGCAAAGTGCTTTCGCCCCCGAAAAATAGAGTAGTCAGTACCGTGGACTGGTAATCGTAGGGGAAATAAATATCGTGGAAGTGCACGAAACAACCCGGGTTGAGCCGCGGCAGGACTTCAAGAATGAGGCGATTCACTTCACTTCCGGGGCGGACTGCGTGAGTCGAGTCGATAAAGAGCAGATCGCCTCGATCGAGCCGCGAAAATATGCCGAGATCGGCGTGCTGCGCTTTGGCCGGAATGAGTTCGATCACCTCTTGTTCCGCCAGGCGCCTGAGGTAGGCGGTAGGAAACGGCTCAATACAGGTAATCCGCGGCTGATAGCCAGCTTCTTTGGCCGCCAGTAAGATTACCGCGGTGGATACCCCGCAGCCGACTTGTAAGATCCGTCCGGGGCGCTTGGTAGCAATAAAGCAGAACAGGAAATCTGCTTCTACGGGGCCGTAGCCAGGCTCGCCGTTTTCCTGGCATGCATGGGCGTGGATTCCGCCCTGGCGCACGCGCTCCCGCAGTGGAGGAGGGCAGCATTCCCGCACAAATTGCATCTGGCAGGAGACGTCCGCGCCATTGACGCCGAACATGCTCGCAGGCTTTTTCCAGGCGTCCTCGCGCCGCAACTCGGCGATATCGGGGATAGAGGAATAGAAATGCCGGGGCAGAATATCCCAGCCGAGCTTTTGTCCGGCGGCAAAAACAGTGTGGAGCCAGGATTTGAAGCCGTCGCGGAATTTGCGGGCTGCGGAAGTCATATGGGGCAGGTTCCGGAGCGGCGCCTAAATGGGCTTCGGCCGGGGCAGTTCCGCGATTCGAGTATCCGCTCCTACTTTCTCGCCGTAACAACCATACTTTTCCACAGCCATGGGATACGCCCCACACCGCACCACTCGATCTGGTTGAACCGGTTGCGCTCGAGCAGGCAGGAAATTGTGGCGGGCGACCAGAATTTGATGTGGCCGCCCCTCCAGAGCGCACTATGGTGCGCATCATAGTGGCCGCTGGCTGCGACCACCACGTTTTTCAGCCAACCATGGTAGGGCGTGGTCAGGATTAGTTTGCCGTGAGGCCCTAAAGCCTGCCAGCAGTTCGCGATCACCAGGTCAGGATCGTAGACGTGCTCGATCACCTCGGTGGAGACTATGGCGTCGAAGGTGCGATCGAGAAAAGAGAGGTCCTTATGCGCATCAAAGCAGTAAAACCGGATTTGCGGGTGCGCCTGTTGGGCATGCCGGATTCCTGATTCCGACATATCCACCCCCCACATATTCCAACCATTTTGCGCCAGAACCGCAGTGGTAGCTCCGTTTCCACAGCCGAGGTCGAGCACTGCGCTGCCTTTTGGAATATCGGCTAAGGCTTGCAACACCCCCGGTATCAAATAACGGTCGACTTCGGGGTGGACCGAGACGGCGGTCCTATAGCCGTAGTCAACAGGCGCAATTTCTCCGACAGGTTCCGGCATAGACGCTCTTTCAGCTTTTTTGAATTGCACTTTGGGCCGCGGTGGCGGTAACTTCAGACCAAGCCCGGCGTTGATCACTGATCCCGGTGTTTTCCGTTTTCAGCAGAAGATAGGGCCCCATTACCAGCACATCCATCTGCGTACGCAGGAAGCAGTCGAGGGCCTGCCGGGGCGTATCGACGATGGGTTCGTTCTCGTTAAACGAGGTGTTCAGCAGCACGGGGACGCCGCTAATATCTCCGAATTTGCGGATCAGCTTCCAGTAACGGGGATTGACATCGGCTTCGACGGTCTGCAAACGGCCGGTGCCATCCTGATGCGTCACGGCGGGGATGCGCGCCTGCTGGTCCGGTTTGATCTTGTAGGCCATAACCATGAACGGGGAAGTGTAGCTGTTTTCGAAGTACTCGCCCACTGCCTCGGCCAGCACGGAGGGGCAGAAGGGGCGGAAGGGCTCGCGGTACTTGATCCGGCTGTTGAGGATATCTTTCATTTCGGCGCGCCGCGGATCGGCCAGAATACTGCGGTTGCCCAGGGCGCGCGGGCCGAATTCCATGCGGCCCTGATACCAGCCGACGATCTGGCCGGCGGCGATTTCCTGCGCCGTGCGGCTCACCAGAGCGTCTTCATCGAGGTGATGATAGGCGACTCCGGCCTCATCGAGCGTGCCGCGGATTTCGGCTGGCGAATATTCGGTGCCATAGTAGACGTGGCGCATCTGGTAGCGGCGCGGGGCTTTGAGAATCTGGTGCGAGACGTAGAGCGCCGCGCCGATGGAGGTACCGGCGTCATGCGCGGCCGGCTGGACGTACACGTCGCGGAAATCGGTCTTCTCGAACAGCATGCCGTTGGCGACGCAGTTCAGGGCGACACCGCCGGCCAGGCACACGGCTTTCTGCCCGGTTTCCCGCTGCACCCAGCGCATCAGGGCAAAGTAGATTTCTTCCAGCACGGCTTGGGCGGAAGCGGCCAAGTCCATGTCTCTTTGAGTGATTTCGGTGCGCGGCTGGCGGGGCTTGCCGAAGCGATCGAGGAACTTGGCGGAATAGACCGCGCCGAGCGCAGGCTCGCCGCCGGCCCAGGTCATTTCCACGCCTTCGGTATGGTGGCGGAAAAAGTCCAGGTTGAGCCGAACCTGGTCCTGTTCGATGCGCACCACCTGCCGGACGTCGGCCACATAGCGCGGTTCGCCGTAGGCGCTGAGGCCCATCATTTTGTATTCGTCGCCGTACTTGGGAAAGCCGAGGAATTGCGTGAAGGCGGTATAGAAGAGACCCAGGGAGTGGGGGAATTGGGTGCCGCCCAGAACTTCGATTTGATTGCCTTTGCCGCGGCCCCACATCACGCTGCTGAAATCGCCGAAGCCATCCACGGACACGACCGCGGCTTCTTCAAATGGAGACGCGAAGAATGCGCTAGCCATGTGGGCGCGATGGTGCTCGACCAAATGGAACTGCGCGCCGGCTACTCCAGGGAGGCCGGCGTGGGCCAGTTCCTGCTTGCTATTGGCGATCTTGGCGCTGTTGGCGGCCCGGCCCGCCGCATGGAACCAGTAGGAAGGCCGGGCGGCCACGCGAGCCACTTTCTTCCAGAAATGGGCGCGCGGATCGCGGGAGATGGCCACATGATCCACTTGATTCGTTCCGGCGTGCGCCAGGCAGGCTTTGGCGGCCAGCACGGGAAGCCCGGCCCAATGTTTGATGCGGTTGAAGCGCTCCTCTTCCACTGCCATGACGAGATCGCCATCCACCAGCAAGGCGGCGGAGGAATCGCCATGATAGGCGTTCACACCGAGTATCTTCGTTTTTGTTGCCATGGGATTTCCGTTCTCTTTTCGAGATGGCTGGCCGCCGATGAACGCAGACAAACGCGGATTAAACAAAATGTTCTATCGGCGTTGATCAGCGGCTGATTATCGTTTTTTCCGCTTCCCATTGCCAGGCGGTCTCGACGATTTGCTGCAAGCTAGAAAACCGGGGTGTCCACTCCAGTTCGCGGCAGGCCCTTGCGGGATTCGCCACCAGCATGGGAGGGTCTCCCGCACGCCTGGGGGACTCGTTGACGGGGACTTTCTGCCGACCCACCTGCTCGATCATCGAGATGACTTCCCGCACCGAATGGCCGCATCCGGTCCCGAGGTTAAAGGCTGTGCTGCGCCCGCCCTGGTTTAATCGCAGCAGGGCTTTCACGTGCGCATCGGCCAAATCCGCGACGTGGATGTAATCCCGCACGGCGGTGCCGTCCGGCGTGTCATAGTCGGTCCCGAACAGATCGAGGGCGGGGGCATCTCCCATAGCCGCCGCGATCGCTCGCGGAATCAAGTGCGTTTCCGGGTTATGCACCTCTCCCAATTTGCCATCCGGGTCGGCGCCGCCGGCGTTGAAGTAACGTAGCGCAGTCCAGGCGAGACCGTAAGCCTGTCCGTACCAGGCCAGCAGTCGCTCCACCATGAGCTTCGATTCCCCGTAAGGATTTACCGGCCGCTGCCGATGGTCCTCGGGAATCGGGACCTGCTGGGGTTCGCCGTAAGTCGCGCAGGTGGAAGAGAACACCATCCGGTCCACACCGCCCGCCCGCATCGCATCCAGCAGATTCAAGGTATTCACCACGTTATTGCGGAAGTACTCGGCCGGTTCCCGCATCGACTCGCCTACGTAAGCGAACGCCGCAAAGTGAATGACCGCGGCTATCCGGTACTTCTCGAATACGCAGCGAAGGCCTTCGCGATCGCTGAGATCCATTTCCACCAAAGGGCCCCAACGCACTGCCCAACGATGGCCGTGGCACATGTTATCGAGCACCACCGGTTCATAACCGGCCTGTGCCAACCGCTTGGCCGTGTGGCTTCCGATGTAGCCTGCACCGCCGGTAATCAGAATTTGCATGAGTCAGGAGTTTTGGAGCTGGCCGGCTTCCAGCAGCCGAAGGGAAATGAGCAACTCCGCCAAGGTTCGCTGAAACACATAGAACCAGCCCGCCCAGCCATCGAAAATCAACCCCTTGCCAATCAGCGTGTAGAAGAAAACCAACAGCGGCGCCAAAAAAATGCGGCGGCGGATGCGGTCTGGAAGGGATAATTGGTCGGGGCGCGTCCTGGCGAGTTTCTCGATTTCCAGCGTGCTGTAGCGGACCTGCGCGCCCATCCAGTGCGCCAGAGATTTCCGGTCATCGTGAAAAACGATATTTTTCAGCCGGCCGACGCGGCCTTCGATGCGTAAGGCATGCGCGTGGCCGTCCTGATAATAATGGCAGCAATTGCGCCGGAAAAGAATCGGGCGCGGGGGGTAAAGCGAGCCTCTCAAAGGACGGCCGAATACACAGTAAACAAACCGTGAAAAATAGGCGTTCACCTCTGCCTCGGGCACCCAATCGTGCAACTCGGCGATCAGGCCGCCGGAAAGCACATAATCCGCATCGAGGGAAAGCACCCAGTTCGACCGGCAGTGCTCGAGGCCGAAGTTGCACTGGTTGGCGAAGTGATCGAATGGTCGCTGAATCACCCGCACCTGCGGAAAGGCCCCGGCGATTTCGAGAGTGCTGTCCGTGCTAAAGCTATCTACCACCACGATGTCGCTCGCCCAGGTTAGCTTCTCCAGAGTGCGCCGGAGATTAGCGGCTTCGTTATAGGTGATTATCAGCGGTGTAATGGCTTCCCGCATATCCAGAATACAAACATTAATTGCGAACCGCCGGACTCAGGGCTTTGGGGCAAAATGTGGCGTAGAGATCGACAAGCCGGCTGATCACAGCCTCAGCCGAGTAGCGCGAGGCGGCCAGTCGCCGGGCATTGCGGCCCATTTCCTGCCGGAGGCGATCGTCCCGCAAAAGCAGCAGCAGGGCCGCTGCGACCGCTTCGCAGGATACGGGAGTCACGATGCCGGCTCCTGCGTCAGACACTTCTTTGTGTATGCCCACTTGGTCTGTGAGCACGATGGGCAATCCGAACCCCATGGCTTCCACCGGCGCCATGCCGAAATTTTCGGAATAGGAAGAGAGGACGAATATGTCGGCATCCGCGAAGGCCGCGACTCTCCTGGCTCCACTCAAGAATCCCGGCCAGAAAACTGAATCTGCAATACCCAGTCCGGAGGCCATGCGGTGCAAGCGTTCAACCAGCGCCGGTTCGCCATCGCCGGCAATGACCAAGGCGGCGCGGGGATCCTGCCGCAGCACCTCACGGAACGCCGGGAGCAGTAGATCGAGGCCTTTTTTCGGATCAATGCGGGAAAGGAACAGCACAATCCGGCGGTCCGCCAGTTCGGGATATTGCGCGCGGAATTGTCCGCTGACATCGCTTACCGGCTGGGCCATCTCCACCGGGTTCGGGATGACCACGGGGCGGTGTGGAAATCGTAACTCCGCAGCTTCGTCGCGCTCTTGTTCGGTCGTGTACTGCACCACGGCGGCGCGGCTGAGAAGGTGTTTCTCAATCAAGCGAAACGACATCTGTTTCAGCCAGGGCCGGCGGTTTTCGAATCCCCAGCGGTTGAGCACCCCCAGCGGCCGGATGATATAGGGAATGGCTTTACGATGAGCAATCCAGGCCGCCACATTCGAGCAGTAAGAGAAAACCGTGTGGATGTGGATGAGATCGTATTGGGAGGCGGAACACCAGAGCCAGGTGGAGAACGGGACCGAACAGATATAGAAGCTGGTTTGTTTGGGGAAATAGTGGTAAGTTACCCCGTCTTCATCCACCGGCCTGCCGAGCGGAACATCCAAAGGGGCGGGCTTGTTATCGTCCGTTGTAGCCACGTGCGTATCGAGGCCATGCCGCGCCAGACCTCGGGCGACGGCGCGTATCGCGGCGCTCGGGCCGCCGCGCCAGGGGGCGACTGAGGGTATTACGTGGAGAACTTTCATTGCCAGCCGGGGTCCAGCCGCTTAATTCTGCCTAAAGCCTCGCGGCCCAGAAGCCGTAAAAACTCGCCCCGTAGAAGTTCGCCCAGAACCCAAAAAAAAGTGCGCACCGCGCTCACGAAGCGCTGCAGGTTACGGCTCAGGATACTTCTCGCCATGCGCCTCACCAGCTTGAAGCAAGCCTCGGCGTGCAGACGAAAAAGCTCCGCCGGAATAAGGGCCGAAGCATAGCGGTTATAGATCCGGATGTAGTCTCGAATATCGATATGCCGGAGGGATGACTGTCCGGCAACACTCCCGGAGTGAATCCGCCGGAAGATGAGATTCTTCTCTATGAATTCCACATCCCATCCCTTGTGCAAACATCGCAGCAGCCACTCGTAGTCGCCACCGTAAGGGAATTGCGGATCGAACGGGCCGACATCCTGAAATGCGGCCAGACGAATAGCGCACCCCGAAATCAGCCACCAACAACCCTTGTGTAGCGTTCAACGAATGGATTCGGGCGTGCCCGTAATTTTTTCAATTTTAGGCGGAGCATCGTCTTCCTGGTCGGGGGCAGGGTTTTCCACGTGGAGGTTTTTCCAACCCGAGCAGATGCTGCCGACCGATGGCGGACAATGGGAGATCCGGTCTAGCAGAACCGAAAGCCACTCGCTACGGGCGAAGTCGTCGGAATGTAGGAGTAGCACCCATTCCGCGTGGTTTCGGATTTCCGCCAGCGCGGCATTTTTGTTGGGCCACTGCCCCAAATTCCGTTCTCGAGCGATCACCTGAAGCGGGATCCGCGCTTTCCAGGTTTGCCGGGCCACCGCGATGGTGTCATCCTTGGACGCGTCGTCAGCCAGATATATTCTGATATCGCTCGAATTCCGGAGCACCTGGCACTGCACGGATTCCAAAGTCTGGGCGATGGTATCCGCCGAGTTATAAGACGGGATCAGAATAGCGACGCGGGGAGCAGACATCGGTTATTTCATTACCGGCTGAGGGGCTCCGGGACTGTTGGCGGAATTCGCCGGCATGCTTTGGAAACTGCTTTAACCAGCCCATAACTCGCAAGCAAGCGCCTGCACTCTCCATCCGCACTGGATCGGCTTGCCATACTCAATCGTGGAATCAGTATGGGGTTAGGCCGGAACGAGAAACGGGAACGGAGAGGTTTTGGTATCCGGCGCCCGCAGGCCGCGGAATTCGTTGGCCTTTTCTTTTACCGGTTCGTTTCGCCTTCATCCGCATGAACATCTGCAAACCATAAACCAGGAGCCCCGCGGCTATCGCCCCGGTGGTCACCCCCGCGAACTCGCCCGCCACATTTTGAAATGCCTGGCCGATCACGAAGCAGTAGATGAAGGCATTAAAGGCTCCGGTTTTCAGCGCATTGCTGCCGACCACATCCAGATATGCAAGCAGTGCGCCGATAACCGCATAACCGAAAAACACCAGCCACGAACCGAAATTCACGTACAATTCCAGGATCTGCCCCATGGGTACGCTCGTGCCCTCGGAAAAGGAAAGCCCCGTATAGCGGCTGATGAGTTCGCTGCCGCCCCGCTGCGGCTTATTTTTCCAGAGCGCGCGCGGCACGAATCCCATCGCGGCGGTTACCAGCGTCGAGCCGTTAGCCCATTGCCGGGTATTATCCATATAGCTGACTCCCGCCCCCACCATCCAGGTATAGTTCAGGCGGCCGGAAATGGCGTCCAGGTGACTCGGTTTATTGAGGGAAAACAATTCGAAATTTTCCAAGGTCTGGGCGAACCGTTCCACGCGATCAGCGAAGCGGTTCCCCCCCCAGACCGTCGCACGCAGTTCGATGCGGTCGCGGAAATAGGTCACGAAGAAACTCATTCCCAGATAGAGGCCCACCGCGCTGAGCGCCGCAACCCGGAAATAATTTTTCTTCCCGATACAGGTGGTGGCAAAGATCAGCACCGCCGCCAGCGACTCCATGCCGAAACCGAGGAACCCGGCGTTGACCACTGTCTCGAACGGGAAGATAAAGCTGAAAACCACCCAGAAGAGCACTTTTTTGTTTTGTTTCCGGCGGGCGGCTTCCCAAATATTCAGCACCGCCGCCGCCACCAGCAATTGCTGGCCGCTGGCAAATATGGCCTGGATGCCTGGCACCGCCGCTCCCAGGCGGGTGCCGACAAAGAACAGGGTGCCCAGCAGCAGCAGACCGTTTCGCAGGCCGGAGGGCACCGCGGGAACCGGGCCGGCAATTTGCACGGGGCGGATGCGAACCAATTTGGGAAGGAAAAGCGATCCCGCCGCAAACCCCAATAAACCATAGAGGCACACCACCGCTCCAGGGACTTCCAATTCCGGGAACACGCCGCAATAGCCGGGGATCAGATAAACAAATGGGGCGAACAGATAGCTGATCCATAGCGCCGCCAAAAAAGACAGTTGGCAGCCCACATGGGTTTGCCCGCGCCTTTTGAGCAGGCGGGCCACCAGCAGCACGCTGATCAGGAGGAAGGCCAGCGAAAGCAACAACAGCGGGTCGCGTACCGCGCTGTCGCAAGAGTTGGCGGTACCTCCGTAACGGGCTCCCATATCTGTTTACCGTTCGGTTCCGATGCGGGCTGGCTCCCGCTCGGGACCCACAGCCCGGGGCGAGTATGCGAGCATACTGCGCAAGCGGTCGCCATAAGTGTGCCCGCCGCTGGTGATCCGCCGGTAGAGGGCGGTTCGCAGCCGTCGGCGTTCTTCGGGGTGTTCCAGCAGCCAGCGGGCTTTCCGAATCAGCTCCGGAATACCATTAAAGTACAACACAGCTTGGCCTTCCTCCCCGAACAGATCGCGGTGTTCGGCGGTGGATTCGGCGAGCATGCAGCTTCCCATAGCGGGAATTTCGAAGCTGCGCATGACATGCCCGTCGCGGTTGGCGCGGCGCACCAGGCATAGGGCAATCCGCGCGCCGGCCGTGGCCCGCCGGGCTTGCTGCGGTGGAACGATCCCGCAGGCGCACGAACGGGTCGCGGGGAAGCGGTCCCAATACCCGCCATAGAGCCGGAGGGTGAAGTTGGCCTCCAACAGCGCCGACATGAAGGGAATCCGATCCGCATCGGCCCCCCCCACAAACACGATGTCCGGCCCGGAAGGATCTTCCGCGCTTGCCCGAACATCCGGAATCAGGTGCATCTCTTCGCTATAGGCAAACGGCAGATAGGACACTGTCCGGCACCCATGGCGTTTGAGGTCCTCCAGATTGGCCCGGCGGGGAGAGAACACGCAATCATAGTGCGGCAGCGCCTCCAGGAACCAGGGCGCATAGCGCGAAGGGTTCCAGGGATCGTCGGATAAAAAATTGAATGCCGGGATTCCCATTTCCCGAATCGCCAGCAGGACATGGCGCGCGATTGGGGCAATGCCGACCGAGATGCACACCCGCGGCTCAAATTGGGCGCAGCAGGCGAGCAAACTTTTCCCGTACTGTCCCATCCGGAGTGGACGCCGCCCCAACCTCCAGAATGCGGCTGCCGCCCAGCGCGGGCCTGCGGTAGCCAGCCGGACATCGTGTACCACCGTATCGATCCCCATCGAGATGGCGGCTTTATAGAGATGGCCGCCCACATGTTCGGGGCTCGGGTTGGCCGCTAAAAGTAATCCGCCGCCAGCTCGGGTCATTGGCCCACGACGCTCCAGTAGGCCTGCGCGATACCGGCGGCGGCGTTTTCGATGGTAAAGCGGTTAACGCGATTCCGGCAGGCGCAGCGGATCTCTGGATTGCCCGCCAGCCGCAGCGCCCGGCCGATCGCTCCCGCCAAACTTCCGGCGTCGGCCGTTCTGGCAATTTCCCCGGTTTTTCCCGGTTCAATCAGATCGACGGCGCAGCCCACCGCATCGGAAACCACACAAGGGAGGCCGTGGTGCAGCGCTTCATTAACCACCAGTCCCCAGGTTTCCTTATAAGGGGGGTGGGGAGAACTGGGTACAACCAACAGGTCCGCGGCGTGGTAATAGGGGCTGAGCTGCGTCTGGTTGCGGAAGCCCACAAAATAAGTCCGGACCGGCTCGCTGGCCGTAGCCAGATTCCGCAGGCGGTCTTCTTCGGGCCCGCTCCCTACAAATACGGCGATCACCCGCTCCCGGTCCGGCCGCGGCAGAAGGCGCATCGCTTCTATCAGAAATTGGGGGCCTTTGTGGCGGGCTAATTTGCCGGAAAACAACAAAACCACGTCATCATCCCGCACCCCTAACTCCTGACGCTGCCGCTCCCGCAATTTCGTCCGGGCGGCTTCATCGGCCGCGAAAGCGCTCGTATCGACGCAATACGGCGCAAACAAAAGCTTGTTTTCCGGACACCCCAGCCTCCGATAGTGTTCATAGGAATGGGTTCCTACGGGCAGCAACCATTGGCAGTTGCGGTATAAAAGGCGCAACAGGCGGTCGCGCATCCAGGACTTAAGCAGGCTTCCTTTCCAGGTGTGGTCGGTAGTCTCGGCGCGGAACAATATAGGAATACCGCGCCGCCTCACGGTCAGGAAAGCCGATAGATGAAACTTTGGATAATACCCGGTCAGCAACACGGCGGCCGGAGCGACTCGTTTCAACACGCGGTCCAAACCCGCGGTGGAGGTCCGGGCAAGAGACCCGGGAGGGTGATGCTCCACAGTAGATAAAAAGGTAGTGGTGTCCGGGTCGATGGTGAAGTTGTCCCAGGTAATGGATTGCCGGAAAAGCCTGTCGAAGCCTCCCTTGATGCTGAAATCGGAACCGTAGATAGTATGCACGGGCACACCAAACCGCTTGGCCAGCGCCGCATAGACTGGGGAGTGATATTGCACCGGATGGGTGCCGATGACAGCTAGCGGCCCCCCTCTCCTTTCCCGTCTCGCGGGTGGCGCGCTGATTTGTTCCAGTTCGGGGCTTTTCACGGACAATTAAGCTTCTTCCATCGACTGCAAGGGCTGAGCGCTTCCAGGGAAAGACACCGGCCGGCGGGCGATGATTTCCGTCGATTCGGCGAGCGAGGCATTGTCCAAAGGGAAAAGATCATAACCGAGGGCCGCGAGCAGGTCGCAACAGCGCCGATGCACGTCAGTTCCATGGGTTGCCAGGAAGATCACTGGGGCAAACTGCCTCAGAGTTGCCTCGGCTCCTTTAAGCGCCTCGTACTCGCCCCCCTCAATATCGCACTTCACCAGATTTGGAGGCGCCATTCCGCGAGAAAAAACTAAGGTGTCCAATCGAACCGTCTTCACCGGCACGGTATGGTTTTGCCCGCCCTCGGCGAGCCGCCCTTCCGCGTGGTTGGGATTGAGGTAAAACTGCGCGACCCCGTCGCTCGAGAACACAGCCATATCGAAGATACGGCAGTTCGATATTCGATTGAGCTCAATGTGTTTCGTCAAGTAGTACAGATTTCGGGGAGATGGCTCAAAGCTGAATACTGCGCCATCGTTGCCGGCCAGAACACTGGCCAACAGAGAGTAGAAGCCCACGTTAGCACCCAGGTCGTACACCACCGATCCCTTCTTCACTTCCCGGCAGAAGGCCATCTGCTTTTCGTATTCATAGCTCCCAAGCCAGCAGCCATGATTGCTGGATCCCGCGATCCACTTTTTGCCGCGAAGCGGACCCTGTATGATCCGGACCGTGGCCGCGCTGGGCACCAGGCGCAAGGGCCAGCGGAGGAGCTTACCGAAAACACTGCTCGATTTAATACCGGAAAAATTCATTTGAGTGGAGTGAGCGTGGGTGCTTCACGCCCGCGCAGTTTTAGTGCTTTCTATATACACACGTTATCGGCTAGGTGCCGCAGCCAGGGAGCTGATCGGGTGAGAAGGCCCGTTTTTTTAGGCTGCTACGGCGGCGGCGCACAGCGATTCGAAATCGGCCGCCACGTCGCTCCAATCTCTCGGCCGGAACTTGTCCGCAATTTCCCGCACCATTTGCGCGAGCTCCTCGCGATGGGTGTCGCACCACAACAGCCGTTCGATGAATCTTTCGGGGTTGCGGATCGGCAGAACCCAGCCGGTCTTTCCTTCGTGGATGATATCGGGTCCCGAGCAGTTAGTGGTAGTCAGCAGAGGAAGGGAGTTGGCCTGGGCCTGCGTGAGTACCAGAGCGTATCCGTCATGAATGGTGGGCAGCAGAAAAAGATCGGCTTCCGCATAAAAAGCCGGCAAACTAAACTGCGGCTGATGAGGCACCAGTTCTGCACATTTTGGCAAGCTGGCGATCAGGCGCTTCGCCTCCGGGCGTACCGCGCCGATCCAGCGAAACCGAAAGCGCCCATCGAGAGCACTGGTGATTTTGGAGAAGTCGTAGAGCCCCTTTTGAAAACTCACGTTCCCGGTGGTAAGCACGGCCAACGGCGCACCGGAGAGAATTCTGCGGCAGCGGCGCTCGATCAATTCCGCGGATAGCTGGAATATCTGCGTATCCACGCCGAGCGGCAGCAGAAGGAGCTTTTGGGCGGGCACGCCGCGGTCACGAAACGTTTGCCAGGCAAAGCTGGAGAGCACCACTATGGAATCGGCCGCCTGATATTCCCGCTCCTCACGCCGGATAATCCAGGATGAAGGCTGTGCGAGGTTCACCCCGGTCCGGGCGGCTTCTTGGGCAAGGATTTCCGCCTGCGTGCGGATATGGGCGGAACCGCGGAGCAGCAGATGCCGCGTTTTCTTTGCGGTAGCCTGAATCACTTCCTCTCCCACGCCGCTGAATTCATGAACCACGTCCCAGCTCTCCCGGCCGACCTCGCATGCGGCCCATTTTCCGAAGGCGGCTTGGAGGAAAGGTTCCAGCTTTGGCCGAAGCCGCATGCGAACGGCTGCCCGCTCCAGGACTCCGACCGGCCAGCAACTCGATACATTCTGCGGGTCCAGTCCAAATCTTCGGGAGGTCCATTGGGGGTAGTTGGTAAATACCTTTACTTTGTGGCCACGCGCGATCAGCGCGCGGGCCAGATCGAACGCATGAAACCTTCCAGGCACAACGATGGCAATTTTCATGCCGAAATTACCAAGACCGGTATCAGGCTTCCATCAACTCTACTACCGGGCCGAAATGGGCTTCGTAATTCCACTGCTCGAGAATGCGCTGGCGGCCGCGCTCGCCCATAGCCCGCATTTCCGCCGGATGCTCGCACAAGTAGCGCAGCGCGCCAGCAATACTGTCCGCATCCGTCGGGTCGCAAGCCACGCCATAGGGGAGAAACGGCTGCCAACCGGGAGCCTGCGGAATCAATAGCGCCAGTCCGCAGGCCATGTAATCGAAAACCTTGTTGGAGGCCCCAAGCAGATCGGCCAGGTTGGGATCGCGCGACGCATGCACCATGGCCAGTCCGGCATCGTAAGCCTGGCAGTGCGCCATCAGCTCATCCCGTTCGAGCACGCGCCCGAATTCGAGCGCCTCCGGAATGCCCAACTCCTGGGCGGTGCGCCGCAACTGCTCCATATACCCCACCGAGCTCAGTGTTTCGTAGCCGACCACGCGTAGCAGAACCGGATAGCCCACCTTCTTCATGGCTTGAATCACGCTGAGCGGAACCCGCGCGGGGACCACCGAGCCGTGGTACAGCAGCTTGAGACATCCTTGAGGATACTGTTTAGGCTCCGAGACTTCGCTACGCAACGGGGTGTTCCAGACAACTTTCACTTCTTTTCCAGTACCGGTCTGCCGCTGAAACGCGCGCGCGCGGTTCTCGTTGGGGAGAATGCAGAATTCCGCTTTCCGCGCGATCTTGCGGCGCGCCCACAGGCAAAGCCGGAAAAACCATCCGCCGGCCGCAGCGCCGTCGAGCGCCGGCGAATCATGCTCATGATAAACCACGCGCACTCTTTGAAAGATGCGCACCAGCAGCGCGGGAAGGCACGCTAACGGGTCCGAAGCGTAGATCCAGTCTGGTTTCCAGCGTAAAGTCCAAAACAGGCACCAGAAGCAGAACCAGAAATATTGCAGCGCCCGCTTCCAGCCCGCAGCGCAGTAATTCAGATGTTGGAAACGAACTCCCGGCCGGACCGGCGGGCGCGAAGTTTCAAAACCCAGGGACTGCGTGCCTAGAAACAGCACCTCCCAGCCGCGGGACGCGAAAATTTCGGCACTGTGCAGCAGGGGTGGATACCCGCAGGGGTTGGTGTACTGCACATAAAGGATGCGGCGGGCTGCGCGCCCTAGCTTTTGTGCAGGCGCAGAATTTACGGCTCCGTCAGCCAGAACTTCTTGCATGCTCGTAAAGGGCTATCGTTTCGCGCGAATACCACGTCAGTTTGAAAGAGGGCATGATCGGACTGGCGCCGGTGTTGTCCGCAAAAATCGTACACCGCAAAACCGGCTTCCGTCATAAAGGAGACCACTTCTGCGGACAGAGGGGCCCCATCGTTGTAGGGCAGCAAAGATACTTCCAGGATGACGACTTCTGAATTTCGCAGAGTGGCCCGGCCGCCCCGTAGAACTTCCAGTTCGAACCCCTGCACGTCCAGCTTTAATAAACACGGGCCGGCGCAGGGAAACTCGGCCGCTACATCGTCCAGGCGCCGCATGGGAAGGCTTTTCACTTCTCTGTCAAATGAGGTGAGTTCCCGCAAAATGGAGGACCCCGAGGTGTGCACGTAGAACGTCACCTCATTCCGGTCTTCGGGACCAAGCAAGGCAATCCGGGAATCCGACCGGTTGAACTGGCGGGTCGCGGCACTCAGGCGTTCGCGATTTTCCGGATTGCCATCCACCAGGAAAAAGCGCGCATCCGGAAATACCTGGTGCGCGATCTGGCTCCAACCGCCGATAAACGCGCCCACATCAATAATCGTTTCCGGCGAGAAATCGTTGGCCCACACGTGTTCGAGCAGGCCGCGTAAATTGGGGGATGCCTTGCCGGAATTGCGCGGAATCGCTGATGCCCGAAAGCACGCTGGGCAACAAGCGGTTGCGAGCCGAGCTAGGGACCGACTTCCAGAGCATCCGGAATAGTGCGGTTGCCAGGTGTTTCACGCTTTAGCGCCAGAACAGTTCGACGGTATTCACCCCGCAGGTGCGCAGAACTTCGTTATGGACGAGTCCGTAACTGTCGAGGAACCGCCGGCATTCCTGGATCCTCTCACTAGCTGCCACGTGAAACTCGAATACCGCCAGGCAGGTTTTGCGCAGCACATCCTCATAGACGCTGAGAAATTCGTATTCACTGCCTTCTATGTCGCACTTGACCAAATCTACCCGCGGCCACTCCGCGATGAGCGGACTGAGATTCACATAAGGGACGGCTGTGCCGCTCCGGTCCACACGACTCATACCCCAGGAATAGGATTCCAGGATGTGGCCCGTACCGCTTCGTTCGCCCACCAGTCCGTGCACGGTCCGCACCTGGATGCCTGCAGGCAGTCCGGCTTCCCGCAAGTTGGTTTCGAAACGCCGGCTATTCCGGGGAGATCCTTCCACGGCGACAATATGGATGCTGCCTGGAAATGCCGCCTGCTGCGCCCGGTCCGCCAGACGGAACGTGAAGAAGCCGCTATTGGCACCCAGATCCAGCACCCGCAACGCGCCGGAAGCCTCATTTGCGCAGAGCGCGCGCTGAATGGGCTTGTCATATTCCCCGTCCAGGAATATGTCGCAGAACATCATCCAGTCGGAAGCCGATCGAATCGTGAAGGTCACCCCGCTTTTGAGGGTCCACCGTAGACCGAGCGATTCGTAAAGTTTCACATACAACCGTTCCCGGATACGCCGGTAAGGCTCCTTGAAAGGCTCTGGTATAACTCTGCCGAGCAGCATGCGGGCCGGGTTCATTTATTTTTTTTACTGCGATCACTTCCTATTGAAGAGGTAGCTTTCTAGCCAGGCAGGGTATCGCTTCCCGGTAGAACCGAGTTTTCCCGTAATAGGTGCCGCAATAGTGTCCGGTTACGATTTTGCTGTCTTTCGGATCTCCGCAAAGCGTATATCTTTCCGCGTCCAGGCGCACCGCTCCGTGAAACGGCAATTCGCACGCAAACAGAGTCTGTTCCGTAAAGAAGTGGATGCTCTCTCTTTTGAGGACATCCAGCTTAGGAATCATTGCATCGACATGCTCGAGCGAAAAGGCGCTGCGATGGATTTTCATAATTCCGGAGTTGAGCAAAAGCGCGGGCTTAAGCCCGAGGGTGGCCAACTCTTCCGGAGTGTGGGTCAGACCCGACTGGAAATCGGGGCTGTAGAGATGAGGCGTAGTACTGCCTGAGGCGCCGTAGACAGGGTCCAGGAGTTCCACCGGTTTAGCGAAAGTCAGGATGTCCGAATCGAGCAGAAGATAGGAGGGTACGGAGCAAAAGAAAAGCGGATCGAGCAGCTTGAGAATTAGGTTATAGCATCTCCGCCGCAACGCCAGACAATAGTGCAGGCCTTGCCGCTCCAGAGAGCTGTTCACTACCTCGTCGGCTTCTTTTCTCGAAATGATACGAATTCCCGGAAATACGCTGGATAGAATTTCCGTAGAGCCGGCATCGAGAGTTCCATCATCGTGGATCACGATACGGAGAGGCTGGCCCGCATAGTACAGGAAGGAATAAAGAGCCCAAGCACCTTCCCACACCCGCGCCTTCTGGAGAAGCATGTGTATCTCCAGCGCTCCGGCGCCGGCGGGAATCGGCGGGGCTTTTCTGATTTTGGGCAACACCTGGCTACGGACCAGCGCCCGGTTTACGAGCGCGCGTGCGCCGGTCTGTTGCAGGCCCCGCATTTTGAGGTAAAGCCGGGGCAGGCCGAGCCGGCGCCCGGCAATCCGAATAGAGGCCGGAAGTTTCATTGGTCAGAGCGCCAGTTCGAATAGATAGTAGTAAGCCGGCGTGATGCCGTACTTTTGCAGAGCCGGGGAACAATACTTCGGGCGCCTTTTCAGCAGCCGGTATCCACGGGAGATGATTTCGGGGAAAAAATCCCGGCCGGGCTTGCCGCCTTCAGTGGTTCGCAGGGAATTTTCAGAAGCGCCGGCATTCGGAACAATCAACAAATAGCGAACCCTGTTGTTCGCCACCAGGTCCAGCCACCAGTTCACCGCCGGCAAACTGCATTCCGAGAAACTATGGATGTTCATGGCCAGGTGAATGGTATTGGGAGCGATCGCATTGCCGATCTCATCTAGCGGGACAGCCGTAGCCGTGGCAGCCACGCCGCGGAAATTCAGATAATACTCGCAAAGGAAGCTGGACTCAGCGACCGCGTCCGTGCAGAACATCCGCTCCAGATTCGGCAGCGCCCGAGCCAACCGATAACCCATCCGTCCGTAGCCGGCACCTATGTCTAAAACCCGAAGCCGCGGAATTTGCGAGATGCCGATAGCCTCTTCGAGAAACAGGATTTCGCTGATCGAGTCAAGCAGGTCTCTGCTGACCAGCCAGCCATTGCCGCAGTCCACGGCATGGACTCCGAAGAGATGGTCCTCGTCGAGCCGGCCGAACAGGCCCAGGGTGTCGATAGATTTCAGATAGAAGGCCGTAAGCAGGTAATGCAGTTCCCGATTGTCGTCACGGACCTGATAAATATAGGGATTATCTCCGCGGAAATACTTTAGATCGATCTGCGCCCGATGTGCCTTGTTCCATAGAGAGTGAGCAGTGGCGGGGCTCGCAAAAGCACGGTAGCGGGAATGGAGTTCGGTGAGGCGGGGATTATCCGCCCGCAAATACTCGGCCGCGCCAGCCGGCAGTTCCCGAACAGCGGTGGCTGCCAGCGGCGCCGCCAGCCGTTCGATCCTCTGCCGCATCCCTTGCAACTGCGCGTGGCTGACAACGGACACGCCCAGAGGAGCGACGAGGTGGTTTACGGTTGTTCGTACAATGGCACGCAGATCGGGCATTCGTGCAGAGTTCCGGAAAAAAGGGCGTTTACTGGTAAACGTTAGAAGCGAGGGGCACAGCTCCGGGAGGAAGCTCAACCATCGCCTCCGTAAATAGGGACTCGTCCACAATCGGCTTGGCGTTCACACCCACCAATCCATGCCACCTGTCGAGCTTCCGGCCGCCATACACCGGGGTTTCCGCTACTTCAAAAGGGCACACACTTTCAATCGTTTCCCACTTATGATGGGTTAGATCCTTCAGGATCAGCTCGATTCGATAGCTGCCCGGCAGAAGCGGCAGTGCGGCGATTTCAAAACCCACATTGATCTGGCGGCCGGCGGGTATTGCCGGCAGCGTCACGAAATCCGGCAAATCGAGGCCGGTAACGCGCTGATCGTCGGCGGACAGGATGCCGACGTGCAGGCCGAAATCCTTGATGTCTTCGCGGGGAGTAACCGTAGCCACAATCTGCACCGTGTCGAAAGTCTTGATGACACTTCCCTGAAGCGACGAGATACGCACCGAATCGAGAAAAAACGACTTGGTCTCAATGGATTCGGATCCGGTTTCCAGTTGTGGATCGCCGCTCAGATAGCTATCGACCACCTCGTCGATAGGCCCTTGCATCACGGCTACGCCGTGCTCCAGCAGGATGCCGCGGTGACAGATACTGCGCACCGCCGCCATATTATGGCTGACAAACAGAATCGTGCGGCCGCTCGAGCGCCCCACGGACTGAAGTTTCCCCAGACACTTGCGCTGGAATTGCGCATCGCCAACGGCAAGCACCTCGTCGACCACCAGAATCTCGGGCTCGAGATGGACAGCTACCGAAAAGCCCAGCCGGACAGCCATGCCGCTCGAGTAATGTTTCACCGGCATGTCCAGAAACTTCTCCACTTCCGCAAAGGCCACGATGGCGTCGAAATGGCGCTGAATCTCCGCTTTCTTCATGCCCAGAATCGCGCCGTTCAGATATATGTTCTCCCGGCCGGTAAGCTCGAGATGGAAGCCGGTTCCCACCTCAAGAAGCGAGGCGATGCGGCCGTATATGTCCGCATAACCTTTGGTCGGCTCGGTAATCCGGGACAGGATTTTTAGCAACGTGCTCTTCCCTGCCCCGTTGCGCCCGATAATGCCGATAACTTCTCCCCGCTTGACTTCAAAGGAGACATCCCTAAGCGCCCAGAATTTTTCCACTGGATCGCGTGGGCCGCGGCGGAACGGCTTTTGGAATGCTTCGACCAACGTGTCTCGCAACGAGCGGTATCGCTCGCGTTTCCCGATCCGGTACTCTTTGGCGAGCCCTTCCACGTGAATGGCGATGTCACTCATATTGGATTGTTGGCGAACAGCTCAAACAATGTCGGCGAAGGTGGCTTCCGTGCGGCGGAAGTAATACAAGCCGCCGGTGAGCAGCAGCAGCACGGCGGCGACGGAAACCCACACCAGTAAACCCGGATCTCCGGATTTTCCCAACAGCGCCCAGCGGAAACCCTCGACCACGCCCGCCATGGGATTGAGTCCGTACCATTCCCGCCAGGGTTCCGGCACCAGACTGCTGGGGTAGGCTACCGGCGTGGCGTACATCCAGAATTGGGTCAGAAAAGGAATGAGATACCGCACGTCGCGGAATTTCACATTCAGCGCCGAGAGCCACAAGCCCACCGATAAAGCTGTGGCTATGGTCATCAAAAGGAATACCGGAAGCCAGGCGGCCGCCATGCTGGGCTTCACGTGGTAAATCACCATCAACCCCCCCAGCAGCAGAAAAGCTATGGCGAAATCGACCAGGCCCGCAAAGACGGAAGCCATGGGAACGATCAGCCGGGGAAAATAGACCTTGGTCAGCAGATTCTTATTCGTCACCAGGCTATTGCTCGATTCGGTCAAGGCGAAGGCGAACAGTTGCCACGGCAGTAGGGCCGTATAGGCGAAGACCGGATAAGGGATTCCGTCCGATGGGACCTTCGCCAGCCGTCCGAAAATTACGGTGAACACGAGCATGGTGAGCAGCGGCTGGAGCACCGCCCAGGCGGCGCCGAGCACCGTCTGTTTATAGCGGACTTTGATATCGCGCCATACCAGAAAATACAGCAGCTCGCGGTATTCCCAGAGGTCTTTCAGATTGAGGCGCAACCGGTGAGACGCGCGGATGCGCAAAACGGGCGGAGTAGTTCGATCCTGCATTGGTCGTTGGTTGCTGCTTGCTCCGGCGCCAAAACGTGGCCTACAGCGGCAGATCAGCTTTTTCCCACGGGCATGGGTGTCGAATCCGGCGTGGAGTAGCGCTGATAATACTGGTAATAGCCCCCGTACGAGCGGTTCTTCTGCCGGTCATTTGCGGGGTTCCAATCGTTCAGCACCGTGCCCAGAATGGGGATGCCGTCTTCCCAAAGCTTTTCCTGAGCCGCCAGGGCATCCATCCGGTCGGTGTAATCGGAACGGATCACCAGCACGACTCCGTCGGAAAGCCGGCCCATGAGGCGCGCCTCGGGGAATCGCAGCACCGGCGGCGTATCGATGACGATCATGTCGAACTTACGCCGCAGAGCCGCCAGCAGCAGCGGCACCTTGGGAGAGTTGAATACTTTGTGAATGGATTCGGGAGCGATGGCCCCGCCGCCCAGCGCGAACAGTTGCGGCACATCGGTGGGGCGGATCAGAGTGTCCAACGCATCGGGGCGGAATTCGCCTTCCTGCAGAATCAGATCGCCCCAGCCTAGGGCGGTTTCGAGACCGAAGACTGTCGCGATTCGTGGCCGGCGCAAATCCGTCTCCAGCAAAAGCACACGGCGGTTGGTCTCGGCGCGGGCAATCGCGATATTGGTTGCCACCGTGGTCTTGCCTTCCCCCGGCCCCGGACTGGTCACCAGCACAATGGCGGGTGGGGCGCCATTGGTCTCTCGCCTGGTCAGCGACGCCAAAGTAAGGCGGAAGGATTCCGCCAACAGACTCGGTTTTTCCCGCCAGGTAACCAGCTCCACCGATTCCGGCGGCGTTTTAACGTCGGCTTTATCTCCGTCCAGGAGCCGCCCGTTGCCGTTCTTGCGGGAGAAGTGCGGCAACGCCAGCTTCGGCCGGGTCTTTGCTTCCGCCGAGGGAATCACGCCCAATTCTGGAATGTTCAGCACCCGCGAAGCGTATCCCGGCAGCCCGAAGCGCTCCACGATTCGCTTCTGCCGGGAACCCTCCCGCAGCATGGCTCCTCCGTATCCGAAAATGCCGCCCAGCAGGCAGCCGACCGTCAGGTGCAGCCACAGTTTCGGACCGGATGGGTCACTGGCCGGGCTGGCCGGATCGATCACCCGCGAGCTGTTCACCGGAACGGCGGAGGCCACCGCCGCCTGATTGTTCTCCTGCAGCAGCGAGTTCAGGGTCTGCCGCAGAATATCCGCTTCGCGCTTCAAGCTCATATAGGTCGCGGCTTTATCGGCTTCGCCGGAAACTGCGCCGGCCTGCGAGGTATAGGCATTCAGCAACAGCTTTTCACGGTTCTGGGCAGCTTCGTAATCGCCCTGAATGCGGGCCAGAATGTTTTTCCGTTCGCGCTCCCGCGCGGCTTCCAATGCGGCGATCTGGGATTTCACCTGCTGCACTTTATAGTGATTCGGCGTATAAGTGGTGCTCAGTTCGGCCAACTGCCCCTGCAGCTTGGTAATTTCGGCGTTATACTCGTTTACCCGCCCGCTTAGCTCCGAGGGGAAGCTTTCGACCGGGCGCGACAAGGAAGCCTGATAAAGAGTCTGCTTGTTGATGCGGTCGGTCTGCGCCGCGGCCAGTTCGGCCTGCAACTGCTTCAACCGGGTGCTGGACAAGGTCTCCGTATCGGAGGCGAACACATTGCCGGACTTTTTGACGAATTCCTGCAATTTCGCTTCGGCATCCGCCAGCCGCGCCTTGGTCTCTTCGAGCTGTCCGGCCAGCCATTGCGAGGTGTTCTGGGCGTTGCGGGAACGGTTCATGCCGCTTTGGTATTGGTACTCCTCGGCGATGGCATTGACATAGTTGGCGGCCACTTCCGGAATGGTGGACTCGCAGCGGATTTCGATAATCCGGGTATTCGGAACCAGCCGCACCACCAGCGACTTGCCGGCCGCTTCCATGGCCTCCTTAAACGCCTGCACGGGCTCTTTGGGAACCAGTCCCAGGCGGCTGCGAATCTTGCCGAAGGGGTCGGTGGGGGCGGAAAGGACGCTGGGGTTTTCTCTTTCCATCCGCTGCGCCGCCTGTCCCAGGATAGAACCGCTTTTAATGATGGAAATCTGCGTCTGGGCATTGATGGTAACGTCGGAAACCCCGGCAGTCATGGCCATCGGGTCCACGGCATTCATGTTCATGAAACTGCCGTTGATTGGCAGCAGCTCCAGGGTGGTGGCGGCGGAGTACACCGGAGAGCGCGGAACCCACGCCAGAAAGCCGATCGCCAGCCCCAGTAGCGTGAACGAGATTACGAAGAGTTTGTGCGACGTTAATGTCTGCCAATGCCTCCGCCACCCCTCCCCTTCGCCGCTATCCTCTGTTTCCGGGCGCAGGTCGATGTAGGGGGATCTGGGAACAGGCAGATTGGGAGCAAACGCGCGTGGGCCTTGTTCAGATTGCATATTGTCCTTCAGTTCGTGAGAGGCCTCGCTGGCTTACGGCCGGACGGCTACATAGATGATTGTGGTGAGCAGCGCCGGAATGACATAAGGCGCAAATCTCGCCACGGCCTTGAGAGCCGTGGAACTCCGCGGCACGTACAGCAGATCGTTGGGCATGAGCGGATAATCGTTGCTTTTACCGGCCAGAATGAGCTTGAGATTCACGGGGATTTCGGCCCGCTTGGAACTGTTCAAAACCGGCCGCAGAATGCGTGCCTTCTCGATATCGGCATCGCGGGTCAGGCCGCCAGACATGCTGATGGCTTGAATGACCGAAATCGAATCTCTCTCCCCCAGCTCAACCGGCCCCACTCTATTGACTTCCCCGCCGATGTAAACCATTTCCGCGCGCGACACGGAAATCTGATCGTAGGGCTGCAAAACGATGTCTTCGGCCGGATTCACCTGGTCGTGCAGGCTCCCCATGCTGATTTCGACGGAGCTGGTATTGGTGGCTTTGTCGACCACCGCGTTCGGCAACGGAATCGGCCCATAGTCCAGGCGCCGCGTAACCGTAATTCTGCGGCTGGCATAGGGCTGCAGGCCGCCAATGCTCGATAGCATTTCCACCAGGGTCCGCTTGCCTTGCAACGTGTAGATGCCGGGCGCGCGAAACGCCCCAATGAAGAACACCGGCTCGGAGCGGTACTGCACCACCGTAACGCTTACCTGCGGATTCCGGACATAGGTGCCCAGCCGCTTCACCAGTTCGGCCTCGAGCTGGTCCACGCTCAGCCCGCCTGCTTTTACGGTTCCGACCAGGGGCAGATCGATATTGCCATCCATGTCGATGCGGTATGGCCGCTCGCCGATCTCCTGCACCTGGAAGGCGCGAATCAGAATCTGATCGTTGGTGTCCAGAACATAATTGGCCCGCACCTGCTCCACCGGACTCGCGGTAGGAATCTGATCGGGCGATGTGGGTTTGGTCTGGTCGTTCCCCTGCTGCTGTTGCTGCTGCTGGACTTCGGGAAATTGATAGGGGCCCGGGTGATTTTGCTGGGGACCCTGGGGGTTTTGCTGCGGGATTTGCTGTGCCACGGCGGCCACGGCAAAAACGACTGACAAGGAAATTAAAAGGGATGCTCTCATACTCCAAAACTCCTAACGGACCGGCGATAATACCATTCTTTTGTCGTCCGATCCGTCCGCCGACTCCAGTTGCGTCTTCAGACGCTCGACCTTGTCTCCTAACTCCGTCAACACTTCGTTAATAGCTCTCAGCTTGCCGATGAAATCCTCTTCCGTATTCATCCGGTGCTCCTGGGCCAGCCGCTGCAAGGCGAGCCGCGCCAGATCCGAGATGCTGCGGGCCCCCTCCACCTCACACATACCGCTGAAAAGCTGGAACTCCTCCTCGGATACCCTGAAATAAACCAAACGGTTTCGAGGCTTGAGGACTGCCATTTTTCAACTCCCAATTCCAGACCGCGCGCCGCCAGCGGCTCCGCGGTCAGGCGATATTCCGGTACTCGAACGTTGCTTTGGGGGGAGAGACAGGACGTACCCAACTGGCATCCACTTCCGCCGCCACCGACCGTTGCAACAAGTTCACCGACACGATGAAACGGTAACTGTTCTTGATTTCCTGCAGAATTCCTTCGACGCCGCTGAGCGGGCCCCGTTCAATCAGTAAACGCTGGCCTACATTCACGAACGGCCAGGGAGTGGCCGGCAAGCCCGACCGTAAAATGGCTTGAATGGCTTCGATCTCCCTCTCCTCGACCGGCACCGGTGTCTTCCCCACTCCTACCACGGACACCACTCCAGGCGTGACTAAAATGGGCAGGCGGTTATGCTGATCGAAACGGCAAAATACATATCCGGGAAACAGCGGCCGGTCCACCACTTTTATCCTGTCCGACCAGTGGCTGCGCGCACGATAAGTGGGCAGAAATGCCTCATACCCCTTCTGCGCCAGAATCTCACTGCTCACTTTTTCGAAATTGCTTTTGACCCGCAGCGCAAACCATGGCAGGATACCCGAGGCCGCACTTCGGTTAGCGTCTTGCTCGGTGGTATTCATCAAGATAGGCTACCGCCCTTTCAGTCACATTCCGCTGGTTTATTCCATTCACGCTGCCCGCGCGGGCAGGTCACTTCACTGTCACAATCAGGCGCTAAATTGTTGTGACTTCTACATGATCGGCGACCGTATGACAATTGTCAATTGTATGCGTACCTGAACCGGTTCTAGTACCGTCTCACCCGGTACGTCTTACTGCGTGATCGTAACCACCACCGGTTTCGGCGATGTCCCAGCGCTGTTGGTGGCTGTAACCGAGACCGATTTCAACTGGCTTACCAGCGACGTAGTAGGATTGGTTTGGCCATTCCCCAACGTGAATGGCACCGATACCGTGAACTGGCCTCCGAAATTGTTCGATTGCGGGTTGCTGAACCACTGTTGGGCGTAGGACCCAATCGGTACCGGAACCGTGGTGCTGCCGGAGGACGTGGTGAACTGGAATGACATAGAGGAGAGATCGCGCGTAGTGGCATATCCGGAAACCTGCAATGTCACGGAAGTGGCCGTTTCTGCCGAGACCAGGGCGTTGGTGAGTTGCACCGGCCCCGAAGGTACCGAAAGCGAGAGTGTAGCCGGCGAGGCCGGCGTGATATCGAGGCCGCCCGCCAGCGTAAACGACGGGGTGACGATGATTGTACCCGCAACGCTGCCGGTCTGCAGCCCGATTTGATTGCCTCCCGCCTGAAAAACCGCCTGGGTGGCGCCTTGCGGAATCGTGAAAGCGACGGTTTGCCCACCGCTGGAGAACTGCACCGACGGATCGGCCGGAAGGGTGCCGGTGTTCTCGGCGACGGTCAATTTCCCAGTTAGCGGTAATGGGTACGCGGAAGCGAGCGTAAGACCTACCGCCGCCTGCGTGAGAGGCGCTTGCGCGCCGCTCGCTCCCGTGAACTGATAGCCAGGCAGGGCGGGCGGCGCATTCCCGAAGCCGGAAAGCGTGAACTGCTGATCGTTAATCACCAGCGGAGCGGTGGAAAGCCCCGTAGTTTGCGGCGCAAACTGCACTGTAAATTGCACGCTCTGCCCCACAGGCAAACTGTACGGCAACGAGAGCGGATTGGGAAGACTGAAGGTGGGCTGCGTGGCCGTCGTAGTTTGCGCAGAGGACACTCCGATGCTCGTAATGGTGGCGGCGTTGGTGCCATTGTTCTGGATGGTGACTGTAGTGGTCTCGCTTTGCCCCACCGCGATCGGAGGGAATGGAATCGTGCCTCCGGGGACCACCGTATTGCTTGCCGATCCGGACGAATAGGAATACACCAATTGCACGCCGACTGCGACCGCCGAAAGAGTGAACGAGTCATTGCCCATGCGGAATGTGCCGGTTATGTTTCCGGCCTGCGTGGGAGTGAAGGTAATGGTGAACGAGGTGGTGCCGTTGACGTTCAAGGTAAGCGGAAGGATGGGTCCATTGGTAATGGAGAATGTGGCGGGGGCAACCGCCGCGTTAATGTTCGAGACCGGCGTAGTAGAAGTATTTTGTACCTGGATGGTGACGGAATTCTGGCTGCCTACATTCGTATTGGGGAATGCGATGGTCTGGCCAGGTAGGAGCGGCGTGGTCTGGCTGCCCTGCACAAGTTGGTAACTGAATAGCGAAGCTATAGCGGTTCCCTGCAACGACAGTGTCACCGTCTGATTGGGAAATACGATGGTGAGCATGCCGCTGTTTGTCCCCGTCTGCGTGGGAGCGTAGATCACACCGAACTGCACATTGGTATTAGCGGCCAGAGATTGCACGGGCAGCGGAGGGAGTGATTGCAGGTTGAAGCCGGCCCCCGAGATCGAAATCGATTGGATCGAACCAGGCCCGCTCCCCTGGTTAGCGATCACCATGGTCGCAGCGGTAGATGACCCCACCACCGTGGACGGAAATGGGATGGCGCTTCCATCGGTCACGTTAGTGGCGTTCTGATTGGTCGAGAGCGCATAGAAGATCAGCAGATTCGGCGCTGTCCCGCTCAGTGTGAAGGTGAGCGTCCCGAACGTCCCCGCCCCTGTGCTGCCTGCCGCCGTTTCCTTAAACGGGATGCTCAACTGAGACGTAGCCTGGGCGGCGGTCGCGGCCGTGTAGGTTACGGTGAACGAAACCGCTTGCCCGTTGGTAATGGGCGCTGAGGAAATGGAGCCACCCACGCTGAAACCGTTGGTGCTCGAGAGAGACGGTTGGCTGACTACGGCGGAAGTAGCTCCCAGGTACGTCAACGTGACCGTAGTCGAGGTAGTTAGGCCTACCGCGCCGGCCGCCAAAGTCAAGGTCGCGCCGTCCGATATAGAAGCCGAATTGGCCCCGGACTGCGCCACAATTTGAAACGGCGCCTGTGCCAGGGCCGCTCCTGCAAAGCATAATGGCAATACGAAAACCGCTACGATTCGCCTGCGATTCATTGGTCTTTTCAGCATTCCGAACTCGTATGCTTCATTGAGGGCCGGTTACGGTAGGCACGCCCGGCGTGATCGTGATGCCCGCCGAACCCGAGGAACCCGATTTCGACCCGCCGCGGGTCAGGCCGATACCCAGGCCCGCGCCCGCCGCGGCCGCGATCACAATCACCAGCACTTTGTGCCGGCTGAACCAGCTTTTTCCTTTTTGGCCCACTTCACTGGTAGTGGCGTTCTGCTGCATTATGGTGGTCATACCGCCGCGGCCACCCAGGGTGGCTTTTACCTGAATCGCAAACCGCCCCAGTTCCATGTTGGGGTTATAGGAAACCGCCGCCTGCCCCTGGATATTGGTAGTGGCTTCTTTACTGCGGACCCCGCCTTCAAACCCGCCGCTCGGCCCCATGATCGGCATCTGAAAAGTCACTTTGGCCCCTTCCACCGGCCGGTCGTTTTCGTCCCGCACCTCCACCACCACGTTCACGGGCATCGGTGCGCGGATATTGTTGACAGCACCCTGCCCTTCGAGAACCAGGATCTTCAGCCCCTCAGCCGCCGGCGCGTTCGCCGGAGCGGGATTGGGCTGCTGCGCGAGCAGCGCGCCCGTCCAAAAAAAGCAGATTGCCATCGGCAGACGCATATCTTTTAAAAATGTGGCCGCCAGTCTGAGAAAGATCACAATAATCCCCTTTTATCGCCAAAAGGCTTATGATAACCTACAGCACCCTTCCGGCAGGGGTTTCCCCGAAGAAAACATTTTGTGTGTAAGTAGCCTGTTTTCTTTAGGTTATAAATTCGGGCCAATCGAGTGAGGCAGTTGTGGTGAACGCCGCCGTGGACCTGACTTATGCCGCGAAGCGTACCATCTGACCGGTCGGCTATAGTACTTTGGTGGTAGAAGAGTTGGCCGCCATCCCTGAGTAATCAACCTGACACATAGTTTTTCTTGACACCCCTCCTCGATTAAATGTTATGTTACTCGTGCCACTGAAAGTACTGCCTGGTACTTAACTGTATAAGCACCATTCTGCTAATTGCACTTTGGAAAGAGCGACTCATGCCATCTGCCGGCTCCCGTTGCAACCACGAGTTCCGGTTTGCCAGCCAAGCCGGATACTCTCCCTCTCCTTTGCCGCCGCAGTTTTTGGAGTGATCATCGTGGGAGCCGGAGCCAGCGACACGCTGGTGCAACAAGTGGCGACGCTGGATTTCAACGACCTCACTCATTTTCTGCCCCTTGTCTACCCAAATGGGCCGACTTTCCTATTCATGATTGGCGAAACGCATTCGAGCCCTCCTGTACTGCAAACGGACGTTTCGTACCAAGGCTCTGAGGTCGTCTACCCGTACGCGCCCACCTTCCTTAACGGGCAAACGGATTAACGACCCGATGGGCCTGCTTCCCCGAGGCTCCCAGGGGCCGTTGCGTGCGGGAAAGTGTTTGAGTCCGTCTACTTCGCCCCTGCCTGCCGCATTCCCGGATACCGCAGCCTGGATGCGGGATCGCTTCAGGTTCAGGGTCCCGGCCTCGCTCCGACTCAAGCTACTGTTATACCGGCGCCTGATCAAATGATACCCATCGGCACTGAGGGGGCGTACTTGCGGCAGCAGCAAGCGAGCGGCATGACCGTTTACCAGGCCTCGCTCCCGGCCGGCACGATCCAGCCCGGATCGTTTACTCTAAAAGCCACAGGGGGCGCCGATGTAGGCGCATTCCAATCCAGCGTGCAGATCGGTTCCGGGATCCAGATCACCACCCCGATCGCGGGGCAGGTATTCCCTGGCAACCAGCCGTTCACCATCAACTGGACAGGCGGCGATCCCAATTCGTTGGTCACCTTTCGTTTTGTGGGGCATTCGGGAGGTCCCGATTATAACTTCGTCATTAGGGCCCACGCGTCCGATGGCAAGGTGACCGTCCCAACGATACAGAACTGCACAAATGTCACTTGTCAGGAGCGCCTCGTGTACGCCACCACGGAAATCACTCTGGAGGTTACTCCCGATCCTTCCCAGATTGGTTCGTTCTCCGCAAGCGGCCTGTCGTTAGGTGGCCAGCATACGTGGAAGTACACGTACCGCTTCGAAGGGGTAACTGTTAATTGACCCAAAGGTCAAATTTTGGTTATAGGGAACTGTACAACCAGCCCAAGCCCGTTGATGCTGTATTCCGGTCGACCAACCAAAAGGCCACGGCGGGCGTGCTGCTTTGTTGATTAATGCGGTGCTCGCCACGGACTTCGCTTACGGCCTCGTCGACAATGCGCTGGATTTCATTCGGGTCGGCGCCGGCGTTGCGCTCCCGGATGTCCTGAATCGTGCGCTGCAGGATGCACCATCGGACGGCATCCTCGACGAACTTAGAGAGGTCGCCTTTCTTCATTCCCAGGGAGCCCAGGAAGGTACGCAGGGGCAGGCCGTATCTTCATCTCAATTCCCTGCCCCGGCTACGGGTTTGATGAAGCTGGGGTGCGCTGGATATGCACCGATGGCGGCGCATCCGCCGGGCGCCCGCCGCTATTGCGGCCCACCAGGATGACCGAAAGGCCGTTCCATGGCATGAGCGCATCGAGATGGCTCCAGAGCCAGACGGTTTTGTCGAAGATTTTTAGCACGGGCTTGCTGATTTTTTTTGTACCGGTGAGTTTGCTGTAAATCCACCACGGCGGTGTGCCGGCTTTATTGAAGTTGTAAACCTTCTCAACGGTAAAGCCGCAGGATTCGAGCAGGCCACGGGCCTGTGCGGCGGTATAGCGGCGCTTGTGGCCCAGACTGCGGTCGAGCGCGCCATATAAGGCCGGATTTTGCGGAACTAGGACGAGGATGGTTCCCCCCGGTTGGAGCGTAGCGCGCAAGCTTTCGAGCACTTGCGCCGGGGAATCGAAATATTCGAGCACGTTGAGGCAGAGGACGGTATCGAAGCACCGCTCCAGGCCGGCGAGATCTTCGGGGCGGCCGGGGTCGGCCGGCTGCACGACCACATTGGGTGTGCGCAGGAAGCGGTTGCGCAGAGCATGGAGGTAGAGCGGATCCTTTTCGGCGGCCATATACAGGAGGCGCTTACCCATGAGGCGGCCAGTGATGTTGCCGATGCCCGCCGAGATTTCCAGCACGGCGTCGCCGAGATGGGGGCGAAGAGTGCGCGAAAGCCAGCTCAGGTATTGCGGCGTGCCCGTGAGGTTATTGAGAACGCCTCGGCCATATGGAGTGGCGTAAAGATCGTCGATGATCCAGAAGCGAAGGATAACGGCCAAAGCCTTAAGGCCGTCGCGCCAGCCGATCTTCTTCCCTTCCTCGTAGGTGCGGCCGTGGTAGCTGATGGGCACTTCGTAGATGCGTAGCTTCCGCTTGGCGCTCTTCATAACGATTTCGGGTTCGAAGCCGAAACGGTCCGAGCGGATCGGGATGCTTTTCAAAAGGTCTGTGCGGAATACTTTGTAGCAGGTTTCCATGTCGGTGAGGTTGAGGTTGCAGAACATGTTGGAAACCAGGGTGAGACCTTTATTAATGACGGAGTGCCAGAACGGCAGGACCCGGGATTGCTCGCCGGCCAGGTAGCGGGAGCCGAAGACGGCATCGGCATGGCCATCGAGCAGGGGCCGGAGGAGGCGCGGGTATTCGGAGGGGTCGTATTCGAGATCGGCGTCCTGAATGAGGGCGAAATCGCCGGACGCTTTTTCGATGGCGGTGCGGACGGCGGCGCCTTTGCCGCGGTTCTGCGCGTGCCGGTAGAGGAGGATTTGCGGAAAGGCCGCGGCGAGGCGCTCGAGGATTTCCGAGGTGCCGTCCGTCGAGCAGTCGTCCACGATCACCAGTTCGCGCTCCATTTCTTCCGGTAAAGGAGCCGTGATGACCTGCGAGATCGACCGTTCTACTACAGTGCGCTCATTGTAGACCGGAATCAGGATCGACAGCTTCATTTACGGAAGTAGTGTATCAGGGGCCCCATAAAAAATCGGCAGCCCGCGGTTAGCTTAGGACCGGCTCTTATCTTCGAAAGGGTTTGTTTTTGAGCAGAGGCTGGCCAGTAATTGGATCGACAAATACCACGGCGAGGGTGCGGCGCATATACCAGCGAAGTCCCGCTTCCCTTCTCCGGCGCAGAATTTCCGCTTCGTTGAAAATCCGGTAGGTGCGCCCTTGCGATCGCTCGCAGTTGTATTCGGCGATTTCCTCGACAGCGAGCTTGGCAAGGAGGCTGCGCAGGTTGATGCGGGCATTGCTTTCGGAGAGGCCGACCAGGTTGGCCATGGCGCCGAAGCCTATGGTGATCGTGCGGGAAATTTCGTCATATGGCCCCGCCACTTCCCAAAGGCGCTCATAGACGTGCTGCTCGGCGCGGGTATGGGCGTCGGCGGCGCGCCGCATCTCTCGGATGGCAAAACGGCGTTCTGAGGCTAATTTAATAGGGGGATCTGAGATAGCTCCGGAATCTAATATAGATGGTGGATCTAAAATAGAGTGGGAATGTAAATTATCCTGCGGACCTGATTTAGGCTGGCTCTCTAGGTTAAGACCAGAACCCATATTGATACCCGCATTCGGGTCGTTGTCCCGGTCCCGCGCCGACGCGATAGCCAAATTCTTCGCGGAAGCTAATTCAGGACCGGGTACTGATTTGGCTGGATCGGTTAATTTAACATCAACTCCTAATTTGACAGGGGGAATTAATTCAGTCCCCGGAACTAGATTGATATCCTCCGCCTCCGGTGCGCGAAGCAGGGAATTGAGGGCGCTCTTCAGGTCGTCGTCGGATTCGCGTAGGAATTCGGCGACATCGAAGTTGTCAGGCTGTCGTTTCCGTTTGGGCATCGGCGTGGGTTGCGGGGAGCGGCATGGGCGCACCTGAGATAAAGGCCGTGATCTTTTCGAAGGCCGCCAGATAATCCTGCGCGGCTTTGGCATTGGGGTCGTACTCCAGCAAGGCCTTGCGCGCGCGAAAAGCTTTGTTTACCGCCTGGTCCGTGCGGATGGCCGGCAGAATCGGGATGTGAAACATCTCCGACATTTTGGCTAAGCCTTGTTGCACGAGCACGGTAACAGAAAGGCGCTGGTCGACTTGGCAGGGCATCAACCCAACGGGCCGGATACCTGCTTTAATCAGGTCATTCAGCAGGCGGATCATGTCGTAGGCGGCATTGGCGCCGTTCAGGCTCAGCAGATCCATATTTACCGGAATGACCACATTGCGGGCGTAGACCATGGCGCAGGTCTGGAGCAGGTTGATGGACGGGGAAACATCAATGACCACGGCATCATACTGGGCCTCGTACGGTTCCAACATGATTTTCAGGGCCAGTTCGCGCACCACGGCGCCCGCCAGGGCGGATTCGGCCTGCACCGTATCCTTATTTCCGCAGAGCACGTGCAGATTCTTGCCCGCAGCAATCGCGCACTCGTCCAGATGGAACTTGTTTACCAGGAAATGGCTGAAGTAGTGCTTGGGCTTCAGATTCAGCATGACGCCCACCGAGCCCTGACTATCGGTATCGACCAGCAGGGTGCGAAGGTTGCGCGTGTTGGCCAAATACCACGCGTAATTGACGGCCGCGGTGGTTTTACCCACACCGCCGCGCTGATTAGCGACTACCAGTCGTATCATTTCATTGGGTTTCCAGGCGGGTTTCCAGGCTGAGCTGCCGGCGAATCCGTTCGATGTCTTCCGCCGTCCAGAGCCTGTAGTTGTTTTCGGCGCTGCGGAGAGGTTCGGCGATGCGTTCCTGTTTCAGCCAGCGGTACAGCGTATTCAGTGAGACCCCCAGGATTTGCGCAACCTGGCGTGTCTTCAGGTACTGCCGCTGCATTCGAACAGATTGTAGCTATGAGTAGGGTTTGGACGCAACCAGAGAAACTCTACTCACACTATGCGAAAATGTCGCTTAATTTAATACCGGGTATCAATTCGACTGCACCTGCCGTTCGAAGCCATCGAAATCGTTGCTGATGGCCATAGCTAAAGCCAGGAGTCTTTCCAGAGCTTGCTGGGGGGAGGTGAACTCTACGATGATCCGGCCGGGTTCCAGGCGTACGCCAGATGGCAAATATTCGAACTCCTGGTTGAGCACCTCGGTGGGCGCTTCGACCAGCAAGCGCGGTTGCTCGCGGCACTCCTTTTCCAGTTCGGCTAATCTGGCGGCGACCTTCTGGCGGCGGCGCTGTTCGTAGTGGCAGGTATCACTGTGGGCAAGCCGGCGCAAATGGGCAATCAGAACATCGCGATCCGCCAGTCCGTTGGCTCCCACGCGCATGGTGATACAAGGTTCCAGGATCTGCTGAGCGCGGCGGCGGCCAATGCCAAGGAGAGATTCGACAGTGGCGCGATCAACGAAAGGGCGGGGAAGGGCTTCGAGGGTTTGGATTATCTCGGGAATTCGGCCGTACCAGAAGGGTTTGGCGGGCATCGATACTTCATTATGTTAGTGCGCATCTGCGCAAAATGCAAAATTCTGAAAGATAGATAAGTAATATTATCCTTCTTTCATGGATAAAGTGGAGAACATGGACCGAGAATTGATCCAACTCTGGCTGCATGGCCGCAGCAGCCATACCCAACGTGCCTATCGGGCCGATGTCGAGCGCTTTTGCGCGAGCGTGGGCAAGCCACTGGCCGATGTCACCCTTCTGGATCTTCAGCAGTTCGCGAATTCGCTGATCGATCTGGCGCCCGCGAGCCGCTACCGGACCCTATCAGCGGTGAAATCGCTGCTGTCCTTCGGACATCGGACGGGGTACTTGGCATTAGATGTGGGCCGGGCGCTGCGCTTGCCGGGTGTGCGGAACCGGCTGAACGAGCGCATCCTTTCCGAAGCCGATTTGCACCGCATGCTCAACCTGGAGCCGGACCGGCGGAATCGGGCGCTTCTCACGCTGCTTTATGCTTCCGGCGTCCGGGTAGGGGAACTGTGCGGGCTTTCCTGGCGGGACCTGCAGGCGAACGGGGAAGGCGGCCAGATCACCGTCTGGGGGAAGGGAAGTGTGACCCGGTCCGTGCAGCTCCCGCCGGCGGTGTGGAAACTGGTGGAGGCGCTGCGACCCGGCGATGCCGGAGCGGACGATCCGGTGTTTGTGTCGCGCAAGAAACGGGGCAGGGGACGGCTGCAACCGTTGGCAGTGCTGCGGATCGTGCGGGCTGCCGCCCGCAGGGCCAGCATTGCGCTGCCGGTTTCGCCCCACTGGCTGCGGCACGCGCACGCATCCCACGCCCTCGACCGCGGCGCGCCGATTCACCTCGTGCAAGCCACGCTGGGACACGCCAATATCAACACGACGGGGCGGTATTTGCACGCCCGGCCGAAGGAGAGCTCGAGCGGGTTTTTGGGGTTGTAATGTGTGCTGCCGTTCTTATTCATTTCAGGCGGCCAGCTCGTCATCAATCGCTCGGCTTGCTCTGGCAGGAACCCGTCAGTCGTCGCAGAATATGAGTGCTCTGCAAAGTGGAGAGTAAGGCGAGCGCCTTGCCGGCGGATAGTGGCTGCCAGACTCTGTCACTGTAACGGGTTTGATCCACCCTAGCAGCTCCTTGTGAATGGCGTTGAAGTCATGATATCGGGAACCCATCACCTCAATGGGATCGCCGTATTCATCCGACATGCAGCTTGTGCCTGCCACGGTGTAGGCGGCTTGGCAATCAAAGTAATTAGCGTGATACAGACCAAGGTTATGCCCCAGTTCGTGAGCCAAGATCAGTGGCGCTACAGTACCATCGCCATACAGGGTAGATATTCGGACCACCGATGTCAGCCGAATCCCACGGAATCGGCGACTGACTGCAACCGGTTCCAGCGAGGGCGAATCGTCTGGTACGCTGACAAATCGATACCCGCCGTACCAGCCGCCAAACGCGCGGCCGCTAGTAGGCCGGAACGGAATCGTCAGCGTATCTCAGTAGCAGCACCGCCACCTTGTATATCCACCTTCGCTGTTGCCGCACCCGGTTGCGGGACGGCAGGCGAAGGGCGCCTTTGAGGCGCCGCGTTGCAAACACTGGAGGCAGATAGTAGCGCCACGGCCAAATATCGGATGACCTTTTTCGTAACGGTAGACACTTTGAAGCCGTCAGTTACTCGAAGACACCTCATTTTGAGATTTTGAGCCACTCGTGGGGCTTGGATCGGTGTAGTAGCCCCTGCGTGCTTTCACGAGCGCTCCGGGATACAGCTTCAGGGCTTCCGGAGTGAGCCGGACCTCCAGCGCGTGATATTGGCGCTGGAGAGTGGGTTCTGCATAGAACCCGAGTAAGTATCGCATCCGAATGCGATCCATCAGCTCGGGGAGCGCCTTGTCAAACTCGTCCCCCGGAACGGCGTCGCCTCCCGTAGCCTCTACTGCCGCGAGAAGCGACTCGCCGCTGCGAGATCCGCCAATCTCGCGTTCAATCCGCGGAATGCCCCAACCCCCCCCCAACGCCGATCCTGCGTGCTCTTGTCCCGAGGACCACAACTACTTCGTTCAGAGTGACATCGGATTCCAGCAGTTCCGTAATGAGCGCATCGACCGCAATTCCAGATTTGCGTTCAATATCGTCCGTGATCGCTACGAGAGCACGCCGCCGGCCTGGGTCCTTTCGTCTCGGAAAGAGCGTGGTGCCCGCGGCTACAGCATCGTAGAGATGATCGTAGCCTACGCGGTAGGAGTCGCCCCAGGTTAGCGCGTGTCTTACCCTCTCCAGGTCGCCCGTCAGGGGCACATCTATCTGCGCCGCAGAGTCCGTCCTTATCATTGCCGCCCTATCACCGGGGCGTAAAGCCTCACCCGCGGCACGCAGGCCCCTCCTGAAGGCGTTGATATCCTTTGCCGGCCCAAATCCGCTGCGACCGTAAATCAGAAAGACCACATCCAGTGGGCTCGTTTCGAAGTGAAACTCCCGGATCTCCCGCTGCCGGCCGTCATCGTAGACTTCGAAATCCTTGGGGCCGAGAAGGTCCAGAATCCGGCCTGTGGTCTTCTCTACGACCTGAACATCCACCATGACCAACTGAACCGTGGACGAAAACCGGGGCGGTTCCTGAGAACACAATGACCCCGCCAGGAGGAGCAGCAAGGCGATAATTCTCATTTATCGCCACCCTTACATGCCACTATCGCTTTCGTCAAGATATATCCGTCCATGTTCAAAAATGAAACCGCGCCGCCGGTCGGGTCAGTGGCAGCGCGCAGTTCGTTCGCCGCGAATTCTATATCCGGGTAGGGAGGGCGCCTGGGTGGGCCGCTATACGGGGAATGATTAGCCGGGTAGGGATCCCGAATGAGGAATGCCCGAATCGTCACATCCTTCGTTCGCGATGCCCGAGCCAACTCCTCCGGCGAGTGAGTGGAGCCTCGGTCCGCATCGTTTGTAATCAGTATAATGGACCTTCTCCGGCCGTCTACTGTAATTGGCAGCCCCTCGACAGCGCTCCAGGCGGCATCATAAAGGAGTCGCTTGCCAGTGCTTACGATAGCGGTGTGTACCACGTTACGAAATGTCCGCTCAATCACTGCGCGATCGCTCGTTAACCCTGAATGCCATTTGACTCTCGAGCCCGTAGTGATCACGGCCACCCTATCGCCAACACTTAACTCAAGCGCTGCCAAGTGCGCCCCTGCGGCAATGAACCTGTCTGGATCGGCCATGCTCGGGCTGGTATCAAGCACAAGAACAAGATCGAACGGCGTGTCCGCCCCAGCGGCCCATATTGCCCGGGGCGCCAGACTGACGCCTGCGAGAGTCACCAAACCTGCGAGAGCTTTTCGCACAAGCTTCCCGACGCAGTGCAGACAGCGGGTTTCGAACCATTAGCCACCACGGCGAGGTGGGGACGGCCGCCCTCACCTCGCTCGTGCATTCAGCCCATCAGCGCTGTCAGAGTGCTAGTTTAGCTTTTGGGAGCCGGACCGGCTCGAAGGCTGAACGTCTGTGATCTGTACCCCGCCGGGAACCGAGAACAGTGCCGGGTCTACAGACGCCCCACTCACTATATTGGTGAACAGTTCTGTGTGTTCTCCGTTGAGGAGATCAGTCGATTTGGTTTCGACGGCGAGTGCCAAGCTCCCCGAGTACCAGACTTCGGAGGTCTCCGTAATGGGACCCAGATTCCCGATGGCGCCCGGCGGCAGAGTGACAACAGATTGAACACCCTTAACGGGAACGCCGGAAATAACCTGAGTACCCAAGTCTTGATGAGGCGGCCGGCCGGCGACGGTGCTCATGGAAGGAGTAGCGGAGACCGGGTGCGGCGCAGTGAATCGTCGTGCGGCATTCGAACTGAGGTCGATAACGACCGTTGTCCCGGTTGTAGGATCCTGGAGTGTTACGAGTTGGCCCCGTTCAATGCGTGTCCGGCCCTGAGCGTCACGGTAGAACTGCCCTGTTACCGTTTTCGTGACTGAGTTTCCGTTAGCGAGGGTACGGACAAACGTGTCTTCCACCGTAGCTGTCAGCGGTGGCACAGTGGGAGTCTTACTTTGAGCCATTGCGGCGAGAGCACTAAGGCAAAGTGTCCTTGAAAGTTTAAGCATTAACATAGGCATCTCCTTAATACACTGTGTACTCAACGGTTAGTCCTACCAGATTCCAGTCATACCAGAACTCGCCATTCGTGACATTTATTGCCACGAATCCCAGACCGGATACGTCGACGTATGGATAATACTCTGACGGATCGGTATAACCGGAAACGTAGCCGGGACGGTAACCGTTGTCAAAGATCTCCCACTGATCCAGATACGGCTGGAATATAAGCCGTGTTCCCCCCATAGACGGGCCAAAGTCCCAGTAGTCGCTGTACATCACACAGAAGCCCGTGTTATCGAGCACACCATCCAAGTAGACATAGCCAAGCGCTTGGTAATCAATGGCGTATGATATCGGATCAAGATAATCGATGCTGAGGATTGACGTCGAGCCCGAAGTTTTAAGGTCGCAGGTAGCTGCCGAAGCCGGATATACCGTGAAGGTGAGCGGGTTAGGTGTGGCCGCCACGCCTGCCACGGTCCATGTCTCGTTCCAGGTGCCAACATCGTTGCTGGCCATGTAACCGTTGAGCGAGAAACCGCCGCTTGCGTCCGTATAGCCTTCCGCGTAGCCATTTACCTCAACCTGGCTGTTCGCGGCGCCGCCCGTAATTGAAACTGTCCATGTATCTCCCACATAGAACACCGTGCTTCCGCCGCGTGTTGTGTTGACTATGGAGACACTGGGGGTCTGAGCGATTCCGGGTTTTGGAGATAGCCCGATAATCATGCACACCAATAACAGCAGCATGATGGACTTGATCATCCGGTAAATCCCCGTGGTGTTATTGCTCTGCTCGCCCGCACGAAAGAGCAGATTTGGTGCAGAAGGAACGATTGTGCCGATAAAGTCAAGCTCTTTCTGTAAATTCATTCTTCCCGCGTAATCGAGCCACTGTTTTCCATCCGTAAGTAGATCTTTTCGGTCTCCCATTCTTCGCTAATTTCCAT
>Ga0209061_1000431_pt1 | contig 109245 bp, 104 predicted proteins | sample Coa_R1_10_FD_187157 | JGI IMG/M metagenome (GOLD analysis project Ga0209061, IMG submission 187157) | Surface soil microbial communities from Centralia Pennsylvania, which are recovering from an underground coalmine fire - Coalmine... | ecosystem: Environmental > Terrestrial > Soil >... | reverse complement strand
TTCCGCGTCTCACCCGCCAGATCACCCACCAAAGCCACACAAACCAGGCGTGTCGCGCCAGCCACCAGCCCGCTGACCGTCAGATGCCAGCCCAGCCCCGCCGACTCTCAAAAGTGCGAAACTCCAGAGTAAAACCGGGGAATGAATATTGCATCTGGGCCTGCCAGCGGCAGATCGCCCACTGATCTTCCGGCAGATCGCCCACACGATGACCGGCAGATCGCTCACAGCACGCGTCCGGGACGGTGATCGGCATCGAGGTCAAGGCCGCGGAGACGGTCCGGGGCGAGGACTTCCGCGGCCTGCGTCACCTGGCGAACCGGCTTGGCGACCGCTTCCGGGCCGGGATCGTGCTTTATGCCGGTGAGCAGCAGCTTTCCTTCGGCGACCGGCTGACCGCTCTCCCCGTGGCCGCCTTGTGGGTGCTCGACAGCTCAGCTTCCGGGAGGCGGTGCGGAGCCGCGGCGGGCGCGGGCGCGCCGCTTGCCCTCGTGCATCGCCTGCACCCTGGCGACCGGTATCGCCCGGCCCTCCGCCACCAGGTCGGGGCTCAGCGGCTGGCGCCGGGCCATCTGCTCCGCCCAGAAGCCGGCCGCGGGACCGCCGCCGGCGAGCAGGCCGGGGACGGTGCGCACGGTGAAGTCGCCGGGCGCGACGGCGCCGAGATCCTCCCAGCGCACCGGGAACGACACCGGCACCCCCGGCCGGGCCCGCGGGCTGTACGCCGCCGCCACGGTCGCGCCGAACGCCCGCGTCGAGTCGAGGAAGACCTTCCCCTGCCGCTCGGTCCTGATGAACGCCGTGGTGGCCAGCGCCGGGTCCAGCCGCTCCGCCCGCGCGGCGATGGCCCTGGTCGCCGCGGCGGCGTCGGCGGCGCTCGCCTGCACCGGGACGTAGACGTGCAGGCCCTTCGCCCCGCTGGTCTTGACCGCGCCGTGCAGGCCCGCCCCGGCCAGCACCTCCCGGACCAGCAGCGCGGCCGCCCCCGCCCGCCCGAAGCCGCCCTCGGACGGCGGGTCGATGTCCAGCACCAGGTGCGTCGGCCGGTCCATGCGGCCTGCCAGGAACAGCGTCGGGTGGTACTCGACCGCCCGCTGGTTGGCCAGCCACAGCAAGGTCCGCCGGTCGTCGCACACCGCGTAGCGGACCTCCCGCCGCGAGGATTCGGCCCACAGCGTCACCGTGCGCAGCCACGGCGGCGCGTAATCGGGCACGTTCTTCTGCATGAACGGCTGCTGGCCCCCGCGCACCCGGATCACCGACAGCGGCCTGCCCCGCAGCTCGCCGATGATCGCGCCTGACACGGCGTCCAGGTAATCGACCAGGTCCCGCTTGGCCGCGCCGGCCCCGTCGAACAGCGGCTCGTCCAGGTGGGTCAGCGCGATGCCCTCGCGCTCCGCCGCGGTCATGGCTTCCGTATACCCGCTACCGGACCCAACGCCACGGCGCGCCCGACGGCCCGGCAACGCCGGCCGGTCGGGCACGCCACGATCCGCCCGCCGGGTTTATCGTTGGGCCGGACGGACGTGGAAGGAGCCGGGCAAATGGCGTTCAGCGGCTGGCCCGAGGAGGCGCTGGATTTCTACGACGGGCTCGCGGCCGACAACTCCAGGTCGTACTGGACGCGGCACAAGGCCGTCTACGAGCGGGCGGTGCTGCGCCCGATGACCGAGCTGGCCGAGGAGCTTGCCGCCGAGTTCGGCGAGCCGAAGATCTTCCGGCCCTACCGGGACCTCAGGTTCAGCCGGGACAAGTCGCCGTATCAGACCCACATCGCGGCCGCGGTCGGCGACACCTGCTACGTTCAGCTGTCCGCCGCCGGGCTGGCGGCCGGCGCTGGCATGTGGCAGATGGACCGGGAGCAGCTCGCCCGCTACCGCGCCGCGGTGGCCGACGGCGGCCCGGGCGCCGAGCTCGAGCAGGTCATCGCCGACCTGGAGAAGGCGGACATCACCATCCACGGGCACGGCGTGCTCAAGTCCGCGCCCCGCGGCTACCCCGCCGACCACCCGCGGGTCGCGCTGCTCAGGTACAAGGGCCTGACCGCCTGGAAGCAGTGGCCCGTCGAGCCCTGGCTGGAGACCGCGGCCGCGAAGGACCACGTCGTCTGGTTCTTCCGAACGACGGCGCCGCTGCGGTCCTGGCTCACCGCTCATGTCGGCGGATGACCGCGCTCGCGCCGGCCGTCGTATCCGGCTCGCCTGGACCGCGCTACCGGCCGGGCGTACCCTGGCTGGGCAGTACGCCACGTCAGCGAGGTGCCTGCAGTGAGCGAACCTGACGATTCCCTCCGGGTTTCCGACGCCGAATGCGACGCGGTGCTGCGTGCCCTCGGCGAGCATGCCGCGGAGGGCAGGCTCACCCTGGACGAGCTCGAGGACCGCGCCGGCCGGGCGTTGTCCGCCAAGACGCGCGGCGACCTCGCCGCGCTGACCAGCGACCTCCCCCGCGAGGCCGGGCAGGCCCCGGCCGCGGCCGGGACGAAAAAGCCGGTGCGCTGGCTGGTGGCGATCATGGGCGGGTCGCACCGGCGCGGCAGGTTCCGCGCGGTCGGCAGCATCAACGCCGTCGCGATCATGGGCGGCGACGAGATCGACCTGCGCGACGCCGAGATCACCGGCGGCGAGCTCACCATCAACCTGTTCACGCTGATGGGCGGCGCCAACATCTACGTGCCCGACTCGGTGGAGCTGGAGGTGGGCGGCTTCTCGCTGATGGGCGGCAACGACGAGGCCGGCTCGCGGCGCCCGCCGCGGCCCGGCGCGCCGGTGATCCGGGTCCGCAGCTACAGCGTGATGGGCGGCGTCACCATCTACCGGCTCCCGCCGCAGGCCCGCGGCGTGGGCCTGTCCCAGGCCCGCCGCCTCGCCAGGGCCGCCGAACGCGGCCTGCTCCCGGCGCCGGACTGACCGCGTCTCAGCGCGCCGCCCCCGCGGCCCCAAGCCCGCTCACGGCAAGCTCCCGCGCCCCCGCGCCGGCGATGCATATCCCATGATGGGAAGTTTGACGGGGAAAAGCATCATCCGGGGCTCGAAGCCCGCTTATGCCAGTTTTTGCCTCCGGTGCGACAATTGATTCCCAGTCGCCGTCGCGGTCGTCCAGGGAGTCGCCGGGACAAAGGCCGGCGGACTCATCGAGAAGCGCGACCCGGTCGGTGACGAGCGGATTCCAGCCGAGCTCCGCGAGGCTGCACAGCATGCCCTCAGATATCTCGCCCCGGTAGCGCCGACGCCTCATCTTGCCGCCGGGAAGCCAGGCACCCGGCGGCGCCACGGGAACGAGGCTGCCCTCCTCTACGACAGCCAAACCGCCCCACACTATCTGCACGTGGTACCCGGTGCCGATATCGATGTCTGCAAGCCAGATGCGCTCGCCCGCGGGATGGGGGCGAACCTTGACAACCCGCCCCACCACGACTCCCTTTTTTGCTTGCACGCCGGTACGCTACACCTCCCGGCCAGCATTTGTGGGCTGTTCCGGGACGTGGCCGGCCTGGGTCTCCGCGCCTCAGAGCGCTAGACGGCGGTACCCGACGACCACATGCGGTCGAAGGCCATCCTGGCCTGACGGGCGTGCGACGGATCCATCAGCATATCGCTATTCGAATCATTATTCGGCCTGAAGACGCAGCCGAGCCAGGTATCCTCGCTGAGGTAATTCTGGATCTGCGCGTAGAGTATTGGTTCCTCGGCTTGCAGCTTGACGGTGTCAAGCTGGTACAAGGCGGCTCCGGCCAATACCGGAGCCGAGGTAAGCCGGAATGCGCAGCCTTTCCGAACGCGGTCGCCCCTGATCTGCTCGGCAAGCAGCCTTCGGCATTCCGCGACCATCGTATCCCATATACGGTCCCGCGGCAGCAGGAACCGGTAGGATGCACCCTTTTCAAGATTCGCCGCCACAACCGGAAGAAAGCGGCCTGCCGCGAATCCTCCGACGGCATCGATCACCTCGAATCCCAGGTCCAGGCTCAGGATGTCAGCCTTGCGGCAATATCTTTCGATGCGTAGGCACTCATCGTCTTGCAGCAGGCCTTCGCGCGCCGCCATCGGCACCGAGGCGAGTTCCGTGGCGACGACCGCGTCGATCCGGTCCGCCAGCGCCCGGCCGACCCGTGCCACGACGTCGGTATGGCGGCTGCTTCGTGCCTGGATGTTCGCCAGCGCGTGATCGACGTAACGGTACAGGGGACCATAGTCGACCGGGTCGCTGCTGGCCGGCTGGCCGTACACGAGGTAGTCGAGGCTGACGTCGAAGAAGTCGGCGATGGCCAGCAGCTTGCCGAAGCTGGGCGAGGTCTGCTGATGGATGTACTGGGACAGAGCCGCCCCGCTGATGCCCAGCCTGCCCAAGATCTTTTTTCGGTTCCGGTTGTACGGGCCCCGCTCGATCAGGCTCTCCAGCATTTGCCCGAACTTGACTTCCCGGCCCCGCCCGGCACTTTCGCCGTCAGCAATGTCTGCGGACGCCTCTTCGGATGCGACCATCATTAAGCCTTACTTGCACGGTCTACTAGCAAGACTGTACGTGCGCCGGCATGAGACGTCTAGACCACTCGTTGAGCAGGGTACATAAAAAGTACCACCGAACAACGACATAGCCTGGCTGCCGAGAACGAATCTCGGGGACCGGCACACGAACAGGAGGCAGATCGGCAAGCCGCAAGAACACTCCACCAGGCGCGTCCCATCTCATTAGTTACCTGTGCGCACAAAAAGCACGGCCGATGTTTGCCCATCGACCGTGCTCATCACCGAAACCTGAAACCGACTAGAAGGTCCAGTGGTGGCTACCACCCTACACACCCTCCCGCGCGGATCGCAACGTCCGGGGGCATGTACCGTGGCCGGGAGCCTCGCTGGACCGGTGAGGAACCGGCAATGACCCACCTGTTGATCGCGCTCGCCATCGCGTGCGTGGCGTTCTGGCGGCATGCCCTGCGGATCCTGGCGATCGCCGCGGTCTTCCTGATGATCTGCGGCATCGTCCTGGTCATCCAGGACATGCACCACCTCGTCAGGTAGCGGTTCCGGGCCGGCTCCCCGCCGGGGCGCCGGCCCGGCGGCACGGGCACCTCTGAGAGACTGTCGTGTCGGCAGGACAAGGTGCGAGGAGGCGGCATGTCGCTGCGTATGAGCAGGCAGGAGCGGGAGGAGTTCCTCGCCGCGGCGCACGTCGGGGTGCTCAGCGTGGCCTCGGCTGAGCGAGGCGCCCCGCTGACCGTCCCGGTCTGGTACAGCTACCAGCCCGGCGGCACGGTGACCATCAGCACGGGCCGGGATACCCGCAAGGCCAGGGCCATCCGGGCGGCCGGCCGGTTCAGCCTGTGCGCGCAGGACGAGCGGCCCCCGTACAAGTACGTCACCGTCGAGGGCCCGGCCGTCATCGAGGAGATCAGCCGGGACGAGCGGCTCGGCCTGGCGCGCAGGTACCTGGGCACCGCGGGCGGCGACGCCTACATCGCCGCCAACCCGGACGGCAGCCAGGTCGCGATCCGGATGACGCCGGAGCGCTGGTCCACCGCGGACTTCGGGAAGGCCGGCGGCTGACCGTTCCATGGACCTCGGACTGCGCGGCAGCCGCGCGCTGATCACCGGGGGGAGCAGGGGCATCGGCCTGGCCGTTGCCGAGGCGCTGGCCGCCGAGGGAGCGGCGGTCGGGCTCGTGGCCCGTGACCCCGGGGGCCTGGCCGCCGCGGCCGGGCGCCTGAGCGGGCGGGGCGTGCCCGTCGCCACCGCGGCGGCCGACGTCATGGACACGGACATGCTGGGCCGCGCGGTGGACGACATCGCGGCCGCCCTCGGCGGTCTCGATCGCCTGGTGGCCAACGCGGGCGGCACGGTCGGGCGCGGCAACCTCACCAGCGCCGCGGCCGGCGAGTTCACCGCCACCTTCGCGCTCAACGCGGGCCATGCCGCCGAGCTGATCCGGGCCGGCCTGCCGCACCTGCGGGCCGCGGGCGGCGGCGCGGTGGTGATCATCTCGTCGATCACCGGCATGCGCCCGGCGCCGCGCACCGCCTACGCCGCGGCCAAGGCCGCGGAGATCCAGCTCGCCGCGACCGCCGCCCAGGAACTGGCGCCTGACGGCATCCGGGTCAACGCGGTCAGCCCCGGGTCGATCATGTTCCCCGGCGGCTCGTGGCACGTGTTCCAGCGGGAACATCCCGGTGACTTCGCCGCCTTCCTCGCCAGCCAGTTCCCGTTCGGCCGCCTGGGCAGCCCCGAGGAGGTCGCCGACGTGGTCGCCTTCCTGCTGTCCGCGCGGGCGTCGTGGGTCACCGGCGCGAACATCGTCGTCGACGGCGGCCAGCGCTACCCCAGCGCCCGCCGCTTCGACTGAGCGCCCGCCCCCGCCATCAGCCGAACTCCGCTCGCACCCCGACCAGCCGGACCGGCCGCCGGCCGGCGAACCGGCCGAGCGCGGCTGCCGCGGCCCGCTCGATCACCGCGGCCTCCGAGCTGGGGGAGCCGAGCGTCACCCCGTGCGACTCGGTGACGAACGGCGCGTACCGCACCTTCACGATCACGCGCACCGCCTGCCGGGGCTCGGCCGCCAGGTCGGCGGCGAGCAGGCCCGCGATGCGGGCCACCTCGGCCCGCACCCGCGGCCAGTCGGCGATGTCGTGCTGGAACGTCTCCTCCCTGCCGTGCCCGCGGGCCACGTACGGCGAATCGTCCACCTCGGCGTCGCCGATGCCTCGGCCGAGCAGCACCAGCCACGGACCGGTCGTCGGGCCGAACGCCGCGGCCAGCGCGTCCGGGTCGGCCGCCGCGAGCTGCCTGACCGTCCGGATGCCGAGACCGGCGAGCTTGGCCGCCGTCTTGGCGCCGATCCCCCACAGCGCGTCGGTGGGCCGGTCGCCGAGGACCTCGAACCAGTTCGAGCCGGTCAGCCGGAAGACCCCGGCCGGCTTGCCGAACCCGGTGGCGATCTTGGCCTGCAGCTTGTTCTCGCCGATCCCCACCGTGCAGTCCAGCCGCGTCGCCTCCCGGACGCGCGCCGCCAGCGACCGGGCGAAGCCCTCCGGGTCGTCGGTGTCCACGCCGAGGAAGGCCTCGTCCCAGCCGAGCACCTCCACCACCGCGCCGGACGACCGCAGCACGCCCATCACCTCGGCCGAGGCCCGCTCGTAGGCGGCGCGGTCCACCGGGAGGAACACCGCGTCCGGCAGCCTGCGCGCGGCCGTGCGCAGCGGCAGCCCGGAGTGCACGCCGTGCGCGCGGGCCTCGTAGGACGCCGTGCTCACCACGCCGCGCTTGGTCGGGTCACCGTCGCCGCCCACCACGACCGGGCGCCCGCGCAGCTCCGGGTGCCGCAGCACCTCGACCGCCGCGATGAACTGGTCGAGGTCCACGTGCAGCACCCAGCGCGCCACGTCCCACCCCCGCCAGCCAGTCACCGCCACCACGGCAGGCGGCGCTGCTCGGCCACGTGCATGGCGGGCCCGGTGATGCCGCGGGCGTGCGAGCCGAGGTGCTGCAGGTGCTCCTGCACCCACAGCAGGTCCGGGTGCCGCTCACTGCCGACGATCCGGACCAGGTCGCCCGCGTCCGCCTGTCCGGCGCCGCCATCCGGGCCGGCGCTGCCGCCGTCCAGGCCGACCAGCGCGGGGACGTGCAGCGGCGCCAGCACCTGCCGCGGGACGGGCCGGCCCACCAGCGCCGCGACCCGCTCGTAGAAGCCGCCGAGGTCCGCCGCCGCCTCGGTCAGCAGGTCGCGCGCATAGGCCGCCCCGCCGTGCCCGCCGTGCCCGCCGTGCCCGCCGTGCCCGGCGTCCCCGGGTGCCCGCTGGCCGGCCACCGAGTACGCGGTCAGCCGCAGCCGCATGGTGGCCATCACCAGCGTCCACAGCTCCTCCTTGGACAGCCGCTTGGCCCCCTGCTCGGCGAGGAAGCCGCGCAGCGCCTCGTCGAGGCGGATGCCGGCGGTGACCGCCGCGGGGCCGGCGTCCGGCGGGACGCGCCGGGAACCCAGCGCCCAGTCCACCGCCTGGGTCAGGTACGCGGCACCGGCCCGGAACGCGTCGGCCAGGTCGTCGCCGACCACCGCGCTGGCCCCGCGCGGCCAGAACAGGAAACCCACGGCCAGGCTCACCGCGCAGCCGAGCGCCACGTCCTCGATGCGCAGCAGGCCCACCCGCCAGCCGGCCGGCACCAGCAGGTTGAACAGCACCACGACCACGACCGTGAACGCCGCCTGCCCGAACGCGAACGGCAGCGTCCCCGGCGCGTAGGCGGCCACGGCGATCGCGACCGGCAGCGCCGCCCACAGCGCCGCCGGGCTGGTGCCGATGCCCAGCAGCAGCAGCGCGCCGGCCGCGAAGCCGGCCACGGTGCCGCCGAGCGCGCGCAGCGCGGTGGCCTCGGTGGCCGCGGCGTTGCTGCGCAGCACCGACAGCGTGCCCAGCACGACCCAGAACCCGTGCTGCACGCCGGACAGGTCGGCCACCAGCACCGCGGCGGCCAGGGCCAGCGACCCGCGCAGGCTGTTCAGGAACCATACCGAACGGACGCTGGCGTGCCTGGTCATGACGCCGGCCGCGCCGGACAGCGCGGCCGCCCGCCGCTCGGCCGTCGTCCCCTCCGCGGGCGCCCCGTACCAGCCGCGCCGCCGCGCGGCGATCGTCTCCGGGTCGGCGCGCCGGGTGGCGATCAGCGTATCCGCGACGATGTTCCGCACCACGAGCGAGATCGCCTGCGCGTGAAAGCCCAGCCCGGCCGCGGCCTCGCGCCGCCGGTCCATCTCGGCCAGGCCGGCCAGCAGCGCGCCGGCCCGGCAATCGGGCGCGCCGGTGCCGGGCTCGGCCAGCAGGCGGCCGGCCTGGCCGAGCAGCCGCGCGGCAGCCGCGAGCAGCTCGCGGTCGCCGGGCGCGGCGCGGTCCAGGTCCGGGTGCCCGTCGGTGGCGTCGGCGGCCAGCGTCGTGCACCACTCCAGCAGCTGGACGACGCTTGCCAGCCCCTGGTCGGCGGTGGCCAGCCCGGTCGGCCGGTACGGCGTGCCGGCGAACGCGTTCATCAGCTCGTGCTTGGCGGCCAGGCTCGCCGCGAGGTCGGCGGCTGTGGCGGTCCCGGCCACGCCGGAGTCGAGGAAGGCGGCCAGCGCGCGCGCCGAGGACGCCGCCGCGGCGCGCAGCCGGTCGCCCGGCGACGGCGGCGACAGCGCCAGCACGGCCGCGGTCGAGACGGCGGAGGCCAGCCACCAGCCGGCCAGCCGGTCGCCGATCATGCTCACCGTGCCCGGCGTGGCGACCGGGAGCACGTAGCCGAGCAGCGCCGCGGTGACGCCGGACGCCGCGTTCGGCCCGGCGACCCCGGCGAAGAAGATCCCGAACGCCACCGGGATCGTCACGATGACCGCCAGCCAGGTGATCCCGTTGACCGCGGTGCCGATGACCAGCCCGGCGCTGCCGGTCAGCGCCAGCCCCAGGTGCGCGACCGCCTTGTCCCGCCTGCTGCCGCCGAACGACGCCATGACCAGGCTCGCGAACCCGCCGAACGCGGCGAACAGCGCCATCTGCAGGTTGCCGATGCCCTCGAAGGTCAGCGCGAACAGGCCGGGGACGACCAGCACCGCGCGCAGCGCCCGCATCGCGGCGGGCGCCGACCGGGGCGGGGGCCACCACGGCGGCCCCGGCCGGCGCGGCGCCGGAGTCGGCCCCGCCGCGTCCGGCGCCCCGCGTTGCCAGGCCGCGGGCACGCGGCGGAGCACCATGCTGAGATCGGGCATTTGTCACAGCCTAGAAGCGTTACCGCCGACCGGGAAGTGGAGGCGGCCGCCGACGGCGCGGCCGCCTCGCGGCTCGTGGTACCCTGAAACGCTGCCAGGCGACTAGCCAGGGCAGGCAGGGACGTGCTGCGCCCTCATGCGGCCGTCCCCGCTCCCGCCACCGGGGATCAACCCCACGGGACCCGTCCGCATCCATGCTAAGGAGTCACGTGCCGCTCGACACCGCCGCCAAGAAGGAGATCCTGGCGGAGTACGCGACCAGTGAGGGTGACACCGGCTCGCCGGAGGTCCAGATCGCGCTGCTGACCAGGCGGATCAGCCACCTGACCGAGCACATGAAGGTGCACAAGCACGACTTCCACAGCCAGCGGGGGCTGCTGCTGCTCGTCGGCCGCCGCCGCAGGCTGCTGAAGTACCTGGCCAAGAAGGACATCAATCGCTACCGTGCGATCAGGGAGCGTCTCGGCATCCGCCGGTGAGCCCCGGCCAGCACAACCAAACAACTACACCGACATCCCGTAGCCCCCGGCCCCGAGCGCCAGGGCCGGTCCTCGGTAGTGGTCCCCGGGCCCGCGCAAGCGCCCGAGGGCTTCGATCGAAGACCGGCCGGCCGCTTCCAGCGGGCGGGCCAGGCCACACGGCACGGCGGCGGGTGGGTGCGGGATCTACCGCAAGGAGGTCTCACCCGTGAAGGGTGTCCGAAGTTCCGAAGCCGTCATCGACAACGGCGAGTTCGGCGCGCACACGATCAGGTTCGAAACCGGCAGGCTGGCCCGCCAGGCGGCCGGCTCGGCGGTGGTGGTTCTCGACGGCGAGACCGTGGTGCTGTCGGCGACCACGGCGTCGAAGCAGCCGAAGGAGGGCCTTGATTTCTTCCCGCTCACCGTGGACGTGGAGGAGCGGATGTACGCGGCGGGCCGGATCCCCGGCTCGTTCTTCCGCCGGGAGGGCCGCCCGTCCGAGGACGCGATCCTCACCTGCCGGCTGATCGACCGCCCGCTGCGGCCGAGCTTCGTCAAGGGGCTGCGCAACGAGATCCAGGTCGTCGCGACCGTGCTCGCGCTGCACCCGCAGCACCTGTACGACGTGGTGGCCATCAACGCCGCGTCGATGTCCACCCAGCTGGCGGGGCTGCCGTTCTCCGGCCCGATCGGCGGGGTGCGGGTGGCGCTGATCAAGGGCCGGTGGGTGGCGTTCCCCGGCCACGACCAGCTCGCGCAGGCGACGTTCGACATGGTGGTCGCGGGCCGGGTCCTGGACGCCGATGAGGGCGGGGACGGCGACGTGGCCATCATGATGGTGGAGGCCGAGTCGACCCCGGAGACGCTCAAGCTGCTCGCCGACGCCGGCAGCGGCGCGGTGGCGCCGACCGAGGAGACGGTCGCCGAGGGGCTCGAGGCCGCCAAGCCGTTCATCAGGGCGCTGTGCGAGGCGCAGCGGCGGCTGGCCGCCGAGGCGGCTCGCGGCGCCGCGCCCGCCGAGTACCCGGTGTTCATCGACTACTCCGAGGACGTGTACGCGGCGGTGGCCGGCGAGGTCTCCGGAGAGCTTGCCCAGGCGCTGACGATCGCGGGCAAGCACGACCGCGAGGCCGAGATGGACCGGATCAAGGCGCTGGCCGCCGAGAAGCTGGCCGAGCAGTTCGAGGGCAGGGAGAAGGAGATCGGCGCCGCCTTCCGCGCGCTGACCAAGAAGCTGGTCCGGGAGCGGATCATCTCCGAGGGCGTCCGCATCGACGGCCGCGGCATCACCGACATCCGGCCGCTGTCCGCCGAGGTCGGCGTGCTGCCCCGGGTGCACGGCTCCGCGCTGTTCGAGCGCGGCGAGACGCAGATCCTCGGCGTGACCACGCTGAACATGCTCCGGATGGAGCAGATGATCGACACGCTCAACCCGGAGCGGTCCAAGCGCTACATGCACAACTACAACATGCCGCCGTACTCGACCGGCGAGACCGGCCGGGTCGGCTCGCCCAAGCGCCGCGAGATCGGGCACGGCGCGCTCGCCGAGCGCGCGCTGATCCCGGTGCTGCCGGGCCGGGAGGAGTTCCCCTACGCGATCCGCCAGGTTTCCGAGGCGATCGGCTCGAACGGATCCACCAGCATGGGCTCGGTCTGCGCCTCCACCATGTCGCTGCTGGACGCGGGCGTGCCGCTGAAGGACATGGTGTCCGGCATCGCGATGGGCCTGATCCACGAGGGCGGCCGGTACGTGACGCTCACCGACATCCTCGGCGCCGAGGACGCCTACGGCGACATGGACTTCAAGGTGGCTGGCACCGAGCGGGTGGTCACCGCGCTGCAGCTTGACACCAAGCTCGACGGCATCCCGGCCTCCGTGCTCGGGGCGGCGCTGAAGCAGGCCCGCGCGGCCAGGCTCGCCATCCTGGACGTGATGCGCGGCGCGATCTCCGGGCCGCACGAGATGTCCCCGTACGCGCCGCGGATCATCACGATCAAGGTGCCGGTGGACAAGATCGGCGAGGTCATCGGGCCGAAGGGCAAGATGATCAACTCCATCCAGGACGACACGGGCGCCGAGATCACCATCGAGGACGACGGCACGATCTACGTCGGCGCCACCGACGGGCCGGCCGCGGAGGCGGCGCGGGCCGCGATCAACGCGATCGCCAACCCGCACATGCCCGAGGTGGGGGAGCGGTTCCTCGGCACGGTGGTGAAGACCACCCCGTTCGGCGCGTTCGTCTCGCTGCTGCCGGGCAAGGACGGCCTGCTGCACATCACGCAGATCCGCAAGCTGCACGGCGGCAGGCGGATCGAGAACATCGACGACGTGGTGCACATCGGCGAGAAGATCCAGGTGGAGATCCGCGAGGTGGACGACCGCGGCAAGCTGTCGCTGGTCCCGGTCGAGGTGCTGGAGCGGGAGGCCGCGGGCGAGGACCTCTCCGGGGCCGCCAGGGACCGCGGCGACCATGACCGCGGCGACCGCGGCGGCGACCGCGAGGGCCACGACGGGCATCGCCGCACCCGCCACCGCACCCGCGGCGGGCGCCGCGACTAGATGAGTACCGAACGAACCGGTGGTGTCCGGCGCACCGTGCTGCCCGGCGGGCTCCGGGTGGTGACCGAGCAGCTTCCCGCGGTCCGCTCCGTGGCGCTCGGCATCTGGGTGGGCGTCGGGTCGCGTGACGAGGACGAGGCACACGTCGGCGCCACCCACTACCTCGAGCACCTGCTGTTCAAGGGGACCAGCCGGCGCACTGCGCTGGACATCTCGTCGCAGATGGACGCGGTCGGCGGCGAGATGAACGCGTTCACCGCCAAGGAGTACACCTGCTACTACGCGCGGGTGCTCGACGCGGACCTGCCGCTGGCCACCGACATCCTGTCCGACATGGTGACAAGCTCGCTGATCGCGCAGCAGGACGTCGACGCCGAACGCACCGTGGTGCTCGACGAGATCGCGATGAACGAGGACGACCCGTCCGACACCGTGCACGAGGCGTTCACCGCCAAGCTGTTCGGCGACACGCCGCTGGGCCGGCCCATCCTCGGCACGACCGACTCGGTCAACGCGCTGACCAGGGACCAGATCGATGAGCACTACCGGGCCAGGTACACCCCGGAGCACCTGGTGGTGGCCGCGGCGGGCAACCTCGACCACGACTCGGTGACCAGGCTGGTCGCCGAGTCGTTCGGGCCGGCGCTGGACCGGGTCGCCGAGCCCGCCCCGCCGCGGCTGAACGGCCGCGCGCCCGGCGAGCGGCTCGCCGCCGGCACCGGCGCCCGGCTCGTCTCGCGCGGCATCGAGCAGGCCAACCTCGTGCTCGGCTGCGAGGCGCTGGCCAGGACCGACGAGCGCAGGTTCGCGCTTGGCGTGCTGAACGCGGCGTTCGGCGGCGGCATGTCGTCCCGGCTGTTCCAGGAGGTGCGGGAGAAGCGGGGCCTGGCGTACTCGGTATACAGCTTCACCGCGCAGCACAGCGACACCGGCATGTGGGGAATCTACGTCGGCTGCCTGCCGTCCAAGGCCGACGAGGTGCTTGCCATCTGCGCCGACGAGATCGCCAGGGTGATCGACGGCGGCCTGACCGACGCGGAGCTTGCCCGCGGCAAGGGCCAGGTGCGCGGCTCGATGGTGCTCGGCCTGGAGGATCCGTCGTCGCGGATGAGCCGCCTCGGCAAGGCCGAGCTCGTCTACCCGAGGCTCGAGCCGGTCGAGGAGGTGCTCGCCAAGATCGACTCGGTCACGCACGACGACGTGCGCGCCGTCGCCGCCGAGATCCTCGCCCGGCCCAAGGCGCTGGCCGTCGTCGGCCCCTTCGACGACCCGGACGCCTTCTCCGTCCCCTAGGAGGTCAGCGATGATCAGGGTCGGCGTGCTGGGCGCGAAGGGGCGGATGGGCCGCGAGGTGGTCAGCGCCGTCACCGCGGCCGGCGACCTGGAGGTCGCGGCCGAGGTGGACCAGGGCGACCCGCGCGACCCGCTGGCCGGCTGCGACGTGGTCGTCGACTTCACCCATCCCGGCGCGGTGCTGGAGAACCTGCGCTGGTGCGTCGAGCACGGCCTCAACACGGTCGTGGGCACGTCCGGGTTCGGCGAGGACCGGCTGGACCAGGTGCGCGGCTGGCTGGCCGGGCACCGGCACGTGCGCGTCCTGATCGTGCCGAACTTCTCCGTCGGCGCGGTGCTGATGATGCGCTTCGCCGCGCAGGCGGCGCGCTTCTTCGACTCCGCCGAGGTGATCGAGCTGCACCACGCGGCGAAGGCCGACGCGCCGTCGGGGACGGCGCTGCGCACCGCGGCGCTGATCGGCGCGGCCAGGGCGCAGGCCGGGCTCGGCGCGCCGCCGGACGCCACCGCGACCGCGCTGCCCGGCGCGCGCGGCTCGGTCGTCGACGACGTGCACGTGCACTCGGTGCGGGTCGCGGGGCTGGTGGCGCACCAGGAGGTGCTGTTCGGCGGGCACGGGGAGACGCTGACGATCCGGCACGACTCGCTGGACCGCGCCTCGTTCATGCCGGGCGTGCTGCTCGGCATCCGCCGGGTCGCCGGCCTCCCCCCCGGCCTCACCGTGGGCCTGGAGGGCCTGCTGGGCCTGGGCTGACGGCAGCGGCCGGCCGCGCTGACGTACGGTCGGAGCATGTGCCGAAGCATCAAGACGCTCCGCCCGCCGTTCTCCGAGCGGGTCACCGACGACGACATCCGCGCCGCCGCGCTGCAGTACGTGCGGAAGGTCAGCGGCTTCCGCGCGCCCGCGGCCCGCAACGCCGAGGCGTTCGGGCACGCGGTCGACGCGGTGGCGGCCGCCACGGCGGCCCTGCTCGACCAGCTGCAGGTCCGCGCGCCGGCGCGCCGCTGAGCCCGGGCCGGGACGCTTCGGCCCGGCGTGCCGGGGTAGGAAGCTGGCCATGGGGCCGCTGCGGCTGATCCTCAACCTGCTCTGGCTGGTGCTGTGCGGCTGGTGGCTGGCGATCGCGTACGCGCTGGCCGGCCTCGTCTGCTTCGTGCTGATCATCACGATCCCGTTCGGCATCGCCGCGTTCCGGATCGCCGGGTACGTGCTGTGGCCGTTCGGGCGGCACATCGAGCCGCGCGCCGGTGCCGGGATCGGCTCGCTGGTCGGCAACATCATCTGGATCGTGCTGTTCGGCTGGTGGCTGGCGCTCGGCCACCTGCTCAGCGGCATCTCGCTGTGCCTGACGGTCATCGGCATCCCGCTCGGCCTGGCCAACTTCAAGATCATCCCGATCACGCTGGTGCCGCTCGGCGTGCGGATCGTGCCCGGCAGCGCGTTCTGAGACGAGGGTGCCCGGCTTGGTAGCCTGGGCGCATGCACGGACCGGGTGACGACCAGCCGGCGGCAGGTGCCGGGGAGAGCCGGGTCGAGGTGTACGTGACCACCGACACCTCGGCCGCGCCGCACAAGGCCGGCGAGCCCAGGCTGTACGTGATGTACGACGCCGCGCACCCCGACGGCGACAAGCTGTACTTCACCGAGGCCGAATGGGAGGCGTTCGTCCTCGGCGTCAAGGACGGCGAGTTCGACCTGGACGAGTCCGGAAACCTGCCGGACCTCGGCGAGCCGGGCAGCCGGCGGTAGCCGCGGCCGTCACGGCTTGCTCGGGCCGCCGGGGTTGACCGCGGCCTGCGGCGGCCCGGACACCGAGGACTCCGGCAGCCCGAGAACCGCCGCCATGTCGGAGTCCAGGTGCGGCGCCGCGTCGTACGCCGCGCCCATCACGACCGCCGACCTGGTCCTGCCCGCCGCGGTCAGGCTCACCACCTGGCACCCGCTCGCGCCGTAGCTGAACGCGGCAAGGACCCGGGTGCCGGCGTAGAACGTGCCGGCGTAGTCGAGCCCGAAGTCCGCCGGGCAGCCGATCACCCGGTTGCGCGGCGCCGGGTGCGCGACGGCGTTGCAGAAGTCCCTGAACAGGGCGCGCACCAGCGCCGGCTTGCGCTGCGTGGTGGTGAGGCTGCCGCCCGAGGCCGGCACGACCAGGCGCATCCGGCGGTGCACGGTGACCGCGGTCGCCTGGCTCACCGCGGCGCACCCGGTGGCGGCGGGGGACGCGGAGGCAGCGGCGGCCGGAAGCGGCTGGCCGGTCACCGTCGTGGTCCCGCACCCGGCCAGCGCCGCGCACAGCAGCGCCGCGCACAGCGGCGCCGCCGCGGCGACGCCGGGGACGTGGCGTTGGTACCCCATGCAGTTTTGACGCGCTCCCCGCCCCGCCGGTTCCGCAGCGTCACCACAGCGCGGGCTCCCGGCCGGGGTAGGCGCCCTCCAGGCGGAGCAGCAGTTCCTTGCGGCCGAGGCCGCCGCCGTACCCGGTGAGGCTGCCGTCGCTGCCGATCACCCGGTGGCAGGGCACGATCACCGCGATCGGGTTGGCCGCGTTGGCCGCGCCGACCGCGCGCGCCGCGACCGGCGGCTTGCCGAGCGCCCGGGCGATGTCGCCGTAGCTGGCCGTGCTGCCGTACGGGATCTTGGTCAGCTCCGCCCACACGGCCAGCTGGAACGCGGTGCCGCGCGGCGCCAGCGGCACGCTGAATTCGGTGAGCGCGCCGTCGAAGTAGGCCGCCAGCTGCGCCACGGCCTCGGCGAAGGCCCCGGGGTCCGGCGCGGGCCCGGCCTGCCCCCGCGGCCGGTGACCGCCGCCGTCGAGCATGGACAGCCCGGTGAGGGCGTGCCCGTCGCCGGTCAGCAGCAGCGGGCCGATCGGCGAGCCGACGACCCGGCTGACGAGCGGGCCGTCGGGGTCCGGCGCGACGAACGGGTATGTCATGGAGACTCCTCACGGTTGTCCTCGAGCCATGCCCACAGGTGGTGCACGGCATACGAGCGCCACGGCCGCCAGCCGGCGGCCAGCGCGGCCGCCGCCCTGGCCGCGGCCGCCCGCGCGCCTGGCCGTCCGGCCCCCGCCCGCGCGCCTGGCCGTCCGGCCCCCGCCCGTCCCGCCTCCGGCAGCGCGCCGAGCCGGGCGAGCGCGTCGAGCACCCCGGAGTCGCCGGGCGGGAACGCGTCCGGGTCGGACAGCGCCCGCATCCGGATGCAGGCGGCCGTCCACGGACCGATGCCCGGCATGGCCAGCAGCTGCGCCTCGGCGCGGTCCCGGTCGGCGCCCGGGTGCAGCGACAGCTCGCCGGACGCCAGCGCGGTGGCCAGCGCGGCCAGCGCGGCGGCGCGCGCTCGCGGCATCGGCAGCGCGGCCGGGTCGGCCGCGGCCAGCGTCTCCGCGGTGGGGAAGCAGTGCGTGAGCGGCCCGTCCGGGCGCTCGAGCGGCTTGCCGTACCCGGCCACCAGCCGCCCCCCCAGCCGCCTGGCCGCGGCCACCGACACCTGCTGGCCGAGCACGGCCCGCACCGCGAGCTCGTCGCCGTCGACGTGGCCGGGGCAGCGCCGTCCCGGGCTCGCCGCGGCCAGCGGGCCGAGCACCGGGTCCGCCGCCAGGTACCCGGTGATCGCCGCCGGGTCGGCATCCAGGTCAAGCAGGCGCCGACAGCGCTGCACCGCCGCGGTCAGGTCGCGCAGGTCCTCCAGTTGCAGCTCGCACTCGATGTACCCGCGGTCCCCGGAAGCGGGACCGAGACAGACGATCCCGGTGCCGTGCGGCAGCAGCAGCGTCCGGCGGTACCGGCCCGCCTGCACCGACTCCACCCCGGGTATCGCCCGGGCGGCGAGGAAGCGGAGCATCCGGTCCAGGTCGATCGGCGGCCGGTACGGCAGCCGCACGGTGATGCCCTGCTGCCGCGGCGGGGCGGCCTCCCCGGGCCCCGCCGGCCGAGCCCCCCGCATGCCCGCCGCGGTGCCCGGCCGCCCGTCGCCCGGTCCCCCTGCTCTTGCGCGGCCGGAGGGCTGTGCCCTGCCCCGCGAGCCCACCCCCCGGCCCGCGCGGGCCGCGCGAAGCTGCGTCGGCGTCACCGCGAACACCTCGCGCATCGTCGCGTTGAACTGCCGGATGCTGGAGAAGCCCGCCGCGAACGCGACCTCCGACACCGGCATCGTGGTGGTCTCGGTCAGCACCCGCGCGGTGTGCGCCCGCTGCGCGCGGGCGATGGCGAGCGGGCCGGCGCCCAGCTCGGCGGTCACCAGCCGCCGCACCTGGCGCTGCTCGTAGCCGAGGCGGGCGGCCAGCCCCGCGATGCCGTCCCTGTCCACGACGCCGTCGGCGATCAGCCGCATCGCACGGCCCACCACGTCCGCCCGGAGGTTCCACTCCGGGGAGCCGGGGGAGGCGTCGGGGCGGCACCGCTTGCAGGCGCGGAAGCCGGCCTCCTGCGCCGCGGCGGCGCTGCGGTAGAACCGCATGTGCGCGCGTTTCGGCGTGATCGCCGGGCACGAGGGGCGGCAGTAGACGCCGGTGGACGTGACGGCGATGAAGAACATCCCGTCGAAGCGGGGGTCCTTGCTGGCCGCCGCCTGGTAACGCTGCTCGTCGTCGAGCGCCGCGACGAAGTTGCTCACGCACTCCACAATGCCATCCCGCGGCCGACGCTACTGGCGGAAATCGGACGGGCACCCCGTCGGCGAGAAGCGGAGCCCGGTAGGCTCGGTGCGCGGCCACGCCGAACGGGAGGGGTCATGGACGCCGAAGTCAAGGGCACCACGATGCCGGTGCTCGAGATCACCCTGCAGCCGGGGGAGCATGTGGTCTCCGCGCACGGCGAGCTGTCCTGGATGACCTCGAACATCGAGCTCTCCCAGCACACCAGCGCCGGCGGCCCCGGCGGCCTCATGCAGGGCCTGAAGCGGGTGCTGGGCGGCGGCGGGCTGTTCCTCACCCGCTACGAGGCGGTCTCCGGTCCCGGCATGGTCACGTTCGCCGCCAAGCTGCCCGGCCACATCAAGCCGGTCGACATCGCGCCGGGGCAGGCGTTCTTCGTGCACCGCCACGGCTGGCTGTGCGGCACGCCGGGGATCACGCCGAGCATCGGGCTGCAGCAGACCTTCCGCGGCGGGCTGTGGGGCGGCGACGGCTTCGTGCTGCAGAAGCTCGAGGGCAGCGGCCGTGCCTGGATCGAGCTGTCCGGCGAGCTCGTGCACTACGCGCTCGGCCCGGGCCAGACGCTGATGGTGCACCCGGGGCACGTGGGCCTGTTCGAGGGCAGCGTGCAGTTCGGCATCACCCGGGTGCCCGGCATCGCGAACGTCGCGTTCGGCGGCGACGGCTTCCACCTGGTCGCGCTCACCGGCCCCGGCCAGGTCTGGCTGCAGTCGATGCCGCTGCCGCTGCTCGCGCACGCGCTGCAGCCCTACCTGGCCCAGGCCGCTCCGCAGGCCGCCGAGGCGGGCGCGGTCGGCGGCATCATCGGCGACATCCTCCGCGGCCAGTAGCCAGGCCTCTTGTTGGCCCAAACGGCCTGAGGTGCCTCTTGGCCCGACGGCCTGAGGTGCCGTCGGTACCTCCGGCCGCCACGGCGGCGCCCGCTCGCGGCCCACCCAGGAGGATGGCCGAACCCGATCTTTGTCGCTCCTTGCAATTGGCCTAGTACATAGTGTTACACTACGAACAGTAGCAAAAAATGTTCATTCCGTGCTGTCGGGTGGCGCCCGGCCCGGGCCGCGTGAGCGGGCGGGGCACCGTGGCCGAGGGCTAAAAGCAAGGATCAAGTTCGAGGTGTGCCGTGGCCAGCAACGATCCGGATGACGGCCGAGCAGCCGGCGATGGCGGGGACTCCCCCGCCAGACTCCCGTTCCGCCAGGCCGCCGGCCATCCGGCCCGCCCCGAAGCCCGCGCGGAGGTGCGCGACCGCGAGACGTATTACGCGCAGCTGCGCTTCGCCGTTCACTGCCAGAGCCGGTCCATCCCCGTCCCGCGCGTCCCGCTCGACGACACGGCGCCCGGGACCTGGGACGACGCGGCCGCGCGCTTCGGTGACACCTGGACCTGACCGGCCGAGCTACCTGCGCCAGAAGTCGAACCGGTCGCGGCCGGAGCGGAAACCCGCGGCCTCGGCCACGGCGACCGCCAGCGTGAACTTGTCGCCGACCCGCCATGGCTCGTGCGCGTCGCTGCCGAACGACACGGCCCTTCCCCCCGCGTCCCGCCACCACCCCAGCAGCCGGGCCGACGCCAGCGGGGTCTTGGTGTTCACCTCGAGGACCCGCCCGGTCGCGGCCAGCGCGCGCAGCACGGCCCGGTACTCCGCCTCGAAGGCGGCCTCGTCATACGCGCCCGCCTCGCGCGGCCACATGCGCCTCGGGAAGTCCAGGTGGGCCAGCACCTCGAAGACGTCGCTGCCGTCGATCAGCCGGGCAAGCTCGGCGAAGTACCGGCGCATCACCTCGGCGGCCGGCAGGTGCCGGAACAGGTGGTCGGCAGGCGTCAGCCGCCCGCCGAACGGTATCGCGTGCAGCGAGCCGAGGACCCGGTCGAAGCCGGCCGCGGCCACGGCCGCGGCCGCGCTCGCCCCGAACAGGTGCGGCTCGCCGATCTCGACGCCGGACAGAATCCGCAGGCCGGGGTAGCGTTCCCGGCACTCCTGCACGGCCGCGAGGTAGCCGGCCACCTCCAGCGGCCGCATCCGGTCATAGCGCCGCGGGTCCAGGTTCTCCGCGCCGATCAGGTCCCCGTCCGCCCAGGCGGTGAAGTCCAGGTGGTCGGTGAAAGCCACGGCGGGGACGCCCGCCGCCAGCGCCCGCTCGCAGTTGCGCACCATCGACGCCGTCCCGGGCGCGTCCCAGGACCACTCGGTATGCACGTGGTTGTCGGCGGGGAGCACGCTGCCGGCTCTCATGCCCTCCGTAACCGGCCCGGATGGCGCGGCCTGGCCGAGGTGATCACGTAGACCTCGCCGGGACCGGCGTCCGGCTGCTGCGCGGCGTCAGGCGCGGGAGGCTCCGGTGCGGCCGGCCGGGAGACCGGCGCGGGCTGCGCCGGAGCGCCGTCGCCGGAGTTCTTGGGCTTCTTCGCGGCATCGGCGGTGATCTTGGCGGCCAGCTTCTGCCAGCGCTCCTCCCACTCGGCGACGTCCCCGCCGCAGGCGCGCACGTACGCGACCGCGACCGGCAGCGTGGGCAGCCGCAGCCCGCCCGCCGCCGACACGAGCGTCTTCATCGTGTAGTGCGAGATCTCCGCCATCTCGGTGTAGTCGAGCCCGGCCTTGGCCCGCAGCGCCCGCAGGTCGCGGGCGAACGCCTCGAGGCCGTCCGGCGCGATGCTGGCCGCGGGCTGCGTGGCGCCGAACGGCCGGCCCTCGGGGACGGCCGCCTCCCGCTGCCTGATCACCGGGCCCGGCGGTTCCGGCTGCACCGTGAAGCCGGGGTGCTGCGCCGCCCCCGGGGGCCAGCCGCCGGGCCGGTCCTGGACCGGGACGGGCCCGGGACGGCTCGGCGCCCCGCCCGGGGCGCCGGCCGGCCCGGGGCGGTACTGGAACCCGGCGCCGGGGCCCACCCGCCGCCCGTTCGGCAGCCGGTTCAGCGGCTCGGGCCGCCCGGGCCCCCCGTTCGGGCCACCCCACCGGCGGTCGCCGTGCCACGGGCCGTCGGCCGGGGCAGGGCCGCCCGCCAGGGCGCCGTTGCGGTACGGGGGGCCGGCCGGGTAGCCGGGGCCGCCGCGCGACGGGAAGCGGCCCGGCGGGGGGGACGGGGCAGGCGCCGGGGGGACGCGCGGCCGGCCCGGGTAGGGCGGGTGGGGCGGGTGGGGCGGCGGCTGGCCGGGGGGCATCTCGCCCGGGCGGCGCAGCAGCCGCCCGTAGACGTCGTTCGCGGGCGCCGCCATGTCCCCTCGTCCCGCCCCGCCCATCCGCGCGCCGGGCCAGTCGGCCCCGGCGTAGCTGCCGCTGCCGAGGTACCCGCCGTCCGCCGGGTAGCCGTGGCCGTCCGCCGGGTAGCCGTGGCCGTCCGCCGGGTAGCCGTGGCCGTCCGCCGGGTAGCCGTGGCCGTCTGCCGGGTAGCCGTGGCCGTCCGCCTCCGCGCCTGCGGGCCCGTAACCGTACCCGGCCGGGCCCGCGGCCGGATACCCGTAGCCCTGGTCCCGGGGGACATCCCGGCCGTTGTTGCGGCGGGCGCGCCGCTTCCCGCGCCAGGGCGGGCCGTACCCGTCGCGGCCCGGGCCGGTATCGCCACGTTCCACCAGGTACCTCCTGGACCCGTTCGGGTGCCGGGCCGCGAGGTCGGCGGCCGCCCCTCCCTCACGAGTGTAGGGCGATAGAAATCCGCTGTAGGACCTGGACGGGCAATTGTGGCTGATTGCCCCGATTAGCAACGTATCGGGTGGACGACGGTCCGTACCGCACCGGGCGGCCGGGCGCGGGTGCGAACGCCGCGCGGCGGAGTTACTCTCGTGTGAGAAGCATCCCGCGGAGCGGCCATGATGTCCTGGATCGTGTGGCTGATCGTGGCAGCCGTGCTCGGCTTCGCCGAGCTCCTCACCACGACGTTCGCATTCGGCCTCATCGCGGTCGCGGCGGTGGTCGCAGCCGTCATCGGGGCGTTCCATATCGGACTGCCGTTGCAGCTCGCGGCGTTTGTCGTGGCGGCCGGCGCCGGGCTCGGCTTCGTCCTCCCGATCGCGAGCCGGCACCGCAGGCAGCCGCCGTCGCTGCCCACCGGACCCGCCGCGCTCGTCGGTCGCTCGGCGATCGTGCTCGAGGAGGTCACCGAGCACAGCGGGCGGGTCCGCATCGACGGCGAGGAGTGGTCCTCGCGCGCCTACGACGAGTCGCTGGTGATCCCGGTCGGCACCAAGGTCGACGTCATGCAGATCAAGGGTGCCACCGCCCTCGTCTACCCCCGGGAGTAGCCATGGTCCTGGCTGAGGTCATCATCGCGGCGGTTGTCGCGCTGTTCGTGATCATCACCGTGATGCGGTCGGTGCGGATCGTGCCACAGGCGCGGGCGCGCAACGTGGAACGGTTCGGCCGCTACCGTAAGACGCTGGAGCCCGGGATGAACTTCATCATCCCGTTCATCGACCGGGTGAAACCGCTGATCGACCTGCGCGAGCAGGTCGTCTCGTTCAAGGGCCAGCCGGTGATCACCGAGGACAACCTGGTCGTGCTCATCGACACCGTGCTGTTCTTCCAGGTGACGGACCCGCGCGCCGCAGACTACGAGATCGTCAACTACATCCAGGCCATCGAGCAGCTCACCGCCACGATGCTGCGCAGCGTGATCGGGTCGATGGACCTCGAGCAGACGCTCACCTCGCGCGACAAGATCAACAACATGCTGCGCGGCGTGCTCGACGACGCGTCGGGGAAGTGGGGCATCCGGGTGACCCGGGTGGAGATCAAGGCCATCGACCCGCCGAAGTCGGTCAAGGACGCGATGGAGAAGCAGATGCGCGCCGAACGCGAGAAGCGCGCCGCGATCCTGACCGCCGAGGGCGTCAGGCAGTCCAAGATCCTCACCGCCGAAGGCGAGAAGCAGAGCGCCATCCTGACCGCGGAGGGCGCCAAGCAGGCGGCCATCCTGCGCGCGGAAGGCCAGGCACAGGCCATCGCGGCCGTCTTCCAGGCGGTGCACGACAACGACCCGGACCCCAAGCTGCTCGCCTACCAGTACCTGCAGACGCTGCCGCAGCTGGCGCAGGGGGCGGGCAACACGTTCTGGGTGATCCCCAGCGAGGTGACCTCCGCGCTCAAGGCGGTGGCCAGCGCCTTCGGTGGCGCCGGCGAGGCAGCGCCGGGCGGCGCGGCCCCGGAGACCCGCGGGAGCGCTCCCGGTCGCCAGGCCACGCCGGGCGGTCGTGCCGGCGACTCCGCCGACGACGGCGGCCGCCACCTGCTCCCGCCGGAGTCCCCGGCCCCGGTCATTCCCGGCGTCGGCGCCGCGCCTGCGATCGGAGGCGCCCCGCCGCCCGGGGCGGCAGAGCGAGCGGTGCCGGCAGGCGCGGCCGAGTCGGCCGCCGACGCCATGACCGCGGTGCTTGCCGCCGCGATTCCTGATGCGGGTCTCGCCGACGCGCCCGGCTCCGCCGGCCAGTCGAGTCCGGGTGTGCCCGGCCCCGACGACGGCGGCCGGTTACCTGCCGCGACCGCCGGCCAGGACGCCGGCGCCTCGTCCGCCGACGGCGGCGGGCTCGCGGGCTGGCGGCGCTACGGCAGGACCAGCATGAGGACGCCGCAGATCACCGCGACGATGACGATGATCGCGAGCACCCGCGCGCGATCCCGCCCCTCGCTGCCGCGACGTGGATGCTGCGAGACGGCCTGCTGAGCCGGTCCTGACCTGGCGCCGGGGGACGGTGGGCTCCCGTTTGCCGCCGCGGGCCGCACCTGCGCCGCGGTCCCCGCGGCCGCGTGCAGCGACCACGCCGGGCCGCCCGCCGATGACCCGGATGAGGCCGGGCCGGCGGATCCGGCCGATGTCCCGGGCCAGGACGGCGGGTCGGCACGGGCCGAGGTTCCCGGCGATGGCCGAAACCAGGGCGAGGTCTCCTCGCCCGCCGGGGCGGGCGCCGGCCCGTGCTGCGTCGCCGCCTCATCACGCCCGGCCTCGGCGAGCCCGGCGGAAGCCGTGCCGCGCTGGTCCGGGGTCACCCAGCTGGACCCGTCGGCCACGGTGGGGCTGCCGTCCCCCCACGCACCGTCATGCCCTCCGTGCCGGAGCGGCGTCTCGTTCTCCTCGGCCGGGTGGCGGTCGCCGCTGGCCGGCATGGTGGCCTGGCTGGCGGCGGCGTCGGTTCGCGTGGCGGCCTCGCCGGAACGCTGGCGGCTGCTCCGCAGCGCGGCCCTGATCCGTTCCGGGTCGTAGGCCTCCGGCGGTGCGATGCTGGTCCCCGCCCGGGCGCCGGCGATGGCCGCCGGGCTGCCGCCGGTGGGCCTGACCGGCAGCGCGAACTCGCTGCGCACATCGAAGCCCAGCCGCCGCCACCGCTCCTCCCATTCCGGCACGTCTCCGCCGCAGGCCCGGACGTAGGCGGCGAGGATGGGCAGGCTCGGCAGGCGAGGGCCGTTCTCCGCCTCCTTCAGCACGTCGCTCGGGTAATGCGCCCGGGCCGCGAGCTCCTCATAGCCCAGCGCCGCCGCGTCGCGCAGCGCGCGAAGGTCGGCAAGGAAGCGTGCCTGATCGTCGCCTTCATCGGCCGGCCACATTCCCCGGGGTCGCAACTGGGCACCTTCCCGTTGGATACGCATGGGCTCGGGCACCACCCCCCGCGCCCGCACTACATCACCTGGGATAGGCGGCAGGGTACCGCGCCGGTCGCCGCGATGTCGCTCATACCGTGCATTTCATGCCAGGTGTCTCCAGATCCGGCGCGGCAGCCGGTCAGAGCCGGACGGCCAGCCCGATCGCGAGCGCGATGCCGAACGCCAGCTGCAGCCGGCCCGTCTGCCCCAGCGCCTTGATCAGGGCCGGGCCGGACCCACCCGCGCGGACGGCCCGCAGCGGAGCCGCCGCCAGCGGCAGCGTCACGGCGGTGACCAGGGCCAGCGGCCTGACGAAGGCCAGACCCGCCGCGAAGCCGAACGCAAGCACCAGCGTCAGCAGGTACGCGTCCCGGCTGCGCGCGTCGCCGAGGCGCACCGCGAGCGTGCGCTTGCCCGCCGGCATGTCGGTGCGGATGTCGCGGAGGTTGTTGACGATCAGCAGGGCACAGGCCAGCAGCCCGGCGGGCACCGCGGCGGCAAGCCCCAGCCAGCTGAACGCCGCCATCTGCACGTACGCGGTGCCCGCCACGGCCACCACGCCGAAGAACAGGAACACCGACACCTCGCCGAGCCCGTGATAGCCGTACGGCCGCGGGCCGCCGGTGTAGCACCAGGCCGCGGCGATGCAAGCGGCGCCGGCGGCCACCAGCCACCACGAGGTGACGGCGGCCAGCGCCAGCCCGGCAAGCCCGGCCACCGCGAAGCAGCACAGCGCGGCGGCCAGCACCTGCCGCGGCGCGGCGAGCCCGGCCGCGACCAGCCGGACCGGGCCGACCCGCTGCTGGTCGGAGCCGCGCACGCCGTCGCTGTAGTCGTTGGCATAGTTGACCCCGACCTGCAGCGCGAGCGCGACCACCAGGGCGAGCGCCGCCCGCCACCAGACGAACCTGCCGTAGCCCGCCGCGACCCCCGACCCGATCAGCACCGGCACGACGGCCGCCGGAAGCGTCCTCGGCCGCGTCCCCGCCAGCCACACCCGAGCACCAGCCACCCCCAGATACTAGGGCTCGTCGCGCCTCACCTGACCGCCGCCCGCGGCCCGCGGGGCCGGCCGACCCCGGTCACGTCAGCCGGCGGCCGCGTGTCATACGGGTGAGACCACGGACCAGCCGACGTGAGGAGGATGCCCAGTGGCGCGCATTGAAGGCGTACCGAAGTCCCAGGCCGGCCCGATCGTCAGGCTCGTCTACAGGTTCGGGCCCAGGGCGACGAAGAAGCTGACCGGCCGCGACCCGCAGACCGGCAGCGGGCTCGAGCCGATCGAGATCTGGGCACATCAGCCGAAGATGATGATGGGCATGGGCAGGTTCAACCAGGCGGTCCGCAAGGGCAGAACCGTCGATGAGCGGATCAAGAACCTGGTCGAGCTGAAGGGCGCGCAGATGATCGGCTGCGAGTTCTGCGTGGACCTCGGCTCCCAGGTCTGCCGCAACTCCGGCTTCTCCGACGCAGAGCTCCTCGCCCTGCCGCGCTACCAGTCCAGCGACCTGTTCACCGACCGCGAGAAGGCGGTGCTCGACTACGCGGTCGCGGTGATGCGCACGCCCGTCGAGGTCACCGACGAGCTGTTCGCGCGGGTGCGGTCGTACTTCGACCAGCGCCAGCTTGTGGAGATCACCGCCTTGCTGACGCTGGTGAACCTCGACCGCTTCAACGCCGCGTTCGGGATCGGCTCGGCCGGGTTCAGCCAGGGAATGGTGTGCGTCCCGCCGGACCGCCCGGATCCGGTGCCGGCGTCCGCCCGCGGCACCGGACCCGCGGCCAGGCCCGACGGGACGATGACCGGCTCGTGACCTGCCGGAACGGGCCGCGCTGACCGCCACCCCGCCGAGCCGGCTACCCCGCCGAGTTCACCAGGGACAAGCAGGTCCGGCCCGAGACGTTCGCGGGCTGGCCCGTCACGACAACGAGCGCAGAGATCTGCGGCATCGTCTGGCTCGGCCAGGGGCCAGTCCCGCGTCCGCCACCGCCGGCCGGCGTGCGGAGCCGCCGGCCGGGGAGCAGAGCCCCGCCGAGGCTCCGTTTCCGGGTCAGCCGGCCGCGCCCGGGCTCCGCGGCTTGCCGACGCCGCGCGACCAGGGCCACCGGGCCGATCACCAGCAGCACCCAGTGCACCGCCTCGAACGGGTACAGCGGAGTGAAGAGGCCACCGCCTTGCCAGCGGTCGCGGCGCCGGCCAACTCCACGGCGAGCAGCACGAGCGGCAGCGAGATCCCGGCGGAAGCTCAGCGTCCGCCGCCACCACGGCGGGAGGGACGCCCGTCTTGCGAGCGCGGCGTCACGGTCTGTCATCTCGGGTTCCAGCCTAACGAGCCGCCTGCCCCGCTGCATCGCGCAGATTGCGCATCGTCACCTGCACGTCCTGCGTACCCGCCGCGGCCCCGCGACGCCCGTCGGCGTGGGCGGCAAGCCGATGCCCGCCCGACGACATCCCCGCGCCGATCACCCACGATTGCAGTCATGCGCGGGCCCGTGAGGCAGACACCCAGAGAGGACAAGGCATTTGGCTGATCTCGCCCGTTGGCGCTCCGTCATCGAAGGGCCGTCCTGGCCGTGTGGCTGATGGCCCTTGCTGGCTTCTTCACCGCCGGCCGGCTGGCCGGATCGGCGTACACGAACAGCTACTCGCTGCCGGGCACCGACTCCGCCAAGGCGCTGAGCGTGCTCAAGGCGGACTACCCCGCCCAGGCAGGCGACAGCGACCAGATCGTCGTGCAGGCCAGGCAGGGGACGCTGCGCTCTGCGGCCGCCGAGGCTGCGGTCAGGACCTTGCTCGGCCACCTCGCCCGGTCCGCCGACAGCCTGCTGCCGGACGTCCAGCTTGGCGGAGCGGCGATCGAGAACGTCGCGGCGGCCGGCGGCGATTACACCAGCGCGGTGGTCTGGGGCCAGGCCGAGACCAGCCGGGTTCGGCTTCAGCTCGCGCCCGGACTGAGGGCCTCGATGCCGGCCGTCCGCGACGCGGCGCGCAGTTCGGCGTCGTAAACGACCATCGCACGGGCGTTCAGGCGCAGCGCGGTCGCAAGGTGGATGGCGTCCGCGGAGCGCAGCCGCCCCGGCAGCAACGGGGCCGTCGTCAGGTCGCCGTTCTCGACGTCGACCAGCGCGATCGCCGACAGCACCTGGGAAACCGCCTCGTGCCCGAGGTACGCCGGCCACCGGTTCGCCGCGCAGTGGAGTTCCGTGTGCAGCAGCAGCGAAGCCACCAGCGTGTCGCCGGCCGCGCCGCGCCGCTGGAGATCGCCGGCCAGCGCGGATGACTCCTTCTCCTCTACCAGGAGCTTCATCGCCGCCGAGGTGTCGACGTAGACGATCACCGGTCGCCTCTGATATCCGCGATGATCTCCGCACTGGACACCGGTGCGGTAACGCGCCGGATGCTGCGCAGGTCGACCGGCGGGTCCTTGCGCGGTTCCCGGACCTTTCCCGCGGCCACCAGGCGCTCGTACGGCGTCAGGGAAGGCGGGACGAGCACGGCTGCCACTTCGCCGTGGTTGGTGACCTCGATCGTTTCCCCTGCGCCTACCGCGCGAAGCACTTCGGCGCTGTTGTTGCGCAGTTCCCGATGAGTGATCGTCCGCATGGGCGCCTCCCCGTCCGTAGCAATCGTAGCACAAGGCAGCCGTCGTCTATGGCGGCGACACGCCGGGCGCGTGCTCGGCCCGGCCGCTCAGGCGGGGATGAGCCTGACCGGCTTGGGCCAGGACCACAGCGGCCCGAAATCGACGTACTCGCCGTGGTACTCGGCTTCGTCGGCGGTCCAGATCTCCCGCATGGCCCGGATCCGGTCAGCCAGCAGCGCCATCCGGGTACGCGGATCGGTGCCATGATCGGCCATCTCCGCCCGGTTCCAGCCCGCGCCGACGCCGAAAAGGAAGCGCCCGCAGGAGAGCCGGTCCAGGCTCGCTACCTCCTTCGCCAGCGTGATCGGGTCGCGCTCGGTCACCAGGCACACGCCGGTGCCGAGCTTGATCCTGCTGGTGACCGCCGCTGCCGCGGAAAGCGCCACGAAGGGGTCAAAGGTATCGGCATAACGCCGCGTCGGCCTGCCGTCGGCCCGCGCGCTGCCGACCGGTATGTGCGTGTGCTCAGCGCAAAACAGCGAGTCGAATCCCCGCTCCTCGACGGCACGACCCAGCTCAGGTGGCGTCAGGCCAGCCGACCCGAGCATGAGCACCACCCCGATGTCCATGCCGGGAATGTTACTTCCACCCCGCGCCGATAGCCTGATCGCTGTGCTCCGCCTGCTCGATGCCCGCGCCGGACCAGCTGCCCGCGCCGGACCATACGCCGAGGTGCGGCCCGCCCGCCGCGGCCTGCTTCGGGTGCACGCCGACGTGCCTGAGGCGGCCGCCGGCACCTGCGACGTCACCGGGCTGCGGGTGCTGCTGACCGCGGACCTGCTGGTCCGGGTCGCCGAGCTGGGCGAGCTGCAGGCGGTCACCACCTGGGCGTTCGCCGCCCGCGCGCCGGAGCAGGTGACGGCCCTCGAGCGCGCCGCGGACGCGCTCGGCATCCACCCTCCCGCCGGGCGCTGCGGGCCGGGCGACGCAGCGGCGGCGCCGGGCGGCCCGGTCGATGTCCGCCTCACCGGCGGCGCGGCCGCCGACGACGGCCCGGGCGGGATCGTGGTGCGCGTCGGCGCGGCGCGCCTGCCCCGCGGCGCCGGGCCTGGCACCGTGCCCGACCCGCTCGCGGTCCGGCTCGCGCTGCTGGCGTCGGCATACCACCAGCCGGCCGAGCTCACCGAGGCCGTGCTCGCGCGCGCGCGGCACACGCTCGGGCACTGGCGGGCCCTGGTGGGGCAGTGGGCGGAGTCGCCGTCGCGGCCGATGCCGGCGCCCGTCGCCGCGACCGTCCGGGACGCTTTCGAGACCCTCGACACGGCCGCCGCGCTCAGGCTGCTGCGCGGCCTGGCCGCCGACGACGGCGTGCCCGCCGGCGCCAGGTTCGAGACCTTCGTGTACGCCGATCGCGTCCTCGGCCTGGACCTGCCCCGTGACATCGGGCGGCTCGGCGGCTGAACGCGGGCCCCGGCTGAACGCGGGCCCCGGCTGAACGCGGGCCGACGGCCGCGAGACCCACCGGAGCCGGCCAGCCGGCCCCTTACCCGGGCTCGCCGATGACGGTGTGCAGCCGGACGATAGGCAGGCTGACGCCCACGTCGAGCTCGCCGGCGGCCCCGTCGGCGGCCCAGCCCGCCGACTCCAGGAACCGGCGCAGCGCCTGGTCCGCCTCGAGCACCCAGGCGGACACGGTGCGGAAGCCGTCGTCGGCGGCCGTGTCCGCGGCCGCGTGCAGCAGCCTGCTCCCGTGCCCCTGCCCGGTCTGCCCGGGCGCGACGCGCAGCTCGTAGATCTCGGCGTCGGTGGCCGGCCAGCGGTCGCGGTCGGTGGCGGGCCCCAGCGAGGCGAACCCGGCCACCTCCCCGGCGGCGACCGCGACAAGGACGCGGTGCCTGCTGGTGGGCGGGCTGGCGATCGCGTCCCGCCACCGGCTCCGCCACAGCTCCCGTGCCTGCTCGCCGGTCAGCTCGGCCAGCAGCGGGCCGGGGACGATTCCCGCGTAGCCGCAGCGCCAGCACGCCACCTGGACCCGCGCCACGCCGGCGGCGTCGGCGGCGCGGGCCCGGCGCACGAAGCGCGACGGCCGCCCGCCCGGCGCGCCGCGCGCGCCGGCGCCGGGCCGGGTCACCGCCCGGGGCGGGCCAGCAGGCTGATGTCACGCGCCGCGCCGGCGGACGCCGACGTGGCCAGCGCGGCGTACACCTGCAGCGCGGCGCTGACCGGCCGCTGCCGAGCGGCCGGCCGGTACGACCCGAGCCCGGCGAGCACCCGGTCCCTCCTCGCCGCGAGCTCGCCGTCGGGCACCTCCAGCCGGAGCTCGCGCCGCGGGATGTCGATCACCACCGTGTCGCCGTCGGCGGCCAGCGCGATCACCCCGCCCGCCGCCGCCTCCGGCGCCACGTGGCACACCGACAGGCCCGAGGTGCCGCCGGAGAACCTCCCGTCGGTGATCAGCGCGCACGCCCGGCCGAGGCCCTTGCCCTTGAGGAAGCTGGTCGGGTACAGCATCTCCTGCATGCCGGGCCCGCCGCGCGGGCCCTCGTACCGGATGATCACCACGTCGCCGGCCTTGACCGTGCCGCCGAGGATGCCGGCGACCGCGTCCTCCTGGCTCTCGAACACCACGGCGGGCCCGGAGAACTGCCACAACTCCTCCGGGACTCCCGCGGTCTTGACGATCGCGCCGTCGGGCGCCAGGTTCCCGTACAGCACCGCCAGCCCGCCGTCGGCGGTGTAGGCGTGGGCCACGTCGCGGATGCAGCCGCCCGCCCGGTCGGTGTCTAGGCTGTCCCAGCGGGCCGACTGCGAGTACGGCCGGATGGTGCGCACTCCGCCCGGCGCGGCGTGATACAGCTCCGCCGCCTCGTCGCTGACCGACGCCGAGCCCAGGTCCCACGCGTCGAGGAACTCCCGCAGCGAGCCGCTGTGCACGGTGCGCACGCCGCGGTTGAGCAGCCCGGCCCGGTCGAGCTCGCCGAGGATGGCAGGGATGCCGCCCGCCCGGTGCACGTCCTCCACGTGGTAGGAGCTGCTCGGCGCGACCTTGCACAGGCACGGCACCCGCCGGGACAGCTCGTCGATGTCCTTCAGCCCGAAGCCCACGCCCGCCTCGTGGGCGGCCGCCAGCAGGTGCAGGATCGTGTTGGTCGACCCGCCCATCGCCACGTCGAGCGCCATCGCGTTCTCGAACGCGTCGCGGCTGGCGACCGAGCGCGGCAGCACGGACTCGTCGCCGTCGGCGTAGTACTGCCGGGTGATCTCGGCGATCAGCCGGCCGGCGCGCTCGAACAGCCGCCGCCGGGCGGTGTGCGTGGCCAGCGTGGTGCCGTTGCCGGGCAGGGCCAGGCCGATCGCCTCGGTCAGGCAGTTCATCGAGTTCGCGGTGAACATCCCGGAGCAGGAGCCGCAGGTGGGGCAGGCGGATTCCTCCATCGCCAGCAGCTGCTCGTCGGACACCGAGTCGTCGGCGGCGGCGACCATCGAGTCGATCAGGTCGAGCTTGCGCGCCGGAGAAACCCCGGCTTCCATCGGGCCGCCGGACACGAACACGGTGGGGATGTTCAGCCGCATGGCGGCGATCAGCATGCCCGGGGTGATCTTGTCGCAGTTCGATATGCAGATCATGGCGTCCGCGCAGTGCGCGTTCACCATGTACTCCACCGAGTCGGCGATCAGCTCGCGGCTGGGCAGCGAGTACAGCATGCCGCCGTGGCCCATCGCGATGCCGTCGTCCACCGCGATCGTGTTGAACTCGCGCGGCACCGCCCCGGCGGCGCGGATGGCGTCGGCCACCACCCGGCCGACCTCGCCCAGGTGCACGTGCCCGGGAACGAACTCGGTGAAGCTGTTGGCGACCGCGATGATCGGCTTGCCGATGTCTTCCCTCGCGACGCCGGTGGCGCGCAGCAGGGCTCGGGCGCCCGCCATGTTCCTGCCGTGCGTGACCGTGCGGGACCGAAGCGGCGGCATACCGATCTCCCCTCGAACGTCAGGCCGGGCAACAAGCCTACCGGCACGGCACGGCAGCCGCAGGCGCTAGCGAGCGGCTCCGTGGTCGAGGTGCGGGAACGCCACCTGCGCGGCCTTGGCGATCCGCTCGATCTCGCTGTCGGGCAGCCGCCCGCGGCCGCGCCGGGCGGCGCGGCGCAGGTACTTGCGCAGCCTGGGGCCGCTGAACACGTCGACGTCCCTGATCGTGGCCACGTCCCAGGGGATCTTCGGCCCGTAGATCGCCATCGCCGGGCGGACGGTGACCCGGCTGCCGAGCGCATCGGACAGCAGCTCGGCGGCCTGCTCGGACTCCCAGCGGGCGTGCTCGAGCCGGTCGTCCATGCTGTACGGGCCGTGCCACAGCTGCCTGGCCCGTCGTGTCCGCACCGGCATCCGCTTGTCCCAGGCCTCGGAGTCGATGGCGAACACGCCGGCGGGCCCGATCACCAGGTGGTCGATCTTGTCCGCGCTGCCCGGGATCAGGCTGCCGTGCATGGCGCGGTAGCCGGCCCGGCGCAGCCGGGCAAGCTGCCTGCGGGTATGCCGCTGCGCGGCTGTCATCATGACTTCCGGCCTGCCGCTGAAGACGGTCCGGGACCGGTAGACGGTGTCCGCGATGGCGGCGACGACGGCGAGCGTCAGCCCGAGCCGCCAGGAGACCACGATGGTGAACACCACGCCGACGACGACGGCGATGAGGGCCCGGCGCTGCCACCCTCGCATCCTCGGGTCGGCCGACAGGTGGGCCAGGCTGCCCAGCCGCTGGCCGATGCCGTCCCGGCGCGGCTCGCCGTCGCTCGCGACCGGGGTGACCACCGGTTCGCGCCACGACCCGGAGACCCTCCGGTCATCCGCGTCCGCTGCCGGGCTGTCCGCGCCGTCCGGGCCGTCCGCGGCCCGCGGCGCGGCGTCGCGAGGCTCCTCCGCGACGCCCGCCCATTCCCAGAACGGCACGTCGGCCGCCTCCGCCGCCGACTCTGTGGCGTCCACGCCCGTCCCGGAATGGCCGGAATGGTCGGCGCCCGGCCAGGACGCTTCCTCCCCGGGTGGCCAGGACGGCCGGTCCGCGCCGGGCCAGGCGCCCGATGCAGCGGAGCCGGACCCGGGCAGGCCGGGACCGGGACGACCCGCGGGAGACGCGCCGCGCGACCGGGCGGTGGCATCCGGCGCCGTCACGTTGCCGGCGCCATCCGGCGGCCCCGGCGGCTTGTGGCGTCTCAGCCTCGGCCACGCCATCGGTACACCACCACCTCAGCGTAACTGCCTTAGAACTAGGCGCATCACACCGGCGTCTACAGGATTGTGCCCCTGCGATGCTGCCGATTAACGCCTGCGCGCACTCCAGCCTCTCACCTCAGCCCCGCAGTCGCACCGGACGCGGCGCACGCCGCGGCCCGCGTCGGCCCCGCCTTCCCGGGCGGCGGGTCCGGCGCAGCCGGTGGTCTACGATCAGCGGACATGACCGAGATTCACGAGCTCACCGTGGTCGAGCTGGCCGCGGCCATCCGGGACAGGCAGGTGTCGCCGGTCGCGGTCACCGATCACTACCTGCGCCGGACGCAGGAGCGCAACGAGCAGGTGGGCGCCTTCTTCACCGTGACCGCCGAACTCGCCGCCGAGCAGGCCCGGGCCGCGGAGAAGGCCGTGGCGCAGGCGGCCGACCCGGCGGCGCTGCCGCCGCTGACCGGCGTGCCGATCCCGGTCAAGGACCTGAACATGGTGGCGGGCGTGCGGCAGACCCTCGGCTCGGCCGCGTTCGCGAGCAACGTGCCCGACAGCGACGATCACGTGGTCACCAAGCTGAGGCGGGCCGGCGCGGTCATCACCGGCAAGACCTCCTGCCCGGAGTTCGGGCTGCCCTGTTACACCGAGACCGCGGTCGGGCCGTCGGCGAGGACCCCGTGGGACCTGTCCAGGTCCGCGGGCGGGTCGAGCGGCGGCGCGGCCGCCGCGGTGGCGGCGGGCCTGGCCCCCGCCGCCCAGGGCAGCGACGGCGGCGGGTCGATCCGCATCCCGAGCAGCGTGTGCGGGCTGTTCGGGATCAAGCCGTCCCGCGGCCGGATCTCCGAGGGGCCGCTGGTGCCCGACCTGGTCGGCCTGGGGACCAACGGGCCCATCGCCCGCACCGTGGCCGACGCCGCGCTGCTGCTCGACGTGATGGCGGGCAACTTCCCCGGCGACATGTACACCCAGCCGCCGCTGCCGGCCGGGGAGTCCTTCCTCGGCTACGCGCGCCGCGATCCCGGACGGCTGCGCATCGGCAGGACCCTGCGCAACCCGGTCGAGGGCGCCGAGGTGCACCCGGACTGCGTCGCCGCCTACGAGGACGCCAGCGCGCTGCTGGCCGCACTGGGGCACGAGGTGACCGATGTCAGCATGCCGCTCGGCCCGGATGCGGTGCCGTTCTTCGAGACGCTGTGGTACTCCTACGCCACGCTGGTCCCGCTGGCCCCCGGCCAGGAGGACCTGCTGCGGCCGCTGACGCGCTACCTGCGCGGGCGCGGGCTGGCCACCGGCGCCGCCGAGCTGATCTTCGCCCAGGCTTACCTGCAGGCGGTGACCCGCGGCGCGCTCACGGCGACGGCCGGATACGACGCGATCCTCACCCCGACCCTGGCCATGCCGCCGGCGCCGGTCGGCTGGTTCGAGGAGGTGGACCCGCCGGAGAACTTCGAGCGGCAGAAGCGGTTCACCCCGTTCACCGCCGTCTACAACGTCTCCGGCCAGCCCGCGGTGAGCATCCCGCTGTACTGGACCGCCGCGGGTCTGCCGATCGGGGTGATGCTGGCCGGCCGCATGGGCGAGGAGGGCACGCTGATCTCGCTGTCCGCCCAGCTCGAAGCCGAACGCCCGTGGAAGGACAGGCACCCACCGCTGTGGTGACGGCCCGGCGCCCCAGGCGCCATTAACGGTAGCGATTGGTGCTTCTGTCACGGATTGGCGGCCGTATTCGGCCGCCAATCCCATACAGAAGCACCAAAGCCATACCGATCCTGCGCGGCTTTTCAGCCTTATGCCGGATATATCCGCTTTGTGCCAGCACGCCAGCACGCCAGCACGCCAGCACGGCACCGCGCCAGCACGGCACCGCGCCAGCGCGGCACCGCGCCAGCGCGGCGGCGCGGCGCCGGGCGGGCTTCCCCCGTCCCCGCCCGATGTGCAGCAGCCGATAGGGTGCCAGCGTGGCAGCAGCATCCAAAGTCAGCGCGATCCTGCTGGACGCGGGCGGCGTGCTGCTGTTCCCGGCGCCCGAGCTGGTCCTGCCGCCGCTGCGCGCGGCGGGGCTGTCGCCCGACGTCGCCGCGCTGGAGCGGGCGCACTACCGGGCGATGGCGGCCGGCGACCTGCCGGGCACCCCGGAGCCCGCCAAGGGAACCTGGTGGCGGGAATACCTGGCCGGTTACGTCACCGCCTGCGGCGTGCCCGCCGGGCACGCCGCAGGCGCGCTGGCCGCCGAGATCGCCCGGGCCACCACGGGCCCGGCCTGGCGGCACGTCGGCACCGGGGCGATGGACGGCCTGCGCGCCCTGGCCGCGCTCGGCGTCCCGCTCGGCGTCGTGTCGAACTCCGACGGCACGGTGCAGGCCGAACTCCGCCGCCTGGGCGTCTGCTACGTGCCCGACGGCCGCCTCCCGCCGCGGGCGGCCCCGCCGGCCGTCCCGGTGCGCGTCGTCGTCGACTCCGCGGTGGTGGGCGCGGCCAAGCCGGACCCGGCCATCTTCCGCATCGCGCTCGACGCCCTCGGCGTGCCCGCGGACCGCACCGTGCTGCACGTCGGCGACAGCCTCCGCTACGACGTGGCGGGCGCGCTGGCCGCGGGCATCCAGCCGGTGCACCTGGACCCGCACGGGTGCTGCCCGGCGCCGGACGGCCACCCGCACGTCCGCGCCCTGGCCGACGTGGCCCGCTGGGCGCGATAAACCGCCTCGGCGGTGACCTCCCGGCGCGGCTAGACTACGGCCTCATGCGCTGGTCCACGATGCACATCCCGACGCTGCGCGACGACCCGGCCGACGCCGGGGCGCCCAGCCACCGCCTGCTGCTGCGGGCCGGCTACATCCGCCAGCTCATGGCCGGGCACTACTCGCTGCTCCCGCTCGGCCAGCGGGTCCGGCTGAAGGTGATCGGGATCATCCGCGAGGAGATGAACCGGATCGGGGCGCAGGAGATCCTGATGCCGGTCATGCACCCCGCCGAGCTGTGGCAGCGCAGCGGCCGCTGGGAGCTGATGGGCGAGGAGATGTTCCGGCTCACCGACCGGCGCGGCACCGGCCTGGTCCTCGGCATGACGCACGAGGAGATCGTCTCCACCCTGGCGGCGGAGCTGAGCTCCTACCGGCAGCTGCCGCAGATGTGGTACCAGTTCCAGACCAAGCTGCGCGACGAGCCGCGGCCGAAGGCCGGCCTGATGCGCACCCGCGAGTTCACCATGAAGGACTCCTACAGCTTCGACCTGGGACCGGACCAGCTCGACACGTCGTTCCGGCTGCACCACCAGGCCTACGCCCGGATCTTCCAGCGGTTCGGCGTGCCCGCCGTCCCCGCCGAGGCCTCCAGCGGCACGATGGGCGGCTCGGACTCCACCGAGTTCATCTGCCCGTCGCCGGCCGGCGAGGACCTGGTCGCGGTCTGCCCGAACGGCGATTACGCGGCGAACCTGGAAAAAGCAACCTCCCGCCTGCCGCCGGTGGATGATTCTCCCGAACGAACCGTGGTGCTTCCTGCCCCGGAACCGTTCCCCACCCCGGGGGTGCGCACGATCGAGGACCTCGCCGACCGGTACGGCGCCCCGGCCGAACGCCAGATCAAGACCCTGGTCTACTTCCTCGACGGCCGGCTCACGCTGGTGCTGCTGCGCGGCGACCACGCGCTGCACGAGCAGAAGCTGGTCGACGCCACCGGCGCGGCCTCGATCCGCGCCGCCCAGCCCGCGGAGATCCGCGACGCGCTCGGCGCGCTGCCCGGCAGCCTGGGCGCGGTCGGCGTCATCGGGTACCCGGTCATCGCCGACGAGGCGCTGCGCGGCCGCCGCGGCATGTACACCGGCGCGAACAAGGACGACCACCACCTGCGCGGCGTCGACGTGGAACGCGACATCAACGTCGGCCAGTGGGCGGACCTGCGCGAGGTCACCGCGGGCGAGCCGTGCGTCCGCGACGGCGCCCCGCTGCGGGTGGAGCGCGGCATCGAGGTCGGGCACATCTTCAAGCTCGGCTACAAGTACGCCGACGCCATGGACCTGCACGTGTCCGGGCCGGACGGCAAGCCGGTCCGGCCGATCATGGGCTGCTACGGCATCGGCGTGGAGCGGGCGATGGCCGCGATCGTCGAGGTGCACCACGACGAGAAGGGCATCGCCTGGCCGGCGGCGGTGGCGCCGTTCGAGGTCGTGGTGACGATCGCCCAGCAGGACGACCCCGCGGTCGCCGAGGCGGGCATGGAGGTGTACCAGGCGCTGCTCGACGACGGCGCCGACGTCATCGTGGACGACAGGCCGGTGCGGGCCGGCGTCAAGTTCAGCGACGCCGAGCTGGTCGGCATCCCGTTCCGGGTCACCGTCGGCAAGCGCGGCCTGGCCTCCGGCGCCGCCGAGCTGACCGACCGCGCCACCGCCGCCACCGCCGCCATCCCGCTCGACGAGCTGCCCGGGCGGGTCCGCGAGGCGCTGGCCGCATCGGCCGCCGCCGGACGCTGAGGAGGCTCGCATGGCCGTGAAGTGGCTGCCCAAGCCGCAGCAGCACGATTTCGCCGCCGCCGAGGACTACCTGTCGCTGGTGATGCCGGTCAAGCGCGCCGCCGAGTACCGGCAGAAGCTGGCCGCGGCGGCCGAACAGATCACGCACCGCAAGGCCAAGGACATCCTGCGTGCCAGCGAGCTGCCGCTGCTCGGCCAGGACAACAAGCACGTCGCCGCCGACCTGGCCAAGGCTGCGGCGGGCACGCCGCTGTCGCCGATCCTGCTGGTGCGCGGCACCCGCCGTCACCCGCTGGTCGTCGCCGACGGCTACCACCGGGTCTGCGCCAGCTACTGGATCGACGAGAACACCGACATCCCCTGCGTGCTCATCTAGCGCCCGGTCACATCCCCGCCGCCGACCCGATCACCGCCAGGCCGGCCCACACGGCGACGATCCCGGCGGCGATCAGCCACGCGGCCGGGCTGCCGAGGTTGAGCGTCCAGCCGGCGCCGAAGCGGCTGCCGACCACGAGGGCGGGATCGTCGCGGTTGACGTAGAGCAGGCCGGCCTTCCAGAACCGGTCGTCGTCCCGGTCGGTCCCGGCCGCCGGGGCGAGGCCGCGCACGTTGCCGTTCAGCCGCGACCCGCCCTGGCCCGCCCGCAGGCCGACGGCCGCCAGCAGCAGCACGCCGGCCGCGGCCGGCAGCGCCGGCAGGGCCCGGCCGATACCGGAGAGCCGGTAAACCTGCCAGTCGCGCAGGGCGACCAGCAGCAGGCTGGTGTCGACCAGCGCGGCCAGGGTCAGCAGCGCCCGGGTCATGGCGGCGAGGAAGCGGCGGTAGCGCAGCGCCGATGCCGCGGGGTCGGCCGCCTCGATGTCCGGCCGGGAGCGGTAGACGATCAGCATGAGCCCGCTGCACAAGGCCGTGACGTACAGCTGCCCGGCCACCACCAAGACGCTCACGGCGGACTTGGGCACTCGGTGACCGGACCCGGTGACGACGTGGGCGGGCAGGCCGGGGTAGCGCAGCGCGGCCACGGCGGCGGTCCCCGCGATGACGGCCAGGGCGGGTATCAGCCAGCGCACCGGGAAGCGGGGCGGATCGGTGCGCCAGCCGGTATCGGTGACGACCGTCTGCCGGAGGCCCGCGAACCAGTCGCCCGCGCTCTTGACCGCGGCGATCTTCCGCCGCGCGACCCGGAAGCAGCCGAGGCCCGCGGCCAGCTCCAGCAGCAGGATGATCCTGGACAGCCACCATGACCCGTGGCCCTGCACCGCCACCGCGGCCGCGGTGCAGCAGACGCCGATGACCGCGGTCCGCCGGTAGTAGGCGCGCCGTTCCCGCCGGATAACCGGCGCCCCCGCCCGCTCACGGGGAACGCGGACCCCGAACTGCACCGTCGGCCGGGTCGCCGCGGGCGCCGAGCACATCAGCGCCCCGGCGAGCGGCACGCTGATATCCGCGGCCAGGCTCCCCGCGCTCATGGCGGGCTTCCGCATCCGTGTCCCGCCTCGGCCGCCGCGGCGGGGAAGGCGAAATCCGCCATGGCAGCCTGGCATTCCCGGATGATGTCCGTGGCCGGCATCCCCTTGGCGGCGGCCTCGGCGAGCAGCGTCCGCAGCCGGCCCGTCCAGTCCCGGGCCCAGCGGGGATCCGGCGGCCCGCTGCTCGCGTCGCGGCGCACCACCGCGCCGGACTTCCGGCTCAGCCGCAGCAGGCCTTCCTGGCGCAGCAGGTCGTACCCCTTGTTCACGGTGTGGAAGTTGACGCCCAGGTCGACCGCCAGCTGCCGGGTGGACGGCAGCGCGGAGCCGGCCGGCTGCCAGCCGGCCGCTATCGCCTCCACGATCCGGTCCCTGATCTGCTGGTAGATGGGCACGGGTCCGTCTGGTTCGATGCTGAGCAGCATGACGCCTCCAGGCTCTCACGGCCTGCGCATCTCGGCACTCACTCCCGCCCGGGGCTGATCCAGCGTCGTGGTCATGGCGCTGCTCGCGCTCCCGGGACGTGCGGCGCGGAGCCGCCGCCGCGGCGGCTGGGCTTGGCGCCGGTGATCAGGCGCTCGCGGTCGAACAACTGCGCCACCACGAAGCAGGCGGCGCAGTCGATCGCGAGCAGGCCGCCGGCCAGCGCTGCGGTCAGCCCGAACGTCGGGCTTATCACGTGGAACGACATGAGCGCGGCCAGCGCGACCGGCGGCAGGCTGGCCAGGATGGACAGTTGCTGCGCCACGCGGGTGTCGCTGGCTCTCGCCGAGATCGCCAGCCCGACCCAGATCGCCCAGGCGGCGAGCAGCGGGATGAACACCAGCTCGGCGGGCAGCTGCGGGGCGTGCAGCACGGCGGTGGCCACCGTCGGCGCGGCGCCGAACTGCACGATCGCCACGAAGACGCCGAACATCAGGTAGGCGACGCCGATCGCGGGCATGAAGATCGCCGCGGCCTTGCCGATGAGGAACTCCGCCCGGCCGACCGGCGTGGTCAGCACCGGCTCCAGGGTGCCCTGCTCCCGCTCCCCGACCACGGAGTACGCGCTCAGAATCGCGGGCACGAAGACCGGGATCAGCAGCGGGAGGAACAGCGCCGCGTCCACCCGCCTGTCCAGCGCCGCGCTGGCCGCCGAGGCCCTGACCGCGAGGATGGACGCGGTGGGGCTGATGAGGAAGATGACGGGAAGGACGGCCGCCGTGGTGACGATGAGGCGGTTGCGCCGGAACTCCGCAAGCTCCTTGCGGATGACGGCGCGAATGCGGGCCGCGGCCGTCCCGGTCATCGCGCCCGGTCCTCGGCATCGTCGACCAGCTTGAGGTACACGTCCTCCAGCGTGCGACGCGATTCGGCGATCGACAGCACGTCCGCGCCGGCGGCGACCAGCGCTCGGGTCACCGCGGGCGCCGCCTGCGCCGGATCCGTCACCGTCAGGGCGTAACCGGCCGGCCCGCCGCCTGCCGGGTCGCTGCGCTGCCAGGCCTGCACCGCCGGCAGCCCGGCGAACACCTGATCGGGCCCGGCCAGCGGCGCGGCGGTCGTGACCATCAGCGACCTGCTGAAAAGCGCCCGGCGCAGCTCGTCGGGCCGTCCGACGGTCCGCAGGCTGCTGTTCATGATGGCCACTCGGTCGCACAGCCGCTCCGCCTCGTCCAGCCGGTGCGTGGTGAGGAAGACGGTGACGCCGCGGTCCCGCAGCGCGGCGATCAGGTCAAGCACCTCGTGTGCCGCCGCCGGGTCCAGGCCCGACGTCGGCTCGTCGAGGAACATGACCTCCGGGTCGTTCAGCAGCGACCGCGCCAGCGCGGCCCGCTGGCGCAGGCCCTTGGACAGGCTCCCGGTCAGGTCGTGCGCACGGTCACCGAGGCCGACCGCGGCCAGGGCCTCCTTCATCCGCGCCTGCCGCCGTGGCAGCCCGTACAGCCGCGCGAAGAACTCGAGGTTCTCGGCGACGGTCAGCCGGCGGTACAGGCCGGGGTCTTCCGGCATGATCGAGATGCGCTGGCGGATCTCCGCCGCGCCGGCCGGGCCCAGCGGGATGCCCGCCACCGCGGCCGAGCCCGCCGTCGGCGAGATCAGCGTGCCAAGCACCCGTACCGTGGTCGTCTTGCCCGCCCCGTTCGGGCCCAGGAAGCCGAACACCTCGCCGCGCGCGACGCTGAACGACACGTCGGCGACGGCGGTCCGCTCGCCAAAGACCTTGGTCAGGTGGCTGACCTCGATCGCGGCGGCCGCTGCCGGTGCCTGCCGCCCGGCCTCGCCGCCGGCAGGCACCTGCCTCGGCAGCGCCGCCTCGCTCATCCCTCACCTCTTCTTTCCGGCAGGCAGGGGTGCCCGCGGTTTGTGCCAGTAGTTATAGAATAACCCAACAGCCAGGTCAAATGGGGCTCGGTCCTCGGCATGCGAGCGCGCACCCGGCCTGGCGCTCACGCTCAGACGGGCGTAGCAGGGGCTCCCGAAGCCGAATGGTTCCGCCGCGCACGCCGGAACACTCGCAACGAACGGAGGCAACGGTGTCAGCAACGCTCAGGGTGACGCGGGAAGGCCTCGGCCTGGAGCTGCGCCGCGGTGAATTCGAGGTCGTGGTCGACGGCAAGAGCGTCGGCCCGGTTAGGTACCGTGAGACGGTCGAGACGCCGCTCGAGCCGGGGCGTCATACCCTGCGGATACGGGCCGGCCGGTACTCGAGCCGAGGCCGCTCCTTCGACGCGGCCGACGCCGAGATGGTGAGCTTCCGCTGTCACGGGGCCATGGTCTGGCCGAGATACGTCGCGTCCCTGGTCAAACCGGATCTGGGGATCTCGCTCAAGCGGGAATAGCCGTGCGGACCGATCCCAGGGCGCGCGGCCGGCGTGCTTAGCTGGCCTGGCGGTCGCGGGCCCGGCAGCGCAGCGCGCGCAGCACGTCGTCGCGGCCCTCGGCCAGCAGGCGGCGCAGCGCGGCCGGCGGGTCCGCCGCCGCGATGTAGGCGTCGGTGGCCTCGACCGTCTCCGCGGAGATCGCGCACACCCCGTAGCCCGCGGCGACGAAGTCCTGCGCCATCGCCGACGACCAGTCCCGCCACACCTTCCCCACGACCTCGAAATAGTCGCTGCGGTACGGCTCGACCAGCTCCGGCTGGTCGGGGTCGGCGAAGCCGGACAGGATCGCCCGGAACATGGCGATGGTCTGCTCGCCGCCGACGAGCCGCGCCCAGGCGGCGCGCTTGGCCTCGGCCGTCGGGATCGCGGCGCGGCAGGCCGCGGCGTGCCGCTGGCCCGCGTCGGTGGCGTCCCGGGCCAGCTCCGCGTCGACCTGCTCCGGCCCGGCGGCCCCGCGGCTGACCAGCCGTCCCAGCAGCGCCCAGCGCAGCTCGGTGTCGACCGCGAGCCCGTCCAGCACCACCGAGCCGTCCAGCAGCCCGGCGAGCAGCGCCAGGTCGGCGGCGGAGGTGGCCGCGCCCGCGAAGGCGCGGACGTAGGCGAGCTGCGCGTCGGAGCCGGCCGGCGCCGCGTGCAGCAGGTCCCGCAGCGTGCCCGCCATCAGGTCCAGGCCGGCCTGCCGCCAGCCCGGGTCGGCGAACCGGCGCACCGCCTGGCCCGCCTGCCGCAGCAGGGTCTGCACCACGCTGATGTCGGCCACCGACGCGACGCCGGACATCACCAGCCGGACGTAGTCGCGCGCCGCCATCTCGGCGTCGCGGCACATGTCCCAGGCGGCCGCCCAGCACAGCGCGGCGGGCAGCGAGTCGGTGAACGCGCCGATGCCGCCGCCGAGCAGCGTCGCCAGCGAGTGCTCGTCCAGGCGGATCTTGGCGTAGCTGAGGTCGTCGTCGTTGACCAGGACCAGGTCCGGCCGCGGCTGGCCGGCCAGCTCCGGCACCACCGTGCGCGGGCCCGCGACGTCGGTCTCGACGCGGCGGCGGCGGCGCAGCCCGGCCTCGGTCCGGTCGTACAGGCCGATCGCGATGCGGTGCGACCGCAGCACCGGGTGGCTGGCCGGCGCCTCCTGCTCCACCGCGAACTCGGTGATGGCGCCGTCGGCGCCGACCGCGTACGACGGCCGCAGCGTGTTCACCCCCGCGGTCTGCAGCCACTGCCGGGACCAGGCCGCCAGGTCCCGGCCGGAGGTCTCCTCCAGCGCGGCCAGCAGGTCCGCGAGCGTCGCGTTGCCCCACGCGTGCGCGGCGAAGTACTTCCGCACGCCCTCGACGAAGTTGTCCCGCCCGACGTAGGCGACGAGCTGCTTGAGGACCGACGCGCCCTTGGCGTAGGTGATCCCGTCGAAGTTCACCTCGACCGCGTGGATGTCGGGGATGTCGGCGGCGATCGGGTGGGTGGACGGAAGCTGGTCCTGCCGGTACGCCCACGCCTTGTACTGGTGCGCGAACGTCGTCCACGCCGAGGTCCACCGCGTCGCCTCGGCCTGGGCCAGCGTGCCGGCCCAGGTGGCGAACGACTCGTTCAGCCACAGGTCGTCCCACCAGCGCATCGTGACCAGGTCGCCGAACCACATGTGCGCCATCTCGTGCAGGATCGTCTCGCCGCGCGCCTCCCTGGCGAAGTCCGTCACCCGGGAGCGGAAGATATAGGCCTCGAGGAACGTGACGCAGCCCGCGTTCTCCATCGCGCCCTCCTTGAACTCGGGCACGAAGAGCTGATCGTACTTCCGGAACGGGTACCTCATCCCGAACGTGGCGTGGTAGAAGTCGAAGCCCTGGCGGGTCACCGCCAAGATCTCGTCCGGGTCCAGGTAGGCGGCAAGCGACCGGCGGCAGTACACGCCGAGCGGGATGCCGTCGTGCTCGCCGCGGACCACGTGGTAGGGTCCCGCCGCGACCGCGGTGATGTAGGTCGGCATGACCGGGGTGGGCGGGAAGTGCCAGCGGCGCCCGGCCCCGGGCTGGTCGGTCAGCGAGTCATGTGCCATGTTGGACACCACGAGCCAGTCCGCCGGGGCGGTGACGGTCAGCTCGTAGCTCGCCTTCATGTCCGGCTGGTCGAAGCAGGCGTAGACCCGGTGCGCGTCGAACGTCTCCAGGTCCGAGTACAGGTAGACGCGGCCGTCGGCGGGGTCGGTGAACCGGTGCAGGCCCTCGCCGCTACGGGAGTAGGCGCAGTCGGCCGCCACCCGCAGCACGTTGTCGGCGGCCAGCCCGCTCAGCGCGATCCGGTCGCCGTCGAACGCGTCGGCGCCGACGTCGGTCCCGTTCAGGGTGATCTCGCGGACCGCGGGCGCGGTCAGGTCCACGAAGCTCGCCGCCCCCGGCCTGGCGCAGCCGAACCTGATCACGGTCACCGAGCCGAACGTGTCCTCGCCCCCGGTCAGGTCCAGCTCGACCTGGTAGGAGGCAACGGTGATGAGCGCCGACCGCGCCGCCGCCTCGTCGCGTGTCAGGTTCGATGTCACCGGGTGATCATCCCTTCCTCAAAGTTCGCGGTGGTGCCGCCCTGACCGGCGCCGCCGGGCGCCTGAGCTTCCCCGTTCGACCCTATCTGCCGGCCACGTGGCCGATGGCCGCGCCCGGCGATGCGCGAGTGCGTCGTGGTACGTCCGGCAACAAGTATCGGTATGGGATCGGTGCTTCTGTACGGGGAAAGCGGCCGTTTTCGGCCGCCAAATCGATACCGAAGCACCAAACCCGTACCGTTATCGTGCGGGTGCCCGGCCACGGAGATGCCTGGCGAGCCCGGCCAGCCGCCGGGCGTCCGGCGCCGGGGCGGTGCGGCTGCCGCCGGGCCGCTGGCCACCCGATGCCGGCCGGATCTGGCAGACTTGGCCCGTGCGCGTCTACCTGGGATCGGACCACGCCGGATTCGAGCTGAAGAGCCGCCTCATCCGATGGCTGCCCGGCGCCGGGCATGAGCCGGTGGACTGCGGGCCGCAGGCGTATGTCGAGGACGACGACTACCCGCCGTACGTGATGCGGGCCGCGCACCGGGTGGCCGGCGACCCGGGCAGCCTGGGCATCGTGATCGGCGGCTCGGGCAACGGGGAGCAGATCGCGGCGAACAAGATCCCCGGCATCCGCGCCGCGGTCGCCTGGACCGACGAGACCGCCCGGCTGGCCAGGCAGCACAACGACGCCAACGTGCTCAGCCTCGGCGCGCGGATGTACGGCATCGAGCAGGCGATCCGCTTCGCCGGCATCTTCCTGTCCACCCCGTTCTCCGGTGAGCCGCGGCACGCCAGGCGGCTGGCCGAGATCGCCGAGTACGAGAAGACCGGCGGCCTTCCCGCGCTTCCCGGCGGCTGACCGGCAGCACCTCAGCGGGCGGGCCGGTCCGGTCCGGCGGACCTGCGGCGGACCCGGCGCCGCGGCGTCTCGTCCCGCCTGCCCCGCCCGGGATGCTCTGGCTGCCTTCCGCCATGCTGCCGGTCCTGGCCGCCGTCGGCGGCCCCTCCCGCCGCCGCGTCATCGGCGGCCTGCTCCGCGGCGGCGACGTGTTCCGGGTGCGGCCGGGACACGTCCCTGGCCCGCATGGCCGCGCTCAGCGTCACCTTCATCGTCGGCACGCCATCATCCTGCACCGAAACCAGCGTGACGCATAGCACGGCGCGGATTCTCGCTGGACACCCCGGCCGCCGCACGGCACAGTGGGACGGTGCAGGACGCCGAGGCCATTCCGGAGCAAGGCCCGGCGGCGGGGACGGCCCGGGCGGCGCTGTGGCGGAACCGCAACTTCATGCTGCTGTGGAGCGGGCAGACGGTCAGCGAGGTGGGCTCCGCGGTCACCCAGCTCGCGCTGCCGCTGACCGCCGTGGTGGTGCTCGGGGCGACCACGTTCCAGGTCGGCCTGCTGACCGCGGCGACCTTCGCCGCGTTCGCGCTGATCGCGCTGCCGGCCGGCGCCGTGGTGGACCGGCGGGCCAAGAGGCGCGTCATGGTCTGGTGCGACTCGGCGCGGGTGCTGATCATCGGCTGGGTTCCGCTGGCCGCGGCGCTGGGCGTGCTGGCCATGTGGCAGCTGTACGGCGTGGCGCTGTCCGCGGGCGTGTGCACCGTCTTCTTCGACGTGTCCTACCAGAGCTACCTGCCCGTGGTCGTGTCCAGGGACCAGCTGGTGGACGGCAACGGCAAGCTGAGCGCGACCCAGTCGTTCGCGCAGGTCAGCGGGCCGAGCCTGGGCGGCGGCCTGGTCGGGCTCGTCGGCGCGGCCACGGCGATGACCGCGGACGCGGCCTCCTACCTCGTCTCCGTGGCGTCGCTGCTGGCCATCCGCGCCCCGGAGCAGCCGCCGCCGCGGCAGCGGCGCAGGCTGCGGGCCGAGATCGGCGAGGGCTTGTCGTTCGTGCTGCGGCATCCGATCCTGCGCAAGATCGCGGCCTGCACCGGGACCGCGAACCTGTTCAGCGCGGTGACCACCGCCCTGGAGATCATCTTCCTGGTCCGTGTCCTGCACGTGCGGCCCGCCGGGGTCGGGCTGCTGCTGGCCGCGGCCGGCCTCGGCGGGATAGCCGGGGGGATCGTGTCCGGCCGGCTGGCCCGGCGCATCGGCTCCGCGCGGCTGATCTGGTTCTCGATGCTGGTCCTGGGCCTGCCCGAGTTCCTGGTCCCGCTGGCCGAGCCGGGCTGGCGGGTCGCGGCCTACCCGGTGGGCTTCGCCGCGGGCTCGTTCACCGCCGTGGTCTACAACGTGGCGCAGGTCAGCTACCGGCAGGCGATCTGCCCGCCGCATCTGCTCGGCCGGATGAACGCGGCGATGCGCTGGGTGGTCTGGGGCACGCTGCCGCTCGGCGGGCTGATCGGCGGCGCGCTCGGCACGGTGCTCGGCGTCCGCGCCACGTTGTGGATCGGGGTGGCCGGCAGCTGGGCGGCGGGCTGGTGGGTGTTCTTCTCCCCGCTGCGCCGCATGCGCGACTTCTTACCGCCGCGGCCGCCGCGGCCGCCGGGCGGCCGGCGCGGCCCGGCGCGCACGCGGTCAGCGGCCCGGCGCGCACGCGGTCAGAAGATGACCGGGCACCACGGGGCGGGATCCCAGGACATGGCCGCCGACAGCCGCCGGACGGCACCCGGCCGCATTTCGGCGACCAGCCCCGCCGCGGCGAGCGCGCCGAGCCTGGTGCCGCCCAGGTAGGCGGCGCCGAGTTCCGCGATGCCGAGCGCCAGGTCCGCCGCCGCGGTCGTGGCGCCGCACGTCGCCGCCAGGCCGCGCCCGGCCGCGCCAGGCCCGGGGCCCGGCCCGCTGCCAGGCCCGGAGCCCGGCCCTGGGCCGGCGTCCGCCACCGTCAGCCGCCACCGCCCGGCGTTGGACGGCAGCAGGTCGTCGCGCACCTCGATCACCACGTCGACCGGGCACGAGTACCCGCGCCCGGCCAGCGCCGCGGGCACGTCGGTGATCCGGACCCACAGCCCGTCGGCCACCCGCGGCCGGGCCCGCCGGGGGTCGGCGAGCTGGTACAGCAGCGGGTCGTCGAGAGGGCGGCGCGGGATGCGGAACTCGGTGGTCAGGTCCCGGCTGAGCAGGTCGGCCCACAGCGCGGCGCCGGCGGCGCTGTCGGCGGCGATCAGCTCGCGCACGGTCAGCACGCTGTCGGGCAGGAACGAGTCGTCCCAGCGGTTCTCGGCCGAGTACAGTGCGTAGCCGCGCGGGCCGCCGTGGTCCTCGGCCAGCACGCAGCGCAGCGGGCTCGCGTCCTGCCGTTCCGAGGCGGGATCGTGGGTCTCGCGCTGCCACCACGCCTCGGTGCGCGCGAAGAACCCCGGCCGCTCCAGCAGCACGGCGTCGTAGACCTTGGCCAGCTCGGGCACCGCCGCGGCCGGGTCGGCAAGGCGCAGCCGCAGGCCGTCACCGGTACGAGCGGCAGCCACGAGCGCGCCCTCGCCGCGCCTGAGGCTGAAGCTGGCATGCCAGCTGGCCCGGCCGTAGCCGTACCTGGGATAGATCGGGGCCTCGGACGCCCACAGCACCGCGAGCGGCTCGCCGCGGCCGCGGACATCGGCGAGCTGGCGCCGCATCAGGCTGCTCAGCACGCCGCGCCGCCGGTGCGACGGAAGCACCGCCACCATCGACACCCCGGCGGCGGGCAGCAGTTCACGTCCCGGCACGCTGAGCCGGAAGCTGTAGGCGGCGGCGATGCCGACCGGCACCGCGCCGTCGAAGGCGGCCAGGCTGCGGTCGAACTCGAAGCGCGACAGGAAAAGGCGCCGCTGCGCGGCGGTCAGCGGCGTGCCGCCGAAGGCGTGCGCGTCGACCGCGTCGAAGCTGTCGAGTTCCTCGGGGCCGATCGGCCTGATCGGATAGGGGCCGTCAGATACCGTCATGCAGCCTTCGTACCCCGGCCCGCCCGGGGACGCGACCCGTTTTAGCCTGCCCGGCGCTTTATCGGCTAGTGTGCCCGCATCATGGTGCGCCTGCCGCGGTCAACCGCCACCCCCGGGCCGCCGGAGCCGGGGGGTCGGCTGCGGGCGGGCGCCCGTCGGCTGCTGCGCGGCGCGCATACCCAGCTGACCAGGCAGTTCATCACCAGGAACCGGCGCAGCGCGTTCGCGCTGTCGGTCGCGGCCATCGCCATCTCGGTGGCGGCCGTGCACGTCTCCGAGTGGTGGTTCTCGCCCGGCGTGCTGATCCTGCCCATCCTCGCGGGCGGCCTGCTGCTGTGGCCGCGCGCGCTGTATATCTTCTTCGGCTTCGTCGCGGTCGGCGTGATCTACGACGTGGCGATGGACAGGGCGGGGGCGGGGATCGTCGCCACGATCGCGGTGACCGCCGTCTTCGCCGCCGTCCTCGCCCGGACCAGGGAGAAGCTGGGCACCCGCGGGCTCCGCGGCGACCAGATGCTGATCGAGTTGCGGGACCGCATCCGGGCCCAGGGCACGCTGCCCGATCTCGGCGAGGGCTGGGGCTCGTCGGTGGTGCTCAAGCCGGCCGGCGGATCCTCGTTCGGCGGCGACTTCGTGGTGTCGTCGTGCGACGCCAAGACGCTCGAGGTGGCGCTGGTCGACGTGTCGGGCAAGGGCATCGACGCGGGCACCAGGGCGCTGCTGCTTTCCGGCGCCTTCGGCGGCCTGCTCGGCTCGGTGCCGCGGGAGGACTTCCTGCCCGCGTGCAACGCCTACCTGCGCCGCAGCCAGGCCAGGGAGGGCTTCGTCACCGCCGTTCACCTGTCGCTCGACCTGACGTCGGGCGAGTACGTGATCGCCTCGGCCGGGCACCCGCCGGCCGTCCACTACGACGCGGCCGCGGGCCGCTGGCGGCTGACCCGCGCCCGCGGCGTGGTGCTCGGCGTGCTCCCGGACCTGCGGGCGGTCGCCACCGAGACCGAGCACGGCCTGCTGCAGCGCGGCGACGCGCTGATGCTCTACACCGACGGGCTGGTCGAGTCGCCCGGACGTGACATCGATGCCGGGACAGACCGCCTGCTCGGCGAGGCCGAACGCATGCTGGCCGCCGGCTTCGAGTCGGGCGCCCCGGCCCTGGTCGCGGCCCTCTCCCGGGAGATCGGCGGCTCGGACGACTGCGCCCTGGTCCTCATCTGGCGCGCCTGAAATCGGCGGCGCCGTCCTTTGCTGACACGTATGTCAGGTCTTTTCCTTAGCATAAGTTGTTCGGGTCCGCAAACTTAATTCTGAGCTGCTGGCCAGCGCGAACGCGGTTAGCCACCGCGAAGATACACGACCGGGGGACCGCTTAGCCGACGCGCCCGTCATGTGACGCGCACGTCATTGTTTGCAATTAAAAGTGCGCTACCTGGAAAATGGCTGAGTGGCCGGGGATGTTTGCGGCGCGGGACGGCCGGGCGTGCGGGAGCGCGTCCGGCCGGCTGTCACGCGCGCCGAGGAGGTCATGGCCAGCGCCGCGGGCGAGAACTTCCCCGTCGCGCTGCGCGTGCTGCCGTCACGGTACCGGCGGCACCTGGCCAACCTGTACTGCTTCGCCAGGCTCACCGACGACCTCGGCGACGAGGCCGCGCACGCCGGGAGCGACGATGCAGCGCACGCCGGGACCGACGAGGCCGCGCACGCCGGGACCGACACGGTCACGCTCCGGCTGCGGCTGCTCGACGAGCTCGCCGCCGACGTCGCCCGCATCTACGACGGCGGCACGCCCGCCTCGCCGGTCATGCGGGCCATGGCGGAGACCGTCGCCGAGTGCCAGGTCCCGGCGCAGCCGCTGCTCGACCTGATCGAGGCCAACCGGCAGGACCAGCGGGTCACCAGGTACCGCACCTTCGCCGAGCTCGCCGCCTACTGCCAGCTGTCCGCCAACCCGGTCGGCCGGATCGTGCTGCACATCTTCGGCGCCGCGACGCCGGAGCGGGTCGCGGCCTCCGATAGCATCTGCACGGCGCTGCAGCTTGCCGAACACTGGCAGGACGTGCCGGAGGACCTGCGCAACGGGCGGATCTACCTGCCCGCCGAGGACATGGAGCGGCACGGCTGCACCGAGGCGGACCTGGCCGCGCCGGCCGCGGCGCCGCGGGTCCGCGAGCTGATCCGCGACGAGACCGAACGCGCCGAGGCGCTGCTGGATGCGGGCGCCCCGCTGGTCGGCACGCTGCGCGGGGCGGCCAGGCTCGCGGTCGCCGGCTACGTCGCCGGGGGCCGCGCCGCCCTGGCCGCGATCAGGCGGCAGCGGTACGACGTGCTGGCGGGCACGCCGCGGCCGCGCAAGCCGCGGCTGGCCGCGGCGCTGGCCGCGGCGTACCTGAGGGGAAGGTGACCGGGTGGAGCTGAGCCAGGCGTACCGCGAGTGCGAGCGGATCACCTGGTCGCAGGCGCGGAACTTCGCCTACGGCATCCGGCTGCTGCCGCCGGCCAAGCGGCGCGGGCTCGCCGCCGTGTACGCGCTCGCCCGGCGCATCGACGACATCGGCGACGGGCCGCTGCCCGCGGCGCAGAAGATCGCCGCCCTGGAGGACGCCCGCCGCGCGACCGAGGACCTGGCGGCCCACCCGGATGACCCGGTGCTGGTCGCGCTCGCCGACACCGCGCGGCGGTTCCCCGTCCCGGTGGCGGCCTTCGGCGAGCTGATCGACGGGTGCGCCGCGGACGTGCGCGGCACCAGCTACCAGACGTTCGAGGACCTGCTGCACTACTGCCGCTGCGTGGCGGGCTCGATCGGCCGCCTGTCGCTGGGCATCTTCGGCGCCGGCCGCCGCGGCGCCTGCCGCGGCGGCGAGGACGCCTCCCGGCTCGCGGACTGCCTCGGCGTCGCGCTGCAGCTCACCAACATCCTGCGCGACGTCCGCGAGGACTACCAGCGCGGCCGGGTCTACCTGCCCGCCGAGGACCTGGCGAAGTTCGACGTCGACGCCGCCGTCCTCACCGCCGGGGGCCCGCAGTTCAGCAGGCTCATCGACTTCGAGGCCGAACGCGCCCGCGACTGGTACGCCACCGGCATGCGCCTGCTGCCCATGCTGGACCGGCGCAGCGCCGCCTGCGCCGGCGCCATGGCCGGGATCTACCGCAGGCTGCTGGACCGCATCGCGGCCGAGCCCGCGGCGGTGCTGCGCGGCCGGGTGTCGCTGCCGGCCGGGGAGAAGGCCGCCGTCGCGGTCCGCGCCCTGGCTGGAAGGGCCGGGAGGCTGCCGTGACCAGGACCGTCGCGGTCATCGGCGGCGGGCTGGCCGGCATCACCGCCGCGATCGCGCTCGCCGAGGCCGGCGCGCGGGTCACGCTGCTCGAGGCCCGCCCCAGGCTCGGCGGCGCGACCTGCTCGTTCACCAGGGACGGCCTGGTCGTCGACACCGGCCAGCACGTCTTCCTCGGCTGCTGCACCGCCTACCGTTGCCTGCTGTCGCGGCTCGGCATGACCGCGCACGCCCCGCTGCAGCGCCGCTTCGACGTGACCGTGCTCGCGCCCGGCGGCCGCCGCGCCAGGCTGCGCAGGACCGCGCTGCCCGGCCCGCTGCACATGCTGCCCGCGCTCGCCCGGTACCGCTTTCTCTCCGTGGCCGAACGGGCGGCGGTGTCACGGCCCGCGCTGGCGATGCGGCGCCTTGACCCGGCGGACCCAGCGCTGGACCGGCAGCGCCTCGGCGACTGGCTGGCCGCGCACGGCCAGTCCGAGCGCGCCCGCCGCCTGCTGTGGGACCTGTTCACCGTCTCCGCGCTGAACATCGCCGGCGACGACGCCAGCCTCGCGCTGGCCGCCACCGTGGTCAAGACCGGCCTGCTCGGCCGCAACGACGCCGCCGACATCGGCGTGCCCGCGCTGCCGCTCGGCGAACTGCACGGCGACGCCGCCCACAGGCTGCTGGCCGGGCTCGGCGCCCGGGTCCTGCTGGGCACCAAGGCCGACGGCATCGAGGTCGCCGCGGGCCGTTACCGGATCGGCCCGGCCCGCGGCGGCGCCGCGGTCGCGGCCGACGCGGTGGTGCTTGCCGTGCCGCACGAGGCGGCCGCCCGGCTGCTCCCGCCGGGCGCGCTGCCGCCCGCCACGGTCGCGGCGTGGGCGGGCCTGGGCGCCTCGCCCATCGTCAACGTGCACGTGATCTACGACCGCCCGGTCACCGGCCTGCCGTTCGCCGCGGCCGTCGGCTCCCCGGTGCAGTGGGTCTTCGACCGCACCCGTATCTCCGGGCTGGCCGCGGCCGGCGGCGCGGCGCAGTACCTCGCCGTCTCGCTGTCGGCCGCCGACGAGTTTGCCGAGGTCCCGACCGGGAAGCTCCGCGAGCGGTTCGTGCCCGCGCTGGCGGCGCTGTTCCCCGCGGCCCGCGGCGCCCAGGTCGCGGAGTTCTTCGTCACCCGGGAGCGGCGGGCGACGTTCCGGCAGGCGCCCGGCAGCGGCGCGCTGCGGCCGGAGGCCAGGACCGGGCTGCCCGGCCTGGTGCTGGCCGGGGCGTGGACCGGCACCGGGTGGCCGGACACGATGGAGGGCGCGGTGCGCAGCGGCCTGGCCGCGGCGGCCGAGCTGCGCCGTACGTTCCCTGATTTTACGGATCCGGATAATTCGGACGTGGACGCCTCGATGATTGGGGTATGTCAGTGACTGCTGTGATGCCTGAGGGCGTGGCCCTGGCGCGTGACCTGGTCGGCCCGGCGATGGAGGCCGCGATCGGCCGGCTGACGCCGGACGTCCGCGCGGTGGCGGCCTACCACCTCGGCCTCGCCGACGCCGCGGGCAACCCGACCGGCAACGGCAGCGGCAAGGCGCTGCGGCCCGCGCTGGCCGTGCTGTCGGCCCGCGCCGCCGGCGCGCCCGCGGAGCGCGGCGTGCCCGCGGCCGTCGCGGTGGAGCTGGTGCACAACTTCTCGCTGCTGCACGACGACATCATGGACGGCGACACCGAGCGCCGGCACCGCCCCACCGCCTGGACCGTCTTCGGCGTCGGCCCGGCGATCCTGGCCGGCGACGCGCTGCTCGCCCTGTCCCAGGACATCCTGCTGGAGGACCCCAGCGCGCGCGGCCCGTGGGCCGCCAGGTGCCTGTCCGCGGCGGTGCAGCGGCTGATCAGCGGGCAGGGCGCGGACCTGGCCTTCGAGAAGCGCGACGACGTGACGCTGGCCGAGTGCCTGGACATGGCCGGCGACAAGACCGCGGCGCTGATGGCCTGCGCGTGCAGCATCGGCGCGGTGCACCTGGGCGCGCCGCCGGCGCTGGCGATGGGCCTGGCCTCGTTCGGCGCGCACGTCGGGCTGGCGTTCCAGCTCACCGACGACCTGCTCGGCATCTGGGGCGCGCCCGAGGTGACCGGCAAGCCGGTCCGCGCCGACCTGCGCGCGCGCAAGAAGTCGCTGCCGGTGGTCGCCGCGCTGACCAGCGGCACGCCGGAGGCCGCGCGGCTGCGCGCCATGCTGGCCGACCCGCAGCCGCCGACCGAGCACGACCTGGTCCGCGCCGCCGACCTGGTGGCGGCGGCCGGCGGCCGGGCGTGGGCGGAGACCGAGGCCGACGCGCAGCTTGCCGCCGCCAACGCGAGCCTGGCCGAGATCGACCTGCCCGCCGACGTCCGCGCCGAGCTGACCGCGATCGCCGAGTTCATCACGGCCCGCCAGTGGTAGCCGAACCGCCGGCCCTCGACGTCGCCCGCCGCGCCCTCGACCGGGCGCGCGATCACCTGCTCGGGCTGCAGCGCCCGGGGGGATGGTGGCAGGGCGAGCTGGAGACCAACGTGACCATGGACGCCGAGGACCTGCTGCTGCGCCAGTTCCTCGGCGTGCGCGACGACGCGGCCACCGCCGCTGCGGCACGCTGGATCCGCAGCCAGCAGCGCGACGACGGCACCTGGGCCAACTTCTTCGGCGGCCCCGGCGACCTGTCCACCACGGTCGAGGCGTACCTGGCGCTGCGGCTGGCCGGCGACGCGCCGGACGCGCCGCACCTGGCCCGCGCCCGCGACTGGATCGTCGCCCGCGGCGGCGTCGAGGCCACCCGCGTGTTCACCAGGATCTGGCTGGCGCTGTCCGGCCTGTGGTCCTGGGACGACCTGCCGGTCATCCCGCCGGAGCTGATCTGGCTGCCGTCGTGGTTCCCGCTCAACATCTACGACTGGGGCTGCTGGGCCAGGCAGACGATCGTCGCGCTCGCGGTCGTGCAGTCCTTCCGGCCCTCGCGGCCGCTGCCGTTCGGCATCGACGAGCTGAAGGCCGGCCTGACCCCAGGCAGGCGCCCGGACGATCCCGGCCGCCGGACCGCCGATCCCTGGGCCCGGTTCTTCGCCGCCCTGGACCGCGCCCTTCATCTGTACCGGCCGGTAAAGCCGATAAGGCGGGCGGCGCTGCGCCGGTGCGCGGAGTGGATCATCGCGCGCCAGGAGCGCGACGGCTGCTGGGGCGGCATCCAGCCGCCGTGGGTGTACTCGCTGATGGCGCTGCACCTGCTCGGCTACGACCTGGAGCACCCCGTCATGCGGCGCGGGCTGGGCGGCCTTGACCGGTTCACGATCACCGAGGAGACCCCCGACGGCCCGGTGCGCCGCCTGGAGGCGTGCCAGTCGCCGGTCTGGGACACGGTGCTGGCGATGACCGCGCTGGCCGACGCGGGCCTGCCCGCCGACCATCCGGCGCTGGTCGCCGCCGCGCGCTGGGTGCTCGGCGAGGAGATCCGCGGCCCGGGCGACTGGCAGGTGCGCCGGCCGGACCTCGCCCCCGGCGGCTGGGCGTTCGAGTTCGACAACGACAACTATCCGGACACCGACGACACCGCCGAGGTGATCCTGGCGCTGCGCCGGGTGAGCCTGCCGGCCAACGAGGCCAAGCCCGCGATCGAGCGCGGCCTGCGCTGGCTGGCCGGCATGCAGTCCCGGGACGGCGGCTGGGGCGCGTTCGACGCCGACAACACCCGGGAGCTGGTCACCAAGCTGCCGTTCTGCGACTTCGGCGCGGTGATCGACCCGCCGTCCGCGGACGTGACCGCGCACATCCTCGAGGCGTTCGCGGCCGAGGGCCTGGCCGGCTCGCTGCCGGCCCGCCGCGGCGGTGAGTGGCTGCTGCGGGCGCAGCAGCCCGACGGCTCCTGGTTCGGCCGGTGGGGCGCCAACTACGTCTACGGCACCGGCGCCGTGGTGCCCGCGCTGATCGCGGCCGGGGTCAGGCCGTCCAAGCCCGCGATCCGCCGGGCCGTGGCCTGGCTGCAGGCCCACCAGAACCCCGACGGCGGCTGGGGGGAGGACCTGCGCAGCTACGACGACCCGGCGCTGGCCGGCCGCGGCGCCTCCACCGCGTCGCAGACCGCCTGGGCGCTGCTCGCCCTGCTCGCGGCGGGGGAGCGGCACGGCGAGGCGGCCGAGCGCGGCGTGCGCTGGCTGGCGGGCACCCAGCGGGACGACGGCTCCTGGGACGAGCCGGCCTACACCGGCACCGGCTTCCCCGGCGACTTCTACATCAACTACCACCTGTACCGCCTGGCCTTCCCGGTCAGCGCCCTCGGCCGTTACGTCCACGGCCACGGACCCGGAGGTCAGCCATGACGGACACGATCCCCCGGCCGGACGCCGCCTCCCGCGCCGCCGCCGGGCGGCCGGACGCGCTGGTCTGCGCGCCGCTGCGGATCGAGGCCGCCGCGATCCGGCAGGGCCTGCCGGGCCCGGTCACCGTGCTGCGCACCGGGTACGGCAGCACGCGGGCCGCGCAGGCGGCCGAGCAGATCAGCCGCCGGCCGTTCGGCCAGCTGATCGTCATGGGCGCCGGCGCCGGCCTGACCGCGGACCTCGCCCCGGGAGACCTGGTCGTCGGCACCGGCCCGGGCCGCGCGTCCGCGCCGATCCTGGCCGCCGAGCTGCGGCGCGCCGGGTTGCGGGCGCGGGCCGGCCGGATCGCCACCGTGGACCACCTGATCCGGCGGGCCGAGCGGGCGTCGCTGGCCGCCGAGGGATTCCTCGCGGCGGACATGGAGTCGGCGCCGCTGGCCGCCGCGGCCGGGGACCGGCCGGTGGCGGTGATCCGGGCGATCTCCGACACCCCGCGCCGGCCGCTGGCGGGCATCGTCCCCGGCGGGCTGGCCGCGCTGGCCGCGCTGCGCGCCGCCGCGCCGGTGGCGCAGCGGTGGGCCGCCGCGTGCCGGACCCGGCTGCTGCTGCTGGCCGGGCCGCGGTCGTTCTGCGCGGGGGTGGAGCGGGCCATCGAGATCGTCGAGCGGGTGCTCCAGCGCCAGGGCGCGCCGGTCTACGTGCGCAAGCAGATCGTGCACAACACCCGGGTGGTCGGCGACCTGGAGCGGCGCGGCGCGGTGTTCGTGGACGAGCTCGACCAGGTGCCCGACGGGGCCACGGTGGTGTTCTCCGCGCACGGCGTGTCGCCGGCGGTGCGCGCCGCGGCCGCGCGCCGCGGCCTGGCGGTGATCGACGCGACCTGCCCGCTGGTGTCGAAGGTGCACGCGGAGGCCCGGCGGTTCGCCGCCGACGGGTACACGGTCGCGCTGATCGGCCACGCCGGCCACGAGGAGGTCGAGGGCACGCTCGGCGAGGCCCCGGAGGCGGCCGTGCTGGTGCAGACCGCCGCGGACGTCGCGGCGCTGCGTCCGCGCGACCCGGACCGCGTCGCGTACCTGATGCAGACCACGCTGTCGGTCGACGAGGCGGCGGAGGTGGCGGGCGCGCTGCGCGAGCGCTTCCCGTCGGTACGCGCGCCGGGCAGCGACGACATCTGCTACGCGACCACCAACAGGCAGGCCGCGGTGCGTGCCGTCGCCGCCGAATCCGACCTGGTGCTGGTCGCCGGGTCGGCGAACTCGTCCAACTCGGTCCGGCTCGTGGAGACCTGCGAGCGGGCCGGCACGCCGGCGCACCTGATCGACGGGCCGGACGACATCGAGCTCGGCTGGCTGGCCGGGGCGTCGGTGATCGGCCTGACCGCCGGCGCGTCCGCGCCTCCCGCCGTGGTGGAGGAGATCATCGCGGCCCTGTCGGGGCTCGGCCCCCTGTCCGTTTCCGAGCGGGTCACCACCACGGAGTCGATCCGGTTCGGCCTGCCCAAGGAGGTTAGGCGCTTATGCCCATGCCACTGCGCCAGTCCCTGCGCATCGGGTCCTACCTGCTGCGCCAGAAGCTGGCCGGCAACAAGAAGTTCCCGCTGCTCGTCGAGCTCGAGCCGCTGTTCGCCTGCAACCTGAAGTGCGCCGGCTGCGGCAAGATCCAGCACCCGCACGACGTCCTCAAGCAGCGGATGCCGGTCGAGCAGGCAGTCGCCGCCATCGAGGAGTGCGGCGCGCCGATGGTGTCGATCGCCGGCGGCGAGCCGCTGATGCACCCGCAGATCGAGGTGATCGCCGCCGAGCTGATCAAGCGGAAGAAGTTCGTGTTCCTGTGCACGAACGCGCTGCTGCTGCCGAAGAAGCTGGACAAGTTCACCCCGTCGCCGTACTTCGCCTGGGTGGTGCACATCGACGGGCTGCGCGAGCGGCACGACGAGTCGGTGTGCAAGCAGGGCGTGTTCGACGAGGCGGTCGCCGCGATCAGGCTGGCCAAGTCGCGCGGGTTCACGGTGAACACCAACACCACGTTCTTCAACACCGACACCCCGCAGACCGTCATCGACGTGCTGAACTACCTGAACGACGACCTCGGCGTGGACCTGATGCAGATCTCGCCGGCCTACGCCTACCAGAAGGCGCCGGACCAGGAGCACTTCCTCGGCGTGCAGGAGACCCGTGAGCTGTTCCGCAAGGCGTTCGCCGACGGCCGCCGCAAGAGGTGGCGGCTGAACCACACCCCGCTGTTCCTCGACTTCCTCGAGGGCAAGGTGGATTACTCCTGCACGGCCTGGGGGATCCCGTCGTACTCGCTGTTCGGCTGGCAGCGGCCGTGCTACCTGATGGCGGACGGGTACGCCAAGACCTACAAGGAGCTGATCGAGACCACCGACTGGGACGCCTACGGGCGCGGCAAGGACCCGAGGTGCGCCAACTGCATGGCGCACTGCGGCTACGAGCCGTCGGCGGTGCTGGCCACGATGAGCTCGCTGCGCGAGTCGATCCGGGCCGCCCGCGGCGGCTGACCGCCGCGGGCGGCGGCGCGTCCCGCGTGGCGGCGCGTCCCGCGTGGCGGCGCGTCCCGCGTGGCGGCGCGTCCCGCGTGGCGGCGCGTCCCGCGTGGCGGCGCGTCCCGCGTGGCGGCGCGTCCCGCGTGGCGGCGCGTCCCGCGTGGCCGCCCCGGTTGGTCGGCCGACGGCCTCCGGCCCCTTCCATGGCGCGGCACCGCGTCCCTCCGCGCGCCTTTCAGCCGCGCTCCCCTCTCATCGCCGCAAAAGGGACAAAATGCTCGGATGTCCTACCCGGATGTGTATGGGTTTGGTGCTTGTGTAGCGGAAAGGCGGCCGTTTTCGGCCGCCTTTCCCGTACAGAAGCACCAAAGCGATACAGTTAATCCGCCGCCCGGCATCCACCGTCTCCCATGACGCGTCCGCTGCCGCGCGCATGACCTTGCCGCGCTCGGGCCCGGCACGCCGGACGTCGCCCGAGCCCGTAGTCCCGCCCCCGAGATCGCGGCAATCCCGAAGGTTCCGCTCAGCGGCCGTTCAGGTGACGCCGCCAAGCTCTCAATCGGCGCGGGTTGCGCCGTCAGGCGGGCGAATCCACCTGGCCGGGAGCACGGAATGTTCCTTACCTATCTGCGGCGCGAACTGCGCCGCCGCATGAAACAGGCCATCTTCATCGCGCTGGGCCTCGCGCTCGGCGTCGGCCTGGTGATCACGGTGACCGCGGCGGCGGCCGGGGTCAGGAACGCGCAGGGCACGGTGCTGCATGCGCTGTACGGCGTGGGCACGGACGTCACCGTGACCAAGACGCCCACGGCCGGGTCGTTCACTCCCGGCCAGTTCGGGTTCGGCTTCCGCACCGGGACGACCAGGCGGCCCGCGGCGGGCACCAAGATCAACGACAGCATCCTCGGCAACGTGGCGACGCTGGCGTCGATCGACTCGTCGGCGGTCCGCACCGTCGCTGGACTGCCCGGCGTCGCCGCGGCGGCGGGCGGGCTGACGCTGAACGACCGGACGATCAGCGGCACGGTCCCCGCGATCAACTTCAACGGCGGCGGCTTCCCCGGCGGCGGCTCCGGAAGCTCCCCGGGTTCCGGGTTCCAGAACTTCCGGGCCAACTTCAGCACCAACTCCTTCGGCGTGGACGGCGTGGACCTGAGCGCCGGCGAACTCGGGCCGCTGTCGTCGGGCAGGCTCAGCGCGGGCCGCACGTTCACCGCCGCGGACGCCAACTCCGACGTCGCGGTGGTCGACGCCTCCTACGCTGCGCAGGACAAGCTGTCGGTCGGCTCCGCCATCGCCGTCGGCAACAGCAAGGGCACCACGACGACCTTCAAGGTCATCGGCATCGTCAGCGAGCCCGACGGCGACAACCCGTCGGATGTCTACATCCCGCTGGCCGTGGCGCAGGACCTGGCAGGCATGAAGAACGACGTGAACACCATCTACGTCGCGGCCGCCAGTTCCTCGGCCATCGGCACCGTGCAGCGCGAGATCCAGCACGCGCTGCCGTCGGTCACCGTGACCACGTCCAGCGACCTGGCCAGCGAGGTCACCGGCTCGCTGTCCAGCGCCTCCAGCCTGGCCAACAACCTGGGCAAGTGGCTGGCGATCGCGGTCCTCGTCGCGGCCTTCCTGCTGGCCAGCCTGCTGACGATGGCGGCGGTTTCCCGCCGGGTCCGCGAGTTCGGCACGCTGAAGGCGCTCGGCTGGCGGAGCCGCCGCATCATCGGCCAGGTGATGGGCGAGGCGGTCGCCATGGGCATCGTCGGCGGCGCGGTCGGCGTCGGGCTCGGCCTCGCCGGCGCGGAACTGGTGGCCAAGCTGACGCCCCCGCTGTCGGCCACGGTCGGGCAGGTCACCGGCTCGGCCACGCCGGGCGGCCCCCAGCACTTCGGCGCGGGCGGCTTTCCCGGCGGGTTCCGGGGCTCCGGGCTCCCCGGCAGCGGGTTCCGCCGCGCGGCCGCCGACGCGGCCCACACGGTTGCCGTGCACCTCATTCCCGCGGTGAGCACCGGGATCATCGTCCTCGCCGTCGTGCTCGCGATCGCCGGCGGCATCATCGCCGGCTCGTTCGGCGGATGGCGGGCCGCGCGGCTGCGGCCGGCGGCGGCGCTCACCAAGGTCGCCTAGACGGGAGACGCGCAGATGTACAAGCTTTCCGCGGTCACGAAGAACTACCCGAAGGGGCGCACGGTCGTGCAGGCGCTGCGCGGCGTCGACCTGGTGATTGAGGACGGCGAGTGGCTGGCCATCCAGGGCCCGACCGGGCACGGCAAGTCGACGCTGCTGCAGATCCTCGGCGGCCTGGACCGGCCGTCGGCGGGCATCGTGGACTTCGACGGCCGTGACCTGGCGCAGCTCCGCGAGGCCGAGGTGACCCGGATCCGCGCCCGTGACATCGGGTTCGTGTTCCAGACCTTCAACCTGGTGCCCACGCTGTCCGCCCAGGAGAACGTGGAGGCGGCGCTGGTCCCGCTGCACATCCCGGCGGAGTCGCGGCGGCGGCGGGCCGCCGCCGCGCTGGAGTCGGTCGGGCTCGGCGACCGGCTGCGGCACCTGCCGGGCGAGCTGTCCGGCGGCCAGCAGCAGCGGGTCGCGATCGCCCGGGCGCTGGTCAAGGAGCCGAAGGTGCTGCTCGCCGACGAGCCGACCGGCAACCTCGACGAGGACACCAGGGACGAGATCATCGGGCTGCTGGAGAGCCTGTGGCGGCAGCGCGGCCTGACCATGGTGCTGGTCACCCACGACAGCGCGATCGCCCGCCGCGCCCAGCGCCTCGGCGTGCTGAAAAACGGCCGCCTCGCCATCAAGCAGTCCGTACGCCGCCCGGCCGCCCCCGGTCCCGCCGCCGCGGCCGCCTCGCAGGCCGTGCCCGCCGCGGACCCGGACGCCGAGATGCTCATCCCGCCGGACCTGGACGGCGAGACGCTCATCGCGCCGGACCCGGAGACCCTGGACTTCCCGTAGGCTCCGCGGCCCGCTCACCCGCCGCTCATGAGCCGGCTAGCGGTCGAGCATGGCCTCGCGGCGGAGCAGGGCGGCCAGGTCCTCCGGTTCCGGGCGCACGCCGGACAGGCCGCGCCCGGCGAACCAGCGCGCCACGTTCTCCGCGTCCCTGGTGAGGAAGAACGCGCCTCGCGGGTTCGCGATCACGTCCACCACCTGCGGGAGGTCGATCATGACCAGCCCTCCCGCGTGCACCAGCAGGTTGTACGCGGACAGGTCGCCGTGCGCCAGGCCGTCCCGTGCCATGGTGACGAGCGCCTCGACGAGCTCACCCCAGACAGCGGCGAGCCCGGCCCGGCCCGGCCTGGTCTCCGCCAGCCTGGGCGCGGCGGTCCCGTCGGCGGAGCCGATGAACTCGAGCAGTACCTCGGTGCCGAGGATCTGCACCGGGTAGGGCACCCGGATCCCGGCCACGTGCAGCCGGGCCAGCGCGGCGAACTCGGCCATCGCCCACTGGCCCGCGATCGCCTCGCGCCCGAACGCGCTCCGGCTCGACATGGCCCGGCTGACCCGGGATTCCCGGGTCCGGCGGCCCTCCAGGTAGCCGCTGTCGCGGTGGAACAGCCGGTGCTCGGCGGACCGGTACCGCTTGGCGGCCAGCAGGCAGGACCGCCCGGTGCCCGGCACGCCGCGCCTGAGCAGGAAGACGTCGGCCTCCTTGCCGGTCTTCAGGATGCCGAGCTCGGTGTCGACCGCGGCAAGCTCGGTCACCAGCCAGTCCGGCCAGGGTATCGGCCCGCGTTCGGTCGGCGTGGACCGGTCCCAGGTGGACCAGCGGTCGCCTTCCGGCAGCCCGTCGGTCGCGTCGAATGCCCCGATGGGCGGCAGCCGGCGCCGCCGCGCGCGCCTTGCGGCGGCGGGCTCGTCGTCGAAGCGCCGCCTACCGCGGCGGCGGGACGCGGACTCCTCGAAGGAACGATCGAAGGGAAACTCGCGCACGGGTGATGCTCCTCGGCTGAGCGACGGTCAGGGCAGGCGGCAACGCGCCCGCGACGGGCATAGACATCAGGCGCCTCCCTTCCGCTCAGCCGGCCACCGCCGGCACGGACCTGCTGTACGGTGCCACGCCGCCCTGGGCCCCCGCAACCGGATTTCGCCCCGGGCGGCCGGCCGCGACACGGTCACCGAGCGCCGGACCGGACCTGACCGGCACGCGCTGTGCCAGACTGGCTGCATGGCAGAAACGGAGCCCAAGGCGGTCCTGCATCGCTACCTGCAGCGGGCGCGGGACGCGGTGCTGTGGAAGCTCGACGGGCTGGCCGAGTATGACGTGCGCCGCCCGGTGACCCCCACCGGCACCAACCTGCTCGGGCTGGTCAAGCACCTGGCGGGTATCGAGCTTGGGTATTTCGGCGACACCTTCGGCCGGCCTTCCGGCATCCGGCCGCCGTGGGACGAGGCCGACCCGAACTCGGACATGTTCGCGGCCCCGGACGAGTCCCGCGAGTTCATCACCGGCCTGTACCGCCGGGCGCAGGCGCACGCGGACGGCACGATCGAGGCGCTGCCGCTGGACGGGGCCGGCCGCGTACCGTGGTGGCCGGCCGAGCGGAACCCGGTGACGCTGTACCAGGTCCTGGTGCACGTGACCGCCGAGACCCAGCGGCACGCCGGCCACGCCGACATCGCGCGGGAGCTGATCGACGGGGCCGCCGGGCTGCAGGCGGGCAACGACAACCTGCCGTCGCACGATGCGGCCTGGTGGGCCGCCTACCGCGACCGGGTGGAGCGGGCCGCCCGGCAGGCCGCGGCGGGACCCTAGCACCCGGGGCCGGGAAAACGGGCCTGGCACTCCGAGACGGCCGCCGCCGTTGACCGAGTGGGGGAGCGGATCGGAGGCTGCCCGTTTGCCGAACAGGATGGTCGTCACCGCGGCGGCGGCCGCGGCCGCCGCCGCGGTGGCCGCCTTCCTCGCGCTGCACGCCGCGGCCGGTGGCGCGCCGCGCGGCTCGCCCGGGACCGCCGCGCCGGCCGCGGCCCGGCCCCGTCCGGCAGCCGGCGGCCCCGCCACCTTCCCGGGCCCGGACGGGGTCGAGGCCCGCTGGGTGATCGCGGAGAACGACAAGCCGGGCACCACCGCCTGGGAGATCCACGGCTCGCACGGCGGCATCAGCGGGTTCGCCAGCCAGGTCTACGCCACAGCGGGCCAGCGGGTCACGCTGTACGTCAGCACGACCGGCCCGGACTTCCGCGCCGAGGCGTTCCGCATGGGCTACTACCAGGGCAAGGGCGCCCGTCTCGTCTGGGCCTCGCCGCCGATCAAGGGCAGGAACCAGCCCGCCTGCCGGGTTGCCCCCGGCACCAACATGGTGGCCTGCGACAAGTGGACCCCGTCGCTGACGTTCACCGTGACGCCGGCCTGGGTCCAGGGCGACTACCTGATCAAGCTGGCCGGCCCGGGCAACAGGCAGAGCTACGTGCCGCTGACGATCTGGGACCCGTCGAGCACCGCCACCTACGTGATCAAGAACGACGTGTTCACCTGGCAGGCCTGGAACTACTACGGCGGCTACGACTACTACCAGGGCCTGGGCAGCTGCCCGCCGGACGTCTACCCGGCCTGCAACCGGTCGCGGGTGGTCTCCTACGACCGCCCGTATGCCGCGGAGGACGGCTCGGGCAACTTCCTTGCCCTGGAGTACCCGCTGGTCAGGTGGGCCGAACAGCATGGCCTGGACGTCAGCTACGCGACCGACCTCACCGTCCAGCAGCACCCCGGCTACCTGCTGCGGCACAAGGTGCTGCTGTCCCTCGGCCACGACGAGTGCTGGTCCTACGGCGAGCGCGAGGCCGCCGTCAAGGCCTACGACCACGGCATGAACATCGTCTTCTTCGCCGCGAGCCCGATGCTGCGGCACGTGCGCACCCAGGCCTCCCCGCTCGGCCCGGACCGCGAGCTGGTCGACTACCGCGACTCCGCGGCCGACCCGCTGGACGGCGCCGGCAACCCGATGCAGGTCACCGGCAACGAGTGGGCCAGCCCGCCGGCCAGCTGGCCGGAGTACGGCTTCGTCGGCGACACCTACTCCGGCTTCCTCGAGCCCGGCCTGCACGCCGGCTTCACCGTCGTCGGCGCCCCGGCCTGGATCTTCGACGGCACCGGCCTGCGCGACGGCGAGGTCGTGCCCGGCGTGATCGCCTCCGACGTGGACCAGTTCGACCGGGCGGCCGGCCAGCCAGGCAACGACCAGATATTCGGCCACTCGCCGATCCCGGCCGACGACGGCCAGCACAACATGACCCCCTGGTTCTCCGACATGACCTACTACACGAACGCCGCCACCGGCGCCGGCGTGCTCGACACCGGCACCAACAACTGGATACCGGCGCTCGACGGCCGCAGCGGCTGCGGCCCGGGCGGCATCTGCGAGTCCGCCGTGGTGCAGCGCATGACCGGCAACGTCCTCAGGCTGTTCGGCCGCGGCCCCGCGGCCAGGATCCAGCCCTCGGCGCCGAACTGGCAGCAGGTCACCGGCCAGTGACCGCGGAAGCTGCCCCGCGGCCCGCCTGCGCGGGTTCTCTTGACGCCGAACGGCCGGCGGTGCGTGCCCACGGCACGCGTGCGGCGGTCACGCGGACGTGTCGCCACCGACCTCAGACCTGGACGAACTCGATGCCGGCGAGCTGGCAGAACGCCTTCCAGTCGGCGGCGTGGTGGCCGAGGTTCATCACCTCGTGGTGCGGGCCGCCCGCGGACAGCCACCCGTTCAGGCATGCCCGCAGCCCCGACGCCGGCCGGAACTGCCCGTACGGCATCTCCAGCGCGGGCAGTTCCTGGCTGTCCAGGTTCTCGCCCTCGGCGACCACCATGCGGAACCTGTCTCCCTCCAGCGAGACCAGGGCGGCCAGCGTCGCCGGGCCCGGCTGGTACTGGAACAGGAACGTCGGCGGGTCGCCGAGGCGCCCGATGCCGAGCGGCCGCTTGATCAGCCGCACCGGCCGGTCCTTCCTGGCGATCTTCCAGTTGCCCTCGCCCATGTGGCTCTGCAGGATCGATCCGGACGGGAAGTCCATCGCGTACATCTCGGTGAAGTGCGCGTCGCCGATCAGCACGTGCCCCGCGGCGACCATGCAGGCGGTGAGCACGTCCCCCTCCGCGGCGTACCCGTAGCCCTTGGCCATGAGCGTCGACGCCGCCGCCAGCGGCAGCCTGGCGAACCTGCCGTCCTCGCCGATCGCGTCGAAGTGCGCGGTGTAGGCGCCGAACCCCCGTTCGTTCAGGATCGTCTCGATCGCCACCTGCATGCGGGCGTGGTCGCTGCGCTCGGCCTGCGACAGCCGCGGGTCGATCTCGAAGTTGGCGTTCTCGAACTCGATCACCTCGGCGACCGCCTCGTCGCTGGCGGCCTGCATGCCCCGCCACAGGTCGCCCTGCGCCACCGAGATGATCTCCGGCCCGAGGGTCCTGACCAGGGCGTTCTCGTCGACGCGGATGTCGCCCATCTCGTTCATCGGGTAGCCGAAGATCGCCACCTTGAGCCGCTTCCAGGCGGTGACCGCGGCCGCCGCCCGCGCCCACCGGGCGACGTCCTCGCGGAACCTGGCGCTCTTCCAGTCGTCGGTCAGCACCGCGAACCGCCTGCCCGCCCGGACCATGGCGTTCGCGGTGTCCTGCGCGCCGTGCACGCCCTGGTTGTAGGTCATGTCCGCCATGTCCCACCGCGGGGTCACCGCCGGCTCCGGCTGGATGTTGGCCAGGCAGATCGGCAGCCGGGACTGTGACAGCAGCCGCGCCACCCGCATGGCCGGGCCGTAGGTGAGCATCACCACCATCACGCCGTCAAGGTCGGCGTCCTCGAACTCGCGCATGGCGCGCTCGGCGTCCTCGCGGTACTTGATGGCCTTGCTCGGCGTGAACTCCGCGACGTCGGACAGGTGCGCGGCAAGCTCGGCGGCGTACCCCTCCTGGCGCCGCGCGATGCCGGGGATCATGTCGTCGTACAGGTCCTGCATGATCCCGAGGATCCCGATGCGGGGCTTGCCCCCTGGTGCGGCGGTCATGGCTTGTCCTCTCCTTACCGGTCAACGCTGGCCGTACTGATCCTGGTAGCGGGCGTACAGCGCGTCCACCTGGTCGGCCGGCAGCGGCGCGACGTCGCCGAAGGCGCGGGCGAGGTGGACCGTGCGCGCCGCGTCCTCGCACATCACGGCGGCCTTGACCGCGTCGAGGGCGGTGCCGCCGACGGTGAACACGCCATGGCTGCGCATCAGCACGGCGGGGGAGCGGTGCCCGGTCAGCGTGGCGACCACGCCCCTGCCGATCGCCTCGCCGCCGACCAGCGCGAACGGGCCGACGGGTATCTCCCCGCCGAACTCGTCGGCCATCCCGGTGATCAGGCACGGGATGGGCTCGCCGCGCGCCGCCCACGCCGTCGCGTAGCCGGAGTGGGTGTGCACCACGCCGCCGACATCCGGCATGTGCCGGTAGATGTAGGCGTGCGTGGCGGCGTCGCTCGACGGGCGCAGCCCCCCGGCGCTCACCGGCTTGCCGTGCAGGTCGCACAGCACCATCGACTCCGGCGTGAGCTCCTCGTAGCGGACGCCGCTCGGCTTGATCACCATCAGGTCCCCGGCCCGCGCGGACACGTTGCCCGAGGTCCAGGCCACCAGGCCGTTGCGCACCAGTTCCTGGTGCAGCCGGCAGACCGTCTCGCGCAGCGCGCCGATCCCGGCGCCTCCCGCGGTGGTCATCGCAACAGCCCCTTCCCGGTGCGGAACAGCCCTGTTTCCCCGCCGCTCACCGGCCGCCCGCGCCCCGGCCACCCGCGCCCCGGCCGCCCGCGCCCCGGCCGCCGGCCGCGCGGTCCCTGATGTCGCGCAGCCGGTGCATGACCTGGTTCGCGCCGCGGCCGAAATAGTCGTGCAGCCGCACGTACTCCGCGTACAGCTCGTCGTAGCAGTCCGCCCGGGCCGCGTCCGGCTTGTACACGTCGCGCTCGACCCTGCTCATCGCGGCCGCGGCCGCCGGCACGTCCGGGTAGGCGCCCGCGGCGACGGCCGCGTGGATCGCCGAGCCGAGCGCCGACGCCTGCTCGGATCCGATCACGCTCAGCGGCCGCCGCAGCACGTCGGCGTAGACCTGCATGACCGGGCGGCTCTTGACCAGCCCGCCGGCCGCGACGAACTCGCCGACGCGCAGGCCGGAGGCGGTGAAGGTGTCGATGATCATCCGGGTGCCGAACGCGGTCGCCTCCAGCAGCGCGCGGTAGATCTCCGCGGCCGTGGTGGCGAGCGTCAGCCCCACGATGGCACCGGACAGCCGGTGATCCACCAGCACCGAGCGGTTCCCGCCCTCCCAGTCCAGCGCGATCAGCCCGTGCGCGCCCGGCGGCTGCGCGGCGGCCATCTCGTCGAGAAGCTGGGGCAGCGGCACGCCGCGCCGCCGGGCCTGCTCGGCGAGCTCGCCGGGGACCGCGGTGCGGGTGAACCAGTCGAAGATGTCGCCCACCGCGCTCTGCCCCGCCTCGTATCCCCACAGCCCGGCGACGATGCCGCCGTCCACCACCCCGCACATCCCGGGCACCTCGACCAGCTCGGTGCCGTTCATGACGTGGCAGACGGAGGTGCCCATGATCGCCACCATCTTGCCCGGCGCGACCGGGCCCGCCGCGGCCACGGTGACGTGCGCGTCCACGTTGCCGACGGCGACCGCGATGCCCTCGGGCAGCCCGCACAGCGCGGCCGCCCGCGGCGTCAGCCGCCCGGCCCGGGCGCCGAGCGGCGAGATGGGGTGAGCGAGCTTGTCGGCGGCGAAGTCGGCGAAGCGCTCGTCGATCGCGGCGAGGAACTCGCGGGACGGGTAACGGCCGTCCTGGTAGATGCCCTTGTACCCGGCGGTGCAGGCGTTGCGGGTCTCGGCCCCGCACAGCTGCCAGACGATCCAGTCGGCGGCCTCGATCCACCGGCCGGCGCGCTGGTACACCTCGGCATCCTCCTCCAGCACCTGCAGCGCCTTGGCGAACTGCCACTCCGAGGAGATCTTCCCGCCGTAGCGGCCGATCCACGGCTCGCCGCGCTCGCGGGCGAGCGCGGTGATCCGGTCCGCGTGCCGCTGCGCAGCGTGGTGCTTCCACAGCTTAGGGTAGGCGTGCGGCCGGGCGGCGAGATCCGGCAGCATGCACAGCGGCGTGCCGTCCGCGTCGGCGAGCACCGGCATGCAGGTGGACGCGGTGAAGTCGGTGGCGATGCCGATCACCTGGCGCGGATCGATGCCGGCGTCCCTGATCGCCGCCGGGACCGCCGTCCGCAGCGCGTCGATGTAGTCGCCCGGGTGCTGCAGCGCCCAGTCCGGCGGCAGCTCGGCGCCGCGGCCGGCCCCCGCGGCCGGGAGCTCGCGCTCGATCACGCCGTGCGCGTACTCGCCGACCGCCGTGCCCGCCTCGGCGCCGTCGCTGACCCGCACCACCAGGGCGCGTGCCGACAGCGTGCCGAAGTCCACCCCGACGACGTAGCCGTCACGGCCCTCCCGGCCGCCGCCCGCGCCGCCGTGCCCGGTGCCACCGGTGTTAGCGCTAACATCCATGTGCCCGCCCATGGTTCGTTCCCTCCAGTGCATTCTTGCCTCCGGCGGCGCGGCCGAACCGCGGCGGCTCAGCCGCCACGCCGGGGCGGCCCGGCCGCGCTGGCCCGGACGATCAGCCGCGGCGCGACGCGGACGACCCGCGGTCCCGGCGGCAGCGCGCCGGTCATCCGGGCGGTGAGCGTGCTCAGCGCCAGCCTGCCGACCTCGCCGAAATCCTGCCGCACCGTGGTGAGCGGCGGCAGGTAGTAACCCGCTTCCGGCACGTCGTCGAAGCCGACGATGCTGACGTCCTGCGGTACCCGCAGCCCCCGCTCGGCCAGCGCGCGGATCACGCCCAGCGCCATCGGGTCGTTGCCGCAGAAGACCGCCGTGAGCCCCGGGTCGCCGCCGAGCTGGCGGCCCAGTTCGTAGCCGGAGGCGGCCGACCAGTCGCCGGTGAGCACCGCAGGCTCGGCCGCGCCCGCCTCGCGCAGCGCCTGCCGCCAGCCGTCCAGGCGCTCGGCCGCGTCCAGGCATTCCGACGGCCCGGCGACGTGGTACACGGTCCGGTGGCCGAGGCCGAGCAGGTACCGGGTCGCGGCGGCACCGCCCTCGGCGTTGTCGATCGCCACCGAGGTGACCGGCGCCTTGGTGCCGCAGCCCAGGGCGACCAGCGGGACCTCGGCGGGAACGTGCGCCAGCGCGGCCACCGCGGTGTCCTGGGTCGCGATCACGATGATGCCCTCGATGCCCTGGCCAAGGAACCGGTCCACCACGTCCAGCATGGACCGCCGGTCCAGGGCCGGCAGGTTGGCGATGGACACGAAGTACGCGTCGTGCGCCGCCCGCTCGAAGCCGTACAGCATGGAGGCGGGGCCGTACAGCATGGTGTCGAAGCTGATCACGCCCAGCGTGTGGGTGCGCCGGGTGACCAGGGTCCGCGCCGCGGCGTTCGGCCGGTAGGCAAGCTCGCGGATCGCGGCGAGCACCTTCTCCCTGGTCGGCGGCCGGACGTTCGGATGCCCGTTGAGGACCCGGGACACGGTCTGATGCGACACGCCGGCCAGCCTGGCGACGTCGGCCATCACCGGCGGCCTGGACAGGTTCGGCGTGCCCGGGATGGCTGTAGCACTGGGCCGGCTCCGTGCCCGTTCACCCGGTGACGCCGTCACGCCGTGCCTCCCTCTGCCGCGGGCTGGGTAGCATGCGGCCAGCCGGGGTTGACGTTAGCGCTGACATCCGTGCGGTTCCGACGGCGGCGCGCGGCGCACATGCCCCGGAACGACGTGCATCGCTCGATCCGCCGCCCGGTTTGCCTGCGTCTCAGCGTAGCCGCCGCGCCGTCCCGGCGGTAGCCCGGACAGGCCGCCGTCCGCCGCGCCCCGGACAGCGCGAGCGGCGGCGCCCCGGTCAGCGCGGGTCGCGCCGCTGCCCGCCGCCGGGCGCGTCCCGCACCGCGCTGCGCTCCCTGCGCCCGGCCTCGCCCTCGCGCAGGTCGCGCAGCACCTCGCGCGCTCGGCGGGCGGCGTCGCTGTCCCGCAGGTCGCGCAGGGCCTCCCGGGCCTTGCGCCCAGCCTCGCCCTCGCGCAGGTCGCGCAGCGCGGCCTGGGCCTTGCGCCCGGCCTCGCCCTCGCGCAGGTCGCGCAGCGCCGCCTCGGCGCGGCGGGCGGCCTCGCCGTCCCGGATGTCCCGCAGCGCCGCCCTGGCCTTGCGCGCCGCCTCGGCCCGCCGCGGCCCGCGCAGCCAGGCCGTCAGCCTGGCCCACCACCTGCGGAGCTGCTGCTCACGTTCGGTCATCGCGACTCTCCTTCGCCTCGGGCGCCCCTCGAGCGGTCGGCGCCGCGTCGCCATCAACAAGATATAACGTGATTGCGGTCCGGGCCAACTCCTCGCGCGGCGGCCGCGGGCTCGCTGCGCGGCCGCCCGGGCCGTCCCGGCCGGCGCGTGGCACAATGCAGGCGTGCAGCGTCAGCGCATCGCCGGGCACTCGCCATACGAGCCGGTCTTCGGCTTCTCCCGCGCGGTGGTGGCCGGCGGTCGCGTCCTGGTGGCCGGCACCGCGCCGGTCCCGCCGGGCGGCGGATCGCCGCCGGCCGACGCCTACGGGCAGGCCAGGCTGTGCCTGGAGCTTATCGGGCAGGCGCTGCACCGGGCCGGGACCGGCCTCGAGCACGTGGTGCGAACCCGCATGTACCTCACCGATGCCAGCCACTGGCGCGAGGTCGCCCGGGCCCACGGCGAGGCCTTCGCCGAGGCCCGCCCGGCCGCGACCGCCGTGGTGGTGGCCGGCCTGCTCGACCCCGCCTGGCTCGTCGAGATCGAGGCCGAGGCCCTCCTCCCCGGCTCCTGACCGAACCGCGCTGCCCGGCGTGCGGTGGCTGCGGGGCTTGGGAGAAAATCTGCATGGTATGGTTTTCTGCATGGCCGTCCCGGTGCGTCACCGTCCCCACATCCGGACTGCGGTCTTGCGCGCCCGGGGCACGGTCACCATCCCTCAAGAGGTCCGGGACCGGCTGGACCTGGCCGAAGGAGACCAGTTCGTGGTGACGGTCGAAGACGACCGGATCATCCTGACCCCTACCTCCGTCATCCCCGACGACCAGGCATGGTTCTGGACGCCGCAATGGCAGGCCAAGGAGGCCGAGGTCGACCAGGCCACCGCGCGCGGCGAGCGCGGTACCGTGTTCGGCACCGGTGAGGAATTCCTGGCCTTCCTCGACCAGAACTCCAACCCCAGCCGGTAGCGTGCCGACCTTCGAATGGCTGCCGTTGTTTGACCGGGATTGGCGGACGTTGAGCGCTGAGCAGCGGCGTGCCTTCCGGGACGCGGCTGCGGCTTTCGTAGCTGACCTACGCGAAGGTGCGGGATTCCGCAAGGGCCTGCGGGTCAAGAAGATGCACGGCCGGGAAGATGTGTGGGAGATGACCTGGGCACCTGACGGTAGGGCAACCTTCCACTTCGGGACCCCGGCGACCGAGGGTGAGCCGCACATCGTCTGGCGCCGCATCGGAACCCACAAGATCCTCGCTCGCCCTTGACCGCTGCTGCTCCACCGGGAGCAAGGACCCCGGGGTCTGGCCAGCCGTCTACCGTGCACTCGCCGGGTACCGCCTCCGGTCACAGGACGTGACCAAGAGAGGTGTCAACGTCCGATCCCCGCCTTGCCGGCGCCGTTCGCGGCAGCCACGGCAGCGGCCGATGACCGGGGGGCGCGGGCGGCGACGCCCCAGACGCCCCAGGCACGCCCGTCCGGCACCGTCGGCCCGGACGCCAGGCGTAGTGTCGCCTCATGGAATATCGCCAACTGGGCCGGTCGGGGCTGCGGGTTTCCGTGCTCGCCATGGGCACGATGACGTTCGGCGGCACCGGGGCCTTCGCGAACGTCGGGTCGACCGACCTCGACGAGGCCGCGCGCCAGGTGGACATGTGCCTGGACGCCGGGGTCAACCTCGTCGACACCGCCGACGTCTATTCCGACGGGCTGGCCGAGGAGATACTCGGCGAGGTGCTGCGGGGCCGCAGGGACCGGGTGCTGCTGGCCACCAAGGTCCGCATGCCGATGGGCACCGGCCCGAACGACGCGGGCCTGTCCCGCCACCACGTCGTCTCCGGCTGCGAGGCGAGCCTGCGCCGGCTCGGCACCGACCACATCGACCTGTACCAGGTGCACGAGTGGGACGGCCGGACTCCGCTCGAGGAGACGCTGGCGGCGCTGGACCTGCTGGTGAGCTCCGGCAAGGTGCGCTACGTCGGCGCGTCGAACTACGCCGCGTGGCAGCTGATGAAGGCGCTGGGCACCGCGGACCGCCTCGGCCTGCCGCGGTTCGTCAGCCAGCAGATCTACTACTCGCTGCAGGCGCGCGAGGCGGAGTACGAGCTGATCCCGCTGGCGGTGGACCAGGGCCTCGGCGTGCTGGTGTGGAGCCCGCTGGCCGGCGGGCTGCTGTCCGGCAAGTACCGCAGGAACCACCAGGCGCCGGTCGGCTCCCGGCAGCTCACCGACTGGGACGAGCCGCCGGTCTACGACAGGGAGAAGCTGTACGACACCGTCGAGGTGCTGATCGGCATCGGCGAGCGGGGCGTGTCGGCGGCGCAGGTGGCGCTGGCCTACACCCTGGCCAGGCCGGCCGTCACCTCGGTGATCGTCGGCGCCCGCACCGCGGAGCAGCTTGCCGACAACCTGGCGGCCGCGTCGCTGGTCCTGACCGCGGCCGAGCGGGCGGAACTCGACAAGGCCAGCGCGGTGCCGCTGCTGTACCCGTACTGGCACCAGGCCAAGACCGCCAGCGACCGGCTGTCGCCGGCCGACCTGACCCTGCTCGGCCCGTACCTGCCGCCGGCTTCCGGCCCGCCGCCGGCTCCCTAGCAGCGGCAGGCTGCTCAGCCCGATCCCGCCGAGGATCGCAACGCCGCCGGCCACTAGCCCGGCGCCCACCGGGCTGCCGAACACCGCGGCGCCCGCGACCGCGCCGACCAGCGGCTCGATGTTGTAGAAGGCCCCGGCGACCTCGGCGGGCACCCGGGCCTGGCCGTAGGCGAACAGCGTGAACGGCGCCAGCGTGCCGCAGCCGGCCAGCGCGGCGACGGCAAGCACGGGGACGGGGCGGGCCGGGACTCCGGGCACCGGCTCGGCGATGAGGCCGTAGGCCAGCGAGCCGGCCGCGGCGCCGAGGAACTGCACCGCGGTGACCGCGACCGGGTCCCGGCCGGACAGCAGCCGCGGCTGCCCGACCGTGAACGCGGCGGACAGCAGCAGCGAGGCGAGCACCAGCGCGTCGCCGCGCACGGTCGCGCCGCCGCCCGGCGCGCCCGCGGTCACCAGCCCGACGCCGCACGCCGACAGCGCGAAGCCGGCCCAGGCCACCGGCCGGGCCACCGTCCGCTGCCAGACCGCGGCGGCGACGGCGACCATCACCGGCACCGCCCCGATCAGCAGCGCCGCGTGCGTGACGCTGGTCCTGGTGATGCCGGCGTTCTGCACGACCAGCGCGCCGCCGTACCCCACGGCCCCCGAGGCGAGCGCCGCCGGGGTCAGCGCCTCGCGAACGCGCTGCCGGGACGCGGCGGGCAGCAGCACCGCCGCGGCCAGGCCGAACCTGGCCGCGGCCAGCCAGCCCGGCGCCATCCACTGCAGCGCCAGCTTGGACAGCGGCACGGTGGTGCCCCACAGCAGCCCGGCCGCGGTCAGCGCCGCGACGGCGTTACGACGGCTTGTCCTCATCCGGCCATGCTCGCCACGCGGCGCGCAGAATTGGCCGCTACCGCAGACTCACGAGATAAAATTTTGCAATATGGCCATCTCGTTTGATGAAATTGATCTCCGGCTGCTGGACGCCCTGCAGGCGGACGCGGACCGCACCAACGTCGAGCTCGCCCGGCTGACCGGGCTGTCGCCGGCCGCGACCCTGCACCGGGTCCGCCGCCTCAAGGCCTCGGGCGTCATCAGGATCGTCGCCGCCCGGCTCGACCCGGCCGCCGCCGGGTTCCCGCTGCAGGTGTACGTGACCGCCACGCTGGCACGCCACGACCCGCGGTCCACCCGCGTGTTCGAGGACCAGGTACGGGCGCTGCCGCAGGTCATCGCCGCGGACAACGTGGCGGGCGAGACCGACTACCTGCTCAGCGCCGTGGCCCGCGACGTCGCCGACCTGCAGGAGGTGCTCGCCCGCCTCGCCACCCGCGGCGGCCAGCGGCTGGTGACCTACCTGCGGCTGGCCGAGGTCAAGCCCCCGTCCCCGCTGCCGCTGGCCGCGCCCGCCGCCACGCCCCCGCCTGCCCGCTGAACCCGTTACCGGCCCGGCGCCCGGTCCAGTGCGAAGGTGACGGCGGCGCGGGTGCCTTCCGGCCCGGACACCACCTCCATCTGGTCGGCCACCTCCCGCGCCACCCACAGGCCGTGACCCGGCATCGGCGGCCAGGGGCCGGCGACCGTCGGGTGGTCACCGGCGCCCGCCGGCCTGGCCCGCCGGCCCGCCCGCGCCACGGCGCCTGCCGCACGCCGGGCGCCGGTCCCGTGCCCGGTGCCCGGCCCGGCGTCGTCCACCTGGCAGCGCAGGGTCCCGGCCAGGTGCCACATCCGCAGCCGGCCGCTGCCGCCGCCGTGGCGGATCGCGTTGGCCGCCAGCTCGTGCACGGCCAGCACCACGTCGCCGGCCCGGTTCTCCGCCATCCCCGCCCGGCGGGCCTGAGACTGCACGGCGACCCGCAGCGCGTACAGCGTCCCGGCATCGAACGCCTGGTCAAGGACGGGCGGCGTGCGCTGGCCGGCGCCGAACCCCACCGACCCGCCGAACCCGCCGACCCGAGGGCCGTCCATCCGGATCGCCTCCCGCGGCGCTCGCCGCAGCCATGACCAGGACCGGTAACCCGTGCAGCCGCGCACGCCGCACGTTCCCGCCGTCTTCTTCTACCAGCGGCGCCAAGCGGTAAACCGAAGACGTTGCGCTGACCGGGGTCAGCTGGTGTCATTCGTCTCGTGACCAGCGCGCAGCCGCATCCGATGGTCGCCAGACGGCCTCGGGTCACCGTGCTCGGCAGCCTCAACATGGACATCTCGGTCACCGTGCCCAGGTTGCCGGGGCCCGGCATGACCGTGCTCGGCTCGGCGGCCCGCTGCACGCCCGGCGGCAAGGGGGCCAACCAGGCGGTGGCCGCGGCCAGGCTCGGCGCGGCCGCGCGCATGGTGGGCTGCGTCGGCGACGACGACCTCGGCAGCCGGCTGCTGGCCGCGCTGCGCGAGGAGGGGGTGGATGCCGGCTCGGTGCGCCGCGTGCCCGGCGTGCCGACCGGGCTGGCGATGATCTCGGTGGACGGCGCCGGAGAGAACCTGATCACGGTCGCTCCCGGCGCCAACCATGAGGTCGCCGCGGGCGACGTGGGCGCCGTCTTCGATGACCCGGGCGACGTGGTGGTGATCAGCGCCGAGATCCCGGTGCCCGTGATCGGGGCCGCGCTGGCGCGCGGGCGGGAACGGCGGCACGGCGCCCGGCCGCTGTGCGTGCTCAACCTGGCGCCCGCCCCGCCGCATGCGGCCGCGATCGTCGCCGCGGGCAGCGCGGCACTGGACTGGCTGGTCGTGAACGAGCCGGAGGCCGCCGCCGTCCTCGGCAGGCCGGTCCGCGGGCCGGCCGGCGCCGCCCGGGCCGCGGCGGAGCTGCGGGCCGCCGGGGCCCGCAACGTCGTGGTCACCGCGGGCGCGCACGGCGCCGCCCTGGCCACCGCGCAGGCCGCGCAGGCCGCGCGGGACGCCGTCACCGTCCCCGGGTTCCGGGTGCCGGCCGTGGACGCCACCGGCGCCGGCGACACCTTCGTCGGCGCGCTCGCGGTCGCGCTCGCCGCCGGCGCCGCGGCGGCCGAGGCGGTGCGCGCGGCGGCCGCGGCCGCCGCCGCGGCGGTCACCAGGCGCGGCGCCCAGGCCGCGATGCCCCGCCCGGCCGACATCCTCGCCGTCACCGGCCTGACCTGGCCCGTACCCGCCGGCCCCGGGCCCGTCCCCTAGCCTGGCCCCGGCGTCGGCGGGCTAGGGAAAAACCGGCGCTGACGGTACGATTTGGCTGCGAGGGAGAGCTCGATGCCATGACGCCTGGCCTGCGGGAATTCGTGCTGGACGGGGGAGTCGGGGCCGACGTCGGGAGGGCCAACGAGTCGGCTGGTGACCTCACGCCCGCGGTCCGCGCTGCCCTCGCGCAGGCGTTCACCCTGGCCGCGGACCGCGGCGCGGCGGGCACCCGGCGGCGTACCTGGCTGGACACCTCCGACTGGCGGCTGCACCGCGCCGGGCTCGCGCTCCAGCACGAACGCGGCCGGGGGGCCGGCCGCCTGCTGCTCACCGGCGGCGACGGCGCGCTGCTGGCCGAGCAGCCGGTGACCGGCCGGCAGCCGCGATGGCCCCGCCTGGCCGCCGCCCTGCCCGGGGGCCCGGTGACAGACCGGGTGCTCCCGCTGGCCAGCCCGCGGGCGCTGCTGCCGGTCGCCGCCGCGGTCAGCACGGTCACCGTGACCCGCCTGCTCGACGCCGAGGGCAAGACCGTCGCCCGCCTGATCGCCGACGCCGCGACGGTGACCGGCGCGGCACCCGGCGGGCGCGCCGCGGCCGCCGGGGAGCCGGCCGTGACGCTGCCGGCGCGGCTGGCCGTCGCCGAGGTCCGCGGGTACCCGGGCCAGGCCCGCACGGCGGCGCGGCTGCTGCACGGCGTGCCGGGCGTTGCCCCGGCCGCGCAGACCATGCTGCAGCAGGCGCTGCGCGCGCTGGGCAGGCGCCCCGGTGACGACGGCGGCGGCGCGGACGCGCGGATCACCGCGGGCATGCCGGCGGCCACCGCGGTCGCCGCCGTGCTGCTGCGCCTGCTCGAGGTCTGCGAGCAGAACCTCGACGGCGTGCTCCGCGACATCGACACCGAGTTCCTGCACGACTTCCGGGTGGCGGTCCGCCGCACCCGGTCGGCGGTCAAGCTGCTCGGCGACGTGCTGCCCGAAGGCCTGGCCGCCCGCTACGGCGCCGAGTTCAAGTGGCTCGGCGATGCGACCACGCCGATGCGGGACCTCGACGTGCACCTGCTCGGCTTCGACGAGACCGCGCGGCACCTGGTGGCCGCGAAGGCCCAAGACCTCGAGCCGTTCCGCGCGTTCCTGCTCCGCCGCCGGGCGCGCGAGCGCAGGCGCCTGACCGCCGCGCTGCGCTCGCCGCGCTTCGCCGCCGTCACGCACGACTGGCGCAAGGCGCTGCTGGAGATCCGGGACGAGCCGGCCGCGGCGGCCCGCGGCGGGCCCACCGCGGCCGAGCTGGCCGTGACCACCACCGCCCGCGCCTACCGCAAGGTGACCAGGCGCGGCGGCGCGATCACGGCGGAATCCCCGCCGGAGTCCCTGCACGACCTGCGCAAGCGGTGCAAGGAACTGCGGTACCTGCTGGAGTTCTTCGCCCCGCTGCACGACCCGGCGGCCTACCGGGACGTCGTCGGCGACCTGAAGAAACTGCAGGACGTCCTCGGCGCGTTCCAGGACGGCCAGGTGCAGCGCGAGGAGATCCGCGCGCTGGCCGACGCGATGCTCGCCGAGCACGCGGCGCCGGCCGCGACGCTGCTGGCCATGGGCGAGGTCGCCGCGCGGCTCGCGGCCGGGCAGGCGGCGGCCCGCGCGGCCTTCGGCACGCGGTTCGCCAGGTTCGCCGGCCCGGAGGGCCGGCGTCACATGAGCGTCCTGCTCCGGACGCCGCACGCCGGGGCGCCCGGGTGAGGGTCTATGCCACCTACAACATCAAGGGCGGAGTCGGCAAGACGACCGCGGCGGTCAACCTCGCCCACCTGTGCGCCGCCGGCGGCCACCGCACGCTGCTGTGGGATCTCGACCCGCAGGGCGCGGCCAGCTTCCTGTTCCGCGTCAAGCCCAGGGTCAAGGGCGGCGGCAAGGCGCTGATCCGCGGCAGGCGGGCGCTCGACGACGCCATCAAGGGCACCGACTTCGACAACCTGGACCTGCTGCCCGCCGACTTCAGCTACCGCACCATGGACCTGCTGCTGGCCGCCGCCGGCGGGAAGCCCGCCGGCCGGATCGCCGCGCTGCTGCGGCCGCTGGCCGCCGACTACGACGCGGCCTTCCTCGACTGCCCGCCGAGCATCTCGCTGGTCTCGGAAAACGTGCTGCACGCCGCCGACGTGCTGCTGGTGCCGCTGATCCCGACCACGCTGTCGCTGCGCACGCTTGACCAGCTCACCGAGTTCGTGGCCGGCCTCGACGGCCGCCGGCCCCGGGTGATCGCGTTCTTCTCCATGGTCGACAGGCGCAAGCGCCTGCACCGGGAGATAACGGAAAATCTTTCCGCAGAACGGCCGGGGGTGGCTGGCACCGTCATCCCCGCGCTGTCCCTGGTCGAGCGGATGTCGGTCGAGCGCGCTCCCGTCACCGCGTTCGCCCCCCGCAGCCGGGCCGCCCGCGCCTACCGCGCGCTGTGGTCCGAGCTTCCCCCGCCTCCCGCGCAGCCGGAACGGTGAGCGGTTCACCTCGAGTCGCCGCCGTCCTGCCCGGCGGCCGACCACCGGAGCAGCCCGATGTCGGCAACCATGTTCACGTGGCGGCGCATCGCCCGGCGGGCGCCGGGCGCGTCCCCGCGCCGGATTGCCTCCAGGATCCGGTGGTGGGCCCGCAGCGACCGCGGCGGGCGGCCGGGCTCGCCGAGTGAGCTGCGCCGGGTCTCACTGATCGGCACGGCCAGCCCGGCCATGAAGTCGGCAAGCAGGGGGCTCCGCGCCGCGCGGGTGACAGCCTCGTGAAACAGCCGGTCGCCCTCCTCGCCGAAGCCGTCCGCGCCGATGTCGGCGGCCATGATCTCCAGGGCCCGGCTCATCGCCGCGATGTCTGCCTCGGTCCTGCGCATCGCGGCCAGGGCGGCCAGCTGCGTTTCCAGCGCCTCCCTGGCCTCGAGGATGGCCGGCAGCCGGTGCCGCTGCGTCATCAGCCTCATCAGGTGACCCGAGTCGTCCGGGAGCGACCTGAGGTAGATGCCGTCGCCGTGCCGCACTTCCAGCGTGCCGCGGACCTCGAGCGCGATCGTGGCCTGGCGGACCGACGCCCTGCTCACCCTCAGCGCCGCAGCCAGATCGCGCTCCGACGGCAGCCTGTCGCCTACCCGCAGCCCGGTGACCTCGACGTAGTCGAGCAGCCTGGCGGCCAGCTGCTCATAGAGCCGGCGCCGGTCGGGGGCGCGAAGGGCCTCGGTGCTCGGCCTGCTGACCCGTGGCCTTGCTGGCATCCCGTCGCGTCGCCTCACTCCTGTGGCCGCGCCCACGCTCCCGCCCGCCCGCCGCAGGTCGCGGCCGGGACCGTTGACACCCAGGATAGCGGGGCATTATCGTTCGGGCTACTGGCTGAGCCACTTACTGTTCGTCACTTCAGCCCAGTGCGCGCGAAGGACGCCATGACAACCTTCCTCGTGACAGTCGGTGTCGGGCTCGCCACGGCCGCCATCCTGGCGCTGTCGGCGGTCGCGCTCACGCTCGAGTACGCGGTCAGCCGGGTCGTGAACTTCGCCCACGGCGAGTTCCTCACCATCGGCGCCTACGTCGCCTACTCCACGCAGGCGATCTTCCATGAGAACGTGGCGGCCGGCGCGGTGATCGCCGCGGCGGCCGGCGCGGTCGCCGGGCTGGCGCTGAACGCGGCGGTGATCGAGCGGTTCCGGGGCCGCACCGCCACCACCGTCCTGATCGCCACGCTCGGGGTGGCGCTCATCGTGGAGAACGTGCTGGAGATGATCTACGGGGCGGCGAACGTCTCCTACGGCTACCCGCAAGGCAGCCTGCATCATGTCGGGCCGTTCCTGTGGACCACGTCCGACATCGAGGTGATCGTCGCGGCGCTGGCCGTGGCCGCTCTCATCTACCTGCTGCTGCAGCGCACGCGGTTCGGCAAGGCGATCCGGGCGGTTTCACAGGACAGGGCGCTCGCCCAGGTGAGCGGCATCCCCGCGCGGCGGATCATCACGCAGACCTGGATCCTGGCTGGCGCGGTGGCCGGGTTCGCGGGCTTCGCGCTCGCCGACACGGTCGGCACCTTCGGCCCCCTGCTCGGCTTCAACTTCCTGCTGCTCACGATCACGGCCACCGTCGCAGGCGGCCTCGGGCGGCCGTACGCGACCCTGGGCGGCGCCCTCATCGTCGGGCTGGTGGTCCAGATCGCCGGCACCTACACCAGCTCCGCGTACGAGCTGGTCTTCGCCTTCCTGCTGCTGGTGGTGCTCATGCTGTTCCGGCCGAACGGCGTGTTCGTCCGGCGCGGCACGGTAGCGGTGCGCGCCTGATGTACTGGGTCAGCGTCTTCACCGAGGCGGCCGTCTTCGCCATCCTCGCCCTCGGCCTCGACGTGATCTGGGGCTGGACCGGCGACTTCGACCTGGCGTTCTACGGGTACCTGGCGCTCGGCAGCTACTTCACCTTCGTGCTGTCGATCGGCAAGCCGGTCCCGCCGGTCGAGTACATCATCGGCTGGCACCTCCCGGTCGTGGCCGCGATCGTGCTGGCTGTCGTGGCCGTGGTCTGCGTCGCCGCCGTCGTCGGGGCCATCGCGCTGCGGAACCTGCGCGGCATCTACTTCGCCATAACGACGCTCGGCGCGGTGAGCGCGCTGTACCTGCTCGTGGAGAACTACACGCCGCTGTTCAACGGCTACAACGGCGTCTACGGGCTGGTCAACCCCGGGCAGTCGGCGCTGAACCTGACCTACGACGGCTACCGCGTCCTGTTCCTGGTGGTCGTGCTCGTCCTGCTCTTCCTTGCCTATCTGCTCGTGCAGCGGCTGTCGCGCAGCCCGTTCGGCCGGATGCTGCGCTCGGTGCGCGAGGACGAGCGCGCCGCCGCGGCGTACGGGCGGCCGGTGTTCTTCGCGAAGTACCGCGCCTACCTGTTCGGCGCGGCGCTGGCCGGCCTGGCCGGAGGCCTGTTCGCCATCTTCATCAGCGCGTTCAACACCGGCGCCTGGTCGCCGCAGGAGCTCCTGGTGATCTACGCGGCGATCCTGGTCGGCGGCCGCGGCAATCCCCGCGGCGTCATCCTCGGCGTGTTCGTGGTCTATATCGGCTTCATCGAGCTCACCAGGTACCTGCCGTCGCCGGCGTCGCGGCCGGAATTCGGGCCGGCGCTGCGCCAGGTCCTGATCGGCCTCATGCTCGTCCTGATGCTCAAGTTCCGGCCGGAGGGGATCTTCAGGGAGCGGCCCGGGGTCGATCACGGGCCCGGCCCGGCCGGCCATCCGGTCTCGGGCCGCATCGGGGCTCGCGCCGGCGGCGGGCCGGCCCCGGCCCCGGCCCCGGCCGCGCCGGCGGGCGCCGGGGACGCGCTATCCGCGGGCCTGGCCCACGACGGCGCGCCCGAGGGACCCGGGAGCGACGACGGAGGCCCCGGATGAGCGCCGCGCTGCTGGAGATCGAGAACCTGACCAAGTCCTTCGGCGGCGTCCGCGCCGTGCGCAACTGCACCTTCTCGGTTCCCGAAGGCCAGGTGACCGGCCTGATCGGGCCCAACGGCGCCGGCAAGAGCACCGTGGTCGACCTGGTGTCCGGGTTCGGGCGCCCGGACTCCGGCGGCATCAGGTTCGCCGGCGAGCCGCTGATCGGCAAGCGCCCCGACGTCATCTCCCGGCTGGGGCTGATCCGGACGTTCCAGACGCCGCGCGAGTGGCCCAACCTGACCGTCCTGGACAACCTGCTGCTGGCGCGGCGCCGTTTCGCCGCCGAGTCGCTGTGGCGCTGCCTGGCCCGCGCCCGCCGCATCCGGCGCGAGGAAGAGGCGGATCGGGCGGCGGTCCGGGCCATCCTGGAGCGCTACCAGCTCATAGAGCTCAGGAACGAACTTGCGGTCAGACTGAGCGGAGGCCAGAAACGGCTGCTCGAATTCGCCCGCATCGCCGCCGCAGAGCCCCGGCTGATCATCCTGGACGAGCCGATGGGAGGCGTCAATCCCGTGCTCGGCGCGCGGATCGGCGAGGCCGTCGGCCAGTTCGCCGCGGAGGGCCGCACGGTGGTCGTCGTCGAGCACAATCTGCCGTTCATCGAGAAGACCTGCCATCAGGTGGTGGTGATGGACCTCGGCGAGGTCATCGCGCAGGGGCCGTTTTCCGGCCTGCGGGACAACCCCAGGGTGGTCGACGCCTACCTCGGCATGGACCAGAGCCATGGCTGAGCCGGCCGCGGTGGTGCTGAGCGCCGAGGGGCTGACCGCCGGCTACGGCGGGCCGCCGATCATCGAGGACATCTCGCTGGCCGTCCGCGCCGGGAAGATCACCGCCATCGTCGGGCCGAACGGCGCCGGGAAATCCACCCTGCTCAAGGCGCTGAGCGGGGTGCTGAAGGTGTCCCGGGGCGAGGTGTACGTCCGGGGCGAGAAGACGACGAACATCCCCCCGGAGAAGCTGGTCCGCCGCGGGCTCGGCTACGTCCCCCAGGTCGCCAACATCTTCCCCGACCTCACCGTCCGGGAGAACCTGGAGATGGGGGCGTACACCAACCGCCGCGGCGTGGACGCCAGGATCGGCGAGATCTGCGACCTGTTCCCCGACCTCGGCACGGCGCTGCGGCGCAGGGCGGGACTGCTCAGCGGCGGCCAGCGCAGCATGCTGGCCATGGCCAGGGCGCTCATGCTCAGGCCCGCGGTGATGCTGCTCGACGAGCCCAGCGCCGGGCTGTCCCCCCTGCTCCAGGACGCGCTGTGGGAGCAGATCGAGGCCATCGCCGCCACCGGCGTCGGGATCTGCGTGGTCGAGCAGAACACCCGGCGTACCCTCCGCCACGCGCACTGGGGCTACATCCTCGTGCTCGGGCGCAACCGGCTCGACGGTCCCGCACGGGAACTGCTCCGCGACGAAACCGTGGTGGAGCTTTACGTCGGCCGCATGAATTGACTGGGGCGAGCCCGAGGACCCGGGCAGCGCCGGACGGCTCGCACCGCATGGAAGGAGAACCAGCGTGAAATCATCCACGATCACCAGAACCGCGGCGGCCTGCGCGGCCGCGGTCGTGCTGGCCGCCTGCGCGTCCAATTCGGGCTCGAGCGGGGGCAGCAACTCGTCCGGCCCGATCACCTACGGCGTCCTTTCCTGCTTCACCGGCCGGCTGGCGAGCCTCGGCCAGGCGATGCTCCAGGGTTCCCAGGTGGCCGTGAGCGAGATCAACTCCGCCGGCGGCGTCCTCGGCCGTAAGCTCCAGCTGGTGACCGGCGACACCGGCTGCGACGTCGCCGACGGGGTCACCGCGACCAACCAGATGCTGACCAAGAACGTCAGCGGCGTGATCGGCCCGGAAACCCAGGAGATCAACGGCGTCGAGCCGATCCTGGATGCCAACCACATCGTCGACGAGTTCCAGGGCGGCGACACCGCCCGTGACCACCAGACCGACCCGTACTTCTTCCGTGACAGCCCATCGGACTCCCAGCTCGGCGTGGCCATGGCGCTGTACGGGCACCTGCAGCACTACACCAGGGCCGTCATGCTGTTCTACTCCGACCCGGCGGCGCAGACGTTCCTCAAGCCGGTCTCGCAGACGTTCACCAAGCTCGGCGGCACGATCGCCAAGACCATCATCGTGACCCCGGACCAGACCTCCTACCTGAGCCAGGTCCGCGAGGCGATCGCCGCCAGACCCCAGGTGATCTTCACCCAGGAGGACCCGCCGACCGCGGCCGTGCTGTTCCGCGAGTTCAGGCAGCTCGGCGGCGGGAGCATCCCGTGGATCGGCACCGACGTCACCAGCGGCAGCGACTACCTCAAGGCGATCGGCTACCCAACCGCCCACGCCGTGCTGACCTCCGTGTACGGGACGTCGGTCACCGGCACGGCGAACACCGCGTTCATCGACCTGTTCAACAAGCTCTTCCCGAGCCAGAAGACGGCGGGCCCGCTGGCCAACGCCAACTACGCCTACGACGCGGTGATCTCGCTCGCCCTGGCCGACGACTACGCCAAGACCACCAACGGGACCACGGTCGCGCACGACATGACCAAGGTCACGAACCCGCCCGGCACCGCGTGCTACACCTACGCGTCCTGCCTGAGCCTCATCAAGGCGGGCAAGAAGATCAACTATCAGGGCGCCAGCGGCGACCTCGACTACAACAAGTACAACAACACCTTCGGTCCGTACGGCGCCTTCAAGGCCACCGCGGCCGGCGTCGAGCAGCAGGTGTACGTGATGTCGGCGCAGGCGCTCGCCGCGGCCACGCCGTAGCGGGCCCGCCCCCCCCGGCCCGCCGCTCCGGACAGGCGCGGCGGGCCGGGCCGGGCGCCACGCGGCCGACCAGGAACCGGGAAGGATGCGATGACGGGCCCACTGGCCGGAGTGCACGTGCTCGACCTGTCGCGGGTGCTGGCCGGGCCGTACGCGGCGATGCTGCTCGGCGACCTGGGCGCCGAGGTGATCAAGGTGGAGCGGCCCGGCTCGGGCGACGACACCAGGCACTGGGGCCCGCCGTTCGTGCCCGCCGGCGACGGCGATGAGGCCGAGAGCACGTACTTCCTGTCCGCCAACCGGGGCAAGCGGAGCGTCGTCATAGACCTCAAGGACCCGGCCGAGCGCGGGTTCGTCGAGGCGCTGGTGCGCTGGGCCGACGTGCTGGTGGAGAACTTCCGCCCGGGGGTGATGGACCGGCTCGGCCTGGCCGATGACGCGCTGGCGGAGCTGAACCCGCGGCTGATCCGGCTGGGGATCAGCGGCTTCGGGGAAACCGGGCCGGACCGCGACCGGGTCGGCTATGACCATATCCTGCAGGCCGAGGGCGGGGTGATGAGCCTGACCGGGGCCGCGGGCGGCGAGGCGGTCAAGGTGGGCGTGCCGATCGCCGACGTCAGCGCGGCCCTGTTCGGCGTCATCGGGGTGCTCGGCGCCCTGGTGGAGCGCGAGCGCAGCGGGCTGGGCCAGCGGGTGACCACCTCCCTGCTCGCCGCGCAGGCCGGCCTGCACACCTTCCAGGCCACCAGGTACCTGATCGCGGGACAGGTGCCGGGGCTCTCCGGCAACCACCACCCGACGGTCGCTCCCTACGGCGTGTTCCGCGCCGCGGACGGCCCGCTGGTCATCGCGGTGGGCAACGATGACATCTGGCGGCGCTTCGCGCCGGTTGCCGGGCTCGATCCCGCCGATCCCAGGTTCGCCACCAACGCGCTCCGGCTGGCTAACCTCGCCGAGCTGACGCGGATCATTCACGCGGCCCTGGCGCGGCGCACCGTGGCGGACTGGCTGGTCCTGCTGCGCCGGTCCGGCGTCCCCGCGGGCGAGCTGAAGACGCTGGACCGGGTCTACGACGGCGAGCAGGCGCGCGCGCAGGGCCTGGTCTGGCGGCTGGAGCATCCGCGCCTCGGCGGCATCAGGCTGCCGGCGCATCCGGTGCATTACAGCCGCAGCACGGTCGCGCCCGGGCTGCCGCCGCCGGCCCTGGGCCAGCACACCGACGAGGTGCGCGCGGCATTGCTCGGCCCCGCGCAGGCCGATGACGCCTGACCCGGCCCGGCAGCCGGGACCGCAGCCCGCGGCCGCACCGCCGCCCGGGCCCGGCCGGGCGCGCCCGCTGTATGCCGAGATCGCCGATCCCGGCAGCCTGGCGCGCTTCGGCGAGGAGATCGAGGCGGGCGATCCCAGTGACTGGCCGGGCTATCCGGCCCAGCTGCGCCGGGCCAGGGACGCGGCAGGCAGCGCGCATGCGGTCACCACCGCGGTGGCAGCCGTCGGCGGCCAGCCCTGCGTGCTGGTCGGGTTCGAGTTCCCGTTCCTCGGCGGCTCGATGGGGACCGCCGAGGGCGCCAGGATCTGCCGGGCCTTCGCGGTGTCGGTTGCGCAGCGCCTCCCGGTCGTCACCGTCGCGGCCTCGGGCGGGTCCCGGATGCAGGAGGGAACCAGCGCGCTGCTGCAGATGCAGGCGGTGGCGGCGGCCATCGCCGAGGCGAGGCGAGCGGGCATCCCGCATATCGCGGTCGCGGGCGACCCGACCACCGGCGGCGTGTGGTCGTCGCTGGTCGCCGCCGCCGACGTGCTCATCAGCGTGCCGGGCGCCCGGGTGAGCTTCTCCGGCTCGCGCACCCGGCCCCCCGGGGCGGATCCCCGGTCCCCGGAGTACCTCGCCGACAGCAAGTGGGCGCGCGGTTTCGTCGACGTGCTGGCGCCGCCGCCGGCGCTGCGCGCCGAGGTCGCCGCGGCCGTCCGCCTGCTGTCGCCGCGGTCGCGCGGGGACAGCCCCCGCCGCGCGCCGCTGCCCGCCTGGCCGTCCGGCGACGGCGGCGGGCCGCGGGGCGCCGGCGCGTGGGCGCACGTCGGCGGCGCGCGCGACCCCCGGCGCGCCGGGGCGGACCGCTGGCTGGCGGGGTACTTCGGGCAGAGGTTCGAGATCCGCGGCGATCGCTGCGGGGGCGTGGACACCGGCCTGCGCTGCGGTTTCGGCGGTCACCGGGGCACCACGATCGCGTACGTCGCGCAGACCGGCGAGCCGACCACCCCGGCGGGGTTCAGGACCGCGGCCCGCCTGCTCGGGCTGGCGGAACGCTACCGGCTGGCGGTTCTCACCCTGATCGACACTCCCGGCGCCGCGGCCTCCCCGGCCGACGAGGCGGCCGGCACCGGCCCGGCGATCGCCGAGCTGCTGGTGGCGATGGCGTCCAGCACCGTGCCGATCACCTCGGTCATCATCGGCGAGGGCGTGTCCGGAGGGGCGCTGGCGCTGGCGTCCCCGGACGACCTGTGGATCGCGCGGGACGGCTATCTCGCGGTGACGGCCCCGGAGCTTGCCGCGTCGATACTCAAGCGCGGTGCCCGCGACATCCCGCAGGTCGCGGCGTGGCTGCGGCTCACCCCGGCCGACCTGCTCAGCCGCGGGATCGTCCGCGGCATCATCGGGCCGTCCGCGGTCCCGGCGGACATGGCCGGTCAGGCGGCTGACCCGAGATAGTCCAGCGCCGCGCCGACGCCGCCGCGGGCGATCGGCACCCCGGCCCGCGCCAGCCCCATCTCCACCCCGCACAAGACTCCGGCCAGCGACAGGTCGCCGAGATCCCCGAGGTGGCCGATGCGGAACACCCGGCCGGCCAGCCGGCCGAGCCCGGCGCCGAGCGACATGTTGTAGCGGTCCAGGATCAGCTGGCGCACCTGGTCGGCGTCGTGGCCGTCGGGAACCATGACCGCGGTGAGGGTGGCCGAGTAGTCGTCCGGGTTCTGGCACACGATGTCCAGGCCCCAGCCGCGGACCGCGCGCCGGGTGGCTTCCGCGTGCCGGGCGTGCCGCGCGAAGACGGCGGCCAGCCCTTCCTCGGCGAACATGGCCAGCGCCTCGCGCAGCCCGAACAGCAGGTTGGTGGCGGGCGTGTAGGGGAAGCGGCCGGTCTCGGCGGCGTCGAGCACCGGCTGCCAGTCCCAGTAGCTGCGCGGCAGGCGGGCCCGCCGCGCGGCGGCGAGCGCTTTCCCGCTGACCGCGTTGAGGCCCAGGCCCGGGGGGAGCATCATGCCCTTCTGCGAGCACCAGACGGTCACGTCGACGCCCCACTCGTCGTGGCGGTAATCGACCGACCCGAGCGACGAGATCGTGTCGACCATCAGCAGGGCGGGATGCCGCGCGCTGTCCATCGCCGCCCGTATCGGCGGGATCCGGCTCGCGCACCCGGTGGACGTCTCGTTCTGCACGACGGTGACCGCCTTGATCCGGTGGCCGGGGTCGGCGGCCAGCCGCTCGTGCACCCGGGCCGCGGGGACACCCCGGCGCCAGTCACCGGGGACGACGTCCACATCCAGGCCCAGCTTCCCGGCCATCTGAGCCCACAGCCCGGCGAAGTGCCCGGTGTCGAAGGCAAGCACGCGGTCACCCGGCGACAGCGTGTTGACCAGCGCCGCCTCCCAGGCGCCGGTGCCGGACGACGGGTACAGCGCAACGGGCCCCCCGCTGCCGCACAGCCGCCCCATGCCGGCGAGCACCTGCCGGGCCAGCTCGGCGAACTCCGGGCCACGGTGATCGATCGTCGGCGCCGCCATCGCCCTCAAGATCCGGTCCGGGACATTCGTCGGCCCCGGGATCTGGAGGAAGTGCCGGCCGCTCTGGTACGTCATGTCTATGTCCTCTCTTCCAGCCACTGGCTTCGGGCCGGCCCGGCACCGCGGCGCCGCCGCGGCCGGCGCGGGCACCGAACTCGCCGGAGCGCTGCGCCGCGTGGTCGGCGGTGAAGTCCGCTTCGACTCTTACACCAGGCACCTGTTCTCGCGCGACGCCAGCATGTACGCGATCGAGCCGATCGGGGTGGTCTTCCCCCGTGACCGCGCCGACGTGGCCGCCGTGGTGGCCACGGCCGGCCAGTTCGGCGTCCCGGTGCTGCCGCGCGGCGCCGGGACCAGCCTGGCCGGCCAGACGGTGGGGCACGCGGTCGTGATGGATCTGTCCCGGCACATGAACGGGATCGTCGAGATCGACGCCGGCCGGCGCGTGGCGCGGGTGCAGCCGGGCGTGGTGCAGGAGCAGCTGAACCTCGCGGCGGCGCGGCACGGCCTGACGTTCGGCCCGGATACCTCCACCAGGAACCGGGCCACGCTCGGCGGGATGATCGGCAACAACTCGGCGGGCAGCCAGTCGGTGCGGTACGGCATGACGATCGACCACGTGCTCGCCCTCGACGTCGTGCTGTCCGACGCAAGCCAGGCGACGTTCGGCCCGCTGACGGCCGCGGAGCTGGCAGGCCGCGCCGCCGCGCCCACGCTGTACGGGACGATCTGCCGGGACCTGCCCCGCCTCGTGGAACGGCACCGGCCCGCCATCGCCACCGGCTTCCCGCGGTACTGGCGGCAATCCGGGGGCTACCGGCTGGACCGCCTGGCCCGGTCCCCGGGCCTCGACCTGGCGAAGTTCGTGGTGGGCTCCGAGGGAACCCTGGTCACCGTCGTGGAGGCGACCGTCCGGCTCGTGCCCGCGCCGCGGTACCGGGTCATCGCGGTGGGCCACTTCGCGTCGGTGCAGGCGGCAATCGAGGCGACCGAGGACGCGCTGGCCTGCCGGCCCGCGGCGGTGGAGCTGCTCGACCGGACCATCCTCGAGCTGTCCCGCCGCAAGATCGAGTACCGATCGCTCGGGTCGATCCTGCACGGCGATCCGGGCGCGCTGCTGTTCGTGACCTTCTTCGGCGACAGCCCGGCCGAGGCGGCGGCCGGGCTCGACCGCCTGGACCGGCGCTGGCGCGCCCACCGCCATGGCTACCACACGCTGCGGGCCGTCGACGCATCCGCGCAGGCCGCGCTGCTGAAGGTCCGCGAGGCCGGCCTCGGCCTGCTCATGGCCGCCAGCAGCGGTGCCCGCAGGCCGCTGGCCTTCGTCGAGGACACCGCGGTGGAACCGGCCAAGCTGGCGTCCTACACGGCCCGTTTCCGGCAGATCCTGGACTCCCACGGCCTGACCGCGGGCTTCTACGGCCACTGCTCGGTCGGGTGCCTGCACATCCGCCCGTTCGTTGACCTCAGCGCGCCCGGGCAGCCGGAACTGATGCGCGCGGTCGCCGAGCAGGTGCGCGACCTGGTCCTGGAGTACGGCGGGGTCAACTCCAGCGAGCACGGCGACGGGCTGGCCCGCAGCGAATTCAACCGCCGCGTCTTCGGCGACGAGCTGTACGCGGCCATGCAGGAGACCAAGCGGCTGTTCGACCCGGAGAACCGGATGAACCCGGGGAAGATCGTGAACGCGCCGCCGATGACAGACCACCTGCGCGATGCGGCAGGGCCGTCCCGGCCGGCGCTCGCGACCCGGCTGGCCTTCGACGCGCCCGGCGGGATGCGCGGCGCCGCCGACCGCTGCATGAACATCGGGCTGTGCCGCAAGGCCGCCGCCGGCGTCATGTGCCCGTCGTACATGGCCACGGGCGAGGAGGAACACTCGACGCGGGGCCGTGCGAACGCCCTGCTGCACGCCCTTTCGATGCCCGACCCGCGCGCGGCGCTCGGCGGCGACCGGTTGCACGGCATCCTCGACCTCTGCCTCGAATGCAAGGCCTGCAAGAGCGAGTGCCCGCTCGGCGTGGACATGGCCGCGCTGAAGACCGAGGCGCTTGCCGCGTACCACGAGCGTCACGGCGTCCCGCTGCGCTCGCGGATGTTCGGGTCCGTCCGCACGCTGAACCGCCTCGGCTCCGCCGCGTTCCCGCTGTCCAACCTCGCCGCCGGATGGCGGCCCGGGCGGCTGATGGCAGAACGCTGGCTGGGAGTCACCGCCGCGCGGCCGTTGCCCCGCTTCCAGCGGCAGGACCTGCGGCGCTGGTTCCGGCGACGGCCTGCCCCGGCGACGCCGGCCACCCAGGGCGAGCTGATCTTCCTCGCCGACTCCTTCACCACCTTCACCGAGCCTTCGGTCGGGCGCGCGGCCATCGAGCTGCTGGAGCTGGCCGGGTGGCGGGTCCGCCTCGAAGATGCGGGCTGCTGCGGCCGGGCCAGCCTGTCCAAGGGGCTGATCGACCAGGCCCGGCGGATGGCGGCCGGCATGGCCGCCCGCCTGGGGGATGCGGCCGCCCGCGGTGTGCCGATCGTGGGGGCGGAGCCGTCGTGCCTGCTGACCCTGCGCGACGAGTACCCGGCCCTCCTCCCCGGCGACGCGGGGGCACGGGCCGTGGCGGCCGCCACGCGGCTGCCGGAGGAGATGCTCCTCGAGGCCATCGCCGGCAACCGGCTCGTCCCGCCGCGGCACAACCCGGTCAGCGGCCGCCGTATCTTGTTCCATGGCCACTGCCACCAGAAGGCGCTCGCGGGTACCGCCGCGACGATGGCCCTGCTCCGCAGCATGCCGGGCGCGGACGTCACCGAGGTGGACGCCGGCTGCTGTGGCATGGCCGGCTCGTTCGGCTTCGAGACCGAGCACTACGACCTGTCGATGCGCATCGGCGAGCTCCGGCTGTTCCCCGCCGTCCGCGCGGAGCCGGACGAAACGATCATCGCGGCGACGGGCGTTTCCTGCCGGCAGCAGATAGCGCACGGGATCGGCCGGCCCGCCCGGCATCCGCTGGAGATCGTCCGGCAGGCACTGGCTGCCGGGTGACTTCCGCCGGCCCCGATGGCTCGTCAGCCGACCTTGGTCCCGCCGAGCAGGCCCGGCGGGACGGCCTGGCCGTTCTTCAGCGCGTGGAACAGCGCCAGCGCCTCGGTGCGGTTCCACAGCACCGCGTCGCCCGCGTTCGCCGTGACGTAGTTGGCGTCCGCGATCGGCACGGTGCCGGTCTGCGGATCGCGCAGCGCCATCGCCGCCTGGACCAGGCCGTACAGGTTGGCGCCCTGGTCCACCGAGATCGAGCTCGCCGCCGCCGAGCCGAACGGCAGCGCCACGAACGGGTTCAGGTAGACGCCGGGGCTGGTGGCCTTGTCCAGCAGCGCCTTGAGGAACGCCCGCTGGTCCTGGATCCGCTGCAGGTCCTGGTCGGCGAACGAGTGCCGGTCCCGGACGAAGGCCAGCGCCTGGGCGCCGTCCAGGTTCTGGCAGCCCTTCTTCAGGTTGAGCCCGGAGGCGGTGTCGTGCAGCGCGTTCGGCAGGCAGATGGTCACGCCGCCGACCTGGTTCACCACGCTGACCAGCCCGCCGAACCCGATGCCCATGTAATGGTCGATGCGCAGCCCGGTGACGCTCTCCACGGTCTGGACCAGCAGCGTCGGCCCGCCGATCCCGAGCGCCGCGTTGATCTTGTCCTCGCCGTGCCCCGGGATCGGCACGTAGGAGTCGCGCGGGATGCTGATCAGCACCGGCCTGCCGGTGCCCATGTGCAGCAGCATCAGCGAGTCGGAGTTCTCCGTGCCGGAGACGAACCCGACGTGCAGGCTGACGATCTGCTTGTCGGTCAGGCCCTGGCGGGAGTCCGCGCCCACGATCAGCCAGTTCTGCCCGGCCGAGGTCCCGGAGAACGCGGGCAGCGCCACCGTCCGGTTCAGCTTGGAGTCCAGCCAGAAGTACGAGCCGGCCGCCGCGGCCAGCAGCACGACCACGACCGCGGCCGCGATCAGCGCGATCCGCCGCCCCCGCCGGCCCGGCTGGCCCCAGAACCGCCACCGCCGCCCGCCCGCCGGCGGCCGGCCCCGCGGCCCGGGCCGCGGCGTGGTGACCGGCGGCTGCGCCGGCCAGCCGGACCGGCTCGCCGCCGCCACGGCGGGCGGCAGGTCGTCTTGCCCGCCCGCCGGCCGGTAGGACGGGCCCTGCCCGGGCTCGTCCCGGTACCACCCCCGCGGCCAATCGCTCATGATCTGCACCCTCGCGTGTCGCCGCCGTCTTCCGTCCGCCATCACGATAGGCACAGCCGCGCACCGCTCGCGCCATTTCAGCCGGCGTGGCGGTGCAGGAAGGCCAGGGTGCGCCGGTTGAACTCCTCGACGTTCTCGTAGATCGGGGCGTGCGCGCAGTCCTCGAACACGGTCACCTCCGAGCCGGCGATCGCCTCGCGCAGCGGCGCCGCGAACCGGGTCGAGCACACCATGTCGTGACGCCCGAAGCCGATCAGGGTCGGCGCCTGGATCGAGCCGAGCACGGACGTGGCGTCGTGGGCCAGCACCGCGCCGGACTGGCGGATGAAGGCGTCCACCGGCGGCATCGGGCGGCCGCGGACGAACTCGGCGAGCGAGTCGACGTACTGTGGCCGCGCCGCGTACATCTCCGGGGTGTAGCAGCAGGGGAAGATCCCCTGGATGATCATCTCGGGGACGCTGGCCAGGGCCTGGGCGATGATCTGCCAGCTCTGCACGACCGCGCGCAGGAACGGGTCGGTGGCCGGCCAGGGGCTGTGCAGCTGCAGCGACCTGACCCGGTCCGGGTACCTGGCGGCCAGCCACATGCCGGTCGCCGCGCCCAGCGACAGCCCGAACACGTGCGCCCGGCCGATCCCGGCCGCCTGCATGAACGCGGCGATGTCGTCGCCGAAGAGCTCGGTCGTGTACACGCCCTCCGGCTTGCCCGACAGCCCCGCGCCGCGCAGGTCCACGGTGAAGCAGGTGTAGTGCTTGGCGTACTCCGCCACCTGGAACGCGTAGCAGGCCTGGTCGGCCGCCAGGTACGGGATGAGCACCATCGGCTCGCCCTCGCCGGTGACCTCGTAGTAGACCTCGATCCCGTTCGCCTGCACCGTCGGCATCCCGAACCCTCCCTGCGTCACCGGCCATTGTGGCGCGATTCAGTCCAGCCGCGCCAGCCCCCGGAGGTCGACGCAGGTGACGTCGTGGATGGCGACGAAGACCATGAGCACGTTGTCGCAGGTCCTGCACCGGACCACGGTGCCCAGCCGGGGCCGGTACACGGCAAGCTCGGCCACCTGCGCCGAGCTGCCGCATGCGGCGCACGTGCCGGTGGCCGCGGTCATCTCGGCGCCGAACACCTCCATCAGCAGCCCGCCGATCGCGTTGCCGTCGACCGCGCTGTCGTCCATCATTGGCCTCCGGTCGCGCCGAAGCGCTCGGTCTTGACCCGGCCGGGCGGGTACCCGAGCGACACCAGGCCCGCCGCCACGGTTTCCACGAAGCTCGTCGGGCCGCACACGTAGGCGAGCGGCGCGTCGGCCGCGGGCCAGGCCACCTCGGCCAGCATCTGCCGGTCGAGGTGGCGGGCGTAGCCCGTCCAGCCCGGCGGCTGCCGCCGGGTGAGCGTGTAGATCACCTCGACGCCGTCCCAGCCGCGGTCGAGCTCGGCACGGTAGATCACGTCGTCCCGGCTGCGCGCGGAGTACAGTAGCCGCGCCGCGACGGAGTTTGCGGCAAGCGCCCGGCGCCGGAGTATGCAGCGCAGCGGCGCGATGCCCGAACCGCCGGCCAGCAGCAGCAGCGGGCCGCCGTCGGCGTCGTCCCAGACGAAGTAGCCGCCGACCGGGCCGCGCAGCTCGAACTGGTCGCCGGGTCGCAGTTCCTCGGTGAGGTACGGGGAGACCTCGCCGTCGTCCAGGCGCTCCACCGTGATCGCGAGCGGCTCGCCGGGAGCCGACGCGATCGAGTACTCACGTTCGGCGTGGTAGCCGTCCTCGGCCGTCAGCCTGATGTCCAGGTGCTGGCCGGCCAGGTGGCCCGCCCAGCCCGGCACGGACAGCCCGATCGTGCGCACCCGCGCCGTCTCGTCGACCAGCGACTCGACCGTGGCGGTCCGCCAGGTCAGTCGCCCGCGTACCGCTGTTCCCGCCATGGGTCCCCGTACATGTGGTAGCCGTAAGTCTCCCAGAAGCCGGGCTCGTCGCCGTCGCGCAGCCGCAGCCCGCGCACCCACTTGGCGCTCTTCCAGAAGTACAGGTGCGGCACGAGCAGCCGGGCCGGGCCGCCGTGCTCCGACGGCAGCGCCCCGCCGCGGTAGCTGAAGGCCACCCAGGCCCGCCCGCCGGTCAGGTCGGCCAGCGGCAGGTTCGTGGTGTAGCCGCCGTCGCTGAAGGCGAGCACGTAGCGCGCGTCGTGCTCGACCGCCGCGAGCAGCACGTCGAGCGACACCCCTTCCCAGGTCGTGTCGAGCTTGGACCACCGGGTCACGCAGTGGATGTCCACCGTGACGGTCTCGCTCGGCAACGAGCGGAACTGCTCCCACGTCCATAGTTTCGGCTCCCGGCCGCCGGCGATGGAGAACGTCCACTCGGTCAGCGGCGTGTGCGGCGTGGGCCCGGCCGAGAGCACGGGGAAGTCCGTGGTGACGTACTGGCCGGGCGGCACCCGGTCCGGGGGCTGCTGCGCCTCATGGCGGCGATGGAAGCCACGTGAGATGGGGCTCATGACGGCAGGCTACGCCGTGGCCAGCAGATATGCATTGAGCACGACGATCACGACGGTGACGCCGGCGGCCGCCAGCGTCGTCGTGCGCCCGTTCACCAGCAAGCCCATGAGCGTCCGGCGGCTGGTGAACACGACCAGCGGGACCAGCGCGAACGGGATGCCGAACGACAGCAGGACCTGGCTGAGCACCAGCGCCTTGCTGGGGCTGAAGCCGGCGCCGATCACGACCAGCGCCGGGATCATGGTGATCGCCCGGCGCGCGAAGACCGGGATCTGCCGCCGGATGAAGCCCTGCATGACCACCTGGCCGGACATGGTGCCGACGCAGCAGGAGGCGATCCCGGACGCGAGCAGGGCCGCGCCGAAGACCATCCCGCTGTGCGCGCCGAGGTAGCGGTTCAGCCCCCGGAAGACCTGGCCCAGGTCGTCGCCGGCGCCGGGCAGCCCGCGGGCGTGGAAGACCGCGGCGGCGGTGGCCAGCATCGCCAGGTTGATGATCCCGGCGACGCCCATCGCGACGGCGACGTCGACGATCTCGAAACGGAAGATCTTGCGCCGCGCGGCCGGGCTGGCGCCGACGATCCGGTGCTGCGTCAGCGAGGAATGCAGGTAGATCACGTGCGGCATCACCGTGGCGCCGACGATGCCGACCGCCAGCAGCGCCGCGCCGCCGCCGGGCAGCTGCGGCACGGCCATGCCCCGCGCCACGCCGGCCGGCGACGGGCCGCTGCGCAGCACCTCCAGCCCGAAGGCCAGCACGACCACGGCGACCAGCCCGGTGAGCGTCGCCTCGAGGCGGCGGAAGCCCCGCACCTGCATGCCGAGGATCGCGAAGGCCGCCACCCCGGTCAGCACCGCCGACGCCCACATCGACAGCCCGAACACCAGGTGCAGGCCCAGCGCCGCGCCGACGAACTCGGCCAGGTCGGTGGCCATGGCCACCGCCTCGGCCTGCAGCCACAGCAGCAGCACGACCCGGGCGGGCAGCCGGTCACGGCACACCTCCGGCAGGCTGCGTCCCGTCGCGATGCCCAGCTTGGCGCTCAGCGACTGGACCAGCATCGCCATCAGGTTCGCCGCCAGCACCACCCACAGCAGCGAGTAGCCGAACTGCGAGCCGCCCGCCATGTTGGTGGCGAAGTTGCCCGGGTCGATGTAGGCGACCGCCGCGATGAACGCCGGCCCGAGGAACGGCAGCACCGCCCTGACCCCGCGCCGCTGGCCGGACAGCGCCCGCTCGGCCGCGGCGACGACGGCGGCGTCGGTGACCAGGGGTCAGCCCACCGACGGCCCGTACCCGAGCGACTGCGGCATGCTGGAGTCGGGCGACGGCTGCTGCAGGCCCTCGTCCAGCGAGCCGAACTCGGTCATCAGCGCCCGGCTGCCGCCCCACGGCGTCTGCTCCTCGGCCACCAGGGTGTTGGTGGTCAGCAGCAGGCCGGCCACCGACGCCCCGTTCTGCAGCGCCGAGCGGACCACGCGCAGCGGGTCGATGATGCCCATCTCGATCATGTTGCCGTGCCGTCCCGCCAGCGCGTCGAAGCCGTCGTCGGTGCCCATCGCGGCGGTCTTGGCCACCACGTCCGCGGCCTGGTAGCCGGCGTTGGCGGCGATGAGCGAGGCGGGCTCGCTCAGCGCGCGGCGCACGATCCCGGCGCCGGTGGCGTAGTCGCCGGCGACGCGCAGGTCGTCGAGCGCGCCGATCGCGTGCAGCAGCGCCGCGCCGCCGCCGGCCACGATGCCCTCGGCCATGGCGGCCCTGGTGGCGGCCAGCGCGTCCTCGACCCGGTGCCGCAGTTCCTTCAGCTCGGCCGGGGTCGGCGCGCCCACCCTGATCACCGCGACCTTGCCGGACAGCGCGCCGATCCGCTCGGTCAGCACGTCCTGGTCGGCGCCGATCGTCGCCCGCTCCAGCTCGGCCCGCAGCTGGTCGAGCCGGAACGCGACCGCCTCGGCGGATCCGCCGCCGCCGATGATCGTCGTGCGGTCCGCGGTCACCCGCACCTGCTTCGCCCGGCCCAGCTGCTCGACCGTCATCGTCTCCAGCGTGAACCCGGAGTGCCTGCTGTACACGCTGCCGCCGGTCAGCGCGGCGATGTCCTCCAGCTTGTGCAGCCTGCGGTCGCCGAACCCGGGCGCGCGCACCGCGACGCACTGGAAGACCCCGTTGACGTGGTTGTGCACCAGCATCGACAGCGCGGTGCCCTCGATCGTCTCCGCGATGATGACCAGCGGGCGCGGCGCCCGCATGAGCTTGTCCAGCAGCGGCATGAGCTGCTGCACCTTGGCGATCTTCTCCGCGCACAGCAGGATGTACGGGTCGTCGACGATGGCCTCCAGGCTGGCGGGCCTGGTCACCATGTACGGCGACAGGTAGCCGTTGTCGAACTCGAAGCCCTCGGTGAAGTCGACGGTCATCCCGGGTGCCGGGGCGTCCTCGACGGTGACGATGCCGTCGTCGCCCACCGTGTGCAGCGCGTGGGCGATGACGGCGCCCACCTCCTCGTCGTCGTTGGCGGAGATCGCCGCCACCCGGCGGTAGTCCTCCTCGGTGGAGACCGGGTGCGCCACCCGCTCCAGGTGCTGGACAAGCCGGCCCACCGCCAGGTCGATGCCCCGCTTGACCAGCACCGGGTTGGCGCCGTCCGCGATGGCCCGCATGCCCTCCCTGACGATCGCCTGGGCCAGCACGGTGGCGGTGGTGGTGCCGTCGCCGACGATGTCGTTGGTCTTGATCGCCGCCTCCTTGACCAGCTGCGCGCCCATGTTCTGGAACTGGTCCTTGAGGTGGATTTCCCTGGCGATCGTGACGCCGTCGTTGGTGACCACCGGGGAGCCGGTGATCTTCTCCAGGATGACGTTGCGCCCCTTGGGGCCGAGAGTCGACTTCACCGCCTCGGCGAGCTGGTCCACGCCGGCCAGCAGCAGGCTGCGCGCGTCGGCGCCGAAGCGCAGTTCCTTGGCCATGCAGGTTCTCCTAGGGGACGAGGATCGCCCGGCCGCGGACCCGGCCGGCGTCGAGGTCGGCGAGGGCGTCGGGGGCCGCCTCCAGCGGGTAGGTCCTGGTGTGCAGCGTGACCTTCCCGCCCTGGGCCAGCGCCATCAGCTCCACCAGGTCGTTGTAGGTGCCGACGATGTTCCCGACGACGTTCCGCTCGGTGGAGATGACGTCGAGCGTCGGGATGTGCAGCGTGCCGCCGTAGCCGATGACGAAGTAGGAGCCGGCCTCGCCGGTCATCGCCCACCCGTCCATCTCGGCGCCCTGCTCGGCCACGAAGTCGAGCACGACGTGGGCGCCCCTGCCGCCGGTCAGGTCCGCGACCGCGCTGCGCTGGCCGCCGTCGGCCAGCACGGTGTGCTGCGCGCCCAGGTCCGCGGCCAGCTTGAGCGCGTCCGGGTTGGCGTCGACCACGATGATCCTGGTGGCGGTGAGCGTGGCCAGGCACTGGATGCCGATGTGGCCGAGGCCGCCCGCGCCGATCACCACGCAGGTGGTGCCCGGGTACAGCAGCGGGATGGCCTTGCGGACCGCATGGTAGGCGGTGATGCCGGCGTCGGCCAGCGCCGCCACGTCGGCCGGCCGGGTCTCCGGGTTCAGCTTGACGCAGGCCCGGGCCGAGGTCAGCAGGTACTCGGCCATGCCCCCGTCCCGGGACAGGCCGGGGAACGTGCTGTTCCCGCAGTGCATGTCGTCGCCGGCCCGGCAGGCGCGGCACAGGCCGCAGGTCGGGGTGGGGTGCAGGATGACGGTGTCGCCGACGGCCACGTTGGTCACGGCCGGGCCGACCGCGTGCACCCAGCCCGCGTTCTCGTGGCCAAGGATGTACGGCAGCGGCGTGTGCATCGCCGCGTCCCACTGCCCTTCCATGATGTGCAGGTCGGTGCGGCACACCCCGGCGCCGCCGATCCTCACGATGACGTCGAGCGGCCCGCCTATCGCCGGCTCGGGGACGTCGTCGACCACCGGGGGCCGGTGGAACTCGTGCAAGCGGACGGCCTTCATCGGTCCTCCTCCTCGGATGCAGCGGCCTGTCCCGCACCTGGGGTCGCGTACCGGTGCCGCAGCATGCCGCGGCAGATGCCGGAGTTCGCCTCGATGCTGACCCTGGTGACGTGCGCCTTCCGCAGGTGCAGCGGCAGGGCCGCCTCGCTGACCGGGGCGCCGGTCGCCGGGTCGATCAGCAGCGGCGCGTCGTCGCCGGCCGGCAGGCCCAGCTCGGCCCGGCGCTGGCGGAGCCGGTCCGCGGCGCGGGACGGCGGCACCTCGCCGAGCCTCATCGCCTGCAGCGCCGCCGGGTCGCGCCCCGCCGCCAGCAGCGGCCGGCACACCTGGTCGGTGCCGGCCATCACCGCCTTGCGCAGGAAGTCGGCGCGCAGCCCGTCCAGCTCGCCGGCGGCCTCGCCGGCAAACGACCGGGCGAAGCCGGCCCGGGCGGCCACGCCGCCGTTGATCGCGTCCGACGCGAAGTGGTCCTCCAGCACCACCTCGGCGCTGCGCACGCCGGGGACCGCCGAGGCCGCGTCGTAGGCGTCGGCCACCATCAGGTAGGCGAAGTTGGGCGCGCAGAAATACGTGGGCAGCCGCAGCCGGACCCGCGCGTCGCCGTCGGCGGAGACGGTGCACGACGCGACGAAGCCGAGCGAGGTGATCGGCTCGTCGAGCTCCGGGTCGCGCACCGTCTCCAGCGCCTCCAGCACGGCCTGCCCGGCGGCCGCGGCCACGTCGGCCGGGGCCGTCACGACCCGGCGACCGGCTGCTGCGACCGGTCGTCGACCAGCTGGGCGTCCTCGCGGGCGGCGGGCGCGCCGGCCTCGGCGGGAAGCTGGAACTCGCCCGGCACCGTGATGCCGTACAGCTTGGCCGCGTTCAGGCCGAGGATCTTCTTCTTGCCGGCCACGCCGAGCCGCGGGTAGTCGGAGAACTCCTCACGGTCCGGCATCTCCCAGTTGACGAAGCCCTCGACCTGCCACTTCGGCTCCCAGATGGCGTAGTCGCTGCCGAACAGCATCTTGTCCTCGCCGACCCAGAACAGCAGCTCGCCCATGACCTTGTTGAAGAACTGCGGCCGCGCGTGCATCAGGCCGCCGATGACGACCGCGAGCCCGGCGTACACGTTGGGCTCCTGGGTGGCCATGAAGCAGAAGTCCTCGATCCGCGGCAGCCCCACGTGCTCGACGATGAAGTTCAGCCCGGGGAAGTCGGTCGCGACGTGGTCGACGTCGGACACGTCGAAGGCGTCCTTGTCCAGCGGCCAGATCGTCGGGCCCTTGTGCACGTGGATGTTCGTGACGCCAAGCTCCTGGCATACCTCCAGGTAGCGGTACGCCGCGGGGTCGGTCAGCTTCCAGCCGCGGGAGCCGGCGTTCCACTCGGCGGTGTACAGCTTGCAGCCCTTGCAGCCGAACCGCTCCACGTTGCGCCGCAGCTCCTCGAGGCCGGCGTCGCCGTCGCGCGGGTCCCACCGGGTGTTGTACACGAACTTGCCCGGGTGCTTCTCGCCCATCAGCGCGTTGCGCTCGGTGGTGTTGAAGCCCTCCCGGTACCACTCCTTCAGGTAGGTGGGCTGGAAGATGGCCACGTCCACGTGGCCGTCGGTGAAGACGTCCCTCATCAGGTCGTCCTCGGAGTACTTCATGAACTTCTCGATCGGCCAGTGCGTCTGCGGCGGGCCCAGCCCCTGGTAGGCGTGGAAGCACTCGATCCAGCCCTTGGCGTACTGCTCGGCTCCGGGCACCCAGTTGTCCGGCGCCGCGTTCCAGTAGTGCATGTGCCCGTCGACGATGAAGTACCTCTCGCCGTTGCTCTCGTACATTGCGTCTCCCTTGACTCGCGCGTGATCGGCCCAGCCACCACGTTGCGCCGGCTGAGGCGAGTTGTCCAGAGGCCTACGACCGCGGGGTGAGGTCGAAGCCGAGGTACTCGGCCGCGTCCTCCGGGTTGGCGAAGAACAGCGTCCGGTCGTCCTCGTGGATCATCCGGCCGTAGTGGGTGGACATGTCCTCCTCGAGCTCCGCGGAGTTGAAGAAGCCGGGCTCCTCGCCGAGCGCCTCGGAGATCTCGTCGTAGTCGACGACCATCGAGCCGACCGCGTCGACGCGCATCATCGACGGCAGGTAGGTGACGGTGACGTTCGGCTTGGTCGCCATCACCTGGGCGATGACCTCGCCGACCTGGTTGTTCATCAGCGTGAAACCGCACTTGTTCGACGGGGTGCTGTCCGCCTTGAACGGGCTTTCCGCGACCGTGGTCATTGCGCGAGCTCCTTCGGGGTGTCCAGGCCGAGATCGGCGACGATGCCGCTGAACCGGCTCTTGCAGGCGTCCAGGGCGTCCTCGAAGCGCGGCGGCTTGGCCTCCGGCTGCGACCACAGCGGCTGCAGGGTGCGGGCGGCCTTGATGGCCCGCGGCACCCAGGCCGCCAGCCAGCCGCCGAGGATCCCCTTGTTGTGCTCGGCGAACTCCCTGTCGCCGGTCAGCAGCTGGAACATCGGCCTGGTGTAGCGCAGGTCGCGCTCGGCGTAGTCGTACTCCTCGGCGCCGACGATCGTCGGGGTGACGAAGTCGCCGTTGCGCGGCGCGGCGTGCATGACCAGGTGGCTGCGGAACAGCTCGCCGACCAGCGGCTCGAACACCACGTTGCCGGCGAAGATGGCCTCGCACCAGTCCCAGATCGAGGTCAGCTGCTCGGCGAGCTCCCGCACCCCCTGCCAGGCCGGGTCGTCGTTCCAGGTCTCGATGTGCGCGGCGCCGTTGAAGCCGGGCACCACCTCGCTCAGCGTCAGGTTGTACAGCGCCAGGTCCTGCGCGGACCTGATCCGGTGCATGCTGTTCACCGAGATCGCGTTGTTGTGCATGTTGGTCGGGGCGCGGCGCTGCGCGTTCGCGTACAGGTACAGGCCGAGGCCGTGGTCGACGTGCATCCAGGCGCCGACGTTGCGCTCGACGAACCGCACCCAGGCGCTGTTCCACTGCTCGAACGCCTTCGCCTGCTTGGCGTTCTCCACGTTCTGGTTGAGCTGCCGCACCACGTTGGCGTTGTAGCGGTACAGGGTGAGTTCCCACTCCTCGTTCGGGTCGCGGAACTCGTGCCAGCCGAGCGCCGGCCACTCGTATCCCTTGCCGCCCGAGCCGGGGTAGCGCTTGGGCTCCGGCCGGTCGCTGCCCCAGGCCTTCAGCGCGGTCCAGTCCAGCGGGTAGCCGCCGCGGCCGTCGGAGAAGCCGTACAGCCAGCCCTGGCTCAGGTAGTGCCGGGTGTCTGGCTGCACCTCGACGGTGACGTCCTCGTAGTGGCTCTGCTTGCGCCCGGCCGGGACGAAGTAGTTGAACCGGCGGTTGCCGGAGTCGGGGAACACCTTAGCGCCCGCCTCCGCGTCGGTGAAGACCGGCTTCGGGACGCTGCGTTGCTGCTGGGCCGTTGTCATGTGGTCTCCCCAGTGGTCGTGAACTTGTCGAAGTAGACGTGCTTGTCCGGCACCCCGAGCCGGGTCAGCAGCGGCACCGCCGCCTCGACCATCGGCGGGGGGCCGCATACGTAGGCGTGCGCGCCGCTCAGGTCGGCCTCGCGGCGGGCCACCACGTCGGTGATCAGGCCGTTCTCGCCCTCCCATTCCTCCTCGCTCAGCGCCGGCACGTACCGGAAGTCCGGCAGCGCCCGTTCCAGCCGGCGCAGCTCGTCGGTGAAGCACAGGTCCTCGCGGCGGCGCGCGCCGTAGTAGTACACGGCCCGCCGCGCGATGCCGCGCTCGGCCATGGACCGCAGCAGGCACAGGATCGGCGCCATCCCGGCCCCGCCGCCGACGAAGACCAGGCCGGCGTCCGGGGCGTCGCGCAGCGTGAAGACCCCGTACGGGCCGGTCACCGTCAGCCGGTCGCCGACCTGCACCTTGGTGTCGAGGAAGTGGGAGAACAGGCCGTCCGGGTAGATCTTGATGATGAACTCGAGCCGGCCGCCGTCGCGCGCCGAGGTGTTGGCCATCGAGAACGACCGGGTCTCCTCGGTCCCGGGCACCGCGATGTCCACGTACTGGCCGGGGAAGAACGTGAACTCGTCCGGGTCCGTCAGCCGGAGCACCAGGTGCCGCAGGTCGTGGGTGACCGGGTCGTTGCCGACGACCTCGGCGGTCGCGGTCCGGATCGGCAGCCCGGACCTGATCATGTCCTCGTCGTAGTTGAGCAGCTCGATCGTCACGTCCTCGTAGACGTGCGCCCGGCACAGCAGCGTGAAGCCCTCCTCGCGCTCGAAGTCGGGCAGCGCGAACGTCGAGTACCTGTCCAGCTCCACGTCGTCGCCGTCGAGCAGGAACGACTTGCACGAGGAGCACTGCCCCTCCTTGCAGCCGTGCATGAGCATGATGCCCTGCTCGAACGCGGCGCGCAGCACGGTCTGCTCCTCGCCGACCTCGATCTCGATGCCGACGGGCTCGAACCGCACGGTGTGCCGACCAGGCTTGCCGGGCATGACCTCCGCCGATCCTTGAGAGGCCGGGGAGCAGGAGCGCGCGCTCGCCTCCCGCCCCCCGGTTCGCGTCACCGGGCCGTGGCCAGCCACCACGTCCCGTTCGGGATAAGGGTGTGCCGTGTCTCAGGCGCTGACCGGCTCGTCCTTCGGGTACCGGCCCGCGGGGCCGCCGCGGATGTAGCGGGCGTGGTAGGCCGCGCGCTCCTCCGGGGTCATCTCGTTGAACAGCACGTTGGGGCTCTGCAGCGGCGGGCAGCGGCGCAGGTGGTCCAGCGTCCACATCTTCTTCGGGTCGTCCAGCTTGAGATGCGGCTGCGCGGTCATCGTCTTGCCGTCGTCGCGGACGAAGCCCATGTCGGAGACCACGTCGGCCCAGTTCCAGCCGTGGTACAGCGTCTCCCACTCGCGGTGCCCGATGAGCTGGCCCATGTTCGGCGTCGGCCGCCCCTGGTAGACCGGGCGGAACGCCTCCACGTCGGTCCACCGGCACGCCTCGTGGCAGTAGGTGCGCACCACCCCGTCGACCTCGGCGTACACCATGTCCTCGCGGACCAGGCACGGGACCATGCAGGTCCAGCACCGGTTGGGGTACCAGTAGTCCACGTCCTCGAAGACGATCGGGTTGTGCCCGTTCGGCTCGGACAGCCGCCGGTAGTTCTCCCACCACTTACCGTACTTGTCGTACCAGCCCGGGTACTTGTACTCGAACCACTCGAAGTCCTCGTCGGTCATCGGGTCGATCCGCCAGTAGTTCGCCAGCCAGCCGGTGGCGAAGAACTGCGCGACCTCGTGCACGTAGCCCTTGTTCCAGATCTGGTTCCAGGCCTCCTCGATGAGGTCGTGCGGCACCTTCAGGCCGTACTTCTCCAGCGGCACCAGGTAGCTGCGGTAGTAGTCGTCGTAGATCCACCGCCGCCACATCTCCGCGTACGACTCGCGGTCCTTGCGCCGGTCCTTGGTGCCGTACTCGATGAACGTGCCGATGGCCGCGTCCACCACCCGGTGGTTGTTCCACCAGGCATAGCGCAGGTCGCGCTCGAGCAGCTGCTGGTTCTCCTCGTCCGACAGCGCCATCAGCAGCGTGGCGTAGCCGTTGGAGATGTGCCGCGACTCGTCCGACTGCACCGAGTGGAACACCGTCGGCAGCAGGTAGTCGCCGTTGGCGGCCGCCTCGGCCGGCATGGCCACGAACAGCGTGTTGGTGAACGCGGTCTCCGCGACGATCGTCAGGTAGATCGACGCGGCGGTGATCGCGTCGCCGGTGATAAAGCCCTCCGCGAACTGCCGCCCGATCGTGCCGCAGTAGTCGTCGTGGAAGCCGCGCAGGCTGGTGTTGAAGCCGGCCGGGTCGATGTAGTTCTGCATGTACAGGCGCTTCAGGTTCTGCTGGATCGTCGAGTGCCGTACCTCGTCGATCATCTGGATCGCCTGGCCGTTGTGCAGTTCCGGGTTGGGCACGGTGCGGAACAGCAGCGGCATCGCCCGCGCCGCCGAGATCTCCGGCAGCGGGATGATGGAGAGGAACAGCTTCTGCCATTCCAGCCAGCGCTCCTGCACCTGGCGGAACATGTTGCCGCGGATCGCGCCGTCCTCGGCGCCGTACACGCGGTGGTCCTTTTCCTCCTGCATGGGGAAGTAGGACCGCAGCACCTGCTTGAGCGGGTCCTTCTTCTGCGCCTTGCGGAAGGTGTAGTCGGTCCCGTAGTGCGAGACCGGCTGGTGATACCTGGGCTCCCAGGCCAGCTCCTGGATCTTCTGGTGCGCCCTTGCCACACTCTGGCGACTCATCGTCACCCCTTTCTCGGCGGGTTCGGTTGGCGCCATGTCCCGCGGCCCCTGCCTTCGCAGGAGCCCCGGTGGGCACTGCCGCGCGGCGGCGCGGCCCCGAAAGTCCTCGTGTGCTGCATCACATCGCGAAAGCCGAGGTCATGGCCTCTCAACATGAGACAGTCCCGGCCGGCCGGCATCGCCCTCGCCGAGGCCGGCATCGCCCTCGCCGAGGCCGGCATCGCCCTCGCCGAAGGCGGCGCGGATCCGTTCCAGGTCCCGCTTGGTCTGCTCGGACGCCTGGCGGCTGCCCTCGGCGGCGGGGGTGATGCCGAGCGCGCACAGCAGGTCGGCCGCGGGCCCCCCCGGATCCCCGGTCTGCCCGAGGACCGGGTGCAGTCCCTCCTCGGCCAGGTGGTGGAACACCAGGTTGACGATGCTCCACGGGTTGTAGGTCTCCGGCCGGCCCTGCTGCCCCGCGGGGCCCTCGCCGCGCGCGCCCATGGTGCGAGACAACGCCGCCGGCGGCGGGCCGGCCGTCTCAACTTGAGACAGTGCACGCCCCGCGCGGGCTTACGTTGAGATCGCCCCGTAACCACGCCGCAACATGAGCCTCCAGCGGGAGAAACGGGTAAGGAGGCACCATGGCACGTTCGCAACCGCCGCCGCGGACGTCTCGGGACGAGCTCGCGGAGGCCAGGGACCGCTTCCTGGCGTCCCAGCCGGTCACCGAGGACGTGGTCCGCAAGCCGATCCTGGCCTCGTGGTGGCGGTCCCGGCAGTGGAACGTCGCCGCCGACCGCATCGACCTGGACTACCTGCGCGATCCCGACCCGGACACCACCTTGGCCCGCGGCGCGGCGCCGGTGCTGCAGCGCCTGCACCAGCAGCTTGACGGCCAGCCGATCAGCATCATCCTGACCGATGCCGACGGCCTGGTGCTGGCCAGGCTGACCGGCGACCGCGACCTGGAACGCGCGCTGGACGGGATCAAGCTCGCGCCGGGCTTCAGCTACGCCGAGGACCGGGTCGGCACCAACGGCATCGGCACCGCGCTGGAGGCTGGCGGCCCGGCTCACGTCTTCGGCCATGAGCACTACGCCGAGAGCCTGGAGCGCTTCGGGTGCGCCGGGGTGCCCATCCACGACCCGGTCTCCGGCAAGACCGTCGGCGTGATCGACCTGACCTGCTGGCGCAAGGACGCCGACCCGCTGATGATCTCCCTGGTCAAGACGACCGCCGACCAGATCACCCAGGCGCTGCTGACCGCGAGCAGCGGCCGGGACTTCAAGCTGCTGCAGGAGTACGTGCGGGCGTGCCGGCGCACCGGCGGGATCGTGCTGGCGCTCGGCAACGACGTCGTCATGCTGAACGACCACGCCCGCCGCGCCCTCGACCCCGGCGACCAGGCGGCGCTGATCGGCCACGCCACCGAGGCGCTGGCCAGGCGCGGCCCGGGCGCGGCGGGCACGCTGACGGTGGACCTGCCCAGCGGCGCGGTGGCGCGGATATCCTGCCGCCGGGTCGGCGACGGCCCGTTCGCCGACGGCGTCGTGCACGTCAGGCTGCTGTCCGCGGCCGCGCTGGTGCCCAGGATCCCGGCGCCGCGATCGTCGATGTGCCTGCCCGGCCTGGTGGGCAGCGGCGTGCTGTGGCTGCGGGCCTGCCGCGAGGCCGAGGCGCTGTACGGCGCGGGCGACTGGATGACGCTGGAGGGCGAGCGCGGCGTCGGCAAGCTGGCGCTTGCCCGGGGCGTGCACCAGCGGCGCAACCCGGCCGCGCCGTTCCACGTGCTCGACGCGGCGGCGGCCGGCGGCGACCTGCTCGCCCGGGCGCGCCGCGAGCTGCTCGAGGGCACGGGGATGCTGGTCATCAGGCACGTGGACGCGCTGGGCGCCAGGCAGGTGCACGCGCTGGCCAGCGCGTTGCAGGAGGCACGGTCGGCCGGGCACCCCGGCCAGCTGCGGGTCGCCGTCACCCTGAACCGCAGCCAGGCTGGCGCCGACCTGACCCGGCTGCTGCGGTTCTTCCGCGGCACCGTGCAGCTGCCGCCGCTGCGGCACCACATCGAGGACCTGCACGAGCTGGTGCCGTTCTTCCTGGCCAAGCTGAGCCAGCACGGCCACGTCAGCTGCTCGCCGGAGGCGATGGCGCTGCTGCTGCGGCACAACTGGCCCGGCAACACCGAGCAGCTGTGGCAGGTGCTCAGGCAGGTGGTGCAGCGCCGCCGGGCCGGCGCGATCATGGCGCGGGACCTGCCGCCGGAATGCTGGACGGTCAGCCGCAGGCTGCTGTCGCCGCTGGAGTCGCTGGAGCGGGACGCCATCGTGCAGAGCCTGCAGGACCACGAGGGCAACAAGGTCAAGGCGGCCGAGGCGCTCGGCATGTCGCGCGCGACGATCTACCGCAAGATCCACGAGTACGGCATCATCGCCGCCGGGGGGTGACCGCCGGGGCCGCCGCTGGTTCAAAGTGAGAACCCGCGACCGCTGCGGCGGGCGTACGGATGCATTGAGCCCGCAGACGCGGGACGCTCTCAGTGAAGGAGCGAACCATGAGCGCTCTTGACGCATCCGCGCAGTCCAGTCGGCCGGCCCCGGCCGCGCAGGACGCGCCCGAGGCCCCGGCCCCCGTGGTCGGCCCCCTGGCCGGCGACCCGTCGATGCTCGGCCTGGCATGCTTCATCGCCGGGTCGGTGGCGCTCGGCCTGGGACTCGTCGGCGTCGTGCCGGCCGGGGTCCTCGGCGCCCCGCTGGCGATCATCCTGGCCGCGACCGCGCTGGGCCTGCTGCTGGCCGCGATCTGGTCCGCGTTGCTCGGCCAGAGCGCGGTGGCCGCCGTGTTCGGCATCTTCGGCACCTTCTGGCTGAGCTACGCGGTGCTGGTGCTCGGCCTGGACCACGGCTGGTTCGCCATCGCCGCCACCGCGGTGCTCGCCACCGTGAAGCTGTTCCTGG